>Ga0126378_10001660_pt1 | contig 16459 bp, 11 predicted proteins | sample PanSoiMetPlot_23_FD_92587 | JGI IMG/M metagenome (GOLD analysis project Ga0126378, IMG submission 92587) | Tropical forest soil microbial communities from Panama - MetaG Plot_23 | ecosystem: Environmental > Terrestrial > Soil > Tropical forest > Bulk soil | place: Panama | collected 2016-02-17 | reverse complement strand
GTTCAGCCCGGCGAGAGCCGTTCAGCCCGGCGAGAGCCGGGCTACAAGATCCAGGGCCTGCGGGTGTTGGGAGTCGGCGGGGTAACGCCCGTCGCGGGAGCATTTGTGTTCGCTGAATGATGTCTGCCCGGATGGGCATGCCCAGCCCCATGTCCCAGCCATGCCGGTGCGGCGGCGCCGAGGCCACCCAGCGCAAGGGCCAGAACGAGAATCCCGCGCGTAACCCGGGCGCGGGCAGTCAGGGGTTCACGACGATGGCTGCCCACCGATCCGGCGGTCCGCGTGATTACGTGCCGTAATGACCTATGAGTCTTCATCGAGAAGATCACCTCATTGGCAGCTTCGAGAAACGGCGCCCCCTGCCGGAGTGAGAAATTACACCACGATCCAGCTCGGGATGTGCCATTCGGATAAATTCGGGCGGCATGATGCTGGGCGCCCTTGGTTCCGCCGCGCCCCGGGGTGCGCCGCGCCCGTGGCGGGCCGCTGCCCCGACCACCACCGGGGCTTCCCCGTAACAACGGGAATCTCGCCAGTTATATCCCGCCACGCCAGCCAATACAGCACCGGCTATCACTCATCATTATCGCGCGCCGCCAGCCACATCCACCACGCTAATGCACTCGTCTGTAGAGCATCGCCCCCATGATGGAAACCAGGGTGCGAAGTGACCACCCGCCCGGCCCGGCGGAGGGTGATCATTTCCCGTCCCCGCCAGCTCTCCCAGGATTCGGGTGAGAACGGTCCATAAGGGGTATTAACGGGACGGAATAGATTCACATCCCTTCCCGGTACCAGCCGCAAGCTTGTCCGCAGGCGGTAGGAGATGCAAGGCGATCATGATTTTCGGGTGCTCGGGCCGATCGAGCTTTGGTCGGATGGGCAGCAGCATGATCTCGGGCCAGCCAGGGTGCGCAGCGTCCTGGCCATCCTCCTGCTGACGCCGCGCACGATAGTGCCGGCGGAGGCTCTCATCGACCGGCTGTGGGACACCCGGCCTCCGCCAAAGGCCCGGGAGAGCCTCTCGGCTTACATCGCCAGGCTGCGGGCATCGCTCCGGCAGGCCCTTGGCGATGGCGTCCGGCTGGCCGGGCGCGATAGAGGGTACGTGCTCGACGTCGATCCCGAGGCGATCGACCTGCACCGGTTCCGCCGGTTGCGCCGGCAGGCGGACGCGCTGACCGCGAGCGGCGACTACGACCATGTGGCGTCGATGCTGCGCGAGGCGGACGGGCTCTGGCGCGGCCAGGCGCTGGCGGGGATCAGCGGCGACTGGGTGACGCGGATGCGTGACAGCCTCGAGGAGGAGCGCCGGGCGGCCGTCCTGGAGCGCGTCGAGTGCGAGCTGGAGCTTGGCCGGCACGCCGACCTGGTGGGCGAGCTTCGCGGCCTGATGGCTGCCTACCCGCTGGACGAGAGGTTCATCGCACACCAGATGGCGGCGCTCTACTGGATCGGCCGGCCGGGTGACGCTCTCAGCCTTTACCGGGAGACCCGCAGCCGCCTCGTCGATGAGCAGGGCACCGAGCCAGGGCCGATGCTGTCAGAGCTCCATCAGCGCATCCTGCGCCGTGACCCCCGGCTTGCCGTGGGGCCCACCGGCCGGCGCCCTGGCAGGGCGCCGAGGCCAGACACGCTTCCGCCGGAGACGGTGGAGTTCGTGGGCCGCAGCGAGGAACTCGGGCTGCTCACCGGGGAGCATGCCGACACCCCCCAGGTCAGCGTCATCGAGGGCATGCCCGGCGTGGGAAAGACCGCGCTGGCGGTGCACGCCGCCCGCACCGTCTCCGGGCAGTACCCGGACGGGATGTTCTACCTCAACTTCCACACCCACGACCCCGAGCGCCCCTCGCTCGACGCGGCCGAGGCACTGCACCGCCTGCTGCGGATGCTGACCGTGCCCACCACGCAGATACCTGACACGCTCGGCGAGCGCGCCGCACTGTGGCGAGCCCAGCTGAGCCGCCGCCGCGCGGTGGTGATCCTCGACGACACGGCCAGGCCCGACCAGGTACTCCCGCTCCTGCCGGGGGCAGGCCAGTGCCTGGTCTTGATCACCACCCGGCACAGGATTCCGGGCCTTGACAGCGCCCGCGCGCTGACCCTCGACGTGCTGTCCATCGACGACGCGATCACGCTGTTCCGGCGGGTCGCGGGGCAGGGCAGGGCACACAGCGAGGACGAGATCGCCACGGCCGTGCGGCTGTGCGGCCGCCTGCCGCTCGCGATCCAGCTCACCGCCGGCAGGCTCGCGCAAGAATACCCACCCAGGCTCGGCGACCTGGTCGAGGAGCTGTCGCACCCGCCCGCCCGCGTCGGCGGCACCGGCGCGGTGGACCCGGGATGGATGTCCGCTTTCGACCTGTCCTACCGCTCGCTGGAACCTGGTCACCAGCAGTTCTTCCGGCGGCTTGGCGTGAGCCCGTGCGCGAACATCAGCCTGCACGCGGCGGCCGCCCTGGGCGGCGGCACTCTGGCCGAAGCGGAAACAGCCCTCGCCGCCCTGCTCGATCATCACTTGCTTGCGCGGGCCCCCGCCGGCCACTTCCGTTTCCACGACCTGATCCGCGGATACGCGGCCATTCTCGCCGCGCGCGATGACTCCAGGCCCGAGCAGCGGCGGGCGTTCGGCAGGCTCCTTGACTACTACCTGTACACAGCCGACAGGGCTGACCGGGTGCTTCACGCGTTCCGGCGCCGCATGCCCGTGTCGGTCACCCACCCACCAGCAGCGAGCCCGGCATTGGCCACGCAGGAAGACGCGGCGGCCTGGCTGGAGTCGGAATGGCGCAACATCCTCCAGGCCGCGCAGCACGCGGGCAGGCACGAATGGAAGCGGAAGTGCTCCGACCTCACCCACGCGGTTGCCGGTTTCGTGGAGATCAGGGCCTACTGGGACGACGCGATCGCGGCCCACACGCTGGCCCTGCAGGCCTGCCGTGACATCGGTGATCAAGCCAGGATCGCGCAGGCGTCGCTGGAGCTCAGCGAGGTGAGCCAGCGGACCGGGCGTCACGAGGCGATGCTTCCCCTGGCCGAGGAAGCCGCGGCGATCTACCGCTCGCTGGCCGACCCGCGGGGCGAGGCCGAGGCGCTCGATCAGATCGGCAAGGCCCACCTGCGGGCGGCCCGCTCCCGTGAGGCGCTCGCCTACTTTCATGAAGCAAGGATTCTGTACCGCGAAGCCGCGGACCAGCACGGGGTGGCCGATACGTTGAACCACTCCGGGATCGCGTGCTGGCATCTTGGGCGCTACCCCGACGCGATGGCCCACCTGCGTGACGCGCTTTCGGTCTACCGTGACGTCGGGGACAGGCGCGGCGAGGCCAAGACCCTGAACAACCTCGGCAGGATGCATCTGTATTGCGGCTACCACCGGGACGCGCTCGAGGCCTACCAGCAGTCGCTGGAAATATTTGGCCAGATAGGCGAGGCGCAGAACGAGGCGATTCTGTATCACAACATAGGAAGCGTCTACCACTACAAGGGCAGCTACGAGGAAGGGCTTGCCGCCTACCGGCGGGCGCTCGCCATATACCGCGATATCGGCGATCTCCCGGATGAGGCCGACGTTCTCAATGACATCGGCGCCATCTATCAAAGGGCCGAGTACTACGACGAGGCGCTGATCTATCACCAGAAGGCGAGACTGATCGCCGAGGAGATCGGAAACCTGTCCCAGCAGGTGATCGCGCTGCGCGGGGTGGCCGACGTATGCCGCGGGTCCGGCCGGTACAGCGAGGCGTTTGATTATTATCACACCGCTCTCAGGCTTGCCAGGGAGATAGGCGACCCCTACGAGGAGGCCAAAATCCTCGAAGGGCTCGCGGAAACGACGCTGAGCACGCAACGGCCTGACGCCGCGCGCATCCTGTTCAGGCAGGCGCTGGACATCTTCGAACGGCTCGGCGTGCCAGAGGCGGAGTCGGCGCGGATACGCATAGAGACCATGGATCCCGCCTTCGGCCGCGGCGCCTCATAGCCCGCCCGTGAGCGATTGAGCCCCCGGTCCCGTGCGTGCCCGAGTGCGCGGGAAGGCTAGCCACAGGTTCGGCGGGTGGCGGCGAGGCGCAGCGCGCTGCCCGCAGGTGCCTGGGGGGCCGGCAGACCCGGGGCAGCGCAACTGCCGGGCCTAGGCCCGGTCCGGGAGTCGGCGGTGCCCGCTGGCCGCGGCTACGGCCCCCAAAATCGCTAGCTGCCCTTGGAGTCAACGGCCACGATCCCGCCGGACCGGAAAGCTAGCGAACCGCCCATCGCAGAGCGGGCACCGCCTGGCTACCCTGCGGACGGCGCCGCCAGCCGGGTCGGCGGCCGCCCTCTGCCCATCCAGCAAATCCCGCCCTTGAGCAGCCTGGATGCAGACCGTGTGGAGACGGCGTGAAGTGCTCACCGCCCGGCGGCCGCGAGGACCTCGTCGAGAGCCTCGATAAGGAGGTCGGAGTGCTCGCGGCCGAAGACGAGTGGCGGGCGAATCTTTAGCACGTTTGCGTCCGGGCCGGTGGCGGAGACCAGTATCCCCCGTTCGCGCAGCGCCTCGGCTACCGCGCGGGCGCTGTCCGCCGCGGGCTCACGGGCCGCCCGGTCACCGACGAGCTCGACACCGAGCAGCAGGCCCTCGCCCCGGACATCCCCGATGAGGGGATGGCGGCCGACGAGCTTCGCCAGGCCCTGCCGGAGGTAGGAGCCGGTCTCCCCGGCGTTCTGCACCAGGCTCTCGTCCCGGATGACATCGAGGACCGCGAGCGCGGCGGCGCAGGCTACCGGGTTGCCGCCGAAGGTGCTGAACAGCTCAGTCCGCTCGGGAACCGCGGAAAGCAGCTCGGACCGGGCCACCAGGGCGGCCACGGGGAAGCCGTTGCCCATCGGCTTGCCCAGCACCACCATGTCGGGCTCGATCCCGGCGGCCTGGAAGCTCCACAGGTGAGTTCCGTGCCGGCCGTGACCGGCCTGGACTTCGTCGGCTACCAGCAGACCTCCCAGAGCCCGCACCCGTCTGGCCGCCTCTTGCAGGTAGGCGGGCGGCGGCGCCAGGATGCCGTCGGCGGTGAAGGCCGGGTCCACATACATTGCCGCCAGGCCGAGTTCGGCGAGATCCCGGGCGGCGTCATCGACGTGGGCCGCGTACCGCCCGGCCCACCCTGTGAGTTCTCGCCGGTAGGCGCCGCGGTACCCATCGGGCGCCGGAACCGTGGCCACGTGGGCGAAGCGTTCCCCCTCCGCCCACTCCTCGGGGGACAGGGCATGGGTGGCCTCGGTCAGCCCGTGGTAGGCGTAGCCGGTCACGACCGCGCCGGCCCGTCCGGTCGCGGCGCGGGCGATCCGCCAGGCGAGGTCGTTGGCCTCGCTGCCGGAGTTTACGATCAGGACCGCGTCGAGCCCGGGCGGCAAGGTGGCCTTGAGCCGTTCGGCCAGCTCGACGACCGCCTCATGCAGGTAGCGGCTGTGGGTCGCGAGCAGCCGCTGCTGCTCGGTGACCGCGCGCACCACGTGCGGGTGGCTGTGGCCGGCCACAGGAACGTTGTTGTAGCAGTCGAGGTACCGCCGGTCCCCGGCGTCGTACAGCCAGACACCCTCGCCGCGGACCAGGTGCACCGGGCGCTCGTAGAACAACGGCGAGCGCGGCAGGGCCCGCCGCCGGCGTTCCAGGAGGCCGCGGGTTCCGGCCGGCCGGTAGGGAAGCCCGCGGCAGGCCGCACGGAAACGCCGCCCGGCGGCGTCGATGCCCAGGGCCTCGATCTGGTCGAGAAAGGCACGGGCCCCCGGCTCGCCGCTGGCGCTGTAGGCCGCGTTGCCCGGGTAGAGCCCAACCCGCCAGGCGGTGACCGTCACCTCGGTGGCGAGCCTGGTCGCCACCAGGTCGGCGAGCAGTCTTGCCTCTTCGTCCTCCAGCGGCGTGACCGAGGTATAGCCGCTGATCATCGTCTCGGCCGCGGCGATGGCGTCAGCGCGGCCATGCAGCACGTCAGCGACGGCGACGGCGAGGTCGCAGACCAGCGGTGCGTGGGTCATGTCCCCGAAGTCCACGATCCCGCTGACCCGGAGGTCATCATCGAACAGCACGTTGTCCAGGCTCATGTCACCGTGGATCACCTGGGCGCGGAGGCCGGGCAGGGCCGGGGCGACCCGGGCCTCGAACCGGTCAAGGACCCGTTCGAGCTGAGCCCGGCGCGGGCGGTCGGCGAGGTAGGTAAGCAACGGGCGGAGCTTGAGCGCGTGCGTGAGGTCCCAGAGGATCTCGTAGTCGGCCGCCGGGTGGAAGAAACCCCGCAGCGCCCGCCCCAGCCGAGCGGTGATCTCCCCGAAGGACCTGATCGCCTGGATCGTGAGCGCCGTTGCCGCGGTCACCCGCCCCGGGAGAAACGTGAACAGCCGCACCTGGTAGCTCCGCCCATCCGGCCCCGGCACCTCGGCCCAAAAGCCCCCGGCCGCGCTCGGCAGGGCGCGCATCACCGGCAGGCCCGGATCGACCCGTTCGACGTGGCGAAGGGCGGCGGTCTGCATCTCCACGATGGACCGGTCATCCGCCGGGTTGGAGATCTTGACCAGGAAACGCCGCCCGTCCGGGGTGTCCGCCCGGAAGTTCTGGTCCCGCTCGCCCACCAGCGAGGAAAGCGACGCCGCCACCCCGAAGACGTCCTCGAGTATCTGCTTGGCCGCCCCCACCTCGAAGGCAGGCGGCCTGCTCACCAGGGGGTCAGGGCGCGAAACCATAGGCCCGAAGGCTATCTCGCGGCCCCAGGGCAAACCCCGGCCGGCCACTGGTTTGCCGCCGCGAGGCCCGGATCCGGCCCATTAGGATCGGAAAATGCCCATCCCAGCCGCGTTCGACCTGTCCGGCCGGGTCGCGGTGGTGACCGGCGCGGGCAGCCCCGACGGCATCGGCTTCGCCACCGCCAGGCTCCTCGCCGAGCTTGGCGCCGCCGTGCTGATCACCGCCACAACCGCCCGGATCGAGGCCAGGGCAGGCGAACTGCGCGCGGCCGGCTTCGACGCGGCCGCGGTCACAGCGGACCTCACCGACGAGGACGCCGCGCCGGGGCTGGTGTCGGCGGCGCTGCGGCACTGGGGGCGGCTTGACATCGTGGTCAACAACGCCGGCATGATCTCCACCGCCCAGCCCGTCTTTGAGGCCGGCTCGGTGGACTCCATGAGCGTGCCGACCTGGCACGCCTCGCTCGCCCGCAATCTGACCAGTGCCTTCCTTGTCACCAAGGCGGCGATGCCGGTCATGACCGGCCGAGCCTGGGGGCGGATCATCATGATGGCCAGCGTGACCGGCCCGGTCATGGCCATCCGCGCGGACGTCGGGTACGCCACCGCCAAGGCCGGCATGGTCGGCCTCACCCGGGCGATCGCCGTCGATGCCGCCAGGCACGGAATCACCGTCAACGCCGTCGCCCCCGGCTGGATCGCGACCGGATCCCAGACCCCGCGGGAACACGGTGAAGGCCAGGCCACCCCCATCGGCCGCAGCGCCTCACCCGGCGAGGTTGCCGCCGCCGTCGCCTGGCTGGCCAGCCCCGGCGCGTCCTACGTCACAGGGCAATGCCTGGTCGTGGACGGCGGTAACTCCATCGCCGAGCAGCGCGCCACCCCCGCCACGTAGTTCCGCCGGCCCACCCGCCCGGTTGCCCTTTCCCGCGAGCGATGGATCGCCGCCCTTCGCCGGATCACTACCTCCAAGCACGGCCACTGGCCTGCCGGCGACCGGCCAGGCAGGTGCGAGGAAGGTAGCGATGAACACAAAGCCGATACCCCAGGTCCACCGCTGGCGCGCGTTCGCGGTGCTGGCCGTCTCGTTCTTCATGACGATCGTTGATCTCACGATCGTCAACGTCGCGCTGCCGACGATCGGCCGCGACCTCCACTTCTCCGAGTCGAACCTGCAGTGGGTGGTGACCGCCTATGGGATCACCTTCGGCGGGTTCCTGCTGCTGGGCGGCCGCGCCGCGGACCTGCTCGGGCGCAGGCGGATCATGATGGCGGGCCTGGCCGTGTTCACGGCCGCGTCGCTCGGCGCCGGGCTGGCCGCGAGCGACGCCTTCCTGATCGCGATGCGCGGGTTGCAGGGGTTCGGGGCAGCCGTCGTCTTGCCCGCGGCGCTGTCGATCGTGATGAACATGTTCCCCGAGGGCGCCGAGCGCAACAAGGCGCTGGGGCTGTGGGGCGGTATCGGGGCCGGCGGGGCGACGGTCGGCCTGGTCACCGGCGGGCTTCTCACCCGCTACGCGGGCTGGGAGTACATCTTCTTCCTCAACGTGCCGGTCGGGGCCGCGGCGCTGCTGCTCGCCCCGCGCACCGTCCCCGAGAGCCGGCTCGCCGGTGTGCGCCGCCGCTTCGACCCACTCGGTGCGGTCACCGTGACGGGGGCACTCCTGCTGCTTGTCTACACGATTTCCAAGGCCCCGCAGAACGGCTGGGCGTCGGCACGCACGGTGACACTGCTGGCCATCTCGGCCGCGCTGCTGCTGGCCTTCCTGGTGATCGAGGCCCGCGCCGAGGCGCCGCTGATGCCACTGCGGATCTTCCGGCTGCGGACGGTGGCGGTCGCGAACGCCGTGGGGCTCCTGCTTGGCGGCAGCTTCTTTGGCTTCATCTTCATCGGCACCCTCTACATGCAGCAGGTGCTGGGCTATTCGGCGCTTCAGGCCGGGGTCGCGTGGCTGGCTGCCTCGCTTACCTCCGTCGCGCTCGCCGGGCTGTCGCAGCGGCTGGTCACCCGTATCTCGGCGGGGCCGGTGATGGCGCTTGGGATGGCCCTGATCGCCGGCGGGGTCCTGTGGGCCACGCAGGTGCCCGTGCAGGGGCACTTCTGGAGCGCTCTTGCCGGGCCGTTCTTCGTCGCCGGGGCGGGCACGGCGTTCGGCTTCGTCCCCGTTTCGATCGCCGGCCTGGAGGGTGTCGCCGGGAACGAGGCCGGGCTCGCGTCGGGCCTGCTCAACACCTCCCAGCAGCTCGGAGGGGCGATTGGCGTGGCGATCGCGTCGACCGTCGCCGCCACGCACATCAGAACCCTGCTCGGTGCGGGCCAGGCACCAACCGCCGCGCTGACCGGCGGCTTCCGCTGGGCCTTCTGGGTCTGCGGAACGATCGCGCTGCTCGCCCTGCCAGCGACCGCCACCCTTCTGCGCCGCCAGAGCGCCCTGGCCGGCCCGGAAGGCAGCGTCCCCGTCCCTGCCGCGCAGGAAGCCACGCGCTCGGTCCAGGCCCTGCCAGCCGGCCGCGATGAATTCCGGGCAGAACACCAATCACAAGGGAGATGAGCATGCAGACAACGGCTCCCACGCGCGTCGTTCACCTCGAACTCCACACCGGCGACCGGGCGCGGGCCAGCGCGTTCTACTCGAAGCTGCTGGGCTGGCGCCCGGAGCTGATCGAGGCCGGCTCCGGCTCCTACTTCGCACTCGACCTGGGCGGCGGCGTCGGCGGCGGCATCGTCGAATGCGGGATCCAGCGCGCGCTATGGCTCCCCTACGTCGAGGTCGAGAGGGTCGAACAGTCCACTCAGCACGCCCGCAAGCTCGGGGCGTCGGTCTTGCTCGAGCCGCGGGAGGGGCCCGCGGGATGGCGCAGTGTCGTTTCGACGCCGGCGGGCGGCGAAGTCGCCTTGTGGCAGCCGAAGCGATGACGGGCGGGACCGAGCGCGGGACGGCAGCGGCCCGCACCGCGCTGACGGCGAGCGAGCGCGAGCTCGTCGAGGCGGCCCGGCGGGGTGACGGTGACGCTTATGGCCAGCTCGTCGCCCCGTACCGCGGCGAGCTGCACGCCCATTGCTACCGGATGCTCGGCTCGGCCGCGGACGCGGAGGACGCGCTGCAGGAGGCGCTGCTGCGCGCCTGGCGCGGGCTGCCCAGGTTCGAGGGCCGAAGCTCGGTCCGCTCCTGGCTCTACCGGATAGCGACAAACGCGTGCCTGCGGGCGATCGAGCGGCGGCCGAAACGGGTGCTCCCGATCGACTACGCGCCCGCCGCCGACCCCCACGACGGCCCGGCCGCACCAGTGACCGAAACGGTGTGGCTCGAGCCCTACCCGGATGAGAAGCTCGGGCTCGCGAGCGGCCTGGCCGGCCCGGACGCCCGCTACGAGCAGCGCGAGGGCGTCGAGCTCGCCTTCATCGCGGCGCTCCAGCACCTGCCCGCGCGGCAGCGCGCCGTGCTGATCCTGCGCGACGTGCTCGGCTTCTCGGCCCGCGAAACCGCCGAGGCGCTGGAAACGACGCCGGTCTCGGTCGACAGCGCCCTCCAGCGCGCCCACAAGACGGTGGACGAACGGCTGCCAGCACGCAGCCAGCAGGCGACGCTGCGCTCGCTCGGCGACGACGCGCTGAGCGAGCTTGTGCAGCGCTACGTCACGGCCTGGGAGCGCAACGACGTCGGCGCGGTCGTCGCCATGCTTGCTGAAGACGCACGGATGACGATGCCGCCGCTGCCCACCTGGTACCGCGGCCGCGAGCAGGTAGGCACGTTCCTCAGCGGCTGGGTGCTGGCGGGCGCCGAACGCTGGCACCTCATCCCGGCCCGCGTGAACGGGCAGGTCGCGTTCGGCGCCTACACCCGGGACGAGATGACCCGGGCCTTCTTGCCGCACGGCGTCAGCGTGCTCACGCTGCGCGGCGCGCGAATCGAGGAGATCACCGTCTTCCTCACCCCCGCCGCCTTCCCCCGGTTCGGCCTCCCCCGCGCGATCGCCGGCCCGTAGCGAGCAGTGCGGACCGTGGCCACATGAATCCGCCTGGCCCGCTCGCCCGCCGGGGCCGGGCGGTCGCTGGTCTCCACCCCCGGCCCGGCCGGCCCGGGCAACCTCGATTTCAACCTCCTTGCTCCTTGCCAGCGTTCGCGTATCTCCTCCGCCAGCTGCCGGGCGGTCGGGGACGGCGAGAAGAGCGGCGGGGCCGGCGTGAACCAGGCCCTGCACTGGAACGGGGCCAAGTGGTCAAGCAAGCAACACACCGCCGGGATGCGCGGCACAGGTAGTCACCGCCGCGGGAGGTTAATAACGGCCGGACCGGCCGCCGGTCAACCAGGACGGCGGGCCTGAGACGGGAGTGTGAAGACGCGGGGTCGGGACACGGCACCCGATGCCGGGCTGGCCGTCACCGTCTTACAGTATGTCCATGACGGGCGATGTGTCGCCGCTGGGGCGCGGCGATGAGGCGGCATCACCCGGGGAGCTGCGCGCATCGCACGAGGACCGGGATCGGGTCGTCGAGTCGCTGCGGGTGGCCGCGGGTGATGGCCGGCTGACCGCGGAAGAACTCGACCAGCGGCTGGAGCAGGCGCTGACCGCGCGCACCTACGGCGAGCTTACGGCGCTGACCAGGGACCTGCCAGCCGCCAGCGGGCTCACCGCGGGCGCGCCGGTCCCGCAGCCGAAAGATGTGGTTCGCATCGCCCGCCGCAGCGGGAGCGCCAAGCGTGAGGGCCGCTGGGTCGTACCGCGGCGGATGGAGGTGCGGGTCACCAGCGGCAGCGTAACGCTCGACTTCACCGAGGCGGTGATCGCGCAGCCGTCGCTGCAACTCGACGTCGAACTGGGCAGCGGCGCGCTAACGCTGCTGACCAAACCCGGCGTTGTCGTCGACACCGATGACGTGGCGGTCCGCAGCGGCGATATCAAGGTCCGGGCGCCATGGGGCCCCGGGGTGCCGGTGATTCTGCGGATCCAGGTGTCAGGCGAGGTTGGCAGCGGCTGCATCATGGCACGCCCGCAGCGCCGGACGTTCTGGCAGTGGCTTCGGCGCCGTCCCAGGCCCTATGAGCTTGCCCATCCTTAGGCGGACGGGCTACCACCGCACTAGCCGGTCGCGCTGGCCGTTCGTCCGCTCACACCGTGAGTGATTCGTCTCCGTCCAGCACGACGAAGCGCGTCCCCTGGTCAGCCGCGAACCGCTCGAGCAAGCCATAGGACAGCTGCGGCGAGCCAAGCGCCCGCTCATGGACCCCGATCGCGATCCTGGGCCGGACCACCCGAAGGTAATCGATGGCGTCGCCGATCCGCAGCCAAGGCGCGCCCACCGGCAGAGCCAGCACCCCGATCGGACGGTCGGGCACGGTCAAGGCGTCACCCGGATGGAAGACCGTGTCGGCGATGAAGTAGCCAACATTGGTGACGTTCGGAAGATCCGGGTGAAGGGGAACGTGCTCGCGGCCGTGCACCGTGACCTCGACCGCGCCGACCGCGAACCGGTCGTCCTCATGGACGGCACGCACGTCACGGGCCGCCTCGGCGAGGTGCGCCGCCGTCTGCTCGTCCGCCACGACCGCGGTGCGATCGTTGGCGCTCAGAAGATCCAGGATGCGGTCCTTGTCGAAGTGGTCAGCGTGCTGGTGCGTGACCAGGAGGGCGTCCAGGTCGTCGAGCGACTCGAACCCAGACGAGTAGCTCCCTGGATCGATCAGAACGCGGATGCCGTCGGTATCGACAAGCATGCATGAGTGGCCGAACTTCCTGATCCACATGCTCATACGTCTATCAGAGCCACCCAAGCCGTGCCATCACCCGGCCCAGATAGTCCCCTGAACCCACTGGACGCCATCGGCCGCTTGCTCCGCGCCCTCGACGTCGACGCGGCCCAGATCCCTGGCCACCTCGATGAGGCCGACGCCTTGTTCCGCGCGCTGACCGCGGGGCGCCGGCTGCTTCCGGTCCTGGACAACGCCCGCGATGCCACCCAGGTCCGCCCGCTGCTTCCGGCCGGCCCGTTCGTCGAGTGGGAGCGCCTCGGTTTCGCCGCCCTCGCAGTTGGTCAAGAGGCCGCTCCTGGTGGCCGTGGCTTCAGCCCGCCGGTCAGGCCACGCGTGGACGCCCGTGAAGCGCGAGAGGTCGCCGGCCTGGCCTTCAGCCAACTCTGCCGGTAAGTCTGCCGGTAAGACCACATGGACCTGGCCGGGCACGGGATCTAGCGTGAGCCCCGGCAGCTTAGTCCTGGCATATGCATTACGTCGGCCCGTGATGACCGACGTCGTTCCGGCAACGTCAAAATTATAAGCGAGGCGGCGGCAATGGCTAAGGTGAACCTAACCAGAAGACGAGTTTTTCACACTGCGATAATGCTTTCGCTTTTCGCGGGCACATTGGCAGCCATTGTGGCTCCGCAAGCTCCTGCTGCGGCGGGCGTCACGCTGAGCAACAGCCAGCCTCTTACTGGGCTCGCTGCCGTCACCCACCGATCTGCCGCGAGATCATGGATTCATAATCCGTGGGGACGCCCAGGAAACGAGAAGCTCTCACAGCGGATTGTCGGGGACTACGCACAACTTCGCCGTCTGGGAGTCGAGCCATCCATGTGGGGGCCAGGATCAGTCACTGGGAAACTCACCATCTTCCTCACGCATTTCAGCAAGCGGGCTGCTCGAATCCTACATGCCCGATATGGCAGTGCCGTCATCGTTTCCCACGTGTCAACGCCTCTTATGGTTAGCCAGGCTCGTGGATCTGACACCCCGCCGTACATTGGCGGGGACTTCCTCTGGATACCCGCGGTTGGCGGATATTGCTCCGGCGGCCCGATAATGAAGAACAGCTCCGGTAACCTCAGGATGCTGACCGCGGGACACTGCACGACCGCGACCGGCAACTTCATATACAGGTCCGACGCGCACGGTGCGACAAACGGACCGCATATGGGTAACGTGGTGGATCGCGTCCTCTGCGACGGTTGCCTGGATAGCGCCGTCGTCGATCACAACTCAAGCGGCAGCAGCTACGCGGAACAGGTATGGGGACTAGATTTCAACACAACGAACGAGCCAAAATACAATGAAGTCGGCACCGCTTTCCCAACCCCCACCAATTGCACGAACGGCGTTCCAGGATGTGGGGGGGATCTGGTGACGCAGGACAGTGCTGTTACAGGCGAGATCACCGGTATCCCTGTCGTCGCCGTTAACCAAATCCTGCCGATTGCGCAGGACAATGGCACCACCATCAAGACTCGGGCACTCTCAGTAGCGTGCACAGCTTTCCACTTCGACTCGTCCTCCGGCGAATATGTCTGCAACTCCTCTGGAGGCAAGGTAATCGGGAATGGTGGGGACAGCGGCGGGCCTTGGATAGTCCATGGCAGTGGCTCAAACGTGAATATTGCCGGGACAACTGTCGCCGGCGGATTTTGCGACATATTCGGGCTCAACTGCACAAAGGAAGTCTATGAGCAGATTGGTGCCATAGACAGTAAGTTCTCGCTAACGGTTCCCTGACCTGATCGCCAGAGTCATCCGTGAAAGGGGCGGACGGGTGTCCGCCCCTTTCACGTTGAGTACCGCCGTGATATCGGCTATCGGGGGCACGCGGTCGTAGCGCGCGCCAGTTATGCCACCCACCGGTGGCAGGATCCCGTGGGGAGGTACCGTGCCACAGCGCTGATGCTGGACCGCGCCAGCGATCCGGTTTATGCGGCCCGACCGGCAGAGTTGCCTGGCGGCATGCGGAACGTACGTGGCAGACTGCTCACAGCGGCGTGTCGCGTGCCGTGCTCTGCTGGGATGCCGAGGAGAACCGGTTGGGCGTCGTGGAAGGCCGCGGCAGCGCATTCGGTGATCTGCTGCGTGGTTACCGGCTGGCGGCCGGGCTCACTCAAGAGGAGTTGGCCGAGCGGTCTGGGCTGAGCGTCCGGGCAGTCGCTGACATGGAGCGGGGCCGGACCGCCCGGCCGTATCGGCGGTCGGTGGCGCTGCTGGCCGGCGTGCTCGGGCTGTCGGGCGAGGACGGCGCGCGGTTTGCCCAGACGGCGCGGGCTGGCACGGCCGCCGTCAGCCCCGCGAAGCCACCTGGGCCAGCAGGCCCTCAGCCGGCCGCGCGGGGAGAGGTGGTGCCGCGACAGCTGCCGAACGCCGTGCCGTGTTTCGCCGGCCGGGCGGCCGAGCTGGCGGTGCTGACCAGCGTGCTGGACCAGGTGGCAGGGACCGGGGGCACCGTGGTGATCTCGGCAATCGGCGGGACGGCGGGGGTGGGTAAGACCGCCCTCGCCGTGTGGTGGGCTCATCGGGTCGCTGACCGGTTTCCCGATGGGCAGTTGTACGTGAACCTGCGGGGTTTCGGGCCGTCTGGCCCGCCGGCGGCGGCCGCAGAGGCGGTCCGGCTGTTCCTCGACGGCTTGGGGGTGGTGCCGGAGCGGGTCCCGGCGGAGGTGGATGCCCAGGCGGCGTTGTACCGGAGCCTGCTGGCCGGCCGGCGGATGCTCATCGTCTTGGACAACGCCCGCGACCCCGGGCAGGTCCGGCCGCTGCTGCCGGGCAGCCCGGGCTGTGTGGTGCTGGTCACCAGCAGAAACCAGCTCACAGGGCTGGCTGCGGCCGATGGCGCGCACCTGCTCACCCTCGATGTGCTGACGGAGGCCGAGGCGCGGGAGCTGCTGGCCCGGCGGTTGGGTCAGGGGCGGGTGTCGGCCGAGCCCGCGGCAGTGGCGGAGCTGACCAGGCTATGCGCGCGGCTGCCGCTTGCGCTGAGCATTGTGGCTGCCCGGGTGGCGGCGCGGCCAGGGTTGCGGCTGGAGCTGATGGCCGCGGGGCTTCGTGGCACCCCGGCGCGGCTGGACGGGCTGGGTACCGGGGATCCGGCGACGGATGTGCGGACGGTGTTCTCCTGGTCCTGCCGGCACCTCTCCGAGCCCGCGGCGCGGATGTTCCGGAAGCTAGGCCTGCATCCTGGCCCGGACGTCACCGTCCCGGCCGCCGCCAGCCTGGCGGGCATCCCCGCGGGGGAGGCGGGCATGGCACTGGCCGAGCTGGCGCACGCGCACCTGGTCACCGAGCACGCCCCTGGCCGTTATGCATGCCATGACCTGCTCCGGGTTTATGCCGCCGAACAGGCCCAAGCCCTGGACGGTGAGGCCGCCCGAAACGCCGCGCTTCACCGGGTCCTCGATCACTACCTGCACACGGCCTTCGCGGCGGCGGCGCTGATGTATCCCTTCGGCGACCTGATCACGCTGGACCCGCCGCGGCCGCAGGTGCGGCCCGAGCAACTGGCCGACCGCGAGCAGGCACTGGCATGGTTCCAGGCCGAGCGGCAGGTCCTGCTCGCCGCGATCAGCGCGGCTACCGGCGGCGGGCCCAGCACGCACGCCTGGCAGCTGCCGTGGGCGGTGGGGACATTCTTCAACTGGCACGGGTACTGGCACGAGCTGACGACCACGCAGGAGGGCGCGCTCGCCGCCGCCCGCCGCCTGGGCGACCAGGCCGGGCAAGCCGAGGCGCATCACTTCCTGGGCCAGGCGAAAATCCGCCTCGGCGCCCATGCCGAAGCTGGCGCGCACTTGGCAGCAGCCCTTGAGCTGGGCCGGGAGCTCGGCAGCAGCATCCTCCAGGCGCGGGCACACCTCGACCTCGGCCGGGCCTGCGATCTGCAGGGCAACGTGCCCGAGGCGCTCGGCCACGCCGAACAGGCGCGAGCTCGCCAGAACCAGGAACGGCCGAAGCCGCTTGCCTGGTCCCAGCGCTGCGTAGCGCATCGCCTCGGT
>Ga0126378_10001658_pt1 | contig 16461 bp, 14 predicted proteins | sample PanSoiMetPlot_23_FD_92587 | JGI IMG/M metagenome (GOLD analysis project Ga0126378, IMG submission 92587) | Tropical forest soil microbial communities from Panama - MetaG Plot_23 | ecosystem: Environmental > Terrestrial > Soil > Tropical forest > Bulk soil | place: Panama | collected 2016-02-17 | reverse complement strand
TTTTCAATTTCCGTGTACAAGTCAAGTATCGTCGAGATGGCGGCATCTCCGATAGCGTGGGTGCATATCTGAATACCCGCAGCATCGGCCCGCATCATGCGACCGCGCATGGCTGAGATGGGGTGCATTTCATCGGAAAGCAAGCCGCGATTGTTGGGCTGATCAAGAAAAGGTTCGAAGAAGTAGGCGGTACGCGAGCCAAGAGAGCCATCAGCGAAGGCTTTTACCGCTCCGATTCGCAAGTATGGCGAACCGAAGGCGCGTCGGATACCGATTTTGGCCTGATCGGCGGCGCCCTGGGTGATCAGGGGAGCGGCGTAGATTCGGGTTGTCAATTCTTGGCGATCAAGCAGCTCAGAAAAGACCGCAATATCACCGTAGTCGACAGCCATGTCTTGAACGCTGGTCACGCCGACCGACGCGGCATGGGCGAGGGCTCGCTTTATGTCACGCCAGCGCTGCTCATGGGAAGGCGGGGGGATTACTTTAAATACGAAACTCTGGGCTGCATCTTTCAGCCCGCCTGTGGGATTGCCTTGGGCGTCGCGCACGATGGTCCCGCCCGGCGGGTCCTGGGTCGCCGACGTGACGCCGGCCAGTTTCAGCGCCAGCGAGTTTGCCAGGCCCATGTGGCCGTCATAACGCGACACAAAAACCGGGGTGTTGGGCGTCACCGGGTCGATCAATTGCTTAGTGGGAAGCGAAGGCGGATTCCATTTCGTCTCGTCCCAATCGCCGTTGAGGATCCATTCGCCCTGCGGCGTCGCTTTAGCGCGTTCGCCGATGCGACGGACAAATTCCTCAGGATTGTTCACATCGTTCAGCTGCACGGCGTCGAGTTGCGCGCCCCCGTTGGAAAAATGCACGTGGGCGTCATCGAAACCCGGAACAAGGAGCTTGCCGCGGGCATCGATAATTTTGGTTTGCCGGCCGCGCCAGGCGTCAACCTCCTGGTTTGAACCGACGGCAACGATACGCTCGCCGAGGATGGCGAGAGCTTCGGCGTGAGGCAGAGCTTGGTCGCCGGTCCAAACCTTCGCGTCGGTGATTATCAGGTCAGCCGCAGGTTTCGATTGGCCCAAGGCAATCATGGGAATAAGCATCAGCTGAATAAAAAGAGAAATAAAAAAAGATAAGAGCACTAACCGTTGCGACATCATGGCTCCTGGACCGCCTAGATGACCAAACTTTGCCGGGGACGTTGCTAGGTCCTAAGAAGCTCTACCCCACGCGTCTACCTAAGAACTGAACCCGCTTTACGTTCTATCGGGCTTCCCTGCTGCGGCCCTGCGGACCGGCGAGTCCCGCCTGGATCCGAGTTGCCATCCCCGAGCTTTATCTCTGGCCCCACTTGAGTTTTGTCCGCAAGACGTCGAAAAATGTTTTGCTAATGCGCAGAAGTTTAACCGTGTATTCGGATTTGCGGCAAACGATCCGATCGCGGTCGCGAAGGTCCATGCCAACCTGCCCGTCGATACTCAGAAAAGCTGGTTCGTGCTCGGTGTTCACAACCACCACGATTTCTGAGCTGTCGCGTACCACCAGCGGACGATGAGTCAGCGAATGGGGAGAAACGGGTGTCACCACAAAGGCTTCCACCGAAGGCATGAGAATCGGGCCGCCGGCGGCGACTGAGTAGGCTGTCGATCCTGTCGGCGTGGCAATAATCATGCCATCTGCTTTGTAGTTGGACACAAACATCTCATCGATGTACAGGTCAAGGCTGGCTAAACGAGCGATCGAAACTTTGTTCACAATGGCGTCATTCAGGGCATCGTAAGTGGCGATCGATTTCCCTTCCCTGAGGAGCTGACAATAGACCAACGCCCGGTGATCGAGCGAAAAACGATTTGCATGAATGGCCTCAAGCGCGGGATAGAGTTCCGCCAGTGGAACTTCGGTCAAGAACCCTAGCATGCCCAGGTTCACTCCCAAGATGGGAACCCCAGCCTTAGCCACGGCACGCGCTGCGGATAGCAGCGTACCATCACCTCCCAGCACAATGGCGTAGTCCGGCTTTCGCAATCCGATCTGGTCGCGATCAACGATCTCTCGGTTATTCGTGTAGGCGGCTGTTTCGCGGTCAATCAAGACGCCGTAATGGTGTTGGTCGAACCACTCGAGAAGCTGAGGCAGGATGTCGGCCAGCTCTGGCTTTGCCGGCTTGGAAACAATCGCGACCGACCTCGAAGATGAACCCTGAGCCATGAGTAAATCGGAATTGTACAGGGAAAATCCTCACCTGTGGCACCGGCACCCCGGTCTGCGGCTGCTAGCTCGCGATCGTGGACGGGAGTGCCTGCATCACAACTTCAAATTGTGGCATACAGAAGAAATTCGCGATTGCCCTCTGCCCCCAGAATGGGCGACTCGATCACATCGGAAAGGGTGAAGCCTAAACTTAGTACGGCGCGGCTGACTCTCTCAACAGCGGCAGCTTGTGCGGATTGATCACGAACGATTCCACCCTTGCCTACATGCTCGCGTCCAGCTTCGAACTGCGGCTTGACCAGCACAACCAGCTGCCGGCCGACTCGGTCGCGGGCTGACTCCGGAAATGCAGCTTCTACCACTGCGGGAAGCACAAGGGTGGCGGAGATGAACGAGACGTCGATGGCAATAAGGTCGACCGATTCACCTACTTGCTGCTTCTGGAGATAGCGTGCATTCGTTTTCGCCAAGAGACGCACGCGAGGATCCTGGCAGATCTTCAGATCCATCTGGCCATAACCGGTGTCTATGGCAATCACGCGCGCTGCGCCATGCTGGAGAAGGCAATCGGTGAAGCCGCCAGTGGATGCACCTACGTCGAGGCAGATTCTGCCTTCTACCTGGATCTTCCAGTGCTCGAGCGCCCTTTCGAGCTTCAGTCCTCCGCGGCTGACATATTTGAGGTCCTCGATCAGAAGTCGGATGTCGGCCTCGGAGCTTACCGGTGCCCCGGCCTTTTCGATTTTCTGCTCGTCTACTAAGACTTGGCCAGCAAGGATTAGCGCCTGAGCGCGCTCGCGGGATGGCACCAGACCGCGTTCTACGAGAAGCTTGTCGAGACGAGTTTTCATTCTTGCCGTCATTGGTCTTCGTCGCTGCCAGTCGGCACCCTACCCAGGTCACGAGCGCTCACCTAACCCGTGAGGGTCAGCACTTCACCCGGTGCAAGAAGTAGAAGTCATGTTTGTAGAAGAATTTAGCTGGGTCTTTTCCGACTTTTACACAGAATTTTCCACCGCGGTGTTGAAAAGTTTTGTCTCCCAACACAAAAAGCCGCTCCGATGAGCGGTTTTTCGGTTCCGATTTCGCCAAAAAGACTAGCTCGCAACTTCTTCCAGAACTTTTTGATCGATGTCGAAGTTGGAGTGCACGTGCTGGACGTCGTCGTGGTCCTCAAGCGCTTCGATCAGCCGGATCATGGTATGCGCATTGCTACCCTCCAGCTTGATGTAATTCTGCGGCACCATCGTAACGCTGGCGGAGTTTGGGGCGATAGCAGCTTTCTTCACCGCTTCCAGCACCGGTTCGAAACTTGCGGGGTCGGTAACGATCTCCCAATTCTCGCCATCGTCTTTCAGATCTTCGCCGCCAGCCTCCAGAACAATATTCATGAGATCGTCTTCTTTGGCAGCAGATTTGGTGATAACAATATCGCCCTTCTTGTGGAACATCCAGGAAACAGCACCCGCCTCAGCCATATTGCCGCCGTTTTTGCCAAAGACATGCCGGATTTCGCTGACGGTTCGATTGCGATTGTCGCTGGAAATTTCGACCAGGATAGCGACACCACCTGGACCATAACCTTCGAGGGAAAATTCCTCGTAGGTTGCGCCCGGAAGTTCACCGGTGCCGCGCTGGACGGCGCGCTTGATGTTGTCCGCGGGCATGTTCTCGGCCTTGGCGGCTTGGATGGCGGTGCGCAACCGGGGGTTTTTGTCTGGATCGCCGCCAGACTTGGCGGCCATGGTGATTTCCTTAATAAGGCGGGTAAAGATCTTGCCGCGCTTGGCATCGAGCGCGCCCTTTTTATGCTTAATTGTGGCCCATTTGGAATGGCCAGACATAGGGGAACCTCGTTGTTAATGAACTAGAAATGCGCAGGATTCGCCTCTGGAGGAGATCAAGGATTGCCTCGAAAACACAGATGCAGGCGAATACCGATTATAGCATGCTCGGCCAGAGTGACCGTCGGGTCCGGAAAGCCGAAAGGGCGCCTGAGGTGAAGTAACAAAGCAGAAAGCAGGAACATGATGCCCGATAAGACCCCCATTTCATTGACATCCGCCCGGCAGCCATTTGCCCGCCAGCGGCCGCGCTAAAGGTTGTCGCGATGGTGGCCGGTGATGTACTCACTTTCCTGCGGCTACACATGCCGGATGGAAAGCTGAACGACTACTCTCATGCGCCGCCGCTGGGGGAAGTGAGGGTCTTACTCAAAGCTGCGGCCGAGAGCAAAGCAAGGCCCACTCTTCTCCGCTGAGATCGGTTGTGAGCCCCAGTCACACGCCTGGACTTCCGCGAGCTCGTGCCTTATAGGCATACACAACCGCCAACAAAGGCGGGGCTACCAATATCCCCCAGAATGGCCAGACAATCCCGAGAACAATCGGAACAAGAATGGATGCCCAGATCGGGACTTTGGCGGTGCGCTTCATCAGGTACGCTTGAAGCAGCAGTGCATCGACAACCACGATAATCGCGTAAAGGATAAGAACGTAGAGTGGATGTTGCCAATCTCGCCAGTGGAGGGCGGCAGCCAACACCGGACCAAGGGTTCCGAGTACGGGTCCGACGTGAGGCACAATCTGCAGTACCGCCGCTAAGAATCCCCAAAGAAGGGCCCATGGCACGCCAATGATTGAAAGGCCCACGGTCCACATGACACCCACTACGAGCGAATCCTGGGCTTGTGCAATCACCCAATTTTTCAATGCGCTGCCGGTGACGTGAAAGTGCTCGCCTAAGTCCATACTCATACGATGCCTGGTTGAAACCGACCGTGGGAGTTTTCTCGGTTCCTGTAGATTTAAGCCAAGACAAGTCCTGCATAAGCCAATAGGCGGAACCTGAGGGGAGCCCGCAGGGCCGAGATGCAGCACGGAAATTGGCCAAATCTGGTTTGCTTGCCTGCTGGCTGACGAAATGAATCAAGCTGTGTCCCGCAACTGGGTCGGACCCGAGACTCTGATTATGCAACCGGGCTGCCCCGATAGCGCTCCTGGTCTAAGCCGTGTAGTTTTGCTCCTGGTTCCAGCCGCGGTGAACCAGACGGCCGCTCCCCTCTGTCGTGTTAGACTTTTAGTTAAATCCCAGCAAAACAGGACCAGGCATGAAATTCGGCGTCATCGTTTTCCCCGGATCCAACTGCGATCAGGACGCCTTTTGGACGATCGAGCACGTTGCCAAACAGCCGGTAACCTATCTCTGGCACGAGTCGCACGATCTGGAGAACTGCGACGCAATTATTGTACCTGGCGGATTTGCTTACGGTGATTATCTGCGCACTGGCGCGATTGCGAAATTTTCTCCGGTTATGGAGTCGGTGAAGAAGTTCGCCGCCGGGGGCGGTGTGGTGCTGGGCATCTGTAATGGCTTTCAGATTCTTTGCGAGTCGGGAATGCTGCCCGGTGCTCTCATGCGCAACGCCAGCCTGAAGTACATCTGTAAACCCGTGCATGTGCGGGTGGAGAACGCCGACACACCCTTCACGCATGCTTGTGTTCAAGGCGAAGTTCTACGCATCCCCATCGGCCATATGGAAGGCAATTACTTCTGCGACGAGGCGACGCTAGGGGAACTTCATTCCGACAATCGCATCATATTTCGATACTCGACAGCGGCCGGCGAGACTACGCCTGAAGCCAATCCCAATGGTTCGCTCGACAATATCGCCGGGATCTCCGGTCCTGGCAAAAATGTGCTGGGCATGATGCCGCACCCGGAACGCGCCAGCGAAACGGAACTTGGAGGCGTGGAGGGTTTCAAGATATTCCAATCGCTGGTCGGAGCGATGGCTACGCGATAACCTGCCTCTAGGGACTGCCTCCCTCCGCACTCATCCATTTAATTAACGACCATAAGACTTTGGGAGTCGTGGAGGAAGTCTGGACAGTCCTGGCCGATGGCTGTATGCCCCAGTTGGAAAGCGCGCGCCGCTGGATGATGCCGGCGGGAGGATTCTGTGCCTTTTCCATTCGCGCGCGATGGCCAGAGGCGTTCTGTGGCTCTATCGTCTGGAATCAGAAATTTCCTAGCACCTTGTCTTCTCGATTGTTATGGCGATTATTGTCGTCCAGTACGCATCGAACACCACTAATTTCAAACTGGGGCACGCGGCAATATGGCCCAATGTGGCAGTTACTGCCCTTTTTAGGTCGTTTCCCGTAAACTGATTAGTTTGGTTTCGGGCCCGCCTATGTCGGCGCTGATATCCGTCTATGGTCCGTTACGGAATTGTAGGTTTTGGTCTGCACGCGGTGAAGCGTCTGATGCCGGGCTTCGCGCTTGCGCATAATTGCAGCCTCACGGCGCTCTCGCGCCGCGATCTGACTCAAGCACGCAAGTCGGCGGCCCAATTTAATGTTCCCCTAGCGTTTGATTCAGCAGAACAACTGTGCCGTTCGCCTGAAGTCGATGCGGTCTTCATTGCCACTCCAAATGCATGTCATTTAACGGATGTACTCACTGCGGTGGAGTCGAGGAAAGCGGTGCTGTGCGAAAAACCGATGGCAATGAACGCTGGGGAGTGCCGTACCATGGTCAGGGCCGCCCGTGAGGCGCATGTGCTGCTGGGAGTTGCCCAGGTGTTTCGCTTCGAGGACAGCACAGCATGGCTGCGCGAGAGAATAGGGACCGGAGAAATTGGTAAACCGGTTTTAGCCCGAGCCGAATTTTCCTTTCCTGGACGAAACGCGGCGCGCACTTGGATTCATGACGCGTCGATTGCGGGCGGAGGCCCGATCGCCGATGTTGGCGTGCATTGCATCGACGCCCTCCGCTATATGCTCGACGATGAGGTCGTTGAGCTGACCGCTCGTGCAGCTTGCGATGCCGAGTCTCAGGATGTGGAAGCGGCAGCCGCACTGATCCTCAAGTTTTCCCGAGGCACTTTGGCGACCATTTTGGTGTCATTTCGGGCTGAGTATCGGACGCCACTCGAGTTTGTGGGCGAAACTGGAGTGCTCCGCGCCGACAACGGGTTCAACGTGGAGCGGCCCATTAGCCTGCAATTGCGACGAAACAGCAGCGTTGTCCGCACCGAGGTCGTCTCCAACCAATATGCCTACGCCCGCCAGGTGGATATGTTTGCCGACGCAGTCGAGGGTCGCAGCAGCTTTCCCGTCCCCGGAGAAGAGGGTTGGCAGAACCAGGAAATTCTCGATGCCGCGTACCGAAGCATCAGAAGTGGGAAAGCCGAGCCGGTTGGCCAAGTCTCACCGGCGGTTCCGGGATCTAGCCAAGGCATGTTCCAGTGGGGCGCCTGAATAATCGGCGTCCTCAGTCTGCCGGGGGTTCTGTGGAGCAGCAGGCGAAATAATTTTAGCCTGCACCACTCCTGATCCGGCCTGATTGTCCGATTTCGAGGCGCTTCCAATAAAGTGGGGGCAGCCGGGCACCTGGTCCCCGTCACGTGATAGAGGACCCGGACCTCAGGATGTTTTCGAGGGCCAGCGCGTCATTGCTTTGGGTAGCCATCGGCTTGAGCGCATCGAATGGCGTCAGCATATCACCCGGACGGATCAGGGTGACGCCGACCGTTATCTCACGAAGATCCCAATCACCCCCTTTGTGAATTGAAAGCTGCAACCAATCGCCTCCGAGAGTGGCTGGACCATGCAGGTTGCCGATCTCGGTATCGGGTAAATACTGGGTTGGAGCGGTCTTCCAGTGGTGCCCACCTAAATAGACAGGTGACGTCGGGAAAAGCAGCCGTGACTCTGATCCGAGTAGTGTCTCGGCTGGAGGGCAAAATCGATACTCCAGAGCTTGCTTTCACCCTGTTCCAACACACCGGACAGGTTGTCGTTAGCAAGCACAGCGGGTGGCGGTTGATTTGTTAGGCAGCCGCAAGTGGCGCACACGGAAACGTGCTCGAGCAAAATGGCGTCTGGAACTGTTTCCTCCCGTCGACGACGGGAACGTGGGATTCTCGAATAGGTTACTCACGCTACACGATAGCGTTAGAACATTGCACCTCACCTGGAGGATTGGGGGGAGGTGAACACGATTCGTCTTAACATTATTAATCATTATTAATATTAATCATTATTAATCATTATTATTCCTATAGGTTCCCAGAGTGGAATTTTTAGAGGGAATGGGTGATTCTTACAGAGGAGCGTGGCAAACTAATAGTACGGAATGTTTTGTACCTGCTTACATGGTTTTACCGACGCACGGGTTTAGGCTGCGTGGTACATTTCGCCCATAGGTAAGTAGATGCTGAGTTTCCGGTCGAGTCCACCAAAGGCGAAAATGAGACTCGATCGCGGAACCCGACGAGTAAGATTTACATCGCCCATGGGCAGCCGTCGTGGCAACGCCGCGACTTTGCCAGCATTTTGGTTTTGGCAAAATGGTTGCAAGACTTAGCACCATGAGGCGGTTTAAGACCTGAGTGTGGGGTCCCGAGTTCTGCGCGCCTCACCAAGAGCCCTCCCAGGTGCGAGCCGGAAAGGTAGGGTCGATGCCCTTTCGAATTTTGGTGGCAGATGATCACGAGGTGGTTCGCCGCGGGTTGTGCGCCCTGCTGCAAGCGCAGCCTGATTGGGAAGTGTGCGGCGAGGCAGCGGATGGTCGCGAAGCGCTGGAGAAAACCCAAAAGTTGAAGCCCGATGTAGTCATTCTGGACATCGGAATGCCCAGTTTGAATGGGCTCGAAGCAACTCGACAGATCCTGAAAATCAATCCGCAGACGAGAATTCTGATTTTGACTCTGCACGACTCCGACCAAGTCGTGCGTGAGGTGCTGAACGCAGGGGCGCGAGGCTTTCTATTGAAATCCGATGCTGCTCGCGATCTGGTTGCCGCCGTGGAGGCGTTGCGGCGGGATAAGACTTACTTCACCTCCAAAGTGGCAGCGATGGTTCTGGAAGGTTTTCTGAGAAACGGGACGCCCGCGGCGGTGCCAGCGCCTCCGAGTCGGGGCCGGTTGACTCCGCGCGAACGCGAAATCGTGCAGTTGCTGGCCGAAGGCAAGAGCACGAAGGAAGTCGCGGTGGCGTTGGGCTTGAGTGTGAAAACCGCCGAAACGCATCGCTCCAACATCATGCGCAAGCTGGAACTGCACTCGGTCAGCGATTTGGTTCTGTATGCAGTGCGCAACAATATTGTGCACGTGGTCCAGCCTTCCTTGTAGGTTGGAATCGCACCTAGCAAAAACAAATCCTCCCGCATGGAAGGATTTGTTTTTTATGTTGTGGTTAGAGACGGATTGGCTCCGTCAAGCTACTCGCCGAAGGCTTGCCGGTTGCGCGCGTGGCCGGTATTGATTCGCTTTCCCTAGCGGCCTCTACATTGCTCGTTAGGCCGCACATGTCCCCGTCGTCTGCCTCGCTCCCTCGTTTAAGAGTTCGCTCCTTCGTTAATGACGTCCTTCATGCGATCACATTTTTCGCTCTAGGCTTCTCACCAGGTTGTCCAAACTACCTTCCAAACGCTCTACTTTCTCTCTGGTAATGTCCAGGTGCCGATCGGGTGCGTCCTTCAGTTCTTCGAAAGGAAATTTAGAAATCATCTTGGGCAAGGACTTGAGGATCTGATCTTCAGGGTCAGAATCGCGCGACTCTCCCAGAATCGAATTCGCGCAATCAATCGGGTCTCAGCGTGGTCCTTCCCTCAAATTGGCATTTCTTCTGTTGTCTTCCAATGGCTCGCTCACTGGCTCGTCGGCGGTCGAAACCAGATCAGAAAAGGCGAGAGGCAGGTGCCGGTGGCTTCAGCAACCGACTCCTGCCCGGGTGGTGGGTTCTTGAGGGCAACTTTCAGAGAACAGCATAGGCGTGCGACCTGGCGGGCAACAATCCCAGCAAGTCTGTAGGTAGCCGGAAGAGTTTCTGTAAAACCTTTGAGAGCGAACTCGAAAAATAACGAACATTATGCACGCGTCCATCTACCCGCAGCCCGCGTGGATCGGTCGCAAAGTGTGCTGCTTGGAACATCTCTAGCGCTGCGATTACGGCTCGAGTCCACTTTGAGCATCTACGCTGCATGGCGAAAAAATAGTCCGGCCACGCGCGCGCGCCAATCCAGATTGAGCTGTAGAAACGCTACATGAATTCCTGTAGGCCGAGTTTTCGCAGCCGAATCCGGGGACACAACCCCATATATTGCGGCCGTGCATTCCCGCAGTATTTGCCTGAAATAAGCCAAGGGCTGCATCAGCTTAGCGTTACAGCAACTAATCGAATGAACTACGGGCTGCACCGGATGGAACTTCCGTCGCATTGAACATAGTCTGCGATCAGAAAGATAACACCGCACTCGACGCCCGAAAGGAGATGCAAGTGAATTCCGACGTCAACACCACCGCCCAGCACCTGTCCGACCTTGAGCTCGTTAAACGAGCGCAGCGAGGTGACGCTGACGCTTTCGCGGCATTGTTTTACGCACACAAGCCGCGGGTTTACTCGCTCTGTTTGCGCATGACCAACAATACCGCCGAAGCCGAAGACCTCACCCAGGATGCTTTTTTGCAGGTGTTCCGCAAGCTGGCCACATTCCGTGGTGACTCTGCGCTTTCCACTTGGCTTTACCGCGTGGCCGTCAACACCGTGTTGATGCACTTTCGTAAGAAGGGACTGCGGCAAGTATCGCTCGATGAATCAAGCAATCAGGATACGCGCCTGGTGAAGAGGGAATACGGAAGCGTTGACGAGCGGCTTTCCGGCTGTGTGGACCGCATTGCGCTAGCGCGCGCCATGCAGGACCTTCCCGCCGGTTATCGCACCATCTTCTTGTTGCACGAAATCAAGGGATATGAGCATCAGGAGATCGCGCGCATCCTACGCTGCTCGGTTGGCAATTCGAAATCTCAACTCCACAAAGCCAAGCTCAAGATGCGGGAGTTGTTGGGCTACCACAAGAATGAAATCTTGCAGGAGGCAATCGAACAGAGAACAACCAAAAAGCGCCGTGCAAAATCGGAGCGTGCACGCACTTTCGATCAGTCCGCGCCGGCACCGTGGGAGACCTTTGAAGACGAGCTGGCCGACAGCCAACCGATGTTTCCAATGCCCACCAATAGCACCGGGTTGATGGCGGAAACCGGGGTGTGAGCTTGTCCTGGGTTGAGAGGACGCGAGTACTCAACCTGCCAGATTGTTGAACATGAATAAACGGCGTCACCAGAGCTAGCGGCACACAGCGCAGCTTACCTCTCGTGACCTGTGGGACCGAGGTCAACCGTGGAATTAGGCGCAATTATTATTGTCGGGCAGAATGCGGGGAAAAATGGTGTGCCCCCGCGTAACCGGGGACCCAAACACCCGGCTCCCAATTCATCCCCTACACCCATAGTCTGTTGGGACCTTCTGGGCTCCAGTGTGCTTCGCCGCACCTTCTCGCAATTGCGCGAGAGCGGTGTTGAGCTCATCTCGGTTTTGAAAAGCAACGCGCCGCAACGCGCGGCCGAGAGCCAGCCTTGGGCAAGAGCAATTCTCGACTACGTGCACAACGGGGTCGATCAAATCCTGCTGTTGGAGCTGAACGCATACACCGAAATCAATATCTACCAGTTGATGAAGTTCCACCATGAGAACCGGTCTCCGGTGACCAATGTCGCCGACGACCACGGGTTGCTCGGCATTACTGTACTGGCGGCATCAGCCCTCGACCACGATGGCGACATCAGCCGTAGACTGCCGGCATTGTCTTCCTGTTCTTCCACCTACGAATTTTCCGGATTCGTACACCGGCTTGCGTCGGCCGGCGATTACCGGCGGCTGGTGCAGTGCACTTTGGCCGGCATGAGCCCTGCGCGGCCAGCGGCGAAGGAAATTCAGCCGGGGGTGTGGATGGGCGAAGGTGCCCGCGTCCATTCTTCTGTGCGCGTCTTGGGCCCCTGTTTTTTGGGAGCACGGACACGCGTCAAAGCCGGCAGCGTAATTGCTCCCGGTACAGCTATTGAGCGCGAATGTGAAATTGACTGCGGCACGGTAGTGGAAGGGGCGAGCATTCTTCCCCGAACGTACGTGGCGCCCGGATTGCGGATTGCCAATGCCGTGGTTCAAGAAAGCAGGTTTATCCATCTGGGACGGAAGCTCGAGGTCGAACTGGGCACCACCGGTCTTCTCGGATCGCTCGAGAACCGAGTGTCGCGGAGAATTCTGGACACACTGGGAACGTTGTTCGCGTTTGGAGCCCCAGGCCTGGATCTGTCGACCCCGTCCAGAGCACCGGCATCATTTGATTACCTGCGCGGTAACGGTTTTATGGAATAGCGGTTTACTTCAAAAAGCTTCGTTGCGGGAAGGGTGATGCAACCACAAAGGGTAATCGTAAAGGAGTTTCCCAGCCTGCTGGATTTGTCCGAATGTCGGCGCTTTTCCCGAGAATTACGGGAAGAGCTCAGCGACGCGTATCGCCCGCAAGTTGTTTTCGACTTATCAAGAGTGCAGCACATGACCGCACAGGGAGTCGATCTCCTGGTGAGGTGCATCGATCAGATTGCGGACCGAGATGGCGAATTGAAATTCGCAGCCGGCTCGCCGCAAACTCAACTGGTATTGGAGCTAACCCAAATCAGCGGCCTCGCCGATAGTTACGAATCGGTTGAGGATGCGGCGGAAAGCTGGATGCGGGAGGCACAGGGGCCGACTGCCGAGCCAGGGCACTCAACACCATCGGCGCGTTCCGCTTGAACACATTTGTCCCGCCACTCGGAGGAGGATTTTGTATGTGGGTGTGTCCAATGCGCATTCTCAGCATCACTCTCGCCATCCTGCTCTGCTCGACTCCGGAACTGATGTCGGCCGCAGCTGGCCAGGAGACGTCGGGAAGTCAGCCAGCGGCGGGAACGCAAACCGATTCCGCACAGAAGAGCACGCCGTCGGCAACCGATCCTGGGGGGGAAACGCCGCCGCCTGAGCCGGCACCCTCCACAGCTCAGACGAATGCCGGGGCACCGAGTTCCGCCACGCCTGAGCAGCAGCCATCGCAACCTGAGGGCACCGCCGCCGCGCGGACTGCGAGGACTATCGGCGGGCCTGCGTCGAAGCCAGCCGGTTCTGCCATCGCTCCGGCAAAGCAAAAACAGGTTCGATCCTTACTGATCAAGGTGGGCGCAATTGCCGGGGCAGCCGCCACGTTAGGCATCGTGTACGCGCTGACTCGCGCTACGCCGAGCCGGCCGCCTGGCGCGCACTGAAAATTGCAATCGATTTCGCGTCGCAGCCCGGCGACCTTCGCGATTTTTATGAGAGCACAACGAACACCTGTGATGCTGAGCTTCTCCGGTATTGATGGCGCGGGTAAGAGTACCCAGATAGAGCGCCTCGACCATTCTCTCCGGCAGTCCGGTCTCTCTGTTCTGCGGCTTGCGTTCTGGGACGATGTTGTCGTCCTGCCACAATTTCGTGCAGGGGTTAGCCACAAGGTATTACGCGGGGAACTGGGCGTGGGTTCGCCGGGAAAACCCGTGCGCCGCAAGGATAAGAACGCTGCCAAATGGTATCTGACCCTGGCGCGCGCGCCATTTTACCTTCTCGACGCGCTCAGCCTGCGCAGAGTAGTGGGCAGGGCGCTAAAAAGCCAGGCCGACGTGGTCATATTCGATCGCTACATTTATGACCAGCTGGCAAATGTTGCGAGAAATCCGGCGGGGCAGTTTTATGTTCGCCTTTTGTTAGCGCTCGTGCCCCGTCCCGATATTGCCTACCTGCTGGATGCTGATCCGGAGGCGGCTCTGGCGAGAAAACCCGAATATCCGCTGGATTTCTTGCACGCTTATCGGCGCGCCTATTTTCGTTTAAGTGAAATGGCTCGCGAAATTGTGATAGTTCCTCCCGCACAGCTAGACAGCGTCGAACGTGTGATCTCAAGTGAATTTCGAAAGCGCTGGCCCGGGCCACTACAGGAGAATCACCCCGAAAATCTCCGGAATTCGCAGTTAACCGCCTAGTAAAGTCACCCCGAAGTTTTACCGTCCCATCGAACCATAACTTGCGCGACGGCAATGGACAACGTCTGTCGACTCGCGCCCATCCAACCAGCGCAATTCAGAATTGTGGTTTTCCTAAGATGTTGAGTGAAAGGAAATTTGCGCTGGTCATCCCCACGTTAAATGAAGCGGGGAATATCGAACCGCTGGTGACGCGCATCCGTGCGGCGCTCGACCCGGAAGGAATTAATTACGAAGTCATCATTGTTGACGACGGGAGCGTGGACGGAACCGAGGAAGCGGTTGAGTCCTGGGGAGCGTCGGACATGCGCGTGCGCTTGCTCGTGAGACGAGGAGAAAAGGGACTTGCGGGCGCGGTAGTCCATGGTTGGCGGCACACGAATGCCGACTTGCTGGGCGTAATGGACGCGGACCTGCAACATCCACCGGAGCTTCTGCCCGAACTGCTGCGCGCCGTCGAGGATGGGAACGATATCGCCATTGGCAGCCGATACGTGCACAACAAACGGGTTGAGGGATGGAACCCGTTCCGGCAAGCAGTCTCGTGGCTTAGCACACTGACTACGCTTCCTCTGCAGAGGCCCGGCGTGCATGTGAAGGATCCCATGTCGGGCTTCTTCATCGTGCGCCGTGAATGTGTCGACGGCATCGAACTGCAACCGCAAGGATTCAAGATTCTGCTGGAAATCTTGGTACGCGGGCGCATTCATCGAGCGGCCGAGATCCCATTCCAATTTGGGCTGAGACATGCCGGCAAGAGTAAAGCAGACGTCAAGGTCGTACTGCACTACTTTTCATTGTTAGGAAAACTATCCCGCGACGTTATTTTTGGGTCGAGCCAGCGATGAAGATTTGTCTGGTAAGCGCGTTTCCGCCGAGCCGACAGGGCCTAAACGAGTACGGATTCCACATCGCGCGCCTGATGAATCAACAGCCGAGTCTGCAGCTCACGGTACTCGGTGATGATCTAGAGTCGCCGCAAGCGGAATTGCCTGGATTTTCCGTGATTCGTTGCTGGGGATTTAACAAGCTCTCGAATCCGGTGCGTCTGCTGCGCGAGGTCAGGCGCATTCGGCCAGATATCGTCTGGTACAACATTGGATTCGCCAGTTTCGGTGGATACCCGCTTCCCGCCTTCACGGGTCTGATGATTCCAGCGCTTACTCGGCTGAGCGGCTGCTACACACACGTAACTTTGCACCAGTTGGTGGAGACGGTCGACTTGAAGGACGCAGGCGTAAAATCGCGCGGTCTCTACATGTTAGCTGGAACTCTCGCGACCCATATGCTGCTGTCGGCGAACTCTCTGTCCGTCTTGCTGCCGGCTTACCGGAAAGTACTGCGGGAAAAATACCACCGCGGCTCGGTGTTCGTGCGACCGCACGGCATTTTATCCGGGCGGCCGGAATATCCCGATCTTTCCCGGCGCGGCAATCCAGTGCACCGCATCCTGGCGTTCGGGAAATGGGGCACGTACAAGCGACTGGAATTGCTAATAGCCGCCTTCCTCAAAGTGGCAGAACGACTGCCCAGGGTGGAATTGGTCATTGCTGGAGGGGATCATCCGAAAACTCCCGGCTATGTATCTTCGGTGGCGGCATTGCACAAGAGCGAGCCGCGCATTTGCTTCACCGGTTACGTCGCTGAAGAAGCCATTGCAGACCTGTTTCAAAGCACCAGCATAGCCGTAATGCCTTACACGTCGTCGGCGGGCTCGAGCGGCGTGGCACACCTGGCCTGCGAATACGGTGTCCCCATCCTCGCCTCCGATATCAGAGACTTCCGAGAGATAGCAGAGGAGGAAGGTATTGCCTTTGAATTCTTCGAGCCGGGAAACGTCGATGCTCTGGCGGAGCGCCTCCTAGCTGTGCTTGAGAATTCCGAGCGGCTGGAAGCTATGGCGAAGCTCAATTTCTCCGCGGCTCTGCGCATGAGTATGCCGGAAATCATCCGGCAATACATCCATTCTTTCGACCTGCGGCACCGCATCAAAATGTTGCGGACAGCGTCTAGATTTCGACGCCTGCCACGCTGGATGCCTCTTCGTCCCGCATTTAGCCGACGGGTGGGGGAGAGATTCCTGAGCTGGCGTAATGCTGAGCTTAGCGATTATCTAAACTCGACCGTCCCAGGTTCCCCGCACAACGGCAACGGCAATATGACTCGGGCTCCTGAAGCAGAGACTGACGACACGTTGCCTTCCCCTATCGCTCCCCTGGATCAGGGCTCCAAGCGCAAGGGCGACGCGGCCTGAACGAAGTCTTCTCCATCACTCCACGACATCTGGTAGGGACTCCACCACCCTTGATTCACGCCGGTTCCGAGATTGTGCTCGTGAAGTGCAATCAGTG
>Ga0126378_10001655_pt1 | contig 16475 bp, 10 predicted proteins | sample PanSoiMetPlot_23_FD_92587 | JGI IMG/M metagenome (GOLD analysis project Ga0126378, IMG submission 92587) | Tropical forest soil microbial communities from Panama - MetaG Plot_23 | ecosystem: Environmental > Terrestrial > Soil > Tropical forest > Bulk soil | place: Panama | collected 2016-02-17 | reverse complement strand
TGGAAGAATCCCCGCCAATCTTCGCCGTCGGCAAATGGTCGTTTGCCGTCCATTCATCCACCTGCCGGTTGCCAATAAGCAACCGGAATTTCGCTTCCCCATTGTTTTGATCGAAGTATTGAATATCGATTTCATACGATCCGGCAGCGCCGCTGAAGCTGAATGCCGCCGTGCAACCCTCAAGCGAAGTGCATTGAATAGCTTTGCCCCCCGAGGCGTTTTCCCATGAAACAACATCAACGGGGACGTAACGCGTGAGGCGCATGTCCTCGGCTTCCGTGCGCCTAGGGTGATGGCCCACTCGCCCGAGCGCATCTTCTATTCCGGAAGCGTGATAGAACCAATTGCAGATCGCGTCGCGCCAGACAATCGCATGACCGGCCTGGTATTCCAGGCGCGCTAAAACCGCCTCGTAACGCTCCGCGTCCACATGACCTTTCAAGGCTTGCCACTGTTGAACGTATTCGGCGGCGCGGTCCGCTCCTTCATAATGCGAATCGTAGATGTGCTGAATCACAGTCTTGCCGGAATGCAGAACGTAGGTATAAGGCACATGGTGAAAAAACAGGAGCAATTCATTCGGAGTGGTTTCAAGCGGCTCGTAAACCTTCGCGACCCCCGGCCAATACTGCCCCACGTAGCCCGTCCCCGTTGCCACGGTCCTGTCCATCCCTATTCCCTTTGCATCGGCGCGATGCCATTGTCCCCAGCCATTTTCTTCTGATGACTCGATTCCCGGTCCGTAGTGGCTGCCCAAAATGTCCGTGAAGGTCTGTGCCCCCAGTGGCCCCGTGTAATTTTCATAGGTGTTCCAGGAAGTGAGCACCATTGAGGAGACCGTCTGAAGAACCGCCGGATCGCTTCCAAAAGTAAGAATCGTCCACTCTTCCCCGATCGCGCGCGGGCTGAGTTTCGGATCCCAAGCCAGACGGGCAAAGCCATAAAGATTGGCCATCGCTAACGGATGCCCCAGCCAGTTTTCATCCAGCCCCACATTGGCCACGCCTACAAATCCACCCGTCGGGCGATGAAAAGTGTTCCCGGCGACCAGATCCATGACCGGTGAATTCAAACCATTCGCGCGCATGTCGAAATCCAGCACTTCCTTCCACATCGGAACAAGAAAGCACAAGTGCCGCTGCTGCCCCGTATATTCCTGCGTGATTTGCAGCTCAATCGCCTCGTTAGTGCTTGCGAGCCCGCCAAGCAGCGGCGAAACCGGTTCCCGGGCTTGAAAGTCGATTGGTCCGTGCTTGATTTGAATAATCACGTTGTCTTCAAATTTCCCATCCAGCGGATGAAAGATGTCGTAAGCGGCTCTGGCGCGATCATTTTTCGGATTACGCCAATCGAGGTGATGGTTGTAGACAAACGCCCGATAGAAAATCACGCCACCGTGCGGCTTAAGCGCCCGGGCAATGACATTTGCCGCGTCCGCTTGTGTGCGGCGATACGCGGAGGGCCCAACACGCCCTTCCGAGTCCGCCTTGACGACGAAACCGCTAAAGTCAGGAATCGCGGTATAAATCTGCTTGGCTTTCTTGCGCCACCACTCGGCCACACGAGCATCGAGGGGATCAAAAGTGTCCATTCCGCCGATTGTTTTGGGGCTTCCAAGGTCTGCGGAAATGGAGAGCCGAATCCCCCACGGGCGAAAAACATCTGCGACACGCACAAGCTGCGGCAGAAAATCGTCCTGAAGAAGACGCGGGTTTGCATTCACATTGTTGATGTTGCAGCCGTTGATGCCCACGGAGGCCAGCAAACGCGCGTACGCGCGAACTCGCGCGAGGTCTGCGCGCACGCCGCCGTTGTCAAAGAAGATTGATCGCCCAGCGTATCCGCGCTCGATGCTGCCGTCGAGGTTGTCCCACTGATCCACCCACCGAATTGGTGCGTAAGGTTGCTGCACTTCGTTGAGATGAGCAACGGCTTCGCCGCGTGAAATTTTGGCGAGCAGCGAGAACACGCCGTAGAGAACCCCGCGCTCGTTCTTAGCGGTAACAATTAGGCAGTCGGTACCGTGAATTTGCACATTCGTCAGCCAGAAACCGTCCTCGCGCAACTTCGCTGGAGCTGCCAGTTCTGGAGATATGCGCGCCAAGGCTTCCAGTGTCCCAACGACAATTGCGCCTTCTTTGGAAACTTGGCCGAGCACGCGAAGATTTTCTCCCAGCATGCTGTGAATTCCGCGGACTAATTCTTCTTGCGACGATCTTAGGATTGGAGAGTCACCCAGTGTAACCACGGCGGTAGGCAGGCCCTCATACTTTTGCGCTGCGCTCTCCGCCAGGCGCGCATAGCGCAGCCAGCCATCTGCGCCCGTTTCGGCAAGCAGTGGTGTTTGCAAGGACGCGAAGGCAAACGCACTAAGAAGGACCAATGCGACCCGCTTCACGGCTAACCTCAAGTCCGTTCGCAAAATGCCGACGCGGCATCGTCCATCGCCAGCGACGCACACTACATCGTCTCATTACCGCTTTGCGTAGCTGCTCGATGGCACTGCGCCTTCGCGTTCCTGCTGGCTTGGAATCGCCGCGCTGAACGCTCCATTTCCCGGGGTGCCGGTAAGAATATCCACGGTCAATTGATCCAGCCGTTCGTAAGGCAATCGCTTCCTTGCCATTTTGTCTTTATCAAAAACGTATCCCAGGAGCGCCTCGGCTGCCGATTTGGAATATCGCCCCGTGCGCGGCAGGTCCGCGGACGCTGCGGAAACCTCCTGCAAAATGCTCTGAATTTCTTCGTTGGCATTCCAGATGGCCGCTTTTTCCTTCAGGATCAGATACGTTCGCATGCAGCCGCGCGCGAAATCCCTCACGCCCTCATAGTCTTCCGTGCGGTAAGCGTGCGCATCAAAGTGCCGCGGCCCTTGATAGCCGACGTCTTCCAGAAACTTGACCAACCAAAACGCAGACTTCAGATTCGAGGAGCCAAAGCGCAAATCCTGATCGTACCGCCCGGGCGCCTGGTCGTTGAGGTCGATATGAAAAAGCTTACCGGCCTCCCAAGCCTGCGCCACTCCATGCATAAAATTCAGTCCCGCCATCTGCTCATGAGCGACCTCCGGGTTAACACCTACCATCTCCGGATGGTCTAGAGTTGGAATGAAGCCCAGATAATGTCCGGTGGTGGACATGTAAATGTCTCCGCGCGGCTCATTGGGTTTAGCCTCTAGGGCAAACTGGAATCCATATTTGCGGTCGATGCTGTACTCGCATAAGAAGTTGATGGCTTCGCGAAGGCGTTTGATTGCTTCATCAGCGCGCCGGCAGGCATCGGTCTCAACTCCTTCCCGGCCTCCCCATAGCACGAAAATCTTTGCGCCGAGCTCCGCGCCCAGGTCCATCGCCCGCATCGTCTTCTGCAGGCCATAGGCGCGCACTTCGGGATCGTTTGCCGTAAACGCTCCGTCCCGGAAAACAGGATGAAAAAATAGGGAGACGGTCGCCATGGGCACTACGATGCCTCCTTCGCGGCACGCGCGTTGAAACGAACGAACGATCGAGTCACGCTCTGCCGGCGTGGCGTCAATTGGCACTAAGTCGTTGTCGTGCAGGTTCACACCCCATGCACCGACCTCCGCCAGCAAGGACACAATTTCGTTCGGAGAGATAGGCGGGCGCACAAAATCTCCAAACGGGTCCCGGCCACGGTTTCCCACTGTCCACAATCCAAATGAAAACTTGTGTTCTGGCCATGGCTGCAAGGGATCCGCGCTCATGAGGTTCTCCTGAGGATTCTCGAAGGGCACCAGGATCACAACAAGAGGCTTACCAGTTGCAAAAAACCTCTTGTGTTAACGTTAACGGAGTTATCGTACCACGCCCTAACCGGTTTGCAAATGCTCGTCTGCAGTGATGGTTCGCAGCGCGGGGTAGATACGACGGTAAGTCGCGTAATTCGTTTGCAATAATTTCGACGACTTGGAATCTGGCGCAACCCGCGCGGCCACGCGCGTGACGGCGCCGCATGCCTCGTCAACCGAGCTCCAGTGGCCGGCTCCCACCGCCGCAAGAATCGCCGCTCCGTAGGCCGCCCCTTCCTCCGCTTCCATCAATTCCACTTCGTGCCCATAAACATCCGCTTGGATTTGTCGCCAAAGTGCCGAACGCGCGCCTCCGCCCCCAAGCCGGATGTTCGTCACCGGGACGCCTATTTCTTCAAAAATGGAAAACGTGTCTTTCAAACTGAACGCTACTCCTTCTAGGATCGCCCGAATGACGTGTCCACGCGTATGCGAAGGTGAAATCCCGACCAGCCCGCCGCGAACATTCGGATCCAAATGGGGAGTGCGCTCGCCCATCAGATACGGGGCCCACATCAGCCCTTCGCAACCCGAAGCTACAGAGGCTGCTTCACCCGACAGACGCTCGTATGGATCGCTCCCGTCATCCGCTCCGGCGCCGAATCGATCGCGAAACCACCGCAACGACAATCCGGCCGCTTGCGTCACCCCCATTACATGCCAACGCCCGGGAATCGCATGACAGAATGTATGCAGCCGCCCATGGGGGTCGAGAGCGGGCCGGTCCGTCGCTGCAAAGACCACCCCGGAAGTGCCGATGGTCGAGCTCACCACGCCGGCGCGCACAATTCCCATCCCGACAGCCCCAGCCGCTTGATCTCCCGCGCCTGCGACCACGGGCGTTCCAACTTTCAGCCCTAACGCTTCCGCGCACTCTTTCGAAAGCTTCCCGCAAACATCAGGCGACTCGCACAACTCCGGCAGCCACTCTTTCGGGATCCTCGTCCCGCTCAGAATCTCTTCCGACCAGCACCGATTCGCTACATCCAGCATGAGCGTGCCTGAAGCGTCCGCCATGTCGATGGCGCGCTCGCCGGTCAGGCGGTAGCGAACATAGTCCTTAGGAAGCATCACGTGGCGGATGCGCGACCAGTTTTGCGGTTCGTTCTCGCGAACCCAAAGCAACTTGGTCAGCGTGAAGTTCGTCAGTGGCGGATTGCACGTCAGTTGAATGATGCGAGCTAGGCCGAATTGCTCAGCAAGCTGCTTCGATTGCTTTTCCGTTCGCTGGTCGCACCAGATGATCGCCGGCCGGATCACTTCTTCCGCCGCGTCAAGCAAGACCGCTCCATGCATCTGCCCCGAAAAACCGATACACGCAACATCTTCTGGTCTGGCCTTTGCCTGTCCCACCGCCTTGCGAACGGCTACACCGCATGCGCGCCACCAGTCCAGCGGATCTTGTTCCGCCCATCCGTTTTGCGGCGATGCAAATGGCTGGTGCTCTTCCGTGCCGGAAGCAACGACTCCGCCACGCTCATCCATCAAGAGAGCGCGTGTTCCGCTCGTGCCGACGTCTATGCCTAGGAAATATCGGATGGTGGCCTCCCAAAGGAACTACTTCTGATTCACGGTCTATCGAGAGAGCGCGAAGTTTCGGCCTCGTCAACAAATAATACAGAGTCAGAACGCAAACTATATTTGCGGCCCTATACCCGATGTCAAGCGCGAGTTTCTGTCTTGGCTTGCCCGCAAACGAATTGTGGAGCGCGTAGATTGATGGAGTAGAATGCCCTTTTTCGGAGTACTTTACTCCCTTCGGTTTTTTGATGATGCAGGAACGAGAGGCTAATGGCTGAGGAGAGACGCGGGATTCACCGAATTGCCGAACTGGCCCGTGTGTCGATCGGCACGGTGGATCGCGCACTTCACGGTCGCAGCGGAATCAAGGAATCTACCCGCCAGCACATTTTGCAGATCGCCCGCCAGATGGGCTATACGCCCAATCTCGCAGCCCGCGCGCTGTCAGCAGGCAAAGTCCGAACGAAGATCGGAGTGTGCGTTCCAAAGGAGATTCACTTTTTCTACGACCAGCTTTGGAGCGGCCTCCTCGAAGAAGCCCGGCGTGTGGCGCACATGGGAATCGAGTTTGTGAATCGGCCCGTCCAGGTTCTTGGCGAAGGAGACTCCGACGCGTTCAAGGAATTGGTAGAACTCGGGGTTGACGGAATTATTTTAACCGCCGGTAGCCCCAAAGCTCTTCAGCCGCTCATCGACGATGCGGAGGCCAAAGGCACTCGCGTCGTCTGTGTTTCCACCGACGCGCCGGAGAGCCGGCGATCGTGCATTGTATGTGTCGAGCCTTGGACCAACGGAAGCCTGGCTGGCGAATTGATGGCCAAGTTTGTTCCGGCAGGTTCGAAAGTGGCCGTAATTGCGGGCATGTTAAGCACCGAGGACCATCGGAAAAAGGCGGACGGTTTCTCGGACACATTTCCGAAATACTGCTCCGGAGGGAAGATCATAAAAGTCATCGAAGGTCATGAAGATGAGGACGAAAGCTTTCAGAAGACCTTCGAGCTGCTGCGTCGCGCGCCGAACCTTGCCGGGATTTACGTGAATACCGTTAACTGCCTTCCGGTTTGTCGCGCTCTTGGTGCGCGCAAACTTTCGGGAAAAGTTAAATTGATCGCTACCGATCTGTTTGCCGAGATGGCCCCGTATCTACACAAAGGGACGATTACCGCCTCCATCTATCAACAGCCGCATCGCCAGGGCCAAATCGCCGTGCGCGTCATGGCCGATCACCTGACCAACAAAGTGAATTTCCCGCCGAAGATTCATCTGAGCCCGACCGTCGTGATGGCCTCCAATGTGCACCTCTACCGCGAAATGCGATTGGCCGAGTCCAAGCTAGAAGTACGTCTATAAGCGGCCTTGTGCCAAACTGTTTCTTGATCCTTCAAGGGGCGCTGTACGCAACCAGACCGTGCTTGACAGAGATTCCTTCAAATAATATAAGCGCAAGGGGCCGTTAACGTTAACGGTCTCATGTCATTCACTGTTCCGCAATTGAGCCTCGAACTCGGCTCAGCGGGGGTACCTTTTGCGTGCTTGGCGATTTCCCCGATGGCTTGGCTGGTCGGCCGTTTCGGCAACGATTCTTTTGAGCACAAGCGGCACTCGCTGCCAGCAACCCCGGCCTCAGGCGGCTCCTTCGCCACCCCCTCCAGTCCATTTGACCACCGATCAAGATCATCAGCGCATCATGGATTTGCTCCACATCACCGAACTAAGACGAGGTCCTGACGGCGATCCAAAATCCCCCAACGCCGCCAACTTCGACGAATCCAAGGTTGCTCCCTACTCCCTTCCGGACCCTCTGCGCATGAACAATGGGGACACGGTGAAATCAGCCGAAATGTGGTGGAAGCATCGCCGTCCAGAGATTGTCGAACTCTTCGACCTCGAGTTTTATGGCCGCGTGCCGAAAAACACACCCACTGTTCGGTGGGAAATCGTCAGTACTACGCAAGAAGAGCTTCACGGCGTTCCCGTGGTTACAAAAAAACTCAGCGGTCACGTCGACAATTCCGCGTATCCGCTCATTACAGTGAATATCGATTTGACACTTACTGTCCCGGCCCACGCCAGCGGTCCCGTGCCGGTGATGATGGAATTCGGTCTGAGCGCTGAAGCCCTGGCCGCGATCAGAAAACGTTTCACCGAAGCACAATGGGCTGCGTTTGCCGGCAGCGGCCCTCCCTGGCAACAGCAGGTGCTCGCCAGAGGCTGGGGCTACGCCATTCTGGTTCCCACTACCGCTCAGGCTGATAACGGCGAAGGTCTCACGCAAGGCATCGTTGGTCTCGTCAACAAGGGCCAGCCTCGCAAGCTCGATGATTGGGGCGCGTTGCGCGCTTGGGGCTGGGCGGCGAGTCGTGCGCTCGACTATTTTGAAACCGACAAATCGGTGGACGCCAAGCAAGTCGGCATTGAGGGTCTTTCGCGCTACGGCAAAGCGGCTTTGATCGCCATGGCCTATGAGCCGCGCTTCGCCATTGGCTTCATTGGTTCCTCCGGTGAAGGCGGCGCCAAGATTTTTCGCCGCAAATTTGGCGAGCAAGTCGAGAATCTCGCCTCAACCGGCGGATACCATTGGATGGCTGGCAACTTCCTGAAATACGCCGGTCCTCTGACTCCCAACGATTTGCCGGTCGATGCTCACGAGCTCGTCGCTCTGTGCGCGCCGCGGCCCGTTTTCATCAGCAGCGGTTCCCAGCAGGTTGAGGGTGGCTGGGTCGATGCAAAAGGCATGTTCCTGGGCGCTGTGGGAGCCGGACCTGTTTACAAACTCCTGGGCAAGAAAGATCTCGGCACAACCGAATTTCCACCTATAGAGACGGCGCTAATTGACGGCGACATTGCCTTCCGCCAACACTCTGGCGGTCACACCACTGGCCCCAACTGGCCCACTTTTTTGACGTTCGCCGGCCGTTACATCAAGAGTCCAACCAGCACGTCAGCAGGAAAAGCGAGTAGCTCGAGCCTTAAGAACGCCGCGCCTGGACTCTCTCAATGACTTGCAGGAGAATCTCCGCCATGTCTTTCAAAATGTTTCGCCTCATCACTATCTCACTGCTTGTTATTTTCAGTGCTTCCAAGCTGGCAGCCCAATCTACCTCGAGTTCCGCGCCTTCATCGGCTCCGCCTTACTTGGACCCAAGCCTTCCCATCGACCAGCGCGTGAACGATCTCGTCTCGCGCATGACCCTCGAAGAAAAAGCCTCACAGATGCAGGATGTCGCGGTCGCCATCCCTCGTCTGAATATCCCCGCTTACAATTGGTGGAACGAAGGCCTACACGGCGTCGCTCGCGCCGGAAACGCCACAGTTTTTCCTCAAGCCATTGGTCTGGCCGCCACCTGGGATATCGATCTCGTCCACCGCATCGCCGATGTCATCTCCACCGAAGCCCGAGCTAAATACAACGACGCCATCCAGCATGGGAATACCGGCCGCTATTACGGCCTCACCTTCTGGTCTCCCAACATCAATATCTTTCGCGATCCGCGCTGGGGACGCGGCCAGGAAACTTACGGCGAAGATCCTTTTCTCACCAGCCGCATTGGCGTGGCTTTCGTTACCGGCCTCCAGGGCGACGATCCCAATTACCTGAAAACCGTTTCAACGCCGAAACATTACGCCGTTCACAGCGGCCCGGAAACCTTGCGCCACCGTTTCGATGTGCCCGTCTCTCCTCGGGACTTCGCCGACACCTACACTCCCGCGTTCCGCGCCACCATCGTCGAAGGAAAAGCTGACTCGGTCATGTGCGCCTACAACTCCGTGCTCGGCGAACCCGCGTGCGCCAATCATCTTCTTTTCGACACTCTGCGCAAAAAGTGGGGCTTCAAGGGTTATGTCGTCTCCGACTGCTGGGCCATCAGTGACCTTCACCAAGCCCACAGCTTCGTCCTTACCCTCGAACAGGCCGCCGCGCTCTCAGTTAAGGCTGGAACTGACCTCAGTTGCGGCCCGGAGTTTCGCGCGCTCCCGCTTGCCGCAGCGAATCGCTTGCTCTCCATCAGCGACATCGATCTTGCCGTTAAGCATCTCTTTGAAGCGCGCTTCCGTCTTGGTACGTTCGATCCGCCGGAGCGCGTGCCCTGGTCCAAGCTCACCCTCGCCGATAACGACACTCCCGCGCATCGCCAACTCGCGCTTGAAGCCGCGCACAAATCCATCGTCCTGCTCAAAAACGAACGAAACACTTTGCCTCTGAAGTCCTCTGTAAAAACCATCGCCGTTGTCGGCCCTACCGCCGATTCCCTTCCTGTTCTGCTCGGCAATTACAACGGCAACCCCTCTGCCTACACCACGATTCTTGAAGGGATTCGCAAGCGCTTCCACGCCGCCAAGATTCTCACCGCCATCGGCGCGCCTCTCACGGAAACCAGCGCCATCACCGTTTCTGGCGCGCACCTCCGCACCGGCAGCGCGAATTCCAAGCCCGGCCTGAATGCGGAGTACTTCCCAAACACTACGCTGTCCGGCGATCCGGCAGCGAAGCGCGTGGATCCCGACGTCAATTTTGAGTGGAACAGCGTTTCGCCAGCTCCCGGCCTTCCGCCCGGAAATTATTCCGTGCGCTGGACTGGCGAACTCGTTCCGCCCGTCGATGGCGACTACCGCCTCGGCACGGCCACCGATGGCGGCTCACGCCTCTTTCTCGACGGAAAGAAAATCATCGACGACTGGGGGCCGCACGGAACTCACACGATCACCACGCTCGTGCGCTTGCAGGCTGGCCACGCATATCCCATCCGCATGGAGTACTTCCACGCCTGGTGGGATTCCGCCGCCCGGCTCCTCTGGCTTCCGCCCAATCTCACTCAGGAAGCAGTCGACGCCGCGGGCAAAGCAGATGTTGTCGTCGCAGTCGTTGGCCTCACCGCCCATCTCGAAGGCGAAGAAAGCGAATCCAGCGACCCAGGTTTCTTCGGCGGCGACCGTGTGGATCTCGATCTTCCGCATCTTCAGCAGCAGCTTCTTGAGGCTCTCGCCGTTGCCGGCAAGCCGCTCGTCGTCATTCTCACTAGCGGCAGCGCGGTCGCCATCAATTGGGCTCAGGAACACGCCGCCGCCATTCTCGAAGCCTGGTATCCCGGCGAAGAAGGCGGCATCGCCGTCGCCGACGTTCTTTCCGGCGATTACAATCCTGCGGGCCGCCTCCCCATCACTTTCTATGAATCTGTTGCTCAGCTTCCGCCCTTCGTCAGCTACAGCATGAATGGCAGGACCTATCGCTATTTCAACGAACAGCCGCTCTATCCCTTCGGCTACGGCCTGAGTTTTTCCTCGTTCAATTACTCCGACGCAAAAATATCTCCCGATCAAGTCGCCGCCGGCAGTCCCGTCAGCGTCTCTGTCCGCGTGACCAACTCCAGCTCAATCCCCGGCGACGAAGTCGTGCAACTCTATCTTTCGCATCCCGGCGTCGATGGCGCGCCCATCCGCGCCCTCGTCGGCTTCCAGCGCGTCCACCTTGCCGCTGCGGCTTCGCAAAACGTGACCTTCACTCTTCGCGATCGCGAATTAAGCACCGTCGATGAAAAAGGCGTTCGCAGCGTCGTTCCCGGTCCTGTCGATCTCTGGATCGGCGGCGGCCAACCTGTTTCTGGCCGAGGCCAGCCGCAAACCCACGGCGTCTCCGCAAAATTCACTATCACCTCCACCGCAACTTTGGACGACTAATACGCTTAGGGCTTTGTAGGGGCGCAGCACTGCTGCGCCCTCCTCGCTCTTTTTTCTACCGCCATTCTTCGTCGCGTCCCCCGGTTGACAGTCGATTGCAGCGCTCCTTAAGATTTCTGCCCGATACTTCCTTCAATGCATCCTCGTGACGCTAGAGAGGACTTCGCTGCCATGATCGAACCGCCGATGGACCAAATCCTGCAAATCGGTCTTGGCTTTTGGGCTTCCAAAGTTCTCTTAAGCGCCGTCGAGATGGAATTGTTCACCGAGCTGGCCAAGCATCCGGAAGATTTGCAGTCCCTGCAAGGCCGGCTCGGCCTTCATCCACGTTCCGCGCGCGATTTCTTCGATGCCCTCGTCGCGCTCGGCTTCCTAGAGCGCCGCGACGATCTTTACACCAATAGTCCTTCCGCCGACTTCTATCTCGACAAGCGCAAGCCTTCCTACATCGGCGGCGTCCTCGAAATGGCCAACCACCGCCTCTATCCGTTTTGGAATAACCTCACCCCCGCCCTTCGCACCGGCGAGCCGCAAAACGAGGCCAAGTCCGGCGGCCCCAATTTCTTTTCCGCTCTCTACGCCGACCCCGAGCGCCTCAAGGGCTTTCTCAAAGCTATGACCGGCCTCAGCAAGGGCACGAACGGCGTCATCGCTCGCCGCTTCCCCTGGAAGAATTACAAGACCGCCGTGGATGTCGGCACCGCGCAAGGCGATTTGATCATGCAAGTCGCCCTGGCCAATCCCCACATTTCAGGAATCGGCTTCGACCTCCCCGAGGTCGCCCCGATCTTCGAAGATTACGCCGCCGCTCACAACCTTTCCTCCCGCGTGAAATTTCACACCGGCAGCTTCTTCAACGATCCTCTCCCGAAAGCCGACGTCGTCATGATGGGCCACGTCCTTCACGACTGGAGCCTCCAAGAGAAGAAGCTCCTGATTCGCAAAGCCTTTGAAACGGTTCCCGCTGGCGGCGCGCTGATCGTCTACGAAGCCATCATCGACGACGACCGCTCCATGAACGTGTTTGGCTTGCTCATGAGCCTGAACATGCTCATCGAGACGCCCGGCGGGTTCGACTACACCGGCGCCGATTGCATGGGCTGGATGAAAGAAGCCGGCTTCCGCGAATCGCGTGTCGAGCACCTCCTCGGCCCCGACTCCATGGTCATCGGCATCAAGTAAAATCCTCCTATGCCGCCGCCTTCAACTAAATTCATTACGCTCAGGCCCGCTATGAACCGAAAAGCTGTTACATCTCTCCTTCCGCTTCTTCTTCTCCTCACCGCTCCGCAGGCTGCGGCGCAAGCACAAACAAAAAGCCTCTCTCTCGCGGAAAAGCTTGGCTATTCCCACAACGCTAGGCTTCTAATCGTTCACGCCGACGATGTCGGCATGACTCATTCCGTCAACTCGGCGACCATCGCTGCCCTCGACACTGGGCTTGTCAATTCCGCGAGCATCATGGTGCCCTGCCCCTGGTTTCCCGAAATCGCTGACTATGCGAAATCTCATCCACAGATTGATTTTGGTCTGCATCTCACCCTTACCAGCGAACGCGTTTACTACCGATGGGGTCCCGTCACTCCAAAAGACAAAGTTCCCACTCTTGTGGACGAAAATGGTTACTTTCATCTCGATTGGAAACCATCTGTTCGCTTTGACCCTAAGGAAGTGGAACTGGAGATACGCGCTCAAATTGATCGCGCCTATTCTATGGGAATTCGCCCCACGCACCTCGATTCGCATCAATATCGGCTCCTTGAGAACGGCAAAGAGCTCTTCCAGGCATTCCTCCGTGTCGCTCACGATTACAAGCTGCCCGCTTTTGTCGCGCGAGACTGGTTTGCTGAGTCGCCGTATCTCGAACCCAGCATGAGTCGCGATGACATCGTCATCGATCACACCGTCACCATCAGCCCCGGCGTCTCGCCCGAAAAATGGAATGAATTCTATAAAACCGCCCTTAAGAACCTTCCGCCCGGAGTCACCGAATTCGTCATCCACCTCGCCTTTGCCAACGACGAAATGAAAGCTGCCACCCGCGAGCGCGACACCTGGGGCGCTGCCTGGCGCCAACGCGATTTCGATTTCTTTACTGGCGCGGAGTTCCGCCAGTTGCTCCGCGAGAATAACATCCAGCTCATCACCTGGCGCGAATTGGCGCGAGCCGCAAACCGCTGATCCGGTTATCTTCTCCGCTCTTTTCCCACCCCTCGTTCCTTGGTACCTTGAATAATGTCTCCAGCCCCCAGGAGAACATGGTGCTACAGCCAACCGAATCCGCTCCCCCGCCCAAATCCCTCTTCAAGACTCCGTCTTTCTATTCCAAGACGCTCATCGCCATCGTCGCCCTCATAGTCGTCTGGATTTTCTTCTCCCGCTGGTGGCAAAACCGCGTCTTCGAACATCGCGCCCGCGAAGAGCGCGCCGAGAAGCAGCGCGAGCAGGACCGCGCCACCCTCGAGCAGATGGGCGGCAAGGAGCTGGCCATTCAGAATTTCTACGCCACGCCCGGCCAGATTCGCCGCGGCGAATCCGTCCAGCTCTGCTACGGCGTTGCCAACGCCAAAACCGTCAAGCTCGAGCCGCAGCCCAATCCCGTCTGGCCCTCCTACTCGCGTTGCGTCGACGACTCCCCCGCCAAAACCACCACCTACACCCTCACCATCTCCGGCGCCTCCGGCCAAACCAAGTCCCAGTCCCTCGTCGTCCAGGTTCGATAAACCATTCCAAGCGCTGTAGCTCAGGCCTTTCAGGCCTGAGGAATTATGGCTTGGCTCTAACACGATCACGGTCACGTCAAACATCACCGTCCTCTCATTTTCGATTTTCGAATTTCCAATTGTGAGTTTTTTGCATCCCGGCCGTCATTATCAGGGCAACGGGGGTGTGGCAGGCGAGGTGTTGCCGGCGCGAAGCACGAGGTGCCCAGCTACAGTAAGGACACCCAGCAGACCCACGGCAAGGAGTCTTGATTTCGCCGGCATGTTGGAAGCTCCATCATTCACCGACACACCGGAAACCGGTCGGGAATTGGAACCGGTTGCCCGGCTCGATCTTAAGACGCTTCGATGCGCGATTGACCATTGGAAGGTGGTTCCACGCGCCGCCACGCGCGGTCCGATACTGACCCGATGAAGGACCGGGCGGATCGTCCGAAGGAGACTGGCTGTAGTAGTTTTCGTCGTACCAGTCAGCCACCCACTCCCACGCGTTCCCGAGCATGTCATACAGCTTCCACGCGTTGGGCATCTTTTGCCCGGCCTCATGCGTCTGGAAATTGCTGTTGCCGCCATACCAGGCGATGGCATCCAGGTCGCCATAGCGGGCTGCCGTGCTGCCCGCCCGCGCCGCATACTCCCACTCCGCCTCCGTGGGCAGCCGCATCCCAACGGCCTTGCAATAAGCGTTGGCGTCGTCCCAAGTCACCTGTTCCACGGGAAGCTGGTCGCCATGGAAATAGCTCGGATTCGTGCGCATCACCTTCTGATGAGCCTTCTGCGTCACCTCTGTCTGTCCCATCCAGAAGCCATAGGTGATGACTACCGTGTGCGCCTGCCGCTCATCGCTTTCACACTCAGTGTCGTCCGGCGAACAACCCATCTGGAAGGTTCCTGCGGGAATCCAAACGTAGCTCAGGCCATCTTTGGGATTGACTTTCGTATCTCCCTGGCTGGGCAGCGTAGAAATCGGCGCAGTGGCACTATGGTGGGAGGAAAACATGGCTATCACGATTGCCGCAATCAGCGCCAGCGCGGCCACGGCGATCAAGAGCGGCCCCTTGCTGCTCATTTGACCCCTTTCTCCGGGTGCGTGAACTTCAGTTGAGCGGTAGAGACGCGACCTCAGCTTGACAAGGCCATCCTAACCGCGCGGCCATCTCGAGTCCTTCGCGAGTTTCTAGCATAGTCTTAACAACTAATAGCTACTTGGGCCATCGCAACCCCGGACGGTCGGCTAACCGGAAATTGCCGTATGCCCCATTTATGTGAAGCACAAGTGGGGTCTTGCCTTTCCGACTCGCTCCGTTCCTCTTTTGGTATTACAATGTTCTTGGAGCGCTGACCATCTAGCAGTTGCTTAACTCAAGACCCCGGGTTCCCTCTGCAGGAAACCACCCTACCCATCGAGCTAGCTGTTCTCCTCGAAGCTTCCCAGCAGCACTCCGGATGGTAGGCGCAATCCACCAGGTCGAAAGCCGGAAGGGTGTCTCATGCACGGCTATAGCACAGACTCCAGCGAGAGGAGAGTCGTTCCTCTTCTGCTTGCGGCTCTCGCGATTTCATGCGCCTGGGCCTTCTCCAAGTTGATGGCTGGGCTGCATTTCTTGCTCCCCTGGTGGCTGGACGCGCCCTCCAGCTTGTTTTTCTACGGTGTGCTCTACGCTCTCTTCGACAAGCATCTTTGGCGCAACCGCATCATGCGCAAATTGGGACTTTGCAGAATTCCCAACCTCAACGGCCGTTGGCGCGGCTTCCTGGTTTCTTCGTTCGATGACCATAGCAAGCGCCATGACGTGCTGCTTCAGATTTTCCAAACCTGGACGCAAATTTCCGTTTACCTCACCACCATCACATCCATGTCGCGAAGTTGCGTTGCCGAGATTCAGGTGTCCGACCCGGAGGGCGTCTCTTTGTTCTACCAGTACGAGAGTCAGCCGCTCTCCGATGCCATGAAGTCGATGCACATGCACTATGGCACTGCCATGCTGCGTCTCTCGGAGGGAAACTGCTTGGGTGGAGAGTATTACGCCGGCCGCGACCGGCGCACCCACGGGCGAATCTGCTGCTGGAGAGAGCGCGAGGGCCACATCATTCGATATCTGCACATTCTCGAACTCGTCGGCCGTAAGCGCAAGGCCTCCTAGCTCCTACGGCTGGCGATCGGACGGGATGGAACTGCATTTTCCCTGCCTGGCGAAAGTCGGTCCCCTGGACTGCGCTCGGGGCAGGCAGGGCAACAACGGATACAAGACCATCGAAGAGTTCTTGCCCGAAGCTGTCGAATGACTGGCTGCCACATCCGCCTAGCCGAGTCAGAGAGACGAAAGCCTCTCTGACTCGGATTCTTTACTCCCACGTCAGTCCTCTCCCTCAAATCCACAACTTAGGAGCACATCCATGCGAACGAACACGCAAGAAACAATTTGCACTGGTCCTGATCGGGTTAAGATACAAACGAGAGGAAAAACGCTTTGGATACCGCGCTGCAAGATATTCGTTACGGTCTTCGAACGCTGGTCAAGTCTCCGGGCTTCACTGCCGTGGCAATCATCACGCTCGCGCTTGGCATCGGCGCAAACACCGCAGTCTTTAATTTACTCAGGGCAGTGGTCTTCCCCTCTCTATCCGTTCCATCGCCCGATGAAATCTTTGTGCTTCATGGCATTCGAACGCCCAATGACGGAGCGTTTCTGTACTCCCAGCCAGCATTTCAGCATTTACGGGAGTCAACGGCAGGCCAAGTTGAC
>Ga0126378_10001654_pt1 | contig 16477 bp, 19 predicted proteins | sample PanSoiMetPlot_23_FD_92587 | JGI IMG/M metagenome (GOLD analysis project Ga0126378, IMG submission 92587) | Tropical forest soil microbial communities from Panama - MetaG Plot_23 | ecosystem: Environmental > Terrestrial > Soil > Tropical forest > Bulk soil | place: Panama | collected 2016-02-17 | reverse complement strand
TTCGGATTATCCAGCTTCAAATAAAAGATGCTTGCCTTGTCCTGAGCCCCGATTAAGTCCTGCATAACCCTGAGTTGCAGGAACTTACGCGCCCCTTTCCCGGGTTCGACGATTCCGGCGACGCGAAATGGGTGGTTCAGGATTTCAATTTTGTCGTTCAGCTTGACGTGCTTCGCTCGAGCAAAGAGGTCATCGACGAGACAGTCGTCCGGGAATTGAAAGGGACCACCAGACAGATATTGAAACGGCCCGGAAAGGTTTTCGTAAGTTTGGAGCTCGATGCCGGCAATCACCTCGATGGCTCCTTGCGTGGAAACGGTTGTAACTACCGGGGCGACTGTCTCGACGTGCGGCAACTTCGCAAGGACGTTGCCGACCTTGATCGACATCGGGGCGCCAGTCAGCCCCACGATGAAAGACGAGCCTGGCGGCATGACGATGACGTCGGCGCCGATACCGGCCTGCCGCTGGCGTGAGTCCCGCAATAGGCCCAAGGCCAATCCCACGATTAGAAGGATGAGGGTGACTTCCAGCGCAATCGCGATAATGCTGATCAACGACCGAATCGGCCGGTGGATTAGATTCGCGAACACCATCTTGTTAATCATAAGAAGCCGTCTTTAGAACGAACGTAAGGCTCAGGGCCGACATCTCCTATAAATTCGTGTAATCCAAGGCCATTTCCTACAAGTGTCATTCCGAACGAAACCAGGATCCCTACCCGCGGCAGTTGCTTCATGGTAGGAATGCTTCGACCCCGCCGGAGTTCCGCTTTGCTGCACTCCGGCTCCGCTCTGCATGACAGTCAGGTTGTGCTGCCTTGTATGCCGGACACAAAGCCCCGACAGAGACTCCCAATATATAAACACTGATTGCTAAATGCTTACTGATTTTCCAGCGGAACCACCAGAGTCGACTGCGGACGGTCCAGGTGGACTACCTGGGCTCCGGCCGGCTGTTCCAGCACGAACTGATCGTCGCGGAGCGGAGTATTGATATCGAGCTTCAGAATATTCAGGGTGATGGCGTACTCTTCCTGCGGCCGGTAAATCTCGATGCGCGAAGGGAAGCTGAAGCCGGAGTAATCTTTGTAATCGGCGTAGCGGGCGTCGGTCGCTACTTTGCCGTCATCGGTGTAGATGAATTGGCGGTGGGGCTTCAGGTCCACGCGGCCAATAATGATCTTTCGCGATAGAACGTAGTTGCTCTCGCCTTGCTGCTTAATCACCGTCAATTCGTAATCTTCCTGCAGGATCCGATGTCCCTTCGTGTCGTGTAGGGTTTCGTATCCGTTTTCGAGCACCGCAATCTCGGTGGGGGCAGGCTGAATATGTCGGATCAGGAGCGCCTCATAGATATTTTGCGGACGGATGTTTTCCATCGGCTGGTCTGCGTTCTGCGTTTTCACCTGGTTCTGGCCGACCACAAATTTGTTCTTGGGAGGGATCCATAGCTTGAATTCCCGCCCGTCGCTGACCATGTCAAACGCCGTCGTACGCACAAACGGCATCAACCCGATCATGTGGAGTTCGTCCGGCTTCTTGGCGAGAACGTAGCCGCGAATTTCCTTGTAATCGGTGACGTGCCCCTTCTTGATCCCCCCCGCCGAACTGTCGATGTCGACGGTCGCCTTCAGGGTTTGAATGGCTTCGGCCTGCTGGTTGATGGTGTCGATAAGACCCTGCTGGGTTGATTCCTTCAGGGGTTCCTTCGAATACTGGTCTTCCACCGGACGAGTCCGGAACAGACACCCCATACTCGGCAACAGGACCGAAATCAGATTGAATGTCAAAAAAGGCGAACGTCTCATGAATAAGAAGATGCTTCTAAGTCATTTGAGTATACCGGATTTAAAAAGGTTCAAAACCCTGTCAGGATGAACAGTATAGGGGGATTCCGCCCGCCAAAGTGGCCGCCGCGTTGGGAGGGTTCCGCCCTTTATCGGCCGAAAAGGGGTCGGCAACCGGGGCGCCCGCAGGTTGCACGGCGCACCAGCCGCCTTCATTGCCGCTTCGCGCAACCCCGGATTCTTCGACTTTCGCTCAGGGCAGACTGCGTTCGGGGCTAAATTTTGGGGTCGCAACCCCTCACCCAAAAGCCGCATCACCAACGTTAGCCGCAATTTGCAGATACCTCGTCTACACTGTGCCCAGCATGCGAAAGATCTTCTGGCTCATTCTGATAGCAATCCTAGCCGCCGCCAGTTGGTTCGCCTGGGCCATCCTCACGCCGGTGCACCCACCCAGCCAGACCTTCGTCATGCTCCGCCCGGGATACTCTACCCGCCGCATCGCCACCGAGCTTAAAGGCGCTGGCCTGATTCGCAGTGAGGAGGCTTTCATCCTGTGGCGCTATTTTCATCGCGGACGCTCCCTGAAAGCCGGGGAGTATCTATTTGAGAAACCAGCGAACATCCTTGACATCCAGAAACGCCTGCGGCGGGGCGATGTGTACCTCCACACTGTTGTCATCCCGGAAGGCTACACCATATTCGATATCGCCCGGGCAATTCAGGAGGCGGGACTCGGGTCGGCCGACGATTTCATCAAAGTTGCGAAAGCGAACACTTCTCTGGTAGCGGACATCGCCCCGAATGCCACCTCATTGGAAGGATATCTTTTTCCCGAGACATATGAGTTCTCGCGCATGATGTCGATGGAAGAAATGGCTGCCACGATGGTTTGTCAGTTTCGGGTGGTGGCTAAAGATGTTGGGCTGATTCCGGCTGAGCCGGGAGCCAGGGGAACTGAGACGATATCGAAACGCGCAGGACATCTCTGTGGGACAGTGATTATCCAGGTGAAAGACCGCATGGATCCGCAGCCCTCAATCCGCGTGGAGGAACTAACTCCGCTGGAGCGGACCGTGATCATGGCGTCAATCGTCGAAAAAGAAACCGCCGTTCCCGAAGAGCGACCACAAGTTGCGAGCGTCTACTACAACCGGCTGAACAAACGGATCGCGCTAGATGCGGACCCCAGTATTATTTATGCGGAATTGCTGGCTGGAAGCTACCAGGGTGCGCTTCATCATGCGGACATGAGTTTCTCGTCCCCGTATAACACGTACCGTAATGCCGGCCTGCCGCCAGGCCCGATCGCGAATCCCGGGCGCAGTTCTCTGGAAGCGGCCATGCACCCGGCCGAAACGGAGTTCTACTATTTTGTGGCGGATGCTCAAGGACATCATCGCTTCGCACGAACGATAGAGGAGCATAACAAGAACGTAATCGCATACAGAAAAGCCATGAGAGGCCAGTGAGGCTTCCGCCTTTCGCCTTCCGGCGCAGGACCTCCAAAGTGGAGCCTCCGGAAGCCGGAAGCCGAGAGCCGTAAGCCCTCTATAATCTTCCCGTGTCTTCGACCTCATCAAAGCCGCCGCACCGGGTCTTGGGCCTCGATGTGGGCGCTCGCCGGATCGGCATCGCTATTTCTGATCCGCTCGGCATCACTGCACAAGGACTGGAGACGCTTCACCGGGGAAACAAAAAGCGCGACTTGCATTACTTCTACAAACTGATCCGTGATCACGACGTGAAGGAGATTGTGCTTGGGCTGCCGCTGCGCATGTCCGGTGCGGAAGGTACACAAGCGCAGAAGATTCAGGCATTTGCGGACGATCTCAGAAAACATTTCAAACTTCCCGTTCACCTATGGGATGAGCGGCTGACGTCCGCGGAAGCTAACCGCTTGCTGCGTGAAACCGAGCTTTCGATCGAGAAACGCGGCCAAGCTGTCGACCGGATGGCGGCGATCCTCATTCTGCAGGGTTGGATGGACAGCCGTCGGTGAAACTCGGCTCTCGGCTCCCGGCTGGCGCTTTTTCGGGTCGAAAGCGATTAGATGAGAGCAATCAAGCTTGGGTGTGCGGGCTTCGCCCACGGGACGGGCGGATGCCTCCGTCTCTACACGGACTGCCTCCCTTGCCTTCTCTAAAGGCAAGGAGTAGCATATTTACAGTAGTTTACACACGCTCTTCCCCAGGAACCTTCCGCCCGACTGGGTACTTTTATGAGCCTTTCCGAATCGAATTTCCACATTGGTGATAAAGTCGTCTACCCCAACCATGGCGTCGGTATCATTGAACAGATCAGCAGTCGGGCCATTGGAACGACCGTCGAGAGGTTCTACCTGCTGCATATCAAAGCCAGCAGCCTGCGCGTGATGGTGCCCTGCCAGAATGCGGGCAGCGTCGGCTTGCGCCGGGTGGTCAAAAATGGCGAAGTGCAGAAGGTGCTAGACCTGCTTTCGATGAACGGAAACGGCACGAATGGTGACTGGAAGGACCGTTTCAAGGAGAATTCCGAGCGTATGCGGACCGGATCACTATTGGCGGTCGCCGGTGTGCTAAAGGACCTGATCACGCTTCACAAGGCCAAGCCGCTTTCGTTCCGCGAAAAGAAGATGCTGGAGCGGGCCCGTTACCTTCTGGTCAGCGAACTCGCCATGGCCCGAAATTGCGAGGAGTCGAAAGTCGAAGAGCTCCTCACGGCAACTCTGGCCAAGTGCGATCTGCGCTTTCCGGAGGCGTCAGAGTTCCAGGCCTGAGCCTCTTCGATTCTTCGATTCGCACCTGTGTCGGTAGCAGCGCTTCAGGCAGGGCGATCTCTCTTCCATGCCTAGTTCCTCTGCAGAACTGGACCAGGTGATCAATCCTGCGTCGACAACAAGTACCATTAGCTCGTCGAGGAATCCTTCCAGGCAAGGACAATCTGTCACCCTCATCGCGAAGGTGACCTCCTCAAACGGTGTGCGGCCGGCAGCGTCATCTTTGCCGCGGCAGGAGCAGTCCTGGGCACGGTTACGCTCGGCAGCACACCGGCCAGTATTTCAACCAGATCGCTGCCTATCGGTACTACGGTGGTGCAAGCGCCTTATTGCGGAAATACTCAGTTCCTTAGGTAGTTCGGTTTCATTAAGCCAAACTGTGAATCCATAACCGTTAGAACGAGAGAAGGCTGCGGCTTTTTCGCTTCAATCTCCACACTACCGCGCGCTGATCGAGCCTCAGATTTTGGCTCCATACATTGCGAGGAAGAAAAACTATCGCCTTCACACCCCTGCGTTGCTTTCGGACGTCCCCCAGCGGGGGGAATTAGATGTGTTCCCCAGCTTATAATGCTCGCCCATGGCAAGCAACGAAGTCCCGTTTGGCGTCGATCGATCCGTTCTTCGGCTCGACACTAAGGAGCCATATCTCTGCTTGCACTTCGCTATCGTCTATGTCCGCGATCAAGAGCGTGCTTTACGGTTTTACGTGGACAAGTTAGGTTTCCGAGTCGCGGTGGATCATCGATTCGCCGACGGGCGACGATGGATCGAAGTGTCCCCTCCGGATGGAAACGCGAATCTGGGCATCGCACTCCTGCCACCCGATGAAGATCCCCCGAAACTCATGCAGAGTCAGGCGCTCATCTGGTTCGTTACAGAAGACGTCAACCGAAAATACGAAGACTGGAAGGCGCGGGGAGTGCAGTTCCGCTATCCGCCCGAGGTCCCAGCATGGGGTGGGATCCATACTCGGTTTGAAGATCCTGATGGAAACCAGTTTGGCCTGGCTGGATTCGACGAACTTACACGCAGCGTGGAGTCGCAGCGCCGGGCACTGGCCCACAAGTACGAGGCCGAACGCCGTGCCGCACAGGAGATCGAGATCGCGAAACAAGTCCAGGCCCGACTCTTTCCCCAAGTTCATCCGCAGGCCAGGACGCTGGAATATGCCGGCCTCTGCCTGCAGGCACGGCAGGTGGGCGGGGACTATTTTGATTTCCTGGATCTGGGACAGCAGCGGCTAGGGCTGGTGATTGGCGATGTGTCGGGCAAAGGCATTGCCGCGGCATTGCTCATGGCCAACCTGCAAGCGAATCTGCGGAGCCAGTCGGCCGTGGCTTTGTCGCATCCTGAACTCTTCCTGAGTTCCGTCAACCGTCTGTTTTACGAAAACACGGTCGACAGTGCGTATGCGTCGCTGTTCTTCGCTGAGTATGACGATGCGACCCGGCGGCTGCGTTATGCCAATTGCGGACATCTCTCTGGCCTGGTGCTTCGCGGTGACAACACCTATAGCCGCCTCGCGTCCAACGGCACACTCCTCGGGCTGTTCAGGGAATGGGAATGCGCCATCGCCGACTACCAATTAGAACCGGGAGATCTGCTCGCGCTCTACACGGATGGAATTACTGAAGCCCATAACGGCGACGGCCGAGAATTCGGCGAAGAAAGGCTGATGGACAGCCTGCGCCAGCACCGAGGCCAGCCTTGCCAACAAGCCGTGGAAGGCATCACCGAAGAAGTTCGCAGCCTCAACCCGGTCGACCAACATGACGACATCACACTGATCCTGGCCAAATGCAGACCTTCCGGCGTGTAACGCGTTCTCGGCCGCGATCGACAAAATTGCCCCATGTCCTGACATGGAGTAGACTTCCGTGCCATCTATGCCTGTTCTCGATATCAAATCGTTGCGCTCTGTATTTAACGGTCAAGTTTTTGAGCCAGAGGATGACGGTTACGACGAGGCCCGCCAGATCTGGAATGCAAGCGTTAGTAAGCGTCCTAGAGTGATCGCTCGGTGCTCGGGCCTCGCCGATGTGATTACGGCGGTCAATTTTGCACGCACCAACAATCTACTAACGGCGATTCGCGGGGGCGGACACAACGTAGGAGGACGGGCACTCTGCGACGACGGTCTGGTGATTGACCTCTCAGGCATGCGAGCTGTCCACGTGGATGCTGCGACGCGCAGAGTTCGAGTGCAAGGCGGAGGGACTCTTGGCGACTTGGATCGAGAAACTCATGTCTTCGGCCTTGCGGTCCCGTGTGGCATCGTGTCCAAGACTGGTATCGCCGGCCGGACTCTTGGAGGAGGAGTTGGCTGGCTGATTCGTAAGTACGGGATGTCCATCGACAATCTATTGTCCGCGCAGGTCGTAACTGCCGAGGGAAAAGTGCTCACTGCCAGCGGCACTGAAAATGAAGATCTATTTTGGGCGCTTCGCGGCGGCGGCGGAAATTTCGGGGTTGTGACCAGCTTCGAGTTTCAGGCGCACCCGCTGTCAACCCTCCTAGGAGGCCTTGTGCTGTATCCCCGGGCGATGGCGGTCGAAGTCATTCGCCACTTTCGCGATTACATGATGTCGGCTCCGGACGAACTCACGGCTTATGCGGCACTCCTTCACGGTCCGGACGGTTCACCTCTGGTTGCGGTGATCGCTTGCTACTGCGGCCATGTTACAGACGGGGAACGAGTCCTCGAACCTGTACGGAAATTCGGCAGCCCGATTCTCGATGGCATTCAAGCGATGCCTTTTCCCGCAATGCAGTCGCTGCTTGGCCCGTCGTTTCCGGATGGCAATCACAACTATTGGAAGTCAACGCTGCAACGCAAATTGCCCGACGACGCGATCTCGGCAATTGCCGAACACACCAACGGGCTCCATTCGCCACTTTCCGTCGTTGCTCTGGAATATTACGGCGGGGCCGCCGGCCGGGTTGCAAACGAAGCCACTGCATTTCCGCACCGCGAACTGCCGTGGGATATTTTGTTTATTGCTCAATGGACGGATCCGGCGCAGACAAACATGCAGCGTGACTGGGCCCGGTCCGGCGAGGAACTGCTGAAGCCTTTCTCAGAAAATGCGCACCTGCTGTCGGCGCTCGACGTCGAAACGGAAGACGTCATCGATGGGGCCTTTGGCAGGAACTTGGTACGCCTGGCCGCCGTCAAACAAAAATACGATCCCACGAACTTATTCCGTGTAAATCAGAACGTCGAACCGGATGCCAACCGCCCCACGCTCGAGCCCGCTCGCGCGGCAGGTTCCGTTCCCGCACCTGCGTGATCGACATAGCGTCCTCAAATTCTTGACGGACTTCGTCGGGTCGCCCCAACTTCTTCAGCAAATCGCGAGTGAGGGGTTTTGCATGGCGACTACACACCGGCTCTGGCGCAGCTCAGAGACGATCTTTCGGCACTACGCAGTAATCGGCTTGACACCGATTTGTTTTAGATCGGTTCCCAGTTGTTGAAAATCCTTGCATCACCTAACACGACAGTGCCCCCTCTAACGTAACCACCAACCGCACAAAAGGCTTACCATGCCCTGCCGGACTCTCCATAGAATTGATCTCACCAACTCACCTTCCTGATTAAGGAGAGATATGCTGAGAAATCTTGGGAAGTCTCTGCTTTGCCTACTCACCCTTGCAGTGCTGACTTCGGCGCAATCGGTGCCGGCCGGAACCCACATCACGGTGCGTAGCGACTCGCAAATCAATTCCGGCAGCGCGCATGTGGGACAGTCCTTTCATCCCAATTTGACGAAGGACCTAGTCATCAATGGCAAGACCGTTGCAAAAGCGGGCGCGCCCGCCAAAGGCAAGGTTACGTATGCCAAGTCCAGTGGACGTCTGCATGCCCCGGGAGAGCTCACCATCCGGCTCACTTCGATTCAGCTGGCGAACGGTAAGACTCTGCCACTCGCTACCAGCGGGTTTCGCGCCAAAGGAAAAAGCCATACCAAGAGTAACGTAACCAAAATCGGTGGTGGCGCCGCTGCTGGTGCACTCATCGGAGGAGTGGCCGGCGGCGGTAAGGGAGCTCTGATCGGCACAGCGGTGGGCGCAGGTGCGGGGACGGGAGTGGCCGCGGCCACAGGCAAGGAAGAGGCGGTCATCCACGCCGAGACGGCAATCACCTTCACCACCACGGCGAACGCGAAAGCTAAATAAACTCGCAACGTTTGTGATGCGAGGATTTGGTGCGCTAACACCTCGTTACGACGGTCATGGTGCGAGCTGGTGAATCAGCTGCAAGAATGCTCGAGTCGTGTTCAAAGAGATTCCACCTCGGCGAGCGCCCCGGAGCCAATGCTTTCACATATTTTATTCTGCGCTCCTCGCATTTTTCCCGGTCTTTTCAACACTCCTGTGGTGTTTTCGTTGGCTGCGTTCGCTGTCGTTCAATGACAAGATTTTTCTAGCGGGTTGTGCTCTCATTTCCGTGACTTCTGGCGTCTTTCTACTGACTGCAAAGACCGCACCCCGAGCGATCATCAAGAGCGCCTTAGGCGTCTATTCTGGGCCTCGTGCCTGGTGCAACTAGTCCTACAAACTCCTCGAAGTCCGCCCCCGATAGATCATCTCGTGGGACAAACGTTGAAAATCACGATTTCACGCAAAATCCGGACAAGTCAAAATCTAGGCCCGCGGGGTCCGTGGTTCCCACCCTTGCAGAGAACGCAAGGATGGGGCACCCGGCAGCCTTCTAGTAACCGTCAAACGCGTACGCCAGTAACAAGAAGTGCAACAAAAAAGGAACCGAGAATTCCCCTTTTCGCCGACGAGTGAACTCACGACGGTCGCAGTTGCGGTATCGCCGGGAAAACGCAAGGATCCACACGGCGAAAATCAAGCACGCTGGAAGCCATCCTGCGGGCGCTGCGGGATCGCCAGTCCTTTTCCCCCATGCCGTAAACTGCGCGTCGAACCACAGTGGGGACGCAACGAGACAGAAGCTCAGGGCGGTGCCAAAGACCATTCCACCGGACTTTATGCTGCGGTCTGGGCGTTCGCCAGTAATCAAAGGGAGCAGGCAGAATATCAATGGCAATTCGAACAACAACAAAGCCAGCGCTGGGGAGGGTGTGTCCACCTCGGCATGACTATACAACCAGGCAAATCGGGCTGCGGCAATCATCACGACGCCGATTGCTGCTCCAAGCGAAGATGTCAGCTCGCCTTCTTGGTGGTCAGCCCTTGTGTCGGTCATGTGCCAATTCCTGCACCCTCGGCTTCGCATGTTTCATAGGATTGGTCGATTCACCGGACTTAAGTAGCCCGCCGAGTGGAAGACATGAACCAATGTCATGCCACCAACACCTTGCGCACGAATGAAAGAGTGCGGATCCCGCCACCGTTTAGCGACGGCTCTAGCCGCAAGCTCGCGCCCGCTCTAGGAGCAAATTCCGTTCTCGCACATTTCGCGTAATCGATGCAGCCCGTTGGAACTCGGTGCGTGCTTCTTCCATCCTGCCTAATTTTTTCAGCAAATCGCCACGCACACTCGGCAAGAGGTGGTAGTTCTTCAACGCAGGATCGTCCTTGAGCGCATCGACTAACTCCAGGCCGGCCGCGGGACCGGAAGCCATGCTGACCGCAACGGCCCGGTTCAACTCGATTACCGGCGAAGGCTCGATACGGCCAAGTTCCTCATACAGCGCCGCAATCCGTGCCCAGTCCGTGTCTCCCGCAGTGACCGCCCGCGCGTGACACGCTGCAATCGCAGCTTGCGTCGCATACGGACCACGCCTCGCGCTAAGCTTCTCGGCTCGCTCGAGAGCCGCCAGGCCTCGGCCGATCAGTAAGCGATCCCACTTCGCGCGATCTTGATCAAGCAGCAACACCGGCTCGCCGTTCGACTTCACACGAGCCTTCGAGCGGGATGCCTGAATCTCCATCAAAGCCACCAACCCATGGACCTCAGGCTCTTCTGGCACAAGTCCCGCCAAAATTCGCCCCAGCCGCAGAGCTTCTTCACCGAGGGCTGGACGCATCCAGTCGTCGCCTGCGGTCGCCGAGTAGCCTTCATTGAAAATGAGATAGATAACCTGTAGGACAGACGACAAGCGCGCGGTGAAATCGGCGCCACGCGGGATTTCAAAAGGAACTTGCGCCTCAGTTAGAGTCCGCTTGGCGCGCACAATGCGCTGCGCGATGGTCGGCTCGGAGCTGAGGTAAGCGCGGGCAATCTCATCGGTGGTGAGTCCGCCCAGCAGCCTCAGAGTAAGGGCAACCCGGGCTTGGGTCGACAGTACGGGATGGCACGCAATGAAGATCAGCCGCAGCATGTCATCTCCGATGTTGTCGTCCATGGCCGCGACAAGGTCCGGCACCTGCATTTCGCGCTCGGCCATGTCGCGGCCGAGGTGTTCGTGCTTTTCATTGATGAGCGAGCCGCGGCGGAGAAAATCGATGGCTCGATGCTTTGCGGTGCCCGTGAGCCAGGCACCGGGATTTTCGGGGATCCCGGACTCTGGCCACCTCTCGAGAGCGGCAACCAGCGCATCCTGCGCGAGTTCTTCGGCGATCCCCACGTCGCGGACCAGGCGAGTCAGCCCGGCAATCAACCGAGCCGACTCGATCCTCCAAACCGCCTCAATCGCGCGATGTGTCTCGGTAGCACCCACGGCTACCGATCACATCATTTCTAGGCTTTGAGTGCAACCTCGCGAGCCGACTTCACGCAGTCGGGTTCTGGGCCACCCTGCTCAAAAATCTGCCGAATCTCGCACTCGCCCTCGCCAGCGACTTTAAGGAAGTCTTTCGCCATCTGAATAGCCTCCTCCTTGGAGTTCGCCTTGAGAATCGCGAATCCGCCAACGACTTCCTTCGATTCGGTGAACGGACCGTCGGTGACGCTGATTTTTGTCCCATCTCTACGAACTCGTGCTCCGAGCGCCGTCGGCAGACAGCCTTCGGTGGCCAGCAACCAGCCCTCTTTAAAACCCTGCTCGACCAGCTTGCCCATGGTTGCCATCTCTTCCGGTGAAGGCGGAGTGTTCCGTTCAACGTTCTTGTAGATGCTGAGGAATTTCATTTTCAATTCTCCTGAAACTTTGTTGTTGGTGCGGATCGTAGCGTCAGTGTTCCGCCAGCAGCACTGAGGGCCTCCTGGCCCTCAGTTCCGGCTTCTATCATCACGTCGAATGGCCTCTTGCGAATTCGACACGAAAGAGAAACAAAAATCAGCTTACCTTTCGGGCAGCGATCTGCTCCCGTAACCGCTCCTCCTGTTCCCGGGCCTGCGGCGTGAAGTTCTCGCCGAAATCCGCCGCCTCGAACACCGGCCTGATTTCGACATCGGATTCTCCCGGCATCGGATTCGGGCAGCGTTTCAGCCATTCGACGGCCTCTTCGATGGACCGCACCTGCCAGATCCAGTATCCGGCGATCAGTTCCTTGGTCTCCGGGAAAGGACCGTCAATGACAGTCCGCTTGCTTTCCGAGAACCGGACCCGCTTGCCCTGGGACGATGGTTTCAAGCCCTCGCCGGCCAGCATGATCCCTGCTTTGACGAGCTCTTGGTTGTATTTTCCCATGGCCGTGATCAGTTCTTTGCTAGGCAGAACCCCGGCTTCGGAATCTTTCGTCGCTTTTACGATGACCATGACTCGCATGACACTTTATCTCCTGTGTATTGTCTTGGGCTGGGCTCAAGTCTTTTTTGAGCGTCTGTATGAACGTCGTACGACGAGCGACAAGATCGACAAGCTTACTTCATTATTTTCAGGCCAACCGGCGATCAGATTGCACCACAGGTGCACCTTTGACTGGACGGGGAGAGCTCACCTGAGCCAGCAAAGGCGGAGCCATGAGAAGCAAGCTTGCAAGTATATGGTGATACAGGATCATCTCGGCCTCCTGAATACCTGTCGAAGCAGATTGCCGAAAATCGACATGCGGTTTGGCCAAAAAAGCAGAAATTGTGTGATGGCGCCCACAGGCCGATGCCGGGTTATAATGTCTCAAGCTTGCCGTAAACCCGGCCGTTTAGTAGCCCAGCTTCAAAATCAAGATGACAGACGCAATCAAACGGAAACTGCAGGAAGAGATCAACGCGCTTGAACACGAGTTGATCCACGAACTTCCGAAGGAAATCAAGAAGGCTGCCGCCCTGGGCGACCTCAGCGAAAACGCCGAGTACCATATGGCCAAGCAACGCCAGGAGTTCGTGAAGGCGCGTGTCCGTCAGCTCGGTAAACGCTTGGCCGAATTGTCCATGATCAATATGAACAACATTCCCAAGGACAGGGTCGGTCTCGGGTCCACGGTCAAGGTTTATGACAACACCAAGGACGAAGAAGTTGAATACAAGCTGGTGACCAGCGAAGAATCCGATGTGGCGGCGGGAAAAATTTCGACCACCAGTCCGATCGGACGCGCGCTGCTGAATAAAAAGGTTGGAGACGAGACCGTGGTGGTAACGCCCAATGGCAAGCGCGAGCTGGAAATTTTGAGCCTGACTACGATCCACGATGACGCGGGCGACGAACCCAAAGAAGCCCAGGCATAAGACGAGTCACTGAACACTCCCGGCAAAGCTTTCAACTCCACTCGGTCGTAATTTCCACTTCTGGCAAAAACGGCCAGAAGTGGGGCACTCCCACGGGAGTATTTCGGCAACGTAGCGGAACCCTATTCTTTGCGATTAAACTGGTATGTTCATGGCCGCTTCCTGGACATCCGCTTTCGGACGCGCCTGCGGAGTCTTGCTTGACACAATCGTCCGCTGGCTGGCGCTTTCCCGCATCAATCCCAATGTCCTAACGTTTATGGGGCTGGTCGTCAACACCTGGGCTGCGATCCTGTTCGGGTCTGCCAACGCCAGCAACCAGAAGCGCATGTTTATCTACGCCGGGCTGGTGATCATCTTCTCCGGCTTCTTCGATCTGGTGGACGGACAAGTGGCTCGGGCCACCAATCGCGTGACCCGCTTCGGCGCATTTTTCGATTCGGTTGTTGACCGATACTCCGATGCCAGCCAGTTCCTTGGGCTGCTGGTGTTCTATGCGCGCGGGGGGCGATACACCTACGTCGTCCTTACCGCCTTCGTCATGATCAGCGCGATCATGGTGAGTTACACCAGAGCGAGAGCGGAATCCCTGATTGGATCCTGCCGCGTCGGATTTATGGAACGTCCCGAACGCCTGGTGCTGGTGATCTTAGGAGCGCTGTTCAACCGCATGGCGCCAGTATTGTGGCTCATTGCGGTCCTGAGCACGATCACGGTGATCCACCGCATGCGCTACACGTGGACGCGAACCCAAGATCCACCGGCCAGCTTAAGCCCCGGCCAAGCGGCGTAACCATCTCCGACGATGGAAAGACAGCCGCCTCGGCTGTCGCACGAAGCCAAGCGAGCGGCCTCGACCTGTGATGCCGGTTGCTCGGATGGGTGTGGTGAACTCCTCTTGGGTTCAATTTCGCACACGGCCCGAACCGATGTACTCTATTTGTCGAGGATGAACTGGCTCGCCCATCTCTACCTATCGGAACCGACACCGCAGTTTCGCGCGGGCAATCTGCTGCCCGATCTCGCGCCCGCGTCCCAGTTGCGCCCTTTACCGGAGAATTACCAACAGGGAATCCGGCGTCACCGCCAGATCGACGCCTTCACCGACGCGCATCCGCGATGGAAATCCTGCCGATGGCGATTTCCACCGCCCTACCGCCGCTTCGGAGCCATCCTCACCGACGTCTACTTCGATCATCTTCTCGCGCGCGACTGGACGAAATATTCTGCGCTCCCCCTTCGTCAGTTCATTGATGACGTTTACAGCGAAATTGAAATGTGCCTGCCTGAACTTCCTGCACACGCCGCCGCTGTCCTGGATCGCATGCGCGAGCAGGATTGGCTCGGATCGTATCCTCAGATCGCCGGAATCGGAGATACCCTGAAACGAATGAGCAGCCGGCTGCGAAGACAGTTCGACCTCTCAAGCTCCCTGAGGATCTTCGCAGAAAACGAATCCTGGTTTCACGACGATTTTCATGTCTTCTTCCCGGAATTGATCAGGCACGTGCAGGTGGAGTGGATCGCCGTTTAACGAAAATTCGCAGCGAGGTTCGAAAACCATTCCCGAAACTCCGGGGCTGGAGGCACACAGCACATTTACGTCGGCGAATCGCAAGCCTACTGGAGTTATAACGTATACGTTATCGTTCTCGCACATCTAGTCACTTTCCTGTATTTCTACTTTTTCCCAAATCTTTTTTACTAAATTCAAGCAAGTCAGCAAGACCGAGCAAGGAAGGCCGCTTCAGAATCGAGCACGCCAGATTCCGAAGCGGCCTAAACGTTCAATGGGCGATTCCCGCCCGATTCGCTCTCTTCAACCGCGACCGAATACTCCAGAATTTTTTCTCGATCATCTTCTGGAGTGCTTCTTCGACAAGATTAAGCACAGCCGATGATGACTGCTGATACCGCAAGAAAAGCACTGCTGAGCCAACAGTTCGCGTAGGATGGAATCGTTTCAAATAGGGATTCCGGAAAATCAATGGATTTTGTCACTATTCTGGAGTACGCTAGCGCGCACTGGAAGCAACTCTTCTAGCCTTCCCTGATTTGGCGCCCCTCGAAAAATGATGCCTTTCTGTTTCTGGGGTGCGGGCGATGTCAAAGTTTATTTTCTTGCTGCCGCTGCTGGCGTCTTCGCTTGCCATGGCGCACGATGATTCCAACCGCTGGATCGAAGTGCGCAGTCCCCGCTTTATCGTCGTGACCGATTCCAGCGAGAAGCAGGGGCGCCGCATCAACGTCCAGTTCGAACGTATTCGGTCGATCTTTCAGCACGCTTATCCAGAGATTGAAAACGATCCGGAACTGCCAGTTTTGATATTGGCAGTGAAGCGCAAAGATCAGTTCCGCAGGCTCGAGCCAAATACGTATGTGTCTCAAGAATCGTTGCCTTTGCATGGGATGTTTGTACGGGCTTCCGACAAGAATTACATCCTGATGCGACTCGATGCCGAAGGTGGAAATCCTTATCCCCAGGTTTTTCACGAATACACGCACGTGTTCCTGCGAGAAGCGGACGAGCGAATGCCATTGTGGCTAAACGAGGGCTTGGCCGAGTTCTATCAGAGCACTGAGATTTATGACAAAGAGGTTCTGCTTGGTGAGCCCCATGCACAACACCCGCAATTTTTACGTGAACATGAACTACTTCCTCTGACCACTCTATTCACGGTCGACGAGAGGTCTCCGTACTACGTCGACAAGAAAGAAGGGCTCAATCTTCCACGCCGAGTGTTGGGCACCCGCGCACTCCAAGGTCGAGGAGCACACCAGGCTGGTAAATGACCATATCGACCCCGGCACGGCCGCGACCCGTGTTTTCGGCGATTTGCACAAGCTGCAACGTAGCCTTCGCGTATACATCGAACAGGCAGTTTCGATCACTTCGAAACAAAGATCTCGGCCAGAGTGAAAGGCTCGCAGTTCGATGTGAAGTCCATTAGTCCTGCGCAGGCTCAAAAGGTTCAAGCGGACTATCTCGCGGCCAGTGGAAGGCTGCAAGAGGCGGGTCCTTTTCCCCTCCGCCGCGGTGGATGACGTTTTGGCAGCGGTGAGCAATGCCTATCCTCCCTCTGGAACTGTGGTCCAGCCTGAACCTGAATCCCGAAACAATAATCCAGACGACGTTCTGTGCCCTCTCTCCGACATCCTGAACGGTGCCAGTGAGCGTGCGAAGGAAATGGTAGACAATCTTCAGCGGTTTACCGCGAATGAGGACATTGAGCATACTGAGTTCCGGAAAAATGGGAAGCCGCGCAAGGCTTCGAACCAGTTATTTAGACCGTTATAGTTGCGGCAACGATAATTTTGTTCTCGTTGTGGGTGGATTTTAAGCAGCTCTGGCGCTGACGATTCCGACCGCACGCACAAGTTGGTTTAAATCGTTGAGGACGCGCTG
>Ga0126378_10001653_pt1 | contig 16478 bp, 18 predicted proteins | sample PanSoiMetPlot_23_FD_92587 | JGI IMG/M metagenome (GOLD analysis project Ga0126378, IMG submission 92587) | Tropical forest soil microbial communities from Panama - MetaG Plot_23 | ecosystem: Environmental > Terrestrial > Soil > Tropical forest > Bulk soil | place: Panama | collected 2016-02-17 | reverse complement strand
TCCCGCTCGACCAGGCACAGCAGGCCTACCAGCAGCTGGAGCGCCGCCACACTCATGGCAAGATCGTCCTGATCCCCTAAGGTCCTGCGTCCCCTCACCGCCACCGTGGCCAGCGGCAACGGCGCGCGGCCGAACGGCGACATCCTCGCGGTAACCGGCACGGCACCGATCACCTTCGCCGTGTTCGCCGCCAAGACCGCCGCGGCATGGAACTGACGAGAGGACAAGGACTGCGCTATGACGACACCCATCGCCAACCTGGCCGACTTCGCCGCCCTCGACCCGTTCTTCCGGATCATCGAGAAAGGGCTCGACGGGCTGGCCGGGCCTGGCCACTTCTTCGACCTGCTGGCCGAGGACGCCGTCTTCGAGTACGTGATCACGGTCCCCGGCTACCCGCGGCGGGTCGAGGGCCGCGCCGCGGTCGCCGAGCTGTACCGGCCCTACGGCACCGCGATCGTCCTCGACCGCTGCTTCGACCTGGCCGTGCACCACGACCGGGCCCAGGGCACGGTCGTCCTCGAGTACGCCTCTGCGGGCAAGGTCGTGCCCACCGGCGCCGCCTACGGCAACCGTTACATCTCCGTGCTCACGCTCCGCAACCGCGAGGTCGTGCACTGGCGGGACTACCTCGATCCGGGAGTCGTGGACGCCGCGGAGAAGACCCTAAGTCCCGACGCGCTAAGTGCCATGCGGGTCCGGCTATCCCCGGCAGCTCCCGCCAGCGAGGGAGTGGACGTGATGGCGCAGTTGCCTGGCGTCGTGCAGACCCCGGCGCCGTGACCCGCCCGGACCACCGTCGTCATGCGGTTCGGGTCCCGATGGACTCCCCCCACCAGACGTTGGCGTCCGGAGCTTCGGCGCGCTCATCCCGGCTGGGGGTGGCGGCCGAAGAACGCGGCGAGCCGGTCCTCAGCGCGCGCGTCGCCGGGTACATCCACCTGGGGCCCGAACGCCATACCGCTGGCCTCATCACCCCGGAACTCCGGGAGCAGCGCGGTGCGCGCCCAGGAAAGAGCCGCTTCACACGCCTGGTCAGGGAAGCTCGGCCGCTGCCCAGTCGCCGTGGCCAGGTCCCAGGAATGCACCGCGAACTCAGCGATCTGCTGGCTGGCCACAAAAGACCTCGGTACCCGCCCGATCGGCAGCTCGATCTCCTGGCTCAAGTCGCCGGCCCGTTCCCAGGCCGCCCGCAGCCCGGCCGCGCCCGCGCGGAAGGCATTAGCCCAGTCACCGCGGACCTCGGGCGTCGGCACGTCCCGGTCCGGCCGGCCACCGACGGCCGCCCCGGCGAACTGGCCAGTGTCGTTGACCAGGTGCGCGACCAGCGCCCGCACGTCCCAGGACTGGCACGGCGTAGGCAGCCCGGCCTGCTCCGGGCGGAGCCCCTCAATCAGCGACTCAGCCAGATCGAGCACCTCGGACAGGTAGACCAGCGAGTCGGCGGCCACGACTGGCTCCTTACGTCGGATGTGGTGCCCAGTGAGCCAGGGCCGGCCACTAGGATGACACCCTCAGCCACGAAGCCGCCCGCCCGCTCGGCGCCGAGCCCTTCACCGTGCCACCAGCCATTTCTTCGACGTCGACCGGCATGGCGCGCGCCCAAGCCGCCGCGATTTTGACAGACCTCGCGGTATCGGCCGCTTCGCGGCTGCGCAATCTCCCCCTTTTGCTGCACAATCTCGGGGAACGCTACCGCCGCGCCGGACGCGCGGGCGACGTCGAGCGAGCGCGGCAAGCCACGCTCAGCCGGTTCGACGACCCCGGGTGTGAAGGCATTCTCCTGAGCCACCAAGACATGACGCGTCAACAGACGAAACGGCAGACGACATGACCACCGCTCTCATCATCGCGCTGATCGCGCTCGTTGGATCGATCGTCAGCGCCGCAATCACCGTGTTCGGAGCACCCGTACTTCAAGCACGGCATGATGCTAAGCAAGCCCTGGACAGCTACCGGGAGCCGCTACTCGCAGCCGCCTATGAATTGCAGGCAAGGCTGTACAACATTCTTGAGCTCAAGTTCATACAGAAATGGATCACTGACGACAGCGCTGGTAAGCGTTCGTCAGCAGTCGAGAGCACGCTGTATGTTTTCGCGCAGTTCTTCGGATGGCGGGAGATTATCCGGCGAGAGGTCCAGTACCTTCGGTTTTCAAGAGATACGAAAACCCGTGAGATCGGCCTGTACCTCCGAAGCATCGACGAAGTATTCCTCTCAGACAGGTACGGTCCCCAGTTTATGATATGGCGGGTGGAGCAGCGAGGTTTCGGCGAGCGCATGATCGTGTCCGGCGACAGTAAGTTGGCGTGCCTCGGATACGCCTCGTTTATCGATGCGCGCGACACCATGAAGGAATGGCTCCACCCTCTCGAGAACAATTTTGAGCACCTGGAGGAGGGCGGCCGCCAGCGTTTGGCAGAGCTGCAGCACTTGCTCGTTGAACTCGTGAACCAGCTCGATGACAAGCAGAAGCGATACCCCTTCGAGCTGAACAAGGCCAGAGCGTCGGCAGACACAGCCAACATGAACTAACGGGAGCCCAGCGAGACCGGAAGACTCACTGCGGCTAACAGCTCGTTGCCCGCGACAGCGTGGTCATCCGCCGGGCTGCCTGGGACGCTGCGGCAGGGTCTGCCTGGTCCTGCATCTGGCCTTGCGATGAAGTTGTCGCATTAGGCCTTGTAGGCCCAAAGTGCCCGCCGACAAGAAGGGCCTGCGAATTACCGCGCCGAAGGTGACACTTTAGGCCGTCTGTGGCCTTTGATACTTGACGGCATGTTCGGCGCGATACAACCTGAACTACAGGCTGCAGATCGTCGAACCTTTCGGTGTTCCGACGGATCCAACGCTGACCGATAGGGGGTGCCCACCACGTCACTTGACTTGGATGTTGACGAGGTCGTCGGACTGATCGCCGACGCCGTCGGCAAGCAGAAATGCATCCTGTTCCTCGGTGCCGGCGTTCACGCCCCGCCGCCTGATCAGTCAGGGTTTGAGTACCCGGCCGAGCAGCGCCCGCCAATTGGTGCTGCCCTCAGCAAAGATCTCGCGGCCGGCTGCAACTTTTCCGGGCGCTTCCCTCGCGAAGACCCCTCCAACCTTCAGAGGGTCGCGCTCTGTTACGAGATCGCACGATCGCGCCACGAACTCGTGGAGGCTGTCGTCAATGCCGTCCAGGCGGGTAAGCGTCCATCACCGATGCTGCGGGCGTTGGCGGAGCTGGGTTTTCCGCTGGTGATCACCACGAACTACGACCAGCTGTTCGAGAACGCGCTGATCGTCGCTAACAAACAGCCGCGTGTCGAGGTTTACACGCCGAACGTCGAGGTGACGACTGACTACCGCGACCCAACGGCTGAAAGCCCCGTCGTGTTCAAGATCCACGGCGACATTCAGCGGCCGGAGACAATCGTCATCACGGATGAGGATTACATTCAGTTCGTGTTGAGGATGTCCAGTAAGGATCCGTACGACCCGGTTCCGCTGACGCTCAAGTACTACCTGACAGGTTGGACCACGCTATTTGTCGGGTACAGCCTGCTTGATTACAATCTTCGCCTGCTGTTTAAGACGCTTCGCTGGAAGATCGACAGCGCGAGCGTGCCCGTGATGTATTCCGTGGATTACCAACCCGATCCGCTGATCGTTGATGTCTGGCACAACCAGCGCCGGTACGTGAAGTTCATCGCGCAGGACGTCTGGGCGTTCGTGCCGAAGCTCTACGAGCACGTTCTCGGGAAGGAATATCAGCCATTGCCGTCGTGAGCGAGCTTGCACCGGCGCTGCCGAGCAGCCCATATCGCGGGATTCATCCGTTCCGCTACCGCGACCGGGCGATCTTCTTTGCGCGCGACGAGGAGACGCACCGCTTGACCAGCCTCGTCTCCGTGTACCGGGGTGTGCTGCTCTATGGCGACTCCGGATCGGGCAAGTCCTCTCTGGTCAACGCCGGCGTGATCCCTGAAGCCATTCGTCGCGGATTCGCCCCCGAGCGGGTGCGTGTCCAGCCACGGTCGTCCGCAGAACTCGTTATCGAGCGGATAGGCAGCCCGGACGGCGAATACGACGATCAGCACGACCATGAGGACGAGGTTGAGCTGCTGCCGTCGGTCCTTGTGGACGGCGAGGAGTCAACGCCGCGGACCGTGCTTGCGATCGACGCGTTCGAGGAACGCGTCCGCGCCGCGTGCGAGTTGTACCGGCCATTGCTGATCTTCGACCAGTTTGAAGAGCTAGTGACCCTATTCGACGAGGCAGCAGCCCACGATGTCCAAGGGTGTTTGGTCGAGTTCCTCGTTCGGCTGTTGCGCGGCTCGCTGCCGGTCAAGGTCCTCTTTTCCTTTCGTGAGGACTATCTGGGCAGGGTCAAGGAGCTACTCAAGGCTTGCCCGGACCTCGTCGACCAGGCGCTGCGCATCGGCGCCCCCACGTCCGACGCGCTGCAGACAATCATCCGCGGGCCGTTTGACAGGTACCCCGGTCGTTTCGCGCGCCAGCTTCCTCCGGCACTTACAGACCACCTGGTGACGGTGCTGGCTGAGCGCTTCGGCACAGGTGACGTCAGCCTGTCCGAAGTGCAGACGGTCTGTTTGCGGTTGTGGGAAAGCGATGACCCGGTTGCCTTGCTCGCAAAGAAGGAGCCGCAGGGGATCCTGGAGGACTATCTGGGCGAGGCCCTCGAGCGCATGCCGACTCAGCTGAGAGCCGCTGCGATTGTGCTGCTCGCGCAGATGGTCACCTCAGCCGGCACACGCAACGTGATATCGGCAGGCGACCTTTTTCAACGTGTCCAAGAACAAGAAGATGGCTTTAGTCGAGGGCTGCTCGATCAGGCGCTCATGAGTCTGAGCCGATCGAGGCTAGTGCGCCGCGAGCGTCGCCGCGATCTGGACCTTTACGAGATCACTAGCGAATTCCTGGTTCCCTGGATCAGCCGACGTCGCGACGCATTGCGCCGATCGCAGGACCGTCGTCGGGAACGCCGCCGACTGCTCATCTTGGGATCGATCGCCGTGGCACTGCTTCTGGGAGTTGGTGCCATAGCAACGTTCGCCGCACGGGCGCATTCAGCGATGCGCCAGGCAGAAACTCAGCGCAACATTGCCATCTCTGCGCAGGTCGCGAGCGAAAGCGAGGCGCTCGCAACTCGCGAGCCGCGCGTCGCGCCCTTGCTGGCTGCGGCGGCCTGGCAGATCTACCACACGAGCCGGGCTCGCGTCAGCCTGCTGAACATCCTGGCCCAACCTGACCGCTGCGTGCTTCTCGCGCGCCACGGATACGCTCCCGTACATTCGGTTGCGTTCAGCTCCGACGGCAAGAAATTGATCACCGCAGGTCCTGGCGGCGAGGCATGGGTATGGGACATCCAGGGCTGTCGAAGCGATGTCGCCTTCTCATTTCCGGGCACCACCGTGGATTCGGTTGCCGTCAGTCCGGATGGCAAGACCCTCGCCGTCGCGCTCGCCAACCATACGGCGCAGCTGTGGAATATCGCCTCACACCACCGCGACGGGGAACCACTCAAATCCGGGCCCGGCGCTGTGAAGGGCGTGGCGTTTACCCGGGATGGCAGGACGCTTGCCACAGCGGACTTTGGCGGTGGCGTGCGTCTGTGGGATGTGGCAACGCATCACCTCATCGAGACCCTCGGCCCTGGGTTCGGCCACGCGACTGGAGTGGCGTTCACCATGGACGGAAAGGTCCTTGCAGCGTCGGCCTCTGACGGGAAGGTCGGGCTATGGCACGTTCCTTCTGGCAGTTGGATCCGGGGCTTCACGGCCTCGCGCAGCGGCGCGGTGAACTCGCTGGCGTTCAGCCCCGACGACAAGACCCTCGCCACAGCGGGCGCTGACGGGACGGCCGGGCTGTGGGACGTTGCCATCGGGCAGGAGGAGGGCGCGGCCCCGCTGGCGGTCAGCGCCAGTCCGTTGTATTCGGTGGCGTTCAGCCCCGATGGCACGACCCTCGCTACGGCGGGCGCCGATGGCGTCACCCGGTTGTGGAATTTGGCGACCCGAGAACAGGTCGGCGGGGCGCCTCTGACCATCGGAGCGATCCCCGTCCACGCGGTGGCGTTCAGCCCGGATGGCAGGACCCTCGCGACGGCGAACGCTGACGGCACGGCCCGGCTGTGGGACCCCGCTGTTTATCACCAGATCGCTCAGGGCCTGACGGCAGGACGAGCTCCCGCCTATTCGGTAGCGTTCAGCCCGGATGCCCAGATCCTTGCCACGGCAGGCACCAACGGCACCGTTGGGCTGTGGCGTGTGCCGGCTGGCCGCCTGATCCATGCTTTCAACGCCTCGAGCACAGGTGCGGTTCGCAGTGTGGCCTTCAGCCGGGACGGCACGATCCTTGCCACCGGGGGCGCTGACGGCACAGCCAGGCTGTGGAATGTTGCGACGGGGCAAGAGGAGGGCGCCCCGATACACGTCAGCGCGAAGGCTGTGCTGTCGGTGGCGATCAGCCCGGATGGCAAGACGCTGGCGACCGGAAGCGCCGACGGCACAGCCAAGCTGTGGGATATAGCGAGCGGACATCAGGAGAGCTCACCGATAAGGGTTGGTGCGCCAGTGCGCTCGGTAGCGTTCAACCCGGATGGCAGCCTGCTCGCTACCGCGAGCGCCGACGGGACGGCGCAGTTGTGGGAGGTCCCCAGCACCAAGCGGCACACAGCCAGCCCCTTCCGGAGCTACCTCCCCCTGGAGTCGGTAGCCTTTGCTCTTCACGGCACGATTCTCGCGACGGCAAGCGACGACGGCTCGGTTCGACTCTGGTCATACAGCCTTCACGGGAGAACCGCGGCCAATCGCTCGATCGGCACGCCGATGTCCGTCGGCAGCAAGATCTATTCGGTCGCGTTCAGCCCGGATGGCGGCATGCTCGCCACCGTGAGTGCTGACGGGAAGGCGCGGCTGTGGGATGTTGTCACGCACCAGCAGATCGGCTCGGCGCTAGCCGCAGGGCCTGGCCCTATGACGGGTGTGGCCTTCAGCTCTGATGGCACCATCCTCGCCACCGCCAGCCCGAACAGCGGGACCCGCCTGTGGAATGTCTTCCTACCGGACCATCCGGTGGCCCAGGTGTGTGCCATCGCCCAGAGGCCCATGACGTTGCAGGAATGGAGACATTACGTTCCCAGCAGCGAGCCATTCCGACCGGTATGCGCGCAGTGACGGGATCGGCAGTGCCGTAAGTTCACGATCTCGCTCGCATCCGCCGCACCGGGCTCGCCCCGTGCAAGAGCGCGGGCGAACCGGATAACGCAGACCGGGGTGCAGGCCGTGCGTGCCTGGCTGTGGCCGGGTGCACCTCCCGGTAGTCGCCCAACATGCGGTCGATATCCTCATCGGTCCACTGACCGTAGTCGCGGTTGAGCTTCCAGCTGATCGCTTCGACCATCCATTGTGCGTCGCGGGCATCGAGGTCAAGCTCGCCGACCAGGTCACCATGCCTGTCTGTGATGGTGACGGTTGCCTCGATCGGGCCAGGGGAGACGCCCTCGCTTTGCAGGCGCAGACCGTACAGAGCAAAGGCTGCAGCGGCTTGCTTGCCCGGCGTGCCGGGCGGAACCCCGAGAACGCCCGCGTCGTGCCAGCGGCCGCGGATGCGTACCATCTGATGCTCCTTCCGCGAGCCGGCGATTCGCTCATCTGACTGTCGCGCACCCGCGCGCCGATGTCACTAGCCCGAACCGCGGATCTCTGCGCTCCGGGTTCACGCCCCGCGGGGGAACTCGTCGCCGAGCATGGGCAGCCCGCTTACAGACCGGGCGCGGGTGACCTCGCCCTCCCGCACATCCCAATGCTCGGCCAGCTTGCCGTCCTGCATCCGCACTACGTCGGCGGTGACCATCGCGGCCGCGTTGCCGGTGCCGCTGAACCGGCCGTAGAGCATCACCTGGTCGCCGTCAGCAACGATGAACTGATTCTCATAGCGGAGTGTCTGCGGCAAGGACCGGATCAGGTTGAACAAGCCGTCCCGGCCGGGGCCGATGTGCGCGCTGTGCTGGATGTAGTCATCGGACCAGTACTGCGCGGCCGCGGCGTAGTCTCGCGTGTTGAACAGGACATCGAAGGCTTCCAGAACAAAAGCCTTGTTCCGATCTATTTCTGCCTTCATGCCATCCCTGTTATCGTCCATGTCTGCGATCTGCCCAGCTGGGCGGGGCAGCCACACCCGGGACGGCCAACACGTCACCGGGATGGCTGACGACGGTGGCCTGCTCGTGGTTCCGGCCGGGCGGACCCTCATCGCCTTCGGTAAATGAGCCAGACCTTGCAGGGTTATGGACGGTTGGCGGCCCGCGCACGAGGACGGCGCGGGCCGCGTCTGCCTGAGCGAGGGGGGGCGACCAGGCAGACACCGGCCAGGGCTCTCGCGAGCACGTCCGGATGCATCGCACGCAGCGAAAACGTGCGCCGGGCACGCCGGAGGCCCCGGCTGGTTCATCAACCGCAACAAGACCATAACCCTGAATAGCCAGACAGTCCAGGCCAGCCCGTGCCGCCTGCGCCATTGACGTCCCGAACGCGCGCGCGGATGCGACTTGCACCTTTGCGCGATCGCCGAGATGCGCTCCATGGCGGTGACCGGTAGCGGGTATGGGCGTTCGGCAGGTAGATGGTCGAGGCCGCGTTCAGGTGCGCCATCGGGCCGGGCCGCCAGCCGCAGGCTGGTAGCGGCACGCGGTGCCGGTGCGGATTGAGGATTGCAGGTGCGCGCCGAGGATCGGGGCGACAGCGGCGATGTGGTCGATGGCCGCCCGGATCGTGCGGGTGACGTTGACTCGGGCTCGCTCGGCGTCGACGCCAGCCAGGCGGGGACGTCCGCCAAGGCCGGAAGCCCGGCGCAGCTCGGCGACCAGCGCCTGCCGATCCTTTTCGACCCGCTCTGCGGCGACAACGTCCCCGGCGCGTTCGGCGACTGCCAGTTCGCTGTCCAGCTCGCGGATCCGGCGGCGGTAGGCGTCCTTGGCTGTTGCGTCCAGGATTGGATCGGCTCCCGCGACGGCCAGCCCTGAGCCTCCGGCCGCCAGATCGAGCGCGAGGATCTCGCTGCCCGGAGCGGCCAGCAGGGCCTGCAGATAATGCAGCCCGCGGCTATCGCGCAGCCGGGCCCGCTCCGGACCGGCTTCCAGTAGCCAGTCCTGACCATCACGCCGCAGGCTCCACTGGTGCGACGCGATGGCCAGCCGGCCCAGCCATTCGGTCATCCCGAGCCGCTCGGCGATCGTCCGGGCGCGGTCGAGGCACGCCGACGCCTTCTGCCGGTCGCCCGGCGCCTGCCGCAGGCTCAGCACCTCGGCGACGGTCTCCAGGCTCAGGACCAGGCCGGGCAGCGCGCCATTGTCTTCTGCGACTGCAGTGGCTTCGTCCAGACAGCTGGCCGCCTCATCGAGCAGCCCGAGCCGCGCGGCCAGCAACCCCAGGAAGAACGCGACGGGACCCAGGCAGGTGTTGGCCCCACCCAGCACCACAAGCTGTCCCCGGTAGGGCAGAAGCACGTCCCGCAGCCGCGCGGCGGCGGCCGTGTCGCGGGTGTGCGCAGCTGTGAACGCCAGCATCGCGGCAGCGCCCAGCCACCGTGGCCCCGAGCCGGCCAGCACAGCCGGAAGAACGCGGTCCAACTCCGCCTGCGCTTCATCCACCCGGCCATTCATCATCAGCGCGACGGCCGAGTTGGCTTCAATGAAATGCCCCGGCAGCCGCCTGGCCAAGGCCGCCAGCTGATCCATCGGGAAAGGCGCCCCCGCGGGGCCGCGATAGAAGGCGATCTGGCCGTACAGGGCACCCGCGAGGCGCTCGGTGTCGGCAAGTCCGGCCCGCGCGCCATCCGCGGCTACACGGCCCGCCAGCAGCGCCGCCTCGTCGAAACGGCCGCGGAGGGTGGCAAGCATGGCGTGCCGGGCAGTAGCCATCACCGCGGCCTGGCCGTCCCCAGCAGCCGCCGCGGCGCGTTCGAACCCCGCCAGCGCCGCCTCGGCGTCGCCAACCCGGCCGAGTTCCATCAGCGCTACGAACCGCCAGAACAAGCCATGGCGTTCCCTGACGTCATCGCCGGCCTCGCGAGCGAGTTCGAGGATCTCCGACGCGGCTGCGAGCCGGTCCTCGGCGCCCGCCGGATCCCATAGCGCATGCAATCGCGCATCGAGCACTTCGGCCAGCACCTGAGGAACGCCAACGTCGCGGGCCAGCTTCAGCGCCTCATCGGCGAGTGCCCGGCGCCGCGGCGCTGCCGATGAATCGCCAAGCAGTTCTTGTGCCAGGCGGGCCAACAACCTGGCTCGCGTGGCCTGGTCCGGCGCCCGCGGAAGCGCCAGCTCGAGCAGCCGGACGAGCTCGGCGTCCACGTCGAGGAACTCCGCGCGCGATGAGGCGGTCAGCGCGAGAATCACCAGGGGATCACCATCGCCGCCACCCGCGGCAAGCTCGGCGCTGAGCGAGGCCGCTAGGCCTGGGAGCCCTCCGGACGCCAGCCACAGGCCGTGACGGGCCTGCGGCGGCACCCCAGGCAGCACCTCAGCCAGTTCCTCCTCGCTCAGGCGCCCCAGCCGCAATTCCGTGCCGAAACCGAGCGGCAGCGCGGAAGTCGCTATAACGCCTGTGCAGCTCGCGGCCGCCAGGGCGGCGACCGCCCGTAGCACCTGCAGGTCCTCGGGCCCGGCGTGATCGAGGTCGTCGATCACCAAGAGCCTCCGGCCGGATGTGGTCAGTCGGCGGGCGACGGCGTCGGCATCCAAGGGCATGGACCCATCGATCATCTGCCAGGCGAGATCGTCCGGAGTACCAGCATCCCGCAGCAGGCGGACCCAAACGAGCCGACTAGCCTGACCGCGGACGGCGGCCGTGCGCAGCACCTCGAACCCGCGCCGCGCAGCCTCCCGTGCCGCAGCGCCTGCCAGCTCCGTCCGGCCCGAGCCTGGCGGCCCGGTGAAGACCAGCACGCCACCCCGGCCGGCAGCAGCGGATTCGAGCAGCCGCCCCGCCTCGGCCATCTCGGCACGCCGGCCCACCAGCGCCATATCCCAGGTATACAGGGACAGCGGCCTTCTGGCACCGTTCAGGCCGCACGCAAACGGCTTGGGCAACCGAACGATTCGTTCGCCCGGGATTTACGCCTCCCCATTGAGACCGATGGAGGCCGATCGTGAAGACAAACCATTCGCCGAGCCAGGCCGGCCAGGCCACCATGACTGCGCTGCGCGTCACCGCCCCGCCAGGCCCGGTCCTTGTCGACGACCCTCGGGGCGTGGTTGTCAGCGGCTGTGAGCCCGGCTCGCAGGTGATGGTCCGTACTCGCACTGAGATCGACAACACAACTCGCGAGGCGACGGCTACCTTCCGAGCCAGCCGTGCTGGAACTGTCGATACGGCGAGCGATGCGAGCCTGGCCGGCACCTACACCGGAGCCGATCCGTTCGGACTGTGGTGGTCTGGGGAGGTCATCGCACCTTCAGCCAGCGGCATCCCGTCGCCAGTCAGCGCCAGCATCAGTGTGAATGCCGCCGGGCGCACCGCCGATGCCGCTATCGAACGGCGTTGGCTGGCGCCAGGGGCAACGGTGACGGAGGTGCGCGAACCCGGAGTATGGGGCTTGTTCGCCCGCCCCGCCGGGCAGGGCCCGTTCCCGGCAGTCATCGCTTTCGCAGGTTCCAGCGGCGGCCTTGGCGCGGCCGCCGCGTGGGTGCCAGTGCTCGCGTCGCATGGCATTGCCGCCCTGGCGATCGCCTACTTCGGCGTCCCCGGTCTGCCCGCAACTCTGGTTCGCATCGACGTTGAGGTCGTAGGGCGGGCGGCAGAATGGTTGCTGCGCCGGCCCGACGTGGCGGACCGCAAGGTCGCGGTCATGGGCATGTCACGGGGCAGCGAACTGGCCCTGCTGGCTGCCACGATGCTGGACTCTATCGGTCCGGTCGTGGCGTTCGCCCCCAGTGGGATCTGCTGGGCCGGGCTCGGCCCGCACGGCCCAGTCGGTGCACCGGCCTGGCGCTTCGGCGGCGACGACATTCCCTGCGCCGGGATGTACCCAGGCGGCCTACCGGTGCCTGCGGCTACCTCAGGATCCGCCATTGGCCTCAGGCCATACTTCGAGGCCCTCCTCGCCGACCACGCCATGATCAGCGCCGCGGAGATCCCCGTCGAGCAGGTGAAAGCTCCCATCCTCTTGGTGTCAGGAGAGGCAGATGCGATGTGGCCAGCGACCGAAATGGCGCACATCGCCGAGCACCGTGCCGCCGTGCGGGGCTTCGGATACCAGCTCACTCATCTGCGCTACCAAGACGCGGGCCACTTGTGCGGCGGTGTTCCCGGCACACCTGTCGCCACGGAGATGCGCCACCCCCTCACCGGCCAGGTGTACAGCCTCGGCGGCACCCCCGCCGCGAACGCCCTCGCCCGCGCCGACTCCTGGCCGCGGGTCATCCACCTGCTGCTCCACGGCAGCCAAGCGAGCTGAGCACCTGAGCGCAACCCCAAGACGCAGGGCCGGGCATTGACACCGCGATATAGGCTGCGCTGCTGTGGATGAGACCTTCGATCCGGTGGCGCATAACCGGGTGGCGTGGGACCGCGAGGTGCAAAGCGGCAACGAGTGGACCAGGCCGGTCGCGACTGACGTCATTGCCCGGGCGCGTGCGGGGGACTGGTCGGTGGTGCTCGTCGGCTACCAGCCGGTACTACCGCGCGACGGCGCATAGTTGCCTCAGTCTGCTGGAGCTGCCGCTGGTGTGCCAGACTGTCGGGCCATGACGCAGCCGCCACCGTGGCTTCAGAAGCCGTTGCTGTCGCCCCGGCTCGTGCTTCGGCCTGGTCGCGACGCCGCTGCCGACCGTGCGGCAGCGGTCGAACTGCTGACCGACCCCCAGGTCCGAAAGTTCATCGGTGGCCCGCTCTCGGCTGAGGACGCCCGCGAGGCAGTGAGCGGACCGACCGGTCAACGGTGGGGAACCTTCGTCCTGGCGCTGCGTCCCGGTGGCGATGGCGATGAGGGGGCCGTGGTCGGCGTTTGCTCGCTGTCGCGGGAGCGCGGCGAGCTAGAAATCGGCTACATGCTCCTACCCCGCTACTGGGGCAAAGGACTGGCCAGTGAAGCCGTTGCGACGGTCCTCGCCTGGGTAGCGGAACACCTCGACGACGAGCATGTGATCGCCGTCACACAGGCTGCCAATGCGGCCTCGTTGCGACTGCTCGCCCGGCTGGGCTTCGCCGAGCGGGAACGCTTCGTCGAATTCGACGCCGACCAGGTCCTGCTGACGTCACCGGTAGTCTCGACCGCTCTCAGTCTCGCCGTGTGCCCCGCGCACGTGGCCCACGGCCCAGCCAATAGCGCGCCCACCGCGTCTGATAAGTCATAGGCGTGCGCCTCTACTTGTCCTCATACCGAGTCGGAGCACATGCCGACCGGCTCCTGGCGCTCAGCTTCGGCCAGCGGACGGCTCTGATCCCGAACGCACTAGACGGACTGCCGGCTGACGTGCGCGATGCTGGCCTCCAGCGAGACATCGCTGACCTTGGCCAACTCGGTCTCGAGGTGACCGAACTCGATCTGCGCGACGCCAATGCGGCGGAGCGGCTTTCTGGGTTTGACATCGTCTGGGTACGGGGCGGCAACACCTTCGTGCTGCGGCGCGTGCTGGCGGACACCGGAACCGACCGCGCGCTCACCGACCTCATCCAGCGCGACGCTCTCCTGTACGCCGGTTACAGCGCGGGCGCGTGTGTCCTGGCACCAGACCTCTCCGGGTTGGAAGCAGTGGACGACATCGCTGCGGTAGCCAATCCAGTGACCACCGGGCTTGGATGGCTCGACCGGCCGTTCGTGCCTCATGTCCATTCACCCGGTCACCCGGAAACGGTTGCTTGCGACGCGGTCGCAGCCCGGTACGAGGCGGCCGGCCAGGCGCATTGGGCGTTGCGCGACGGCGACGTCCTAATCATCGACGGCGATACCACAGAGTTGCTGCGGTCCGATTCCCTCAAGCCATGACAAGCCAGCGCCAACGCCACGCTCCCAGCGCATAATGGTCACCTGAGCCGGATTGACCGCAACGCGGGCGCGACGCTGTCGTGCCGGCGACAGCCAAGCGCCCACGTTGTCGTCCATACCCCGCGGCCGCCTGAGTTGCGACACCGCGGATCGCTTACCCTCCCCGCATGATCATGCCGTCAGCTCCGCGACAAGCGCGCGCACTCGCTGCTCGATGTCATCTCGGATCGGCCGCACGGCCGGAAGGTCGAGGCCGGCCGGATCGGCCAAGTCCCAGTCGAGGTAGCGCTTGCCGGGGTAGATCGGGCAGGCGTCACCGCAGCCCATGGTGATCACCACGTCGGCGGCTTTCACCTTTTCATTGGTGAGCGGCTTAGGAAATTCGCGAGAGATGTCCAGCCCGATCTCGGCCATGGCCTGGACAACCGCCGGGTTGAGCCGGTCGGCCGGCTGGGACCCGGCAGAGGTCACATGCACGCGCCCGGCCGCCTCGTGATGGAGCAAAGCAGCGGCCATCTGCGATCGCCCGGCGTTGTGGGTGCACACGAACAGCACCTCGAACAGCACCTCTGGGATATCGGCCACTAGCGCCTTGCGTTCACGCGATGGCGGGCTTGATGGCGCGGATGATCGCGGAATGCATCCCGGGCGCTGCCTCGGTCGTGAAGGTCACGGACGCGTCAGCGAACCCCGCGGCCGCGAGACCATCCAGGTACTCCCTGCGGGACAGGGCACCAGCGATGCAGCCCACATACGAGCCAGCGGCAGCACGGTCCGCAGCGCTCAGGTGATCCTCGGCCACCACGTCGGTGATGCCGACCCTGCCGCCAGGAACCAGGATCCGGAACATCTCCGTGAGCACTGCAGGCTTGTCGGTGGACAGGTTGATCACGCAGTTGGAGATCACCACGTCGACTGCCGCATCCGGCAGCGGCAGGGCCTCGATCTCGCCCTTGAGGAACTCCACGTTCTCGGCACCGGCCCTGGCCGCGTTGGCCCGCGCAAGAGTCAGCATGTCGTCGGTCATGTCCACGCCGTAGGCGAACCCCGATGGGCCAACTCGGCGGGCTGACAGCAGCACGTCGATGCCGCCACCGGACCCAAGGTCCAAGACCTTCTCCCCTTCGTGCAGGTTCGCGACCGCCAGCGGATTCCCGCAGCCCAGGCTGGCGAGTACCGCTTCTTCAGGGAGCCCGTCGGTCTCCCCATCCCGATACAGCGAGCCGGGCAAGTCATCGGCGGAATCCGACGCGGCCGAGCCGGTGCCACAGCACGACTCGGTGGCAGATCTCTCGCAGCACGCGGCAGTCACACCAGGCCTTGGCTCCAGGACCGCTCGCGCCGCCATGGCATACCGGGCGCGGACCGCCTCACGAAGGTCGGTGGATGTCTTGTCCGTCATCGCGATCTCCCCAGACATAGATGACTATCGATGCCAACCATGCACCAGAGATAGACAGATGTCAATGCCTCGCGCATACTGGCCAGGTGACCGCCCGACCGGAGCTCAAGCAACGGCCACTGCTCCCGCTGGCCGAGGCGTCCTGCATACCGCTGGTGCGCCAGCCGATCACCGCCAGCCAAGCCACCAGCCTCGCCCGGCTGCTGAAGGCGCTGGCCGACCCTACCCGGCTGAGGCTGGTCTCCATGGTCGCCGCCCACGAGGGCGGCGAGGCATGCGTCTGTCAGCTGACCGAACCACTCGGCCTGACCCAGCCGACCATTTCGCACCACCTGAAGATCCTCGTAGACGCAGGGATCTTCACCCGCGACAAGCGCGGCGTCTGGGCCTATTACGCACTCGACCCCTCAGCCCTTGACGCGCTCGCCACGGTGCTGAGCACCGCCCGCTAGCATCCGGCTGCTGGTCTTCACACTGGCTGGCCGAGTGTGAGCTGCTGTTGGTGGAACTCGAAATGCTGGGTCGGATAGTGGTACAGGTCGGCTAGGGTCATGAAGTCCTTGAAGAAGGGATCCCATCGCACCGGGTAGTGCATGCCGGAGCGCAACCGGGCGCTGGTCTCGGCGCGTAGCCGCCGCTCGAGCGCCATGGTGACCCGATCCATCCTTGCCGCGAGGCGGCGTCGCGGGAACATCCTGGCCCCGGCGCACGAGCCCAGGTAGTTGATCCAGTGAAATAGCCCAGTCGCCACGTCCAGCATCCGGGCGAACACCCGGCTGGCGCCGCTGGGCAGCTGGGCGAACATCCCGGCGAGGATGATCAGCGGCCGCATGAGAAGGTACCCGAACAGCATGTGGAACAGCAGTTGCTCGTTGGTCCACCTGGTCACGTCAGACGCCCTGGCCAGGTCATCAGGACTGGCGTCCTGGACCATTCGGCGGAATGCTGCCCGAGCGCGGTGCAGTTCGTCATAGATCGTCTCGCGATCAACCGCGTCCACTGTTGTCACCGCCCCGGTCGCTCAACGCCGGCAGATCTGCTGATACGGATGGCCAGGTACGAACGCCGACCACTCGGCCTTTGTCAG
>Ga0126378_10001652_pt1 | contig 16478 bp, 18 predicted proteins | sample PanSoiMetPlot_23_FD_92587 | JGI IMG/M metagenome (GOLD analysis project Ga0126378, IMG submission 92587) | Tropical forest soil microbial communities from Panama - MetaG Plot_23 | ecosystem: Environmental > Terrestrial > Soil > Tropical forest > Bulk soil | place: Panama | collected 2016-02-17 | reverse complement strand
GGGCTAATGCCCAAACCCTCTGTCAGCCCTGCAATAACTGGAAAGCCAAGCACGTTGATCGTCCTCTTGCTCGTCAGCAAGCCTTGTCAGGCGGCCATCGCGAAGGTTAACCGCTTGAACGTGGAGTTCATTGCATATTGTATCTCTTGTGCAATGGACCTACCGCCGGTAAACCGCTTGATCCTTCCGTTCTCACGCAGTCGATTCAGAAGTGCATTGTTTCTAGTCACATTGTCCGCAAGCACACGGCTGCGGCTTTCAAGTGTCGTGGTAGCGAGTTCGCTCCAGTTGGGGGAAGCCATCGGTCATCAATCCCTCATAACGAGGTTCAGCTTGATGCCGCCCGGTCATAGGCCCGCTCGATCGTCTCCCGTCGCGATAGCGGCTTTCCGGCAGTCAGTGCCCCGTTGCCACGCGGGGCGTGACCGCTGACACTGACCGCCGCCCGCCGCGCACGCTCCGCAGCGTCCCGCTCCAGCTTCTGCCGGGCGGTTGCTTGGGCGTTACGCACATCGGCGGAGCGCGAAACCGCGAGGTCGTAGGCGTCCTGAAGCGTCTGGGCTCGGCCCGTATGCATCAGATCCGCCATCGCCGGGCGCACCAGCTCAAAGTGCGGATGGCTGGTGGCGTCGGCGCGGAACGCTGCGACCTCGGAGTTGACTTGCGCATATTGCTGCTGCTGCTGCCATTGCAGAGCGGCAGCGTGCTGCTGCTGCTGGTAGGATTCGATCTGAGATAACCGCTGGTCGAGCGCCTGCTGTTCAGGGCTCGTGGGTTTCTGGGCCTGTGCATAGGCGGCGGCGTATTGACGCAGATCGACACCGTACACCCGCGCGATATGAGCGAGCCCCCCGACAGGATCGCGATCCATGTAGTCCTGGAGCGCGAACAACTGCTGGACGGCAGACGCGGGATGAACCCCGCGCAGCGCCAGCCGTTCCTGGTAGGGAGCGAGCACTTGCACGAGCGGTTGCAGAGCATCGATCTGCTCGGCCCGCTGCCGAAAACCATCGGCGACCTGCTTTTCCCGGCGCTGGATTATTTCCTTTGCCGGTAGTGGCAGTGTCTCAAAGATGGCCTTGTCGGCAGACGACCATGCTTCGGGAGCCGCGATGGCGGCCGGCGGTGGGGCAGCTTTCGCTGGCTCCGCTGGCGGTTCGCTCTCCTGTGGCTGGGCCTGGTCGGAATCTGTGGCGGCTGCCGGGTCCGCGGCGGGCGGTTCCTCGGCATCGCGGGTTTTGGCAAAGCGGCCGAATTGATCGCGCGGGCGCTCGCCGTGAAGTTCGGCAGCTGCCTGCTCCGGTTCTGGAGCTGCTTCGGCGTCGGCCGTTCTCGCGGGCTCGGGCGCTGGCTCGCGCGCTTCCGCAACCGCAACCGGTTCCCGCTGCGGTTTCGGTGCAGAGGGCTCGGGGCGGCTTTCTAGCTGGCTGTAGGCTTGGTCTAGGGTTTCGCGAACCGACGGCGCTTCATCCGCCATATACCCTTGCAGTGCCTGGACCCAGCGATGCTAACGTCTCAGGCTTATATCCTTGTTCCAACTTCTGCCATGCACGCTGGATATCATTCCGGCGCGTTCTGTCAGGCACGCTTTTGGCGGGCTCGGTGGGCGCGTCGTTGCCCAGCTCACGGCATCCGGCAGCCCGCGTCATGGCCCGAAATGCGGACTTACTCTCCGACATTTTGCCCGTTACCGGATGGCGCAAGGCGTCCATATCATCACTGATGATGTTCGGCGCGGGCAAACTGCCGGGCGCGCGCACCGCTTGCACCACCCAGCCAGGAACCCAATGCCCATCAAGCCAAAAGTATTTCATGCCGCCGGCAGACTCCGCTTATGCGCATTGTCGAGCGCAATCTTCGCTGCATCCAACATAACATTCCTATGGTCGATGTCACGCTGATGCAACATCTGCGCGGCATCCTGATCGCCTTTCCGGCGTTCGCGCTCGGCATCGAGTGCGGCTTTTGCCCGGTCCAGCCCAATCGTGGCGGCCGCCTCTTGTCCCTGCCGCATATCGTCCATCTGCCGGTCGGCAATCTGGCTGTCGATGTTTCGCACCTGCGCCTGTGCGAGCAGCATCTTCGGGTCCGGCGGTGGCGATTGCGCCGGGGCCTGTAACATCTGCTTGCCGGCGGCCTCGAACACTCCTTCAAGTTCCGCGCCCTTCGGGAACGAGCGGATGCCGAACTTGAGCAGTTCGATGAGCACGGGCGCGACTGCAGGATATTGGGTAACCGCCGGCAACGCCTGTTGCAGAAACTGACTGGTCATGGTCAGGAACTGAATGCGCTGCGTCTGCTCCTGCTGCTGGTCGGCAAGAATCGTGGAATCAACTTCAATATCAATCCGTAATGGCCTGGTTTTGTCATCCTTGAGGAGCGCAATCGCGGGCTTGGCCAGTGCGGCGTCGGTGCTCTCCTGATGCGCAATATCGGACATCATCAGGATGGTGCGGGCCTGAAAATGTTCACAGATAACATCTGCCACCAGCCGCACCACATCGCGGCAGAAGCGCGCCGTTTCCGCCTGGCGCGCGCGCAGCCGCATGGTGCCAAACTGGGATTTGATCTGCTGCGCCGTCGCGGTTTCCGAAGCTACCGTAGAACCTCGGATAATGTCGGAAATCCCCGTGACTTCATATAAATCCTGCTTGGCCTGCGCCCGCACCGCCGTCAGCTTTTCTAATACCTCGGCGAGCGCATCCACCGGCATGATGTCAATGCAGCCCTTCAGGCCCCCTTGCTGAGCAAACGTCGCCCATGTGTTGACGGGGATAAGTTCGTTCTCGACGCCTTCCGTAAACAACCGCTGAATGCCGTCCTGCGAACCATCGTAGACGCCGGCGACTTTGATGGCGCGCGTGACCGCGTGAATGCGCGCCGTAAGATTATCAATCTCAGCGGCTTGGTCGCGATACTCGATGTAATCCGGGATCGGCACCAGGGTGTCAGTGGTGGTGGTAGCGTAGAGCGGCTTCACCGTCGGAAAGAAATTCGGCAGCCGTAGCGGATCGTCGCGCTTGTCCAGCAGCTTCTCGCCGAAGTCCTTGGCTATCCAGAAGACTTTGCGCGACGGCTTGTCCCAGATCTCCCAAACCTCCGCGCGGCAGAATATCTGGTTCTTTGGCTCCATCGCTTCCTGCTCAGACAGGTCGGACGGATGCCACGACAGCGGCACATCCTCGGCGAGCTTGCCGCCGAAACGATCGGCAATCTCATCCTTGGTCAGGTAAACCCGCCGCGCGACCCACCGCACTTCGGCCCACGTGCGCGCGGGGTCGCTCAACCAGTCTTCCCAGCCCACATGGTCGATGCACGCTTTCTCCCAGGCAAGAAACTCGCCGTCGCCCTCGCTTTCGTCATGCACCTGCACGCCGCCGTCGTCGGGGACTTTGCCGCCGCCGGTGCGGCGAGGAGCTGCGGGAGATGTCGCCGCCTGCATTGCTCCCAGCAAGGGCTGCGGAGAGGCCAACGGCATCATGGGCGGGATGAATGCCGGGGGTGGCTGTGGCATAATGGGCGGTGCCGCGCCTGCTACCGGAGGCCCACCCGTGGGGGGCGTGCCGGCGCTGGGCATTCCGGGGACGCCTGGAGGCGGTGATGCCGGGGGCGGTGTGGGACCTCCCGCTGCTCCCGGCATGCCACCAGGACCACCCGGCGGCATTCCCTGCATCGGCATCGTCCCCGGCCCCGGCTGCGGGGCCTGCAGCTGCGCCATCGGCGGCACGATGGAAGGAGACGGCAGCGGCTCGGTCGGCTCGCGACCAAAGTGCGGCTCATAGCGGCACCACACCGTCCCGCGCCCGCTCAGCAAATGGTCCTGCACGACCTCCTGCATTAGTGCGTGAAAATTGTTCTCCTCCATCTGGTAGGCAATGACGCGCTCCAGCATCAGCGATGCTACGCGGCTTACATCATCCTCATCGGCAAAGCGCCGCTGTACCACCGGATCCGGCGGGGCGGCATAGATCGCCGTTTTCAGCGTCTCGACGTTTGACCACAGCAAGTTCATCTGCCGGCCGAGGCGGATATTCTCGTTATCTCTGCGTCCCGGCCGTTCGTCGCGGTAGCGCGCCAATATCTCGCGCGACTGCTTCCACCAGCGGTCGCATTCCCGCTGCGCGAACTTGATTTCCTGTTGCCAGCGCGCGCATTCGTCGGGGAAGTCCTCGGGCGTGCGGACACCGCCGGCGCTGATCGTACTATCGCTCATTTACCCTTGCGCGCCTTATTGGCCTTGCGCTGCTCGTTGAGCGCAATTGCAACGGCCTGCTTCTGGCTGCTTACCTTCGGGCCTCGGGGCGAGCCGCTATGAAGTTGTCCCTTGCCCCACTCATGCATAACGGTCTGCACCTTGCGGCCGGCAGGCGATTTGGCCACCTACTTGCTCCGTCCCGCGGTCGGGCTGCACCCGAGGCGGCCGAAACCAGTCTTCATGCTGGCATCACGGCCGCTGCGGTAGCTGCTGGATTTCACCGCTGGAGAGAACGCGCGCTTGTTTGCCGCAGCCCCGAGCGCCGGCGTACTGTCGCGATGGCCGGGCACCTTCTTCCAGTCGTATTGCATCGATCCCCGGCTGCGATCCGGCGTCGGTGTTGTTCTGCTCATGAGCATCTCCTCGCTTATTGCTGCAGTTGCCCCGCGATTGCGATCAGCAGCGGCGCTACGATGCGGTTCGGCACCGGGGTTTCATTCATCGCGATCACGCTACCTCCGCAGCCACACCTTGCCCGTATTTCGATACACGAAGGAAATCGTCGCATTGGCTGCCGCAGTCGTTGGTGCCCCCTGCACAGCCTGCCCGCTCGCAGGCGATATCGTCAGGGTCGTAACGCCGCCGTTGAAGATGAGCGTCTGCACCTGGCCATGTACTGGGTTGGGCGGCAGCGTGATCGTGAGCGACGCCAGTGCGCCCGTGTTGACGTATACCGGGCTGACAAAATCAGCGAGAGCGAGCGTGCTGCCGCTAGCTGGCGTTGCGTCCACCATGCCGCTCTCGGCGAACGCGCCATAGGCCCTGATGACGCCGTTGCCGGTAATGTCGGCAATCTGGCCGACACTGCTGTTAGGCAGCGGCACGATGACACCGTTAGGCCGCGAGATGCCGGATGTTGTCCATATCAGCGTGCTGCCGTCGGCAACGGTTCCGCTTGTCGGCCATACCGGCGGCGTCGTTCCGCTCGTTCCTGCGGTCGTGCATGTGTAGACATAGTTCCCCGCACTAGGAGGAGCAGCAGTGATTGTATTACCCACGGTATAAGCTGTGCTCGCAACCCAACCCGGTGCAGCGTTGGACTTGAGGCCGAACACTCGCAGGCCACCCGGCAACTGTCCATTCGATGCGCAGAACAGATCGGTCTCGCCGTCGCCAATATGGCGATTCCAGCCGATGGTAAGGCCCGCGGCAGGGAAAGAGACAGGCGGGATCGGCGGTGTCGGATCGGCCGCCTGCCAAGCGAAATTCATCATTCCACTGAGCGACGCACCGTCGCCGATCGTGCGCGCAGCAGTATTGGCGCTGATGCCGCGCTGCGAACCCGACCCAAAAACGGCCTGATCGGCAACACTGGCACCGGTCACCGGATCAGGAATATATCCATTGTTACCGGCAAAGGTATTATTCATAATGACGCATTGCACGCCGGTCATCGCGATGCCGGAACCGCCGGGGCCGTAAGAGCAACCGATCGCGCCACCCATAGTCTGTTGCCCTGCCGGCCGCGTATCGACGATGTAATTGTCGGTTACGGCAACATAGTTAGGTGGTGTCGCCCCCGCGTACCCACTATAAAACACAATGCCGAAACCGGATTTGTTGCTGGTATTGCCTAGGCATGTATCAATGACGGTATTACCGATAACGTGCGTCCAGTGATCTTGAGGGCCACCGGCGATAACGATATCGCCCTGAACAGTGGCATTCCAGTAGTTACTATAGCAAATGTTGCTCTGAATCAGGGCGCTGTTACCGAGAACGTAGATGCCAGGGGAACCATTAGCTCGCGTTCCGGGAGTACCTGTAGTACCGCCGCCGCCGTTGCCGGTGCTGGTAAAGACGCCGTTGCCGTAGCAAACATTGCCGATAATCCGCGTGCGCAGCGCGCTGTTGCCGGCAGTTGGCACACCCGGGGGCGGATTTGGATTGCCGGGACTGATGTTTGAAGTCACGACAATCCCAGAGCCAGCATTACCGTATACGGTGCAGCCTTGGATCAAATTATCCGCACACTGCACGGGCTGTGCGTTATCCACCAGAATAGCAGGGCCAGAGGAAACGCAATCATACACCGTGCAGTCTACGATGCTGCATCCATGGCAACCGCCATAAAGGCCCAGCCCTAGATCATTGATCGTGGAGACGGTGCAATTTACGAATGCGCAATCGACGCAGCCGTTCGCCCACTCACAAGAGCTGCCCGCGTTGCGCATGGTGACGTTTTCGCAGAGCCCGTTGCGCACCGCCGACATGCTGAACGGCCAATTACACGTGTTCTGGATAGTGAGGTTACGAACCGTCACGTCTGTTGACCACGGCCAATAATTCGGGCTGGTCGGATCAACGTAATAATTGGGGATTGCGTATGGCAGCGCCGGGTCGTTTACCGGTGTTGCCGGACCAGGACCTGTAATTCCGCCCCCATGCGTCGGGTTATTAGCAGCATTACCGTCGAGCGTGCCGATACCCTCGATCAGGATATTGCTCGTAGGCGTGCTCGAACTACCTGCCGGGATTTGCAGGATGTCGCAGTTAGCTCCGTTCGCGAGCTTGATAATACCATCGATGATGAGATGACTATTAGACGGCACAAGCAACGACGAGCCGACCATGTAGTGGGCCACGGTCAGCGGAAAATACAGAATGCTGCCGCTGCCGGCCACGGCACACGCGTTGATGGCAGTCTGTATGGCGCCGCTGTTATCTGTCGTCCCGTCCGGCTGTCCCGCCGGCAGCCAGTCCAGCACCGAATACATCGGCTGCGGACCGGCGCCGGCCACCACCCACTTCTGACCATCCCAAACATAGGTCTCGCCATTGCCGGCGAGATACTTCTGCCCCACGGCCGGTGCGGGCGGAAAAACAGTAAGCGGGGTGATTGCGTTCATTGCCGTTGCAGCTGGCCCGAGATTGCAATCAGCAGCGGCGCCACAAATTTGTTTGCCACTGGCGCCTCATTCATCACCGCCAGCACCGCCTCCCATTCCTGCCGCGTTAGCGTGACCTGCATTGGCGTCTGCGGTCCCAACGGCTGCCGCAGCTCACGTGGCAGCTCCGTCGGCGTGCCGCCGTTCCAGTCGCCGGGATGTGCGTCATCGTTCAATGTTGGTACTCCACAGTGATCGCTTGCGCCGTTATAGAATTGGCCGCTGCTGTCGTATTGTTCTGGCCTGTCACAGCGACAACCAATGTCCCTGTATCTGTTAGCGTCAGGGTTCCGGATCGAGGGTTTGCGTTACCCGCCGTTAAAATAAACGACGAAATATATGATTGCGTATTCGTCCCTGTTTTAATGATGGACGCTTCGCAATACCAGGCAGTTTGCGCGGCTCCCGTGGCGGCTAGTGATCCGACAATCTGACCCCCGAGTTTGACGCGCAATGTTTTGTTATCCGTGGTCGCCGCGAGTCCCCCGCCGACCTTGATCCGAATAATATCCCCGACGACAGCGAGTTGCCCCGCTGCGAGCGTAAATGTGTAAAGAGTGTCTTCTGTCGTATCGGCGCCGTTGCCGGCCACCGTTCCAGATGTATAGAGCTTATTGATAACGCCATAGTTCTGCGCTTTCACAAACGCCGTCGTCGCGACCGCAGTTGAACTGTCCGCCGTTGCCGGCGTCGGTGCGGTCACAGCGGCCGAGAACGTTGTGGCTCCAGTAACCGTCCCACCGGCCAGCGGCAGATACGCCCCCGTTCCGGTGAAGCTGCGCACCCACGCCGTCGTTGCGACGCTGGTCGAGCTATCTCCCGCCGGCACCGTCGGCGCGGTGACGTTGCCGCCGCTGGGGTTGAGAGCCAAATCCGTACGCGCGCTCGTCCACGACGCGTTCAATACGCATCCGGTTCCCGTTGACGCAGCCCGCGCAGTCAGTGCCAGCGTTGTCGGCGGCGTACTACCGAAGTAAATCGGCTGACGCAGCACGAGCACGGTAGTCACGGCACCACTGGGTGCGGCAAGCCAGTAGCTGCCGCCATAAGCGTCATCAGCGATAGTTGGGTTGCTATAGCCGGACCCGGCAGCGCTGATGGTTGGCGTGCCGGTCCCGACCACGCCGTTTACGTCGAAGTTAAGTCCGGTTCCGGTCGCTGTGAGCTTCGCTGTGCCGGTGTTGATGTTACCCGATGGATCGACAAGGAAACCCGGCGTGCGTAGTGCCGCCGTCGTGAACGTCACGTCGTTAAAATCCACGCCAATCCCAGCATTCGCCATATGATCTTGCGCAAATTCGTAGGCGATGACCTTACTGTCATTGCCTCCGACAGTGGTCGGACTCAGCAAGCCCCCAAATGAGAGGCCATTGCGGAACGGTGCTGAACCGACGGCACGCAGGATAAGGATTTCATTATCCCACATTGCACCGCGCGTCGTATGGTTTGGCGGATTGCTGATCTGCAAACCGGCGCGACGCATGACCGAAGCACCGGTCTGCACCGACATATTGATCTCGATGCCGTTCATCAGCGCGAGGTTAGTCGCTGCTGGCGTTGCGGCGCAGATTACATCCATACCCCAATTTGCGCCGAAGGCTGTGCCGGGAGCCGCGCCGGTGCCGCCCTGATTTTGCGATGCTGTGCGCGTTATCTGCGCCGCTACCCATGCGCCTTGTGTGCCGCCGGCTTTGTCATTTGTTGGGGCGGTGTCGGCTAGAGCTACATCCAACGCCTCCCACTGATTGGCAACAGCAGCAGCGCCACCTGTGTTTTGCAGAACGCCCGTTGCAAAGACAATGGTGTTGACATTGCCGGTAATATTCCCGGAGGGCGACTGAAACGAGGCGACCGTTGGAAAGCTCTGCGCGGTGGTCGGTGCAACCGTGCCAGTGAGCGAGCTTTGCGCGAAGATCGCCATATTCGATGTGCTGAAACTCGTTGCGCCGGAATAGGTGAACGTGCTGCCGCGACCAAGCCAATTGTTGGTCGATTGGAACGGCCCAGGCCCCTGAATAAGTCCGGCTGTGTTTTGTGTCGTGATACTTGAAGCTGTAGTGCTATTCGCTCCCGGTGTCAGCGTAATCCGGTTCTGCACACCAGTTCCAACCAGCACGGTGCCTTGCACATAGGCACTATTGTTGACGACCAGTGCGTTGCCGGTGCCGCTGACGGTCAGTGTTCCTGTATTGGTAAGCGTTGGCGTCGTCAGCGCGCCCGAAAGCGTACCGCCACTCAGCGGCAGATACGCCCCCGTCGCGGCATTCATTTGCTGCAGCGTCACCGGCTGCAAGGCGCTTGCCGCATTCGCTGCCAGCGTCAGCGGGCCCGTCATCGTGCCGCCAGCCAGCGGCGTATAGGGCGCCAGCGCGGTAGTGACCTGTGCCGCGGTCTGATAGCCCGCCGGATTGGAGGCTAGGTAGGCCGCGTTCCAGCTTGCGGTCTGCCCGTCGCGGGCGTAGCTCTGGCCGTCAGTCGGTGCCTCAGGAACCGCGCCCGGAGCACCCTGGATTCCCTGTGGCCCTGGCGGTCCTTGTGGTCCTGCCGATCCCGGTGATCCCGCCGGGCCCTGTGGGCCTAGCGCCGCCAGGAAGGCCCAATAAGCATTCGTGCCCGGCCCGATCGGCGGTGTCTGCCCTGCCGGCACGCTCGCAACCGCCCAGTAGGAAGCGTTGTTGTACGCCACTACCTCGTTGAGGTTGTAGGTAGCGCCGATCTGGTAGGCACCTTTCCAGGTTAGGCCCGCCGGTGCGATCGGGCCAGGAGTGCCCTGCGGACCAGCGGGGCCTTGAGGGCCGATTGGCCCGGCGGTCCCCATGCTGCCGGCCGGACCAGGCGGCCCCAGCGGACCTAGCGGCCCAGGAGGCCCTGGAGGACCCGGCGGCCCCTCTGCCGAGACCCAGTACGTGCCGTCCCAAACATACAACCCCGTATTGACCGCATCCCACCATTCAACGCCCGAAACCGGCGAGGCCGGCGGTGAAGACGCCACAGTAGCCGCCATTACCCCCGTAGGCCCTGCTGGCCCCGTCGCGCCCACCGGTCCAGTTGGCCCCGCCACGCCTTGTGGCCCCTGCGTGCCTTGTGGCCCGGCCGGCCCCACCGGGCCTGCCGGTCCCGTCGCTGACCCCGACACCACCCGCGCAACCGCACGCAGATTGCCCGCCAGCAGAAACGGCAGAACGCCGAACCAATCGGCGAGCCTCATTGCTCTGCACCCACCATCACATTATTCCGTTGGCAGAATTACTGCCCTTCACCCCGGACCAAATTCAGCGTCGTTCCGGTCGCATCGCCGAGCGCCGCCACCCGCGTCGTATCGCTAGCCACGCTGAAGATCTCGATCGCGCCCGGCGGCAACAGCACACTGTTGCTTCCCGTTATGGTCGGGGGCGCCTGCGATGCCTCATAGAACAGCAGATAAGCATTCCCCGTCGCGCCGTTCACGCAACGGATATAGTGGCCATTGCCAGCGACCGTGATATTCTGCTGGCTCGTGGTTAGGCCAACGCTCACCGCCAGATGCGGCGTGAAGGCGAGCAGGCTCATGCGCTATTCTCCGTTTCGCGCTTGATACGCCGCGCAGCAAGCAGCCCTATCAGTGCAGCCTCGGCGTGTCGTCGCAGTCCGCCACCCAACTCCGCAGCGTCGCGATGAACTTCTCCAGCTGCTGCTGGCGCCACTCATACGGAACCGCCTGCAATAGTGCCGTCAGCACCACCCCAAGCACGGCCAAGCCGTCCACCACCACCGGCCGCGGCCCCAGCTCATTCGACAGCAGCGATGCGACCTGCTCCGATAGTGCGTTGAGCTGCTGCTGCGATACCGGCTCGCTCATCCCCCGCTCCCCGGCGTCACATAAAGCCGCGTCGGCCGCGCCACCAGCGACACCGCCGCCAGCCGGTCCGCGCCCACACCCTTGGCGATGTATGTTTCCTTACCCGCCGATATCGGCATCCCCGTCTGCACGCTGGTCGTCACGCTCTCGCCCGTGCCGATCGTCACAAACACCAGCGTCGGCCCCACGTTAAGCAGGCGCAGCACCGGCATGTCTGCGTCAACCGGCACTTGCTGGGGCGCAGTCGTGACCTCCACCATCCGCGTCCTGCCGGGTGAAAAAGCGCCGTTCATAGCGCCGCCCGTTGCCGCTCCCGCTGCTGCCATAGGAAATCGAGCGTCAGCTTCGGCTCCTCCGGCAGTCCCGCCGGTATCCACGGCCGCGATGACACCGCATAACGAAGGCTATCGGCCGCATGATCCTCGCCGTCTGTCGCCGCGTCCTCCGGCCGCCGCACATCGTGCTGCAGCAATGGCAGCGTGCGGATTAGATTGGCGCAGACGCTGCTAATGTAGAGCATCGGCACGCCGTCCTCACCGACCAGCCGGTTGCGCAACAAGTCCCACCCCGCGTGCGCGCCTAGCTTGCCCACCCGCTTGTTGTCTGCCGGCCTGAACCGCACCCCGCATTGCGCAAACCGCTCGGCGATGCTTGGGCCACCATCCGTCGCAAAACACGCCGGGTCGAGGACACCATACCGCGGCGGTTCATCGCCGAGTTGACGCTCGCGAATGCCCTCGGCCACCTGCTCCACAGTCATGCGCAACCCGACGTTGGGCGCGCTCGCGCCATACCACTCGCGGTAAATATACATTGCCCCCTTGGGAAAATAGCCTTCGCTGCCGTCGGCAATCGCGAACCAAAGGAAACAGAACGGCCGCGCCGAGCCCCAGTCTCCCGCGATACCACGCAGCCAGTGGTGCGGAATGCGCATTGGCCGGGCGATGTGGTGCGCGCCGAACTCGGGAAAGTAGCTGCCGACAACCGCGTTCCAGTCGCCCTCAAGCCACGCCCGCACCAGCTCCGGGCTGCCGACGCCTTTGAGCCGGTCGACGTAGCCGGGGTCGCGGTGCATCAGGATCTGGTTGTCCTGCACACGGCTCGGGATGAACATTCGCATAGCGCGCGTTTCGGCGTCCACGATCGGCACATAGCCCTGCGGTGCCGGATCGATGAAGCGCGCTTTAACCCAGGAATGCCCCGGGCCGCCTGGATTGGCTGACGCTCTGATGCGCTTGGCCTGCACTGGCTCGGCGCTGCGCAGGCACGCTGCTAGCATGCGATACGCTTTATCATCCGGCCACGCCGCCAGCTCGTCGAAGGCAATCCAACTGTAGCTGTGCCCCTGATACGCTGCTGCATCTTCCTGCCGCTCCAGGCTTCGCATGCGCAGGCTGGCGCCGTTGCGCAATCGCCATGTTTTCTCCGATTTCGCCCATTCTGCACCGGGCCAGGTCTCGGGAATGAGCGTTTGCGAGCGTAGGATCAGCTCCTCTAGTTCCGGGTATGACTGGCGGAAGATGACGCCGCGCCACGCGGCACGCTGGTCCGCGTCCTGGCACCAGTCGCCTAGTAAAAAGTCGCTTTTGCCGCCACCGCGCGCACCACCGAACAGAAGTTCATGGCAGTCGCGGGCCTGGATGGCTTCGAGCTGCGGCCCTGGCTGGGGCTTCCACGGCGTCCACGTCAATCAGGTGCTGCCGCCGCTGTCTGGTGTTGGCGCATCTAACGCGCGTAGCTCGCGCTGGCGCCGCTCCAGCCACTCCTCAAGGGTTTCGCGCGGCGGCCGGTCGATGCCACCGATAGTTAGTTCGGTGTTCACCTCCGCAACCACTGCTTGCACTGGCCTGCCGTAGCCGCGGTCGAGCAGCGCGACAGCAGCAGGCAGTCGCCATTTGGGGTCGCGGAGGCATTGCACCATGGTGTCAACGGCTTGTTTGCCGAACTGACGCGCGTAAGGCGCAATGTCGTATGTGCCTGCTTTCAGGCGTCCGGCAGAGTTACCGGATTGCCCCGGCTTCCAGCTTGTCTGTGTATGAGCCACGGCGTGCTTTAGCAGGCGCTGCTACTTATCTCGCGGAATTAGACAGTCCACCGCCACCCGGACGGTTCGCAGCTCGCCGAGCATGATAACGCTCACCTCGGCAATTTCGTCCTGGATGGCGATGATGGCGGCGGGTTGGCCCTTAAACACCCCCGTAGCGAGGCTACAAGCGTCGCCTGGGGCCCATTCGGCTCCTGGTGGTAGCGGACAGCGGCGAACGTCCTCACCCGCCTGTAGCGCCTCGACGTCCTCGCTACGGGCATACTGCACTCCGACGCCTCCGAGGAGGTTGGCACGGATGCCTGGGCAGTAGCGGATCGGCCGCCACGGGTCGGCTGGGTTGTGGGGGCAGAAGATGTATCCTGGGAATAGCGGCTGGCGGAGGACTTGCCCGAGCCAGCGCAGGCGCGGGTGACGGACGCGCACGGCGTAGAGCGGGAGGTACGGCTTGTAACCGCGAAGGGCCAGATTGGCCTGCGCCCATTCTTCGGCCTGCGGGTAGGTGACGAGTACGGCCCAGCGCTCATCGGGCTCGTCCAAAGCGGATGCACCCGGGGTGGTTTGCACCATCGCGAGGGCGGTTTCGGACATGGGTCAACGATGCTGCCATGTTGTGGCTGGCGTCAAGAGTTATCCACAATGGGTTGAGTATCCCGCATTCCTTCCGGTGTCCCAGTTGTCGAGATCGTCGCTTGTCTCGTCTGCGTACCAGTTGTGCTCGTTTGGATTAGGGCAGGTTTCGCGGAGGAGGACGAAGCATCGGCGGATAGATGGCCCGTCTGTGCCGTAGCTGTTGGCGCAATTGTCGCATCGGCGGCAGGAGACGACGACGGCTGGAACTTCGATGCCGGCGTCGTTTTCTAACAGCGTTTGCTCGACGACGCAGAGGACGCATCGGGTGAAGCGGCGTCGTTTCGATATGAGTTTCATACAACCTAATACATCCTTCAACCCACCTTCCGAATCTTTTTCAAAAAATATTTTTCCCATTTCGCATGTCCTATATAGGTTGTATGGTTGTATTATGTATATATATCAATAACTTAGGTTGTATGAAAGGTTGTATGAAGGTTGTATTAGCAATGAAGGTTGTATGAGGCCGTTTAGGTCTAAGGCAGCTTCCATATCCTATTCATTTTCTTGGTTTTTTGGTTATATTCCAGGTGTTTTTTCCACCCCAGGTTTTGAAGCAGTCTGGCGGCACGCATCTGCAACGATCGTGTCTGGTGGAGGGAAGGAATGTCAAGGATTTCAAAGACTTTTGAGGTCGAAATTTCGTTTCGACCCGTTAACTCAGCTTCTACTTTTTGTGTCCACGGGTCTGGTTCGCGTCTTTTTTCACCTTCGTGGCTTGCTTCTAAGACTAAATCATCGTGATCCAGGTGAATTGTCTCCCCATTTGCCTCTCTTAATACAACCTCGGCCCACAGCTGATCGCGGTTAACCCGGACCCATTCATAATCGGCACTGCGACAAAAAACTGGCCAAAATCTGCGATTTCCGGCGCTGTCGTCTGGTGCCCAATCGGTCTGATTGGTGGTTCCGACGAAAACCATCTGCCTGGGTTGTGATACAACCTTATGACCATATGCGGGCCGGTACCGATCGACCTGGCGGGACAGAAAGGACTTAATGGTTTCGATACCACTGCGGCGGCTTGTTAGTTGCGCTAGTTCGGCCATTTCGATGCCCCAGACGCCTTGGAGCTGCATGGCGGCATCCTTATTAGCGAAGTTGTGGGGCAGATCGTCGGAGAACCATTCGTTGCCGAACAAGACACGGCAGCATGTGCTTTTGCCGATGCCCTGCGCTCCTTCAAGGACGAGCATGCAGTCGAACTTACAGCCTGGATCCATAACGCGGCGAACGGCGGCGATGAGGAATTTGCTACCGAATGCCGCTATCAGCGCCTTCTGTTCATTGGTGTCTGCTGGTGGGTTAAACACATTGACCAGCCAGTTATCGAGACGTGGCTTGCCATCCCAAACGAGCCCAGACAGCCACTCCACGACGGGGTGGAACGACGCTGATGTCGCGGCCGCTTCTGCCGCTCGACGTACTATAAGAGCGCTGAATTTCGGGTTATATTCGTGGTTGATGTATCCATGCAGCAGCGTGATGTCTTGGTCAGTAACTGGGCGCGGGTAAGCGCCTGGCTGCGGGGCTATACCGTTGAGCGGCATTTGCCGTTCCAGCATGTCGAGCCCAGAGAAAGCGTTGTGGCGAAGAATGCCAACCAGTTCCGGGTCGTGCGCCATGATGGACAAAGCATTGAACTGATCTGGTAAAACGCGGCCTTTTTTGTCTGTAGTGACGAGGCCCTTCGGCAGTTTGCTCATCGTGTCACCCGTTCTACTTCGCGGGCAAGCACCGTCATTATCCAGTCCTCGGCAGCGAGTTGCTCCTCGTATGTGGCACAGTAATCGCGCATCCGGTGGCGGATGACGTGTTCCATAATGGTGTCGGCCGCTTCGAGGAATGAGATCATGCCGTTGGCGACGAACGGCGCGAGGCGCTTCGCCATAAGCCAGAGGGGTGGCAATGTGGGGGTTACGCGATCGGTGGGACCGCGCAGGCGCAGCTCGCACATGAACACGCTGGACACTCCTTGCCTATCGGCTCCGGGAGTGCTACACAGGGCTTATCAGTTACCTGTCGCCACTCCGGCGGCCGTTCATCAGTTACATTTGCCCTCCGACGCCAATCGGGGGGCAAATTGCTTTTACCCTGATTCGATTGCGTTGCGAACACTGAATCGCCGACGTATGTCGTCGTCATGTCGTTACGTCCCCGAAGTGTGAAATGCAGGCGCCAGCGGGCACGGCAATCGGTCAGCGTGCGCCCCCGCCGTCTAAAATGCTACCGCTTGATTACAAGATTGTAGGGGGTAACTACCGCTCGTTGCGGTGATTTTGCGTTATTGCGCCGTGACCTTGCTCCTGCCCCTGGCTCGCCTCGGCAAAGCGCGTCAGTGCCATACGCAGCACGGCTGACATAGAAAGGCCATTACGGGCTCCATAGACCTGAGCCCAGGCATAGAGGACCGTGGGGATAACGGTAAACGCACGGCGCTGGCGGTCCGACGCCTTGTCGCGCACTGTTACAAAAAACCCCTCTTTTATGCTGCATGTTGCAGCATAATGCAGCACGCGCTCAATAGATGAGCACGCTACCAAAGCGCTGGTGGCGTCACATGCCCGTCACGATGCAGTCGGGTGGCCGAGCGCCCCACGGCTCTGTAAGTCACCAGCAATGCAGTGCATTCTGTGCGTAGCCATGGGGCGTGGCGTCCGATTAGCGTCCTATGGTTAGGGCCGTGGCCGGTGTACCAGACCGGCTGCGGCCCGCTAGCGCTAACCACATTGCGCGCTCAGCCGCGAAACGACAAGCCCATATCGGGTGAGAACGCTAACACACATCACCCCGCGCTCAGCCGGTCCGCGCCGGCCTCCG
>Ga0126378_10001650_pt1 | contig 16522 bp, 15 predicted proteins | sample PanSoiMetPlot_23_FD_92587 | JGI IMG/M metagenome (GOLD analysis project Ga0126378, IMG submission 92587) | Tropical forest soil microbial communities from Panama - MetaG Plot_23 | ecosystem: Environmental > Terrestrial > Soil > Tropical forest > Bulk soil | place: Panama | collected 2016-02-17 | reverse complement strand
TCCGAACGCGCCTCGGCAGCCGTGAACGTTCGCCCTCTCACCACGGGCATTGCCAACATCGCGAAGAATCCCGGTGAGACCACGTTGAACTCAAACTGCCGCGATTCTGCCTCCCCGCCAAGCGTCAGCCCGGTTACGAGAAACTGGTGGCTTAGCGGAGTAACTTGGGCTTGCTCCACTTCATCCACACCCGGCAATGACGCGACACTTGCGATCAATTCCCGCTCGAACGCCTGCGCTTTTTCCGCGCTATAGCCTTGCGAAGGCAAATCAAATCGGGCCTGCGTAATCCCTGTCATTGCAAAACCTGGATCCACCGTTTGCGCCAAATACAGGCCGCGCATCAACAATCCGGCGGCAATCAGCAGCACCATGCATACCGCCACCTGCACCGCCACAAGCGTATTGCGCAGCATTCCTCCGCTCGCGGCTTTTCCGATGAACCCACACCCTTTCAGTGCGGTGCTCAAGCCTTGCCTGGTTGCGTGGAGCGCCGGGGCCAGTCCAAACACAATTCCCGTAAAGGTCGTCAGCCCGAGCGCATATCCCCAAACGCGCAAGTCGGGACTCACGTTCCACGCCAGCCGCGGAACGCCGTGTGGCAAGTGCGCCAAGACAAACCGTGCGATGCCCTCGACCGACCAGAAGGCCACAAGCGACCCGGCCGCTCCGCCAAGAAACGCGAGCAGCAGGCTTTCCGTGAGCAGCTGCCGGACGATTCGCCAACGGCTCCCTCCGATCGACAGCCGAATGGCAATCTCCCTCTGCCTTGAAGACGCGCGCGCCAGGAGGAGATTCGCCACATTGGCGCAGGCAATCAGCAGGACCAGTCCGACTCCCGCCAGTACCACGGTCGCAACCCCAAAGACCAGCGTGCGTTCCTCCGGCCGTCCCAGGAAAGTCGCACGACGAACCGCCAACGCGGTTGTCCGCCCCGGATATTGCTGATCAATCCTCGCCGCGATCACCCCCAGATCCGCGCGCACCTGTTCGAGTGTCGCGCCGGGGCGCATGCGTCCCAGCAGCGCCAGCCAACCGGTGTTGCCTTCCGAGAGTAAATCACTATCGGGCTCGAGCGCTTTCTGCATGGTTAGCGGCGCCCAAAACTCGCTAGGCCAGGGATCGAGACCGCCAAATCCCGGTGCGGCAACTCCGATCACCACAAATTTCGCGCGGTTTAGCGAAACACCCTTCCCCACAATCAACGGATCGGCGTCGAACCGGCTTCGCCACAACTCGTCGCTCACGACCACGACCGGGCTCGCTCCCGGCGCGCGGCAATCTTCCTCCACAAAAGTCCGTCCCAGCGCCGGCCGCTCTCCGAGAACATCGAAAAAATTGCAGGAGGTTTCCGCCCCCATCAGCGGTTTCGGGTTCTCCCCTCCGAGCGTCGCTTCCAAAAATGGCGCATAGGCAAGCAACCCGGCGAACACCTGATTGTTCGCGCGATAGTTCTTGTATTCGGAGTAGGAAAACAGTCCCGACTCGCCATGCAGGTTGCGCCGGAACCTTCCGTGAAAGATCTGGTCTACACTTACGATCTGTTGCGCCCCGGGAACGGGCAGCGGCTTCAGCGCCACCCCGTTCAGCGCCGAAAAAATACCGGTGTTCACCCCGACTCCGAGCGCGACCGCCACAACTGCGACCATGGTGAACCCAGGATTCTTCCCGAGCGTTCGCGCCCCATAGCGAAGGTCCTGGGCGATTTGTTCGAGCCGGGTCCAGCCCCAGGTGTCGCGCGTTTCTTCTTTGAGAAAGGTAGGATTGCCGAAGGCGCGCGTGGCGGCATAGCGCGCTTCTTCACGACTCATGCCGGCAGCGAGGTTCTCCGCGATTTGGTGGTCGAGATGAAACTGAATTTCGTCCTCTAATCGCTCGCCGCTCCGGTCGCGGCGGAACAGAGTTTGCAAGCGGAGCCAGAATCGACGGGCCCATACCATAGCATCACCCCCTCAGGCTGCTTCTCGAACCAGATCAATTGCCGACGGGCGACTCCGGTTGGCGGCTTCCTTTCCCGGTGAAGCGCCCCCGGCGGCGGTCAATGAATAAAACTTGGCTTGCCACCCGGTCTCGGTTTCTTTCCACTTCGGCCAGTTGGCCTTGATCTATGGCCGCGTTGTTCCAGCCGGTCGAAGGCCGGATAAAGCGAGGCTTGCTGCAGCGGAAGCACTTCCGCGGGAGATTTGTTGAATACGCTTTGCGGTTGCCCAACCGTGTTTCGGATCCAGCGAGGCGGTCTTGAGAAGCGGCAGGTTGCGCCTACCTGGCACGAGGTCGTTTGGCTTTCCCATACTATGATTATCTACAAAAGGAATTGTAGATTGTCAAGGCATGTTAAAGGCGACGGAATGATTCACGCGCGTTCGCTGAGGAGGGCGATGGGGCCGCCGAGGTCGGGTCCTTCGGCCCTGAATGGTTCGAGAGAGCAGCCGCGGTGCGCGGATAGAAAGCGCAAGCCGGCGGACTGCAAAAGCTGGATCAATTCCGTGGCGGTATACAGCCGGAGAGAAGCGGACTTGTGACCTTGTCCCGCGGCGCCGGACCAATACCAGGTGGTGTTGACGCGGCCCGAGATGGGATCAAAGATGGGTTCCTCGACGACCAGCGTTCCGTCCGCAAGACGCTGCGACGGCCTTGCTCCGCGGGAGAAGCGCGCAGCCACGAGGTCGCGGTGCGCAGTGTCAACCAGCACGCGGCCGCCCGGACGAACCGCGTCGCGAAGTGTCTTGAAGATCGCCAGGTCGTCGCTCTCGGCGCCATAACCGACCGAAGAGAACACGTTGAAGGCGGAGTCGAATCCGCTTTCGGGCAAAGGCTCTCGCAAGTCGCGCCGGAGATACTTCAAACGATTCGCGGGCAGATCGCCGCGATCCTTTTCTGCTTGCGCAAGTAGCTCCGCGGATTGATCCACCCCGACGACAATGGCCCCGCGCCGAGCCAGCGGCAGCGACAGCCGGCCGTAGCCGCACGGAGCATCGAGGACGCGGCTCCCTTCGCGGAGGGAAAGCAGATCCCAAAGTCCGGCGACCTGCTGCCCGCTATCAGGAGACCTCTCCGGCCCGCTCCAGAGGCGGAGGTAGTCGGCATCAAAAAAGGTCTTCCACCAAGGATCCATGACGGCTTAAGGATAGTACCGCTCCGCGCCCAAGTGACAAGTGGCATAAGCGGCGGGGTCGATTGCCTTGGGAGGGGAGCGAGCCTACCTGCGCGCAAATCCTGGGTAGGACGTGCCTTATGACGCTCAGATGGAAAACGGCATTCCTCACGGGAAGCTCAAGTGGCATTTGCGGAGAGCGGCGCGAAGGTCGTGGTTCACTACCGTCCAGAAGGATCAGACCAGAGCCACGCTCGAGGAATGGCGCGCTTGCGGCTCCGACGGCTTTGTGGTGCAAGCGGATGAATCGCAGCAGGACGAAATGCATGGCTTCTTCGCGCGGGTCAGATCCGAGTTCGCGTCGCTCGACACCAAAAGGTCGCCGTGTTCTTCCTATCAGACCAAAGCCCATTCCGGCATAGGCAGGAAGAAATCTTGAGCTCAGAATAAGCGCGGCTGGCGCCGTGGAAGTTCGCGGCCAAAATATTCGTATGCGCGCGAAGTAGCCACGCGGCCGCGCGGCGTCCGGTCAATCATGCCGATCTGCATGAGGTAGGGCTCGTACATTTCTTCGATGGCGTCTTCTTCTTCCGCGAGCGCTGCGGAGAGCGTTCCGAGCCCAACCGGGCCACCGCCATACTTGTCGAGCAGCGCCAGCATTAAGTTGCGATCCACCTCGTCGAGGCCGTTTTCATCCACGCCGAGCATCTGCAGCGCTTCCTGAGCGACTGTGCGCGTGATGCGCCCCTCCGCGCGCACTTCGGCGAAGTCGCGCGAGCGACGTAGCAGGCGATTGGCAATGCGCGGCGTGCCGCGGCAGCGACGCGCGATTTCTTCCGCGCCGCCTTGGTCCATCTCGATGTTCAGGATTTGTGCGGAGCGCCGAATGATGATGAGCAAATCTTCGGGCTGGTAAAAATCGAGGCGATGGACGATGCCGAAGCGCGAGCGCAGCGGCGCGGTGATCAAGCCTGCGCGCGTTGTGGCCCCAACGAGGGTGAAGTGGCTTAGCGGAAAAGGATGAATGCGCGCGCCCGGCCCCTGGCCGATGATCAGGTCCACGCGAAAATCTTCCATCGCCGGATAGAGGACTTCTTCGACCGCGGGCTGCAAACGGTGAATCTCGTCGAGAAAGAAAACCTCCTTCTTTTCCAGTGCGGTCAGGACGGCCGTCAAGTCGCCTTTGCGTTCGAGCAGCGGTCCCGCGCTCGTCTTGATGGGGACGTTGAGCTCATTGGCGATGATTTGCGCGAGCGTGGTTTTCCCCAATCCTGGCGGGCCATAGAGCAGCACGTGATCGAGCGCCTCATCACGGCTGCGCGCGGCGTCAATCGCGATCTGGATATTCTCCTTGACGCGCTTCTGTCCGATGTATTCCTCGAGCCGCCGCGGCCGCACGCTGACGTCGATGCGCGCATCGTCTTCGTACGCCGCGCCGGAAACAATCCGCTGCGGCTGCCGTTGTATCATTCGTTTTGTGCTCGCATCTGCCATCGTGTTTCTCGACCGAGGGGACACGGATAACAGAGAAAGGAAAAGCGTTCCATTATATCTCCGTGCCAGTCGCGGCGCAGCGGGCCTGGCTCCGAGAATTGCGACCTTAGACTCCTAGCCCAAGATTCTCGCGCGTGCTCATCGGATGCACTTAACGAAACACCGTACTGCTACGCGGTGCGGGCGGCGCGGCCTTTCGGCGCGCTGAGGGTTTGCAGCGCCGCGCGCAACAGCGTCTCGAAATTGTTCGCGCCGGCTTCGCGCTTGGCTTCGGCGGCGGCGTCTTCCGCGGCGCGTGTTTCGTAGCCCAAATTCACGAGCGCCGAGACCACGTCCGCTTCGGTGCCTGCGGGAGAAGCGACGGCTGGCTTCTCCGTCTCGACGGCCACGGCCTCAAGTTTATCCTTCAGCTCGACCACGATGCGTTCAGCGGTTTTTCTTCCCACGCCTGGAATTCTCGTCAGCCGCACGAGATCGCCGCCGCGAATCGCGGGAACCAGTTCTTCCACACTCATCCCGGAAAGAATTTTCAGCGCGAGCGCCGGGCCGACGCCGGAAGCGGAAATGAGCAATTCAAAAAAATGCTTTTCGCGCGAGGAGACAAAACCGAAGAGCGCCAGGGCGTCTTCGCGCACGTGCGTGTAAATGAGAACAGTGACTTCGGTGTGCAATTCGCCGAGCGCAGCGTACGTCGAGAGCGGCACCTGTACGAGATAGCCCACGCCGCCCACGTCGATGAGCACGTGGTTAGGTCTTTTTTCAGCGAGGCGTCCGCGAAGCTGGCCAATCATCGCCAGTCAGTATTGCCGCCTTTTCTTCGCCTGTCAACGCAAACTCGGGATAGCGGATAGGGACACAAAAAAGGGACCACCCCCCTGGCTGTCACGTCTCCCACAAATTAATCCTAAACAGGGCAACATATTTCAGGCTTGCAGCTTGAGCTTCTTCGAGAACGCGGCAAATCGCGAGTCGCTGTGCAAGTTCTTCAGCAGTGGGTCCAGATTCGTTTCGGGTATGCTGTCTTCACGTTGAGCACAAGCCCGGTTTAGCCACTCGAAGGCTTCATCTCGCTGGTTCCGAAACGCATAACCTCGGCGACCAGGAATGCTTCAGTTGTACTGGATCTCACAATTAGTTCTTGCAAAGCGGCGTCGGATTCCTTTTTGTGGCCGAGCGCGGCGTAGGCAACGCTATACAGACGAGTACGCAGGGCACCATATCGCACTCTCGCGATTTCGGGCAAAGCATCTTGAGGCCTACCCTCCGTCACATAAATTCTGCTTAACGGGATAGGGTCGGGCCACACATCCGGACTCGGTTCGATGCATTACTGGACCAGCTTCATCACCTTCACGGCGAACTGGGGACGCAAAGCGACCTGACCGGTTTTGGGCAACCACCCATCGTCAGACACCTCTACTCGGCATCTCATCTCCGCGCAAGTGTTGACTGTTCTCAGTGACCTGCACCCGGGGAAGTAATGGCCCCGTGGAACGAGCCGGAGGTGACAAACGTTGCCGCGTTCGCCAAGCGCTCTACAGTAAAGCTCCCTTGGGCTCCCGCGAATCGACCCGTGCCACCAGTAATGGTGCAAATTTCAGTGATGCTGACGACATCGGGGGTAGGCGTCAGTTCACCCGATCCGACAATGGTCGCATCGAGGGTGTCTCCATTAGCGGCGATCAAATGAGCGGACCCTGTCTCGGTACCGGCCGCCAGGTCCACGGTATTTTCTAGAGTGAATGAGAATTGACCGAGCAGCGTTCCAATTCCCGTGCCTCTTGTAGTGACGACCACTATGTTGGGGTCTGCCGTCGATGTGTCGGTGTCATGCCCTTGCATCGCACCCTTGAAGGGGACTTGCTTTTGTGCCGCCGCGACGGCAACCGCCGCCGTGAGAATCATCGCGGCCATCGCCACGTAGATATTCGATCTCGTCATGGTTTTCATATGCGCTCCTTTTGAATTCACGATTCGTGGCCGCGGGATTCCGCGGCTACGTTATTTGCCCGTTCCGAACCCGCCCCAGCAGTGAGTTCAGGCAAATAAAGGACGAGCCATCGGCTGCTTGCGACTTATGAAGCTCCCTTGACTCGAACCATTCCTCAACTTCTGGCCGCGCCAGATTCGAGACCACTCCAGCGTCCTTTAGGCGGATCATTTCTGCTTCCACCGCACACTGCGGGCACCACCCGCGCAGGGAACTTCGTCCGCGAAGGATCAGCAAAGAATCAGTTTCGATCGTGATCTTTGTTTGCTTTGCCATAACCCCGCGCTCGGCGGAGACCGCCTGCGCACGCTCCTTGGTGAAAAGCTGGGGCGCAACTTGCCCCGAACCCGTCGAAGAAGTCCTTTCAAAACCGATGAAAACTTCTGATAATTTCTCGCAGTCAGGTAGGCCGCTGAAAACAAGGTGCTTACCGGATTTGCCTTCGACCGGAGACAGCCGGAAACATGGCTCAGTCGTGATAGAATCCGCCCAGAGCTCGTTCCAGTTATTGCTCAGTCAGAGTGTTTTCCATGCCCCCGAGCGCAAATCAGAGCGCGAAAGACCTCTACGAGTTCGGCCCTTTTCGGGTTGACCCTGAGAAGGAAGTTCTCCTCCGGGCTGGCGAGCCTGTTCCCCTCACACCTAAGACATTTCAGATCCTTCTGGTGCTTGTGCGACACGGCAGGGAAGTCGTCACCAAGGACGACTTGATGAAGATGGTCTGGCCGGACACTTTCGTCGAAGAGGCAAACCTCAGCCGGAACATTTTCCTGCTGCGCAAAGCATTGGGTGAAACTCCGCAAGATCACCAGTACATCGTGACCGTCCCAGGGCGAGGCTATCGGTTCGCCGAGGACGTGCAATTGGTGCCGGAGCGCGAGCTTAACATCGTTGCGGCTAGCCGTGCCAAAGTCCAAGTGCAGGTTGACGAGACAAAACCTTGGGGTTGGATCGCCTTTGCAATAGTTCTTCTCGCAGCAGTGGCCGGAGGAATGTTCCGGCTGTTCCTTCACCGCTCACCTGTCCTCACCGAAAAGGACACGATTGTGCTCGCTGATTTCGCCAACACGACCGGAGATCCGGTGTTCGACACTACGCTACGGCAAGGCATGGCAGTGCAACTCGAGCAATCTCCGTTTCTAAGCTTGATCTCGGATGCGCTCACTCGGGAGACTCTTTCACTCATGGGTCAGCCAGCAGATGGTCGCCTGACCCCGGAGATCGCGTACGACGTTTGTCGCAGAACACAAGGTGCCGCAGTGATAGACGGCTCAATTTCAAATCTGGGGAGCCAGTATGTTCTTGGCCTCAAAGCGGTGAGCTGCCGCAGTGGCGATTCCCTGGCTGAAGAGCAAGAGCGGGCTGATGGCAAAGAGCAGGTGCTTGGGGCCGTGGACAAAGCGGCGGCGAAGCTGCGCAAGAAATTGGGCGAATCTCTCAACAGTGTCGAAAGGTTCGATACGCCGCTTGAGCAAGCTACTACGCCTTCGCTCGAAGCCCTACAAGCCTACAGCCTGGGGCGACAGAGTATGGTCGTTAAAGACGAGTTTGCTGAGGCTGTGCCCTTCTTCCAGCGAGCCATCCGCCTTGACCCGAATTTCGCCATTGCCTACGCGGCGCTTGGCTCGTCCTTTGAAATCCTCGGGGAAACCGAGCTAGGTGAGGAAAGTATTCGCAAGGCCTATGACTTGCGTGTGCGAGTAAGCGAGCAAGAGAAGTTTTACATCGAGTCTACTTACTATCACTACGTCATCGGCGATCGGGAAAAGGCTCGCCAGATATATGAACTTTGGGCACACACATATCCGCGATATGCTGGTACGCCACTTCGCCTCTACGTCCTCTACTCGGAACTTGGCCAGTATGAGAATGCCCTTAAGGAAATACGCGAGGCCATCCGCCTTGATCCGGTGAGGAGCGTGAATTACAGCGATCTCGTAATCAACTATGTAAATCTGAATCGTCCAAAGGAGGCACGGGCCGCGGGCGAAGAGGCGCAGGCGAAAAAACACGACTCCTTTGGTTTGCGCGCCCAGCTCTACCTCTTGGCGTTTTTGGAGAACGACGCAGCAGGGATGGCACAGCAGGTTAACTGGGCTGCAAGCAAGCCGGCAAGAGAAGACGTTCTACTGGAGTTGGAGGCTGATACAGCGTCGTATTTTGGAATGCTACAGGATTCTGAAGATTTTTCATACCGCGCCGTAGCATCGGCCATAAGGGCACAAAAGCGGGAGAGAGCGGCCAGTTATGAAGCCCGTGCAGCGGTGCGGAACGCTCTCTCTGGACGTATTAGAGAAGCCCGCCTGCACCTGCATGCCGCCTCGGCACGCGTAGCTGCAAAGGGAGTCGACTTGCAGTACGGAACAGCGCTGGCGCTTGCGTTCGCGGGTGACTCGGCTCAGGCCCAAGCACTGATCGATGAATTGGCCAAGCGTCGGCCTGACGATTCTATTGTGCAGTTCAACTACCTCCCCGCGATTCGGGCTCAGCTGGCACTCGACCGCAATGATCCTTCTGAGGCGATCGAAGCTCTTCAGGCTGCCGCTTCATACGAATTCGGGTCGCCGGGCAACACTGGTTTCTGGTCGTGTCTGTATCCCGCTTATGTGCGCGGTGAAGCTTATCTCGCCATCCACAAGGGAAGTGCTGCCGCCGCCGAGTTCCAGAAGATAATTGACCATCGAGGGATCGTTCTGAACCAGCTTATTGGTGTGTTGGCGCATCTTCAACTGGGTCGCGCTTATGCCATGTCAGGCGATGCCTTGAAAGCGAAGGAGGCATATCAGGATTTTCTCATGCTGTGGAAAGACGCTGACCCTGATATCCCCATCCTAAAGCAAGCAAAGGCGGAGTACGCGAAGTTGCAGTAGGTGATTTACGACTTTGGCCGAAACTGCGATCAGTTCCTAGTTTGTTCGAGTTATTGGAAAGCTATGTACAAGTCATCCCCGCTTCAGGTAGACGAAGCCTAATTTCGCTGCAGGCCAATCACTATCTTCGCCAGCGTAGCAATTTTCACCTTCTTCCGGTTTAGAACTGCCCGAATCGTTTTGCGATCAAATCCGGTCTGTTGGGCTGTTTTGCGCAATCCACGGGCGCTGATCTCTGCTATCAAATTTTCATTGGCGGCTACCCGCCCGCCATCATAATGAATGCACATATCATCGATGTTTTCGATGAAGTCGTCCTTGCCTTGCTCAAACCGCGAAACCTCTTTTCCAATGCAATGATGTAAGCTGCCGTTGATCGTCATCGGGCGCAATAAACCGCGAGTATGGGCTTTACATTTTTGTTCATAATGGCGAAGAACTATACCACTTTGCGCCAGTAGCGGTACGGCTCCGGCAATCCTGCATAGACACACAGCACAACGATGATTTTATGATCGCATTGGCGGCTGGCGAATCTGGCGACCGTTTAACAGCTGCATTCTTGCGAGAGGTCGCTTCATGGAAGGCCGATAACGAGCCGGCTAGGTCCCAGCCTGCCCATTGCTCCTTGTCTCGCGGCCACAAAGGCCCTCATGCCTTGCCGAATCGGCGCTAGCAGGCACCTGGGATTGTTGTAGAATCCGCAGTCACGGACTTTGTAGCTCGAATCCCAGAGTGGGTTTGGATTTGCCTAAGTATCTGTATTATTTGGCTTGGGATTCTCGTATTCCCTCCTTGCTAAGCTTCCCCGATAGGCGAGCTAAGTCGTTGAAACTGTCCCCATTTCTGCTGTCCCACTGTCCCAAGCTTTGGGACACTCTCTCTTTTCCTGGGTCACCGCGTGATCCATGTACCTGCCCGAGCAAGAAGTTCCAGTCCAGTGGCAAATGTGTTGTCTGCAAGGGCCTGACAGTAGACGACTCTCGCGCGCGCCCAAAGCTCTCTTTCGGAAGATAGGACCATCAGGACAGTGTCCTGTTCCCAGGGCCGTCCCGTTCGCACGCGCAGGCCGTGGGAACTGACGTTTTCCGTCGAAGCTGACTCAACGGGCGAATCCGCGGTGCTTCCGAGCAGCACTTGTAGCTTCTCGCAATGACGCTCTTCTTTCCGGACCTGTTTCATGGCGTGCCTATTTCTAAGGGCTGGATCGCAACGGGAAACAGTTCGTCTGTCAGTAATTCCAACGATCCGACGCGGGGAACGCCCGAGGTGAAGGACGGGTCCCGGGCCAGCCAGTCACAGAGGGGTCTGGTCCCGCGGGGGTCCGCCTTCTCCTTTGTGTAGCACGATTGTCCGCCTAGTGCCGTACCGCGACTTTGCTACGCCACAAAGAACCGAACATGGCCATTCCGTGACCCTAGCCAGGTCCAACAGGGTAGGCTCATTGCGACACGCCTCCTCACCGCCCTCTGACTCCACTACCGCTTCCCGGGCGACGGTCTGCCAGCGGACAGGACTCAGCAAGGGGACCGCACAACGCGGGTTCTATGGCATGTGCTCGGAGGAGAGGGGCGGACAGCCGGGGTTTTGGTGGGATTTTTACCGCTCGCCCTCTCCAATGTCCGCTCTCCGCAACCCTTGCTGTGTAGTTCCTCGCTGTTACGCTGCGATGAACAGCAAAACATCTCCTGCCTTGCCTAAAACCGCATAGCGTGAATTTGGCCGCATGCCAGTGAGTAGTTTTTTGTACCAAATGGGATGACTACTGTCATCCAATAGGAGCGGGTGGACTGCTCGTATCTCAACTGGACCTAGACCATTGGTCCGCCGTTTGTTCGGCTGCATCGGGTTGGTGGTCACCGCGAACGCTTCCAGACGGCCTGTGGTGGCGTGGCGCCTAGGCGGGAGAAGAAGATGCGCTTCGCGGTGAGGCTGGCAGGCGCCAGTGTTTTCCTGTGTGCGCCATTTATCTCTTGCGTTTCATTCGCCCAAAACTATGGATTCGTTACAAATGACCCTGTCCGTGCGCAACTACTCACTATGGGAAAGCCCGGCTTAACTGTCGCCCAGGCCCGCGACCATGTGATCGAAATTCTACAATACAAAAATTCCTGCAGCGCCTGGTTTCAAGAGGTGGACCCGAACTCCGCCGCCACTTTCGCGTCGCTCAAATTCGTCATTGAGACCAACGGACCGCAGGAGGTCCTTAGCTGGCGATCGCACCCCGGGGAAATGCTTTTTAAGCACCCCTACTCCGCTAGGGCGCCGGAAGACGGCGGAGGGAACTCCACCGTCGTCCTCAACGCCAAAGGCGCTTTTTTCGCCCACAGCGCAGTGGTGTTGCAGCGGGACAACAGGGGCAGTCTCCGCCCTTCTGGTTCGCGCTACCTGCTAATTGGCCCTTACACAGGAGGCACGCTCGCTGCGCAAATAACGGTCCTCCTGCACGAATTGGGGCATGTGGTCGGCCGCCTCCCTGACGATTCGGACGAATTGAGCGGGCAATCTAACCGAAACACAGCCGAAGTCCTTGGCTTTTGCCGCAAACAAATCAACGCCGCCGTGCGCAGTCCTCTCCATTCCGAGCCTTATTGTGTGAGACCTTAGGCGGACTGCTGATGTCCCGTTCTACTGCGCCGTTGCTGCGCTGGAGGGTAAGGTCGCACCGCGGTAGCATCTGCCCTCCACCCCCGATTAACTTTGAGAGGTGAGCAACGCCTCCAAAAATTTTTTCTGCCTTTTTGCTGCCGAGCAAAGAACATCCTTTCGGGGAAGGTAGTGGGTACTCTAACTCAACCCGCTGGCGCGTTCCCGAACGAGTCGCTTTGCCAGCGTTCGTCAATCCTCTTGAGAATCAGTTCGGCGTCGGAAATGGTGCACCCCCGCGCTGGGCATGGTTTTACACCTATTTCGTTGAGTTTCCTGGCGGCAAGAATCGTTGCGGCAAAAAGGATTGCGTATTTCCGCTGCTTAACTGGCCAATCGTTCTTCATTTTTCCTCTGTATCGATCCCCTCGAGTTGTGAAGCAATAGCGAGGAGGCGCTTGTCGAGGCGCTGCAATCTCCGGCGGGTTTTCTCTTCGCTTAGCTGCCGACGATACATTTCCAGAAGATGACGGGTGGCCTCCAGTGCCTGGCGGATGCCGGGGAGACCAGCGCTCGGCATGTCTTTGGGGAGTGCGAGCATGGGCAGACGATGCAGATGAGCGACATTCTGACGGGCCTGGTGGAATTCGCGCTGCAAATCCTGCTGGGTGACCAGCAAGTAGCGCAGAGTCATCCGAATGTCCTCGTGACCGAGCAGCTTCATGAGAGCCAGAAGGCTAACTCCGAGCCGAAGCATTTCTGTGGCAAAGCTGTGCCTCAGCCGGTGTGGGTTCACATGAGTGGAGCAATTGGCGCGCTTGGCGGCCTGGTCTAACGCCGATCGCAGAGTGCCCACCAGAGCGTGACGCGCACCCTGACGTGGCAGCAGAAAGCCTCGCGAGTTGGCGAATCGTACGAGTGGAGCTGAAGGGCGCAGGGTGAGGATGCGCTCCACGATCCGCCGCACCTCAGGATCAGCCGGAACCAAACGTTCCGTATGCAGCTTGCCGAGAGGAACATGGAGGGCCCACTGTTCGGTTCCTACCTGCCTCAGGCAGTCCAGTGGCAGGTGGATGCATTCGCCGATGCGGATTCCGGTGGCACGGATGAGCAGGAGGGCATTGGCGTAGAGATCATCGGTACGGCGCAGCTCCTGCTGCAGGAGTTGATCGTCCTGGAGGGAAAGAGGTCGAGGAAGATGGCGGGGTCGTGGAGGGAAGTCTTCCCGACGAATGAGATCGGGCTGAAGGGAATGGCCGTTGGCGGCCAGCTCCTCGAGCAACCTCCGGAGCTGAATGAGATGGTTGATGCGGGTTCCACTGCGCAGGGGTGGTTGATGTTCGCACAGCGAGCGGAACCAACCGAGGAGATGGGGATCGCGACGAAGTTGAGAGAGCCGACGAACCTGTGGGAAGGCGGTACGGAGATAGGCGAGGAAGCAGCGTGCGGTCGTTCGATATCCCTTCACTGAATTGGGCCGCAAGGTGAGGGCGAGCGTCTGGATCTGTGTTTCGAAGATCTGTTCGAGATTGCTTCGAGATGACTTCATGACCGCAGCTCCGATCCCAACTTCTTGCGCTTCTCGATGGCGAGCGCATATTCATTCCAAATGTCCTCAGGAGCGAGGTTCACGTACAGCATGGTAGTTGTGATCTGCGAATGCCCCATCAGTCGTTGCAGGGCAGGCAAGGACATTCCCGCGCGCACCATGTCTGTTCCGAAGGTGTGCCTTGCGCGGTGTGGGTTGGCGTGGCGCACTTGGCTCAACACCCGATGATGGCGGAACAGAGAGCGGAGGCCGGCAGCAGTCATGGGCTGGCCGCGCTGGCGGCCTTTGAGAGAAACGAACAACGCCGGGGAGTTGATCGTCGGCCTCTCCAGCCGCAAGTAGTTCCAAAGAACCTCGGAGATTTCCTGGGGCAGGGGCACCACCCGCTGCTTGTTTCCTTTCCCATGGACGCGCAGCTGCCCCTCGGAGAGTTGCACGTCTGCCAGTTCCAGCGCCAAGATCTCGCAAGAGCGCAGGCCGTCCAGCAGCATCAAGCCGACCAGCCCGAGATCGCGGTAGGTGCGGAAGGTGCCCCAGAATTTGGCGACCTCTTCGGTTGTAAGGGGCACGATGACGCGGCGATCTTCTTTGAGGCGCAGGCCCCGAGCGATGGCGGGGCGGGGCCGGCCGTAGCCGAGCGGGGAGCGCTTGGTATAGCGGCGCTGGAAATGCATTTTGCTGGCGGGAATTTCTTGCCCGGTATGGAAGCGATAGCAGCAGCGTACGGTGCCCAGGCGATGATTCACCGTCGGCGGCGTGGGCTTCGGATCCTGCTCGAGTTGATGACGGACATAGTCGACGAGCGTGGATTCGGTGATCTGGGCGAGCGTCTGATGCTGCGGCTCGAACCACCGGGCGAAGTCGAGCAGGTCGTAGGCGTAGATGCGCAGCGAGCGCGGGGAAAGTTGGCGCAGGCACTGGGCATCGAGGAAAGCGTTAGCCCAGTCCAGTTCTCTTCCGTCTTCATCCCGCAAGCGGTAGGGGGAAGCACCGGCACGCCCGGAAGGTTGATAGATCACAGAGAGCTTCATAGCGACTGGGCTCCATCCAGGCAGTGGATGAAATCGGCGGCACTGGCGCCGTGAACGAAGTAGCTGTTGGGATCCTCTCCGTTGGGTAAAGTCGTGAGGAAGACGACCGCACCCAGCAGCTGGAGCTGACGGGCCAGAGCCTGCGAAGCGCGCTGGCCCGCTTGGTTCTCATCCTGATCGTAGACGAGGAACACACGGCGACCCGGGGGAGTGGAAAGCTGACGCAACTGCGTGGGCGTTAAATGCGTGCCGAAGCCGCAAGTGCTGTTGCGGAGTCCGGCTTGCCACAGGACGGCCAGATCAAACAAGCCTTCGACCAGGATCACGATAGGAAAATGGCGCACGGCTTCCCAGGCGAACAGGCCGCCCCGGGAACCAGGCAGGAAGCGATGGGGGAAAGCGGTGCCGATACTGCGGCCGTACAGATTTACGACGCGTCCTTCCTGACAGCAAGGGAAGACCACGCGGTGGTAAAAGGCGTCGACGCCCTGTTGGTTGACGAGGCCGGTACGCCGAAGCAGATCGAGGGAAAAGCCCTGAGCGGTGAGATGACGCCGCAGATTTCCGCCGTGGGCATAGCCGGTGCGGAGTTCTTGGATCAGGGCTGGATCGCGCACGCCGCGCTGAGCGAGATACAGACGCGCTTCCTCGTGGTCTTGGAGTTGCCTCTGATAAAAAGCGGTCGTCTCCTCCAGCACAGCCGCAACCGACTCGGTGGAGGGAGGGTTTCGTCGCTCGAGGTAGGCGAGGCTTTCGCGGAAGGAGAGATGCTGAAACAACTCGACGAAGCGGATCAGATCGCCTCCCTGGCCGCAGCCGTGGCAGTAGAAGAGGTTCTTTTGGGTGTTGACATAGAAGGAAGGGTGGGTTTCCGGATGCAGCGGACAGAGTCCCACAAACTCGGAACTGTTCCCTGCCGGCCGCAAGGTCCAGTTTTGCTGCCGCAGATAGTCGAGCAAGGAAAGGCGCTGTTTGAGTTGCTTTAGATCCATGCCGTGTCGCCGTTGAGACTCCGGAAAGAACTGCGTTACATCTAGGAGCTCTCGGTTTCTCTCGGTGTACACACGCGGCATTTTCGGAAATCGCCGAAGGGCCTTCAATACGCGGAAAAGATATCGGCGAGCTTCCACTGCCTGAGAGACGGGGCCCTCGGTTCGGGGATTTCCTCTTGCGAGACCTTTCCGCCAGCGCCGCTCGCGCTTCAGAACCCGCTCCAGAGCGAGGCGGCAGGCCCGGGAACAAAACCTCTGCTGGGGCGACCGCTTGGTGCGCTTGAACAGCTGATAGCACCCCGGGCGGTCGCAGGAAAAAAATCCGATGGGGATGACCCTCGCAACTCCCGCAGAGGCGAGTTTTCGTGCTGATTCGTTGGCCTTGCGTCTCTTCCGATTGCGGCGGCATTGTGCCTGCCGCTTCTCTCTGCCGCTCGGAGATTTGCGGTAGCGTTGCTGCGCCTTCCATTTCCTCCACTGGCGGGCGGCCGCGCGGCAAACGGCACGGCAATAACGCGCCAGCGGGTGCTGGGGACGGAACACGCTCTCGCAACCCTTCAGCAAACACATCCGGCTCCGAGGACGGCGAGCGCGGCGCGTGAGGGAAGGAGGCTCTCTGAGGCGTTGCTTTTCCGGAGGCGATAAAGGATCTTGACTGGGGCTCATGGGAGCGACACTCTCCCAGCAGCTCAAGTCTCGAAGGGGAACTAGTGATTCCCCTTCGAGGCGCCCGGGTATACCCAGGGGGTGGAGCTCGAGACTCGCGACGTTACCGCAAAAGATCCGGGGAAAAGAGAGCTTTCTGAGGAACGAACGACAACTGAAAAGAAAACTTCAACTGGAAGAGAACAGTACTCTGCTTATTCCTAGAGTGGCGTCTGACTCACACTATTGGCCGGTTAACCGCTGCTCATCC
>Ga0126378_10001649_pt1 | contig 16524 bp, 13 predicted proteins | sample PanSoiMetPlot_23_FD_92587 | JGI IMG/M metagenome (GOLD analysis project Ga0126378, IMG submission 92587) | Tropical forest soil microbial communities from Panama - MetaG Plot_23 | ecosystem: Environmental > Terrestrial > Soil > Tropical forest > Bulk soil | place: Panama | collected 2016-02-17 | reverse complement strand
GACCGGTTCCAGGATGATTCGCCTGCTGGCCCGTACCGGGCTGTCGTACCGGAGCAGTTCCTCAACGGCGTTGGCGGCGAGAGCGGGGTCATCGTGCAGGAGAGCGAGCTGATCCGGATGCCGCAGCAGCGCGAGCGTGCCGCCGGCGATGAGGTTGACCGTCGTCTCGTGGCCAGCGATATACAGCAGCAGCGTTTGCGCGATCAGCTCGTCGTCGTTGAGCATGTCGCCGTCGTCCTCGGCTTGGATCAGCGCCGTAAGCAGGTCGTCAGCCGGGTTGGCGCGTTTCCAGGCGATCATGTCCGCCGCGATTTCGGCCAGTTCCGCATCGGCGGCCATGATTGCCGCGACCAGGTCGGGATCGTTGACCGGCTCTAGCGATCGGACCACGGTGCCGCTCAGCTGCCTGATCCGGTCCTGGTCCGCGGACGGCGTGCCGAGCATTTCGGCGATCACGGAGAACGGGAGGGGGAACGCCAGAGCCTCTACCAGATCTACCTCGCGCTGTTGTTCCGCCGCGTCCAGCATCGCGTCGACCAGCGCGACGATGCGCGGATGCAGTGCCTGGATCGCTCGAGGGGTGAACGCCTTCGCCACCAGCCGGCGCAGCCGCGTATGGTCAGGCGGATCCCTGTCCAGCATGGACAGACCGTCCCGGGGCATCTCGTCGCCGCGCATCTCATCGCGCAGTTGCCTGAGCGGGCCGTCGGCGAGATTCCGGTCTTCGACCGACAGCCCGGCCCGGAGCAGCCAGGACACATCGTCATAGCGCGTCAGCAGCCAGAAACCTAGCGGATGTTCGTACACCGGCGCCGTCTCGCGCAGAGCCGCGTACTGAGGGTATGGGTCATCGGTGAAACCCGGCGCAAACGGGTCGAACAGCGGCGCAGGTGGGGCAGCGGTCACAGCAAGGCTCTCCTTCTCGATGCGACCACACCACACTCACGCCTGATTCGTCTCAAGGCAAGTGCTGCGCCTTCATGGCTATCCAGCCAGCCGCGAAATACCACGAGGTATCTGCCGGAAGGGTGCCGAATGGCCATGATCGGCTTTGATGTGTTCAGGCGACAACCTCCAGCTAAGGATTCCGCGACAACAGCGTCTGGTCTCGGCGCCGCAGTTGTCTAATGATCGCTGACGTGGAGCAGGTCTTGCTCGGCCAGGAGCTTGTCGAGCCTGGCCTGGTCGACGCGGCTGACCACGTCTGTTTCTTCGTGGCGGTCGCGGATTACTTTGGCCAGGGTGAAGGCCGAGGTGACGACGTACAGCAGGCCGAGAGCAATGAACGCGCGAACCCATCGCGAGTCATGCAGGTAGGCGATGCCGATGATGGTGGCGGTCAAGGAGACCGTGAAGGAGGCCGTTGCCTGGCCGAAGAAGGCGGTGGTGGTTCGGGGTCGCAATGGAGTGCTCATGCGGCAATCCTGACCGGCGCCGCCCGCGGCCGGATGAGTACGCCGACCCGGTTCCGGTAAGCTGTCCAGCTCAACTGCCCGCCGTGTGCCGGCAAGGACCTTCCTCCACCAGGTCATCAATGCTGTCAGGTGGCGGCCGATCTAGACTCTGTAAACCGACCTATCAGACCAGACGTCATAAGGTCACCGGCCAGCCAGTGAACAACGCGGCCGAGGCGAGGAAGGACAGAAGATGGCCGACAAGGGGATAGCGATTAGAACATGCCCGGCTCGGCTGCCGAGAGCTTCGGGCCTATCCGCCGCAGCGCTGATCCTCGTAGTCGCCTGCTCATCTGGCGGCAGCGGGTCAGCCGGAACCCCGCTGACTCCCCGGCAGGTCCTGCTCGCGACTGCGACCCAAGCGCAGAAGGTGACCTCCGCCTCTGAAACGCTGGCCATTCACGGCAGCGGCATCCAGAGCGTAACGACGACCGGAATAATTCAGTTCCAGCGCAAGCCGCTAAAAATCAGCGAGAATCTCAAGGTGGCCGCGGCTGGGAAAAGAACCCAGATCAAGGCGATCGTTACCGACACGGCCGTTTACTTTAACGAAGCCTCGCTCGCCAGACAGCTCGGCAAGCCATGGGTAAAGGTCGACCTTTCCGCTCTGAACAGCACCCCCCTAGCTGGCATTGCACAGCTGATCCACAGCTTGCAGAGCAACAACTTCGCCAACCAGGCCCAGCTGTTCGCCGCTACCAAGAACGTGCGCGTTGTCGGGAAACAGACAATCGACGGAGTGCCCACTACTGAGTACGCGGGATCCTTCCGTGCCGCTGAAGCGCTCAAGGCACTATCCCCTAGTTTCCGTAAGGTCCTGGCCCCGGCATTGCAGGTGCTGGGCAACAGCCCCGTAAGTTTCCATGTCTGGGTTGATAGCCAGCATCACACACGGAAAATGACCGAGATCGAGACGATCAACGGCGAGGCCATCAGCACCACCCTGACTATCACGGCGATCAACCAGCCCGTCCACATCGCGCCCCCTCCCGCCAGTCAGACAGTCACTCCGCCAAGCGGCAGCTAACCCCCAGCCCGCCCGTCGTCACCCCTGTTCCAGGACCGCCAAACGGCTGATCGGCAATCAGCTGCGCTGCATCCGGTGGGATAGCTGGCGTTCGAACCTGAACCAGCTGACGTTGCTCTGCCGCCGCCTCGACGAACGCACCTCAGTCCAGGCGCACTAGCGTCACAACCTCCTGCACCTGGGCACGCTGGCGCACGCACATCTTAGCGCCGCGAACCTGGCCACCGCTCTGGCTCGGTCACGCGCAATCCGCCTGGCCGACTGCGCGCCGAATGCACCATGGCCCCCCGCTCAATTCATCCCACGGCGTGTTGCAAAGCGAGCCGTGACCGAATTGACAAGATCAATTGTTAGAACTGTCACTCAAAATTTAAGGCGATCTCACGATGGTATAAGTCTGGCGACGTAGACTCCTGGGGCGCACGGATATCAAGTTATGAGTTGCGTAAATTACACCGGCATTTGCCGACAAGGGGCGAGCTTCAGGGAATCCGAGGGTACGTTCAGCCTTTCAAATTGCCATGAAGTGTTACTCAATAACAGCTTAGACCGGTCCGTAGGTATTAGTTCCAATGGCTGATCTTGGCAAGGGATTCCCGCCAGGCCAAGACCAGGCTGCCGCGGGTTTGCCGCGCTCAGGGGGATGGCGAGAGTGCCAGGGAGACATGCGAGTAGATCGCGCAGGCATGAGCCTCGTGGTGATGCCCAGGCTGCCGGCCTCAACAAGCTGCTGGAGCTTGCCAGCCCGGTCGCCCCTCCCTCTCGCCACGAGGCGGTCTATGCCCGCAAGCCTGCGGACTGGTATCGAGATCAGCTGGCGCTCCCAGGCCGAATTCACAGCGGGACGAACGATCGCAGCTGGCGCGTCCAGGCATGCCGCGGGATTACCTCAGGCGCGCTCAGGGATAGCTACGAGATCCCAGAGGTGACGTTCAGGCGGAAGGAAGCGCGTGGCCTCACGCTGACAGCCATGCTCGTCGCCGGCTGGGTGACCTGGCACCTTGGCTGGCAGTCACTGCTGCTAGTCACATCTGTAGCGCCCGCCGCCGCGTTCCGCGCGGCAGGTTACGTGCTGTCGTGGTTCGACAAGCCGGTCGCAGTCGACTCATCCTGCCGGGTTCGCCTGGAGCGGCTGCACGTGACGATCGCGGTCCCCGTGTACAACGAAGATCCCGGGCTGCTTGACCGGTGCATGTACGCGATGCTGAATCAGTCGCGGCCTGTCCAGCTGGTCTGGGTGGTCGACGACGGGTCGCAGACCGACTACGCAGCGCTGGAGCGGTACTGGGTCGGCATCTGGCCGAACGGAACAGAGGTCCGCTGGTCGCGCCAGCCCAACCGGGGCAAACGCCGGGCGCACGCCCTCGTATTCGACTCGGTTCCCGAGGCCGACATCTTCGTCACCGTGGATTCGGACACGACTTTGGACAAACGGGCGATCGAGGAGGGACTTAAACCGTTTCAGAGCAGGAACGTGATGTCGGTCGCCGGGATCGAGATGGGATTCAATGCGAACAAGAACTTCCTGACCCGGCTGCAGTGCTCACTTCAGTTGTACGCCCAAGCCGTGATCGGGGCTGCGTGGTCGGTTGCCGGTGACATGTACACCAACCGCGGGCCGTTTGCGCTGTATCGGGCAGCGATGGTACGGGAATTCTTGCCGGTGTACCGGGACGAGACATTCTTGGGGCGCCGGGTGATCCTAGGCGATGACTCACTTCTGGCATTGTGCGCGAGTGCGCGCGGCCGATCGGTGCAGCAACTGTCGGCCTTCGGGCTGACGATGTGGCCTGAGAAACTCGGCCATCACCTCCGCCAGCGGCTGCGGTGGGCGCGCGGCCGAGCGGTCCGTAATTTCTGGCGGATCAGGTACCGGCCGGTCTGGTCCTACTGCTGGTGGTTCACCGCCAGCGGCATCCAGAGCTTCCTGGCTTCGAGCGCCCTGCTTGTGCTCTTGGTCGGCTTCCGGCCTACGAGCGCACCGATCATAAGCCGCGCAGTAGCGGTCGCGCTGGTCATGTCAGTGCCGAATGCATTGCGCACGCTGTGCTTCCGGCGCAACGACGAGTCCTGGTCTGACCGGCTGCTCCTGGTCCTGATCAGGCCGCTGTCAGCGATCTGGTCGGGCGTCGTGCTGGCCCGGATCATCCGGACGTGGGGCACGTTCACGCTACTCAAGCAGGGCTGGACGACCAGGCAGCACGGCGCGGAACTGGTCCTTGGTCCTGAGACGCGGGCAGCTACAGGCCCGGCCGCCGCTGAGACCTTGACCTCTGGGGGAGCCGCAGCGTGAGGGAAAGGCTCAATGCTGCCTGGCCTCTGTGGGCGGTAATGGTCGCGCAGGCTGTCCTGACGGTGCCCTGGCTGCGGCGAACCGCGCCCTTCACAGATGAGGCGCTGTACCTGGAGGCCGGCCACGCGGAGTGGGCCCACTGGCTCCACCATGCTCCGCTACCGGACTATGCCAGCTGGTTTTCTGGTGCGCCGGTGCTGTACCCCCCGCTCGCTGCGGCAGCCGACTCCGCAGGCGGCCTAATCGCGGCCCGTGCAGTCTCGCTTACCGTCATGTTCGCCACAACGGCGCTGGTCTACGTGATCGGCTGTCGGCTCTTTAACCCCACTATCGGCGCGCTCGCCTGCGCCCTTTTCGCGGTATGCGGTCTCTCAGTGCATTACGGAGCTTTCGCAACATTCGGCCCATTAGCTCTGTTCCTCCTGACGCTCGCTGCATGGGCCGCTGTGCGGATCCGTAATGGCGGATTCGGCTGGCTGCCGACCTGTGTGTTCGCCCTGGTGGCGGCGAATACCGCGAAATATGCGACCCTCGCGTGGGATCCTGTCGTCGTCGGCATCGTCATCCTGCACGGGTGGGACAAGGGCAAGTGGCAAGCGATCGGGCGGGCCGCATCCGTCACCGCGACGATTTTCGTGGTCGAGGTGGCGCTACTGATGGCAGGGGGCGCCGGTTACGGCCGTGGCCTCGTTGTCACCACGGTCTTCCGGTCAATCCACTGGGGCGCGCCCAGTTCGGCTGCGAGCGTGGTGGCGCGCGCACTCGCCCTGACCGGTGCGCTGCTAGTGCCCGCCGCCCTCGGCGTGGCAGTGAGCGTCGCCAGGCATAGGCCGCTGGCGTTGACTGCATTCCTATCCATGCTTGTGCTGGCAGGCCTGCTGGCCCCGATCGAACAGGCCCGCATTCACCAGCTGCCGTCACTGGACAAGAACCTGGCATTCGGGCTGCCATTCGCCGCCCTTGGAGCGGGATATGCGCTGGGCGAGGGCAGGGCCTGGCTGGCGTGTCGTCGACGCTGGGGCCGTCGGGCAGCGGCCATCGCCGTCGCAGCACTCGTCCTGACCGTGCTAGTCTCCGGCCGCCTGGTGGGGGTCCAGTTCCGCGGGCCGGGGACCGCTGTCGCCGCGCAGGTAGTGAACGCAATCCGGCACAGTTACCGCCACGGAACCTACGTCATTTCGGACGGCGCCGCGAGGATGGAGCAGTATTACCTGCCTGCGATTCCCCGGGCCTCGTGGATAGGAACGTTCTCGCCAAGCGCCGAGCAAGAGATGCGGATTGCGGAGCAGATCAGGTGCGGTCTGGTCTCGGTCGTCGTGCTGCGCAGGAGCGGGAGCGGCTTTAACCACCCCTACGACCGTAAGCTTCTCCGGCTGCTGACCCAAACGGCTCAGTACCGGCTTGCGACGGTGGCCAGCCAGGGCGCCTACCGGACAGACGTCTGGCAAATGCAACGCGGTGATCCCGGCTCCGGAGACCAGTGCCCATGAGAAGAGCGGCGCTAGCGACGCTGGCCATGCCGTTCGCTGCCGCCGTAGCATCCGGCGGGTTGTTGCTCGCCACTCATCACCTCGCTGTTCCGCCGCTCAACCCCTCCGCACCAGTCCCGGGCTCGGCTGGCGCTGCAGCACTCGGCCCGTGTGAAGGCGACACCCTTCCGCGGCCCCTCATCGGAATCGCGATCAACCCGCAGATCACGGCGCACGTGACGGCCTTTCAGCGCGCCACCGGGGTGCGCGTCAGGCTCGTGGAATTCTTCAACTCTTTCAACGAGCCCTTCCAGCGGTGGGAGGCGCAGCAAGCGGTTGCGCTCGGAGCGCTGCCACTGATCCAGCTCAACCCGCGGAACGTCTCGCTTGCCGAAGTCGCGAGGGGCGGGTATGACGCGCAGATCCGCCAGTACGCCGATGCCGTCAGAAACTTCCGCTGCCGCCTCGTCATCTCGTTCGGCCACGAAATGAACGGCTGGTGGTACAGCTGGGGCCTGCCAGATACGGCCCCCGCCACCTTCATCGCAGCATGGCGGCACATCCATGACGTCTTCGCGGCGCGGGGCGCCAAGAACGTCATCTGGTCGTGGGACCCGTCGCATCTGTACCAGCGTTTCAAGAACAATTCCGCATCGCCGGCCGGCCGATGGTACCCGGGTGACAGTTACGTCGATTGGATAGGGATAGACGGCTACCTTGGCCTGGGCCAGACATTCAAGGGAGTCTTCGCTCATCAGCTAAGCAACATCAGAGGCGTCACGAACAGGCCGGTCTATATCGCCGAGACCGGCGTTGCGGGTGGTCCGAGTCAATCCTGGCAAATCACTGGGCTATTCGCGGCGCTGCGGCAATACCACCTCATGGGCCTGGTCTGGTTCGATCTCAACCGCAAGCAGCCGTGGCGGCTGGAGGGCAGGCCAGCAGCGATCGACGCCTACCGCAAGGCCGTAGCAAAGCTCCGGTCTGGTTAGTTGGCGACGCCAGACGAGCTGCGGTCATGCTTCCACCGGCTCGTGTCGAGGCCCGGGTAGCGGACCTTCACGTCGTTGATGGTTTCGGGGGTCCAGTAAGGGTGGCCCGGCGGGGGGAAGCCGAACAGCAGAAGCTGCCGCATGCTCGCGTCCTCGACGAATGGCGTCCAGTCCGGGTGGAATGAGTGGTCGCCCCAGGCGTGCCGGCCGGTCCACTGATTGTCGGCGTGCCGGTAGCTGACGTGGGCGCTGTAGCGTGCCGCGCGCGGCGCGGTGATCTCGGTGCCCCGGTGGAATGTGTCTGTGCTGTAGGCCACGACGGTGCCCGCCGGGCCTGCCCCGGATTGCTCGTGCTCGTAGAAGTCCGGCCGCTCAGATTGCTTATAGCCGTGCGGCAGAGCGGGCGCTCCTGCGGTCACAGCCAGGGGAACGATGTGGGTCGGCCCGCGGTCTTCGGGCACGTCGCTCAGCCAGATAAACATCTCCAGCCCTCGCCAGCGCAGGTCGCCAGCCGAGGGAACCAGGGGCGTGTGGTTGAGGTAGTCGCGGTGATGTTCCTGCTCGTAGCTTGCGGCACCGCTGTATTTGGCCCACAGCTCGGCGGCGTAGATGCGAATGTCTTCGGTCTCGAAGATCGCCTCGGCAAGAGCGATGAGCTTGTCGTGAACGACAATGCCGCAGAGCGAGACAGTCGGGAACGGAAAGGCAACGATTCCGCCGAACTCATCGCCGGAATAGACCCGGTTGCGCACTACGTCCGGGGCGGCGTGATATTCGTCGGCACTGGGATACACGGTGGCCAGGTCACGCTGTGCCGCCTCCAGATCGAGCCCGTCGAGGTAGCCCTGCAGCACCACAAATCCATCGCGTCGCCAGGCAGCTGCGGCATCCGCCAGATCCACAGGGCCACACTCTCGCATCCCGTCGCCACGCCGCCAACCTTTTCACCGCAGAGCGCGAGGCTCACAGATCTGTCCGAGGTGCAGTCAGGGACGTCCAGACCTCAGACAGCTGGCTTCCAAATGCCAGGATTGCATGGTGGAACGACCCAGGGTCGGCGATGTATACGGCGCGATCCTCCGTGATGTGATGGACGGAAAGCCCGCGAAGGAAATCGTTGAGCGCGATGACGGCTTCGTCACGGCTTTCGACGCACGCTACCTGCTGGCGCCGTTCAGCAAGTGGGACGACCGCGACGAGCGTCGTGCTATGCGGTTCGTCCGTGGCCGTGTCCTGGACGTGGGCTGCGGCGGCGGGCGTGTCTGCCTGCATCTCCAGGGACGCGGGCTTGAGGTCGTCGGAATCGACTCCTCTCCAGGCGCGGTCGCTGTATGCCACCGCCGCGGCTTTCGCGACGCGCGTGTCGCCGCTGTCGAGACGCTAGAAGGATCACTCGGCGTCTTTGACACGATCGTCATGGTGGGCCAGAACTTCGGCATGCTCGGCTCCCGCGTGCGGGCCCGGCGCCTGCTGGATCGATTCGCGCGAATAACAACACGACGCGGACGGATCGTGGCCGAGACGTTCGACCCGCACGCGCTCAACGATCCGGTTCAACGGAAATACCTCGAGGCAAACCGGCGCCGGGGTCGCATGCCGGGGCAGCTTCGGGTGCGAGTGCGATACCGGGATCTGACCACCCCCTGGCTCGACTGGCTGCAAGCGTCGCCACAAGAGATGGGCGAACTCCTCGCTGGCACCAGATGGAAATTGGCGCGCATCATCGGTGACGGGCCGAGTTACGTAGCGATCATCGACAAGGTCTTAGCGATCCGGATGACTTGATCCCGCGATGGCCGCAAGGAATGCCGAGAGCAGGTCGTTCGGATCCTCAATTACGCCCGGGCCTGCCGCGACAAGCTGGTCCGGGCTCTTGACTTTGTACACGAGCTCACGCCACGAGCGCACAGTTCCGCTGTAGCGGACATCCCAGCTCGCCGGTTCGCCTGCCTGCACCTCCAGCGAACTGTCGGTCGCCTCAAATGTCCAGTGCCGCGGCGAGGCGTCGGTCACTTCCACCGCCAGCAGCACCCGCGAGCCGATGACGCCGGGCTGGTACGAGTCCTTTAGCGCAGCGGTTAGCCAGGTGAAAACCTGAGCCGGATCAAAGCGCTCCTCCAACGTCTCGTAGTCGGCGTCCGCGACGACCGCATTGCGCCGGGCAGGCGATACCCTGGCGTAGTCACCTCGAGCGTTGAACGTGACCTGCCCGGAGTCATCAAGGATGCATTGCAGGCTCACCGTGATTATCCGCTCGGTGACTGTGTCGGCCCGAGCCTGGATCGTGATTGACCGGGAAGTAGGCGTCGGGGCGAGATAGTCAACGGTCATCCGCCGCGTCACGGCGGCCCCACCGCTTTGCATTGCAGCCACGAATCCCATGACGTGATCGGCCAGAGCGGCTAGAAATCCGCCGTGAGCTATTCCCGGTGCGCCTTGCGATGCGCTAGGCACAGCTAGTCGCGTGAGGGCCTCACCGGAGTTCCACTCGATCACAAGCTCGAGCCCGCTAGGGCTGGGGCGGTCGTCAGAGCCGGATCGCTCATCGATGATCCACTGAATCGAGTTCCGATAACGCATATCCAGTACTTTCCGTGCGTTTAGTTCTGGCCGAAATGCTTGGCGGTCCACGCACGGTCCGCGGCTGCGTTCATGTGAAACCCCCGCTCGTAGAACAATTTCCACGGCCCATCATCGAGGCGGCGAGAAATGACTCGTCGCTCGTATTCGGCCTGGGCATCCACGGCGACCTTAAGCAGGCCGGCACGAGTCAGGCCAGCACTGGCCGCGAACGCGTCCAGCCGCGCAAGTCGATCAGGCGGCGCGGGAAACCCGCGTTCGTGCGCCCGGTTGTCGTCCATCAGAGGCGCCGTGAACCACGCCAGGTGCCCCGTGTCGTACCAGGGATCTCCGGGCTGCGCAAAATCCCAGTCCAGAACTCCGGCTATCTGGCCGTCGCCACCCCACAGGAGGTTCCATGGCCCTAGATCGCCATGCTGCATCGCCTCACCCGGCCCGGGCGCACCGGTTGCGAACTGCCAACGCGCCAAAGGCGGGCACTCGTACGACATGAGCGCCGAACGCAGCCTCAAAGTCAGCGCGCCGAGGCGCGCGGCTCCGTCGACCTCCAGGAATTCTGGGCGCATTGGCCAGCCTGCGTCGCGTCCCTCGATGAAAGACAGCACTTCCCGGCCGGCGGCATCAACGCCTAGCGGCTCCGGCGCAAGATCAAATCCCTGCTCTCGGATATGACGCAAGAGGTGGTGAACTGCGCCGGTCCACTGCCCAGAAGGGCGGCGAACCGTATCGCTAACGCGAACAAGCCGCCGGTCTTGCAGCCCGGCGCCGCGCATCAGGGACTCCCCGTCTTCGCCCATCCAACCATGTTCGCCTCGGCGCGAGCGCTCCACAAAATACTTACTAACCGAGGGCCAGGAGGGGTTAACAGATGAGCCTGCGAAGAGGCCGCCATCGCGCTTGGCGTCCGCTCGCTTCGCGAGGTGCCCGCCGGCTGCACTGAGAAGCTCAACCGCCAGCAGCCCGGTTAATAGTCCGCAAGACGTGGCTAAGCACGCTGACGGTACGCCGGGGCGTAAATCCAGGTCGGAGCGCCCGAGATGATCGCAATCAGCACGTAGCCCGGCGTGTGCTCAACGGCCTGCACGATCTCGGCGTCCTGCCTGATCCCATGGCCGCCCCACATGGAGATGAGGTCGAACCAGTGGGCGGCGATGGCCGCCCGGTACCCGGCCACGCCTTCCAGGTACATACACCCAGGCCGCAGCCGGAAGCACGCCGGCCCCATCGCCTGCCCGTGCGAGTCTCCGCCGTGGCCGGGGATCGGGTATTTGATGTACAGGTCATCGGCTAGCTGATACCAGTGCATCTTGAGGCTGTCGATCAAGACCAGCTGCTCGTTAGCCAGACCTCCGATCAGGAATCGCCCGTGCGGCAGCATCAAGTAAGGCCGGAGCGCGCTGGCGATCTGGAGGGTCGTGGCCGAGCCCCCGGCCTCGAAGGTCGACCTGGCGGTCTCGCTGTAGTGAAAGCCGGACACCGCCACGGCAAGGCCAATCACGACCGGTGCTATCCGCGAGAGAAGCGGTCGCAACTGAAGGCGCGCCGCGACCGAACCGGTCGCGGCGCACGCGAACCACGCTGAGAAGTCGTCGTGCTTGCGCATGGACTCCACCGTGTGCAGATGCAGGCCCTCCAGCGTGACAATCAGCCCGGCGACGATCAGCAAGGCTATGGTGGCCGTCGTCTTCAGGTCGGCTCTGGTGAGGAAGGCGACCGCCAGGGCGAGCAGCGCTGCCGCGAGTATCGGGCCGATCCATTTCCATGTGTCGCCGACAATGACGGGATTGGCCACCTTGACGGCGGCGAATACCGCCGACGACCCGCTCTTGCGCGCCAGCGTGGAGAACATGAGCCCGTGAAGATAGGCACCGCCAGCCACGAACAGGAAGATCGAGTCGAGAGTCACAACCGCCAGGCCGAGCGCGGTGACCCGCTTCGCCATAGCCTTCAGTGCTGCCCGGCGCGCGGGCGTCTGACCAGCCGTCGCGCGGCCGCTCCAGCTGCTGACCTGAAGCGCCGCGAGCGCGATCACGACCGGATCGAAGATAATGGTCATGTACTTCGTCGCATTGGCCAGGAACAAGACCATAGGAATCGCGAGCAGCCATCTCGACACCTCGCCGCCACGTGACGCACCGGTCCTGACGGCGCAGTAGGCCCCGATGGAGATCAGCATCAGGGACATCGCATCATAGGTGGCCAGCGCGCCAAGATCCTGTGTGAGCCCGAGCCCGGCGAACAGGCCCGCGGCGAGTATCCCGGACCAGTAGCCAAACAGATCTCTTGTCACAAGGAAAAGGACGAGCGTGGTGATGAGCATGAACACCGTGCTCATCAGGCACGCTGCGGTCAGGCCGCCGACCGAGTCTGCGATGGCCGCGAGCACCGGATAGATGACGGGAGCGCCGGAGAAATAGGTCTCGTAGTACGGGCTTCCGCCGCCATGCCACAGCTCGTAAATCAGTTGATGGCCCGCATAGATGTATCGTCCCTCGTCACCAGAGGCATAGCTGCCAGGGATCAGCCTCGCCGATAGCAGCGCCTGTGCCACCAGAATCCCCGCCAGCGGCAGCCAGTACAGCCAGCGACGGCGCACAGGAGCAACGGCCGGCGCGTCGCGGCGGTCAACCGCGACAGTGATCACTTGGCGGTTCCGAAGCAGCGGGCTATGGCGGCGGCGCCAGCGGAATGCGCCCACGCACCAGGCGCGGACGGCGTCGGACCCGTGAACCGCGCGCTGAGCGGCAGCGCCCAGAAGTAAATCCCGCGCAGGCCGGTGGCGATCGCTGCGCGGCATGCCGCTGTGAACCACCTCACCTGCACGTTCGGATCGATACGCATGCCCTGCGCCCGGTGCACCCATGGCTGGCGCCATGCGCCGTCAAGCGCCGAGATACCGACTTCGGTCAGAACCGTGCGGGTCGGCAATCGCCGGTCGAAAGCCTTCCAGCCGCGCAGGAATGGCGGGTGGATCGGATGGTAGGCATCGATGGTCTTAACCGCGAGCCTTCCGCCGCTCGACCCCGTCAATCCTGTGGTGTCGTTGTTGGAGTACGCCAGTCTGCCGTGGAAGACCTTCCCCAGTGCGCGGTCGAGGCCGTTCCAGCGGGCAGAGTTACCGAACCTGGCGAACTCTGCGCCGACGAAGAACTCCCCGACGTTGTTGGCCTGAGCCATCCTTGCGTACGGCATCAGGAAACGCCGGTAACTGGCGAACCAGGCGGCCGGATCAGCGGGGCGCCAGATAACCCTCGAGTGCCCGATGTTCGTTTCGCTCAGCAGCGGCCGCAGCGACACGTAGAGCCCTGCCCGCTCAGCGGTGGTGATGAAGAGCCCGAGCTCGGCGGGCGTGGGAGTCCGCGAGGTCGCGAAGACGCGTGAGGAGTACCGGCCGCTCATGAAGAACGGGAACGAAATCGAAAGCGAATTGGCATTCAGGCTCTTGACATAGGCGACTACGGCCGCGGCGGCCAATGAGAAGTCGTGGTGCGCGTACGTGTAGGCGTCGACGTCGACGCCGGCCTGGAAAGCGGGCTCGCGGACAGCCACGGTATGCGGAATGCTCAGCGGCGGGGATGCCGGTCTTCGCAGGGGCTGGAGCGCCTGCATATGCGCGGCCGCCGTGCAGCCTGCCACGACGAGGATGAGGGCGAGCGCGCCGAGCAGAATCCTCTTCATCTGGTCTTCCTGATGGTGCGAAATGTGCGCGAATCGCCCTGCGCAAGCGAGATCACCACAGCGGTGAACGTCAGGGTCGCGCTGACCGGAAGCATGAGCACGGCGACCACTCCGCTGAGCAGGCGCGAGTCACTGTCGCTGCCGGCATGCGCCGAGCTTGCGCCGATCCAGCCGCAGGCGAAGAACACCGCGGTCCAGCAGAGCACCGACACCTTGGCGTAGTCGAGGATGCCTGAGGTCGGCGGGACCTGCCCGGTGGCCCGCAGGTACAGCCCGACCGCCGAGCAGGCAAGGCCAAGAATTCCTATCAGGTACTTGGCCGATACCAGCAACGCCCCGCTCAGCGGCAGCACGTTGCGATGCTTGATCGCATGGATGTCGCCCCAGATCCATCGGTTCCGCTGGGTCAGGAAGTCGGCAAGTGACCACGGTGAGGTCACCTCGGCGTACTCGTGGAACCAACCCCAGGTCAGGCCGTGACGGCGCGCGCGGTGGCCGAACGCGAGATCCTCGGACGCAACAAGCGGGTAGTCCCACGTGATGAGCCGCTCGGCTCGCCCGGTCACGGCGAGCCCCTCGCCGTGCACATGCAGCGGGCGGCGCAGCATGCCCTGGAAGACAGAGCAGTAAATCAGGCACGCATGCGTGCGGAAATCGTCGGCGTGGCTAACAGCGAAATGCGCGAACGGCCGCAGGCTGTACCCGCTCCGCGGCGTGATCACGCCCTGCGCCAGGTCGTAGTCAGCTACGAACGCGCGCTCGATGTAGCTCTGGGTCAGGCTCACGTCATCATCGAGGAAGAGCACCTTGACGTCATCGCGGTCAAGGCCGATAGCACCGCGGGCAAGCCTGGAGTACTCAAGCGCCCTGGCCTTGTGCCGCGCGGTCACGGTGAAGTCGGCCGGAACCACGAGCACCTTGTCGGCGAGCGGATAGTCGTCCGGCTGGCCAGGTTCGGTAACGACCCACACCTGGTAATCCATCGTGAGGCCGTAGGAGCGGATCTGGGAAATGATCTCGTTGACCCGGCCTAGTTCGGCACCAGTGGTGGTGACCTGGATGATCAGCTCACGGAACCTGCCCGGTGCCTCACGGTACCGGAGCCGGTAATGGAGCTGTCCCGCCGCGAGCAATGCGAGCTCGGCAAGGGGAAGCATCCACGCGACGTACACCAGGCTCCATGCAGGCCGGTAGAGCAAAACCGTCGCCGGCAGGAGGACCAGCAAGACGGCCACGGCGAGGCCGCCGGGCGCAACTGGCCTTCCACGTTCGCGGCCTCCCAGATGCCGCCTGGCCGAAGTGTCAGCGTCGGCGGTCGCCGCCGCGCCACCAGACCCGGCCGGGGACACCGCTACCTCGCCTCCTAGCCATTCGGTTTGTGGACGTCTCCGCGGTTACGGCGCGGCACGGGCGACTACAAGCGAGTAAGGCCCGACAGAGAGACGGCCGACCGAATTGGCGGGTCTACCTGCATCGCGGCTCAACCGAATGGCCGGCCGGTGCTCCCGATTACCGGTCGTCGCCACTTCCCCTCCTCGCGCGTCCGTCCGCGCGGGATTGGCCCGCGAGCGCTCATGCCGAAACAGAGCGAGCCCGTTCCCGGGCCGAGCGGGCCAGCGGCCACCTTGGGCGGCCGCGCGAGCGCGGAGCGGCTACCTACAGCGCGAACGAAAGCGGTATCAGAAGAGTTCCATTCCGGGTGTTATATCGCCTGAGCGGGCTATTTCGCTCCTTGCGCTCGAGCCTGGATAAGTTGCCATCGACACGAGAACCGATGATGCTGAGCTGATGGATCAGGCATCAGCACGGCACCGCCCGGCGGCGCGTGTGCTGTGCCTGGACTCGGGTGGCCGCGTCCTGTTGCTCCGCTGGCGCGACCCGGTCGACCACACCATCTTCTGGGAGCCACCGGGCGGTGGCCTGGAACCTGGTGAGTCACCGATCGAGGCGGCGCGGCGCGAACTGCACGAGGAGACCGGCCTGCCGCCCCATGCCGTGCTCGACCGCTCCATCGTCGTCCAGCGCGACTTTCGCTGGAACGGTCAGCAGTTCCAAGGTCCCGAGACATTCTTCCTTGGTCGCGTGGCGGTCGCCGATGTCCCTGGGGCCGCGGGCCTGACTGGCGACGAGGACGGCGCGCTGCTGGGCTACGCCTGGTTCACCAGGGACGAGCTTGCCGCCTGCCGCGAGCACCTGGAGCCGCCCGAATTGCCGGCACTAGTAGATCAGCTCGGCCACGTTGAATAACCAGACCCGGCGGCTTGACCCTGACTCGGCGGCGAATGCCGGGGGCGGCGATGTAACCTTCCTGGCGCTCGCCGATCCGGCGTTCTCGGTCTCCTCGCAGCAGGTGCGCCGGGCCAGGGATGCCGGCTGGTACGCCTACACGAGCTACGGCATCGCCGTTCTGCGCCACCTCCAGGCCAGCCAGCTGATCAGCCACCCGAGCCTGCGGCAGGGGAGCTCGGCGTGGCCTGCTCACCACGGCATCACCTCAGGGCCATTCGCTGCCTGGTGGGCGAACTGGGTGCTGAATAAGGAAGGAGCCGATCACCGGCGCCTGCGCAAGCTCATGAACCCCGCTTTCTCCCGCCGCGTGGTCGCAGCGGCCAGACCGCGCTTCCGGGCGCTGGCAACCGAGCTCGTGGACGCTTTCGCCGATGCGGGCAAGTGCGAGTTCATGGCTGACTTCGCCGAACCGTTCGCGGCCAGGGCGATCGCGTACCTGCTCGGGATTAGCGAGCAGGAATGGCCGGTCATCGCGCGCGAGTCGGCGACCATCGGACTTGCGATGGGGGTCAGGATCCGCCAGGACCTCGAGCGGATCGAAGCAGCGCTGGCTCGCCTGCATGCCTATGCGGATGCACTGATTGCCGATCGCAGGACGAAACCGCGCGAGGACTGCGTGACGAGCCTGGTCACGGCGCAGGAGAATGAGGATCAGCTTTCCGGCGACGAGCTTCGTGACACCCTCGTGCTGCTGATCTTCGGCGGCTTCGACACCACGCGCAACCAGCTAGGCCTGGCCATG
>Ga0126378_10001646_pt1 | contig 16532 bp, 12 predicted proteins | sample PanSoiMetPlot_23_FD_92587 | JGI IMG/M metagenome (GOLD analysis project Ga0126378, IMG submission 92587) | Tropical forest soil microbial communities from Panama - MetaG Plot_23 | ecosystem: Environmental > Terrestrial > Soil > Tropical forest > Bulk soil | place: Panama | collected 2016-02-17 | reverse complement strand
CGTCGAAACTCGCGGTCCGCTCCAGCCCAGTCCCAGTCCAACTGAAAGTGAACCCAAGCTAGCGAGGCGTGGGCCTCGGCCAGGTTGTCGTCCAGAAAGAGCGCTTTCAGTGCTGCGGTTTTGGCTTTCGTCAGCGCCTCGGGTGGAGAGACAGAAACCGATTCCGCAATCACGTTATAACAGTCAGCCAAGCCCGCATAGGCAAGAGCGAATTGGGGGTCTTTTTCAATGGCTTGCTGAAAATAAACGATCGCCCTATTCAATCCATCCGCATCACGCTTGTTCCAGTAGTAACGCCCCCGCAGGTACCACTCGTAGACTTCAGGATTCACGCGATCGAAACCGGAAAGCTGCGCTCTCTCGTCGGGCGTTACCTGAATACGCACCTGGTCCGCGATGGCTTGCGCCACTTCGCCCTGAAGCGTCAGCGCATCGCCAAGGTCGCGTTCGTACATCTCTGCCCACAAGTGATCGTCATTTTCTGCACGGATTAACTGAGCAGTCACGCGCACTCTGTTTCCCGAGCGCAGTACCGTCCCTTCGACAATCCCGTCCACTCCCAGTTCGCGGGCGATTTGTCCAACTGTCTTGTGCGTGGTCTTGTATTGCATCACCGAAGTTCGGGAGACAATTCGCAGCGACCTGATTTTTGCCAAGTCTGTGATCAGCGCATCGGTCATTCCATCCGCGAAGTATTCTTGATCCGGATCACGCGACAGATTGGCCAGCGGCAACACCGCCAGAGAATGGATTCCGGCTGCTCGGGAAGAGCCTCGTACTAAGTGCCGGTCCGCCAAATCAAGTAACAGGATGACAACTGCAAGAGCCATTCCTGCCCCACCAACGCCAAGGATGAGCCGGCGCAAGCGATTAGGCGGTCTCCGCTCGGGCGGGGAATGTATGTCCGACCGGACCGCAGTTTGCTGGGGATCGGTCGCTCCACTGGCGCTTATTTCGTCAGGCCGCTCAACTACTCGCACGCCCGCAACGAATCGATACCCGCGCTTGGGGATGGTCTCAATCCACTGCTGGCCGCGAGCCCCTTCCTCCAGCACTTTTCTCAGGACCGAGATGTTGCGTGTCAGGCTCCCTTCTTCGACGAAGGCGCCAGGCCAAACTCTCCTCAGGAGCGTCTCTTTGTCCACCATGTGCCCATGGTTCTCCACCAGAACCAAAAGTGTTTCAAATGCCTTTGGCGTAAGTGAAACAAGTGCACCGTGGAGGAACAGGAGCTTCTGCTCGGGATCAACCCGGAACTCACCAAAGTCGTAGAAGTGGCTGACAGGCACGCGCTTAGCCCCAGGCACGCGAATTGTAAGAACAATATCAGGGTTTTGTCAGGACTTCCACACGCTGCAAGGGATATAAGGCAGGCATCTGCCAACAATGCAGACCGCGATGGGGTGAAAAATGTCGTGCAGAAGAATCGCTGAGACTCTGCTTTGGCTGGTTGGCCTCCTGGGGCCGGCCACGCTTTGGTCCCAGACCGTCACCACTCTTGTCAATTTCGACGGCACGAACGGCGGCAACGCCCAGTCCATGTCTCTGGTTCAGGGCTCGGACGGAAAGCTCTACGGAACCACCTGGAAAGGCGGCGCCAATAGCATGGGTGTCGTCTTCAAGGTAATAGAGGGGACAGCGAAGGTGCTGCATACCTTCTCCGGGGTCGCGCCGGATGGAGCCTTTCCAACCGCCGGGCTGCTCCTGGCTAGCAGCGGAAAGCTCTACGGAACGACGCAGCAAGGGGGCGGCGGTCTAGGCACCGTGTTCAGCATCACTCCGGCTGGCGCGTATTTGACCCTCCACAGCTTCGCCGGCACCGATGGAGCGACTCCGGCCGCTCCGCTGATTCAGAGCACTGCCGGTCCCTTCTATGGAACCACTTCCAGTGGCGGTACGGGCGCCGTCGGCACAGCCTTCAAGATCACGGCCGCGGGCGGGCTGACTACCCTCTACAACCTGGGTTCCAATGGTCTCGGGGACGGCTTATATCCCTTTGCTCCGCTAGTTCAGGGCAGCGACGGGAGCTTCTACGGAGCCACCGAATTCGGCGGAACCAACCTGTGCAACTGCGGCACCGTCTTCAAGGTGACCCCGGCAGGAAAAGAGAAAGTGCTCTACAGCTTTGGCGCGGGCGGCGGTTTTTCTGATGGCGCGCAGCCGCTCGGTGCCCTGATCCAAGGCCTTGACGGGAACTTCTATGGGACGACCTCGAGCAGCGGTTGCGCAGCCGGGTGCGGCGGAACAGTTTTCAAGATCACGCCGTTAGGTGTGCTGACCACCCTGCACGCCTTTACCTGCTATCCCGGGGATGGTTGCTCGCCTCAAGCAGGATTGGCTGTCGGCTCGGATGGCAATCTGTATGGCACGACTTTCCAGGGTGGAAGCCAGGCTGCTGCCTGCAACTGCGGAACGATCTTCCAAATTGCTCCCGATGGAACCTATCAATCTCTGTATAGCTTTACCAACGGGACTGACGGACGCAACCCTTGGGGAGGGTTGTTTCAGGCTACCGACGGCGCTTTCTACGGCACGACTATCGCGGGAGGCAGTGGGGTCAGCAGCAGTTGCAACTACGATGGGACACAGACGTGCGGGACCGTGTTCAGTCTATCGCTCGGGCTCGGGCCGTTTGTGATTGACCTGCCCAGTGCAGCCGTAGTCGGAACCACAGTGAAGATCCTGGGTACGAATCTGATGGGCGCGACCGCGGTCAGTTTCAATGGCACGCCAGCCGTGATCGTTGGTGCCTCGAAGACGCTGATCACCACGAGTGTGCCAGCGGGCGCGACCAGCGGATACGTAACCGTCACAACAACAGGCGGGACGCTCACCAGCAACCTGCCCTTCCGCGTCCTGCCGTGAACAAGCTTTACCCAAACAAAAGCGCCGCAGCTCTCGCCGCGGCGCTGGCATCTCGGGACGACTATCTTACGCGGGCTCTTTGGTAGCGACGGATGGAATCTGATTCCCGCTTTGCCGCGAAGCCGCTGACAATCTTCATCTGCTGCCAGTCTTAGGGCAATTCCTTGCCGCACGCCAGACAAACCACGGTCACATTTTTTCGCCGATCTTCGTCATGGTCGTGAGGACAAAATCCACGTTTTCAACCTTTGATTGGGAAGAGCGTTGTGAAACTCCTGCACATTGATTCGAGCATCTTGGGCAGCCTCTCGAAGAGCCGCCAGTTCACGGCGGCGATTATAGCCAGGCTCAAGCAGGCGCACCCGCAGATCAACTGATGTCATAACGACGTCGGCCTCGCAACGGACCCGAGTAGACTTTGCGGTATCCAACCAAAAGGCTCGGGACGAAGGAGGCGAGATGCGTTCTACCTGATCCTTTATCTCTTGGTTTTCAGAATCTGCACAACCGCGAGGATTGTGCTTCCACCTATCTACGGCAGATGGTTATCTTGCGCCAGGCTGCGCACGCCATTTCGTCTCATTAACGCCGACAACAACGAGCCACAGGGCCAGCGACGATTCGGCGACAAGGGTAACCCACGGCAGATAAGGGATCGGCAATGCGAGGAAAAGCCGGAAGCTGTTGATCCAGTATGTCACGCCGGCAGCCATCATCAGCAGGCCGAGAATTGCCGGAAGAAACTTCGACCGAACGATGAGATAACCGATCAGTGCGCAGAACACGCCAAAGAACGTCAGGCTCACACTGAAGAGATAGTCGAACATCCTTATCGGACCGCGCGCAAGGGCCTGGAGTTCGTGCGCCTGAAAAGCGCTGCGGTATTCCGGCATGGTGAATGTGAACAACGGCGTCACGTAGTTAGAGATATTGACCGCCTCGATCGTGGCCGACGCGGTGATGAAAAGCAGGGCAAGCACAGCGAGGCGCGCGTGCACCACTTTCAACAGCTCAAACAGGATCCACCCTAGCGGCAGATTGCAGACGACGACAACAACAGCAGCCGAGATACCCAATCGATAGAGTCGCTCATGTGCCAGGAGGTTGGCTGAGGTCTGACCCATGTCGCCCGGCACTATCAGCTGACCGCGAACGTACAGGTAGGCAAACAGGGCGCACGCGGTGATGATCAAGTAGAACGCGCCTGCGATGCGGGCGAGTGCGCGCGGGTGTTCCGTGAAGTTCATATCGTCACTCCAGGCGAAGCAGCGGGCGCCACGTGCGGAGAAAGGCGGAGACTTCGCCTACGGCCATGATCAGGGTGAGCGCGACAAGGCTCGCGGCCACGGCGTATTGGGCTGGCGGCGCCGCAATCCTGGTGCGCCGGTACAATTCATAGACGGCCAGAGGAACAAGATAACAGCCGAAGCTCCAGAAGCTGAAGAAGGGCTGCGCTCCGAATGCACCGGCTGTAAGCAGCATCCACGCCCTAAAGCCGACGCGCAGAAACCAGACGCCATTCACCACGAGAAAGAGGCGCGTCGCCCAGCGTTGATGCAAGGCGATGTTCCCGCTTCGCACGTAGCGCCAAGCGAGCCCGACAAATGCGAGGATAAGCGCGCCGTTGAGGGTGGTGCCTAACGCTGAAAGGAGGCCCGTTGGGGCGCGCAGCGCCGTGCCGCGCACCCATTGGAGATAAAGACCGGCCGAGGCGGCCGCAATCGCCGCGATCATGAAGAGGCGCCCATTCCAGCGATGAACGGCAATCGCGCGTGCGCGGATCTGGGGCACGAGCTGCAACGTCCCGCCGAAGGTCAGCACCGCCGCGATCAGGACGTGGGCCGCGAAGAAGAGATTTCCCACAACGTCGCCCGCGATAAAGCCGTCAGTGAGATTCTTGTTCCGATTCCAGGACTCGAAATGGCCGGCGAGTGTCGCAGGGCCATAGAAGCCCGCGATGAAATACACGAAGAGCCACTGCCCGGCGACAGCTGTGACAAACCAAAGTGTGGCGGACGCCTTCAGCGTCCGCCGTGCAACGACTTCAACGTTCGGCGCATAGCTCGCCACGGCCTCGGTCATTTGTGCTTCCTAATCTCCCCTGGGATCTATGCAACCCACGCAGCCCTTTCGAATGTGTTCGCCGCCAGTATATGTCGTAGGACGCTGCTTGTGCCCGAAAGTTAGCAGTCGATTTCCTCACAACTACGCGAACAGAATCGGATACCCCAGCAGTTCGGACTGGGCGGCTGCCCCGAATAAATGTGCCCACCGTGCGTGACTGGATTCACCGTCCCCTAAATCCATTACCAACCTCAAGTGTGGGCACGAAGATCATGTCCGAAGGAGCGCCTTCGATCGTTGGATGGAGCAACACAGAGTGCAACCTGTTGACGTCAATGGTATTGACGATGAGATTTTGGCCGGGTGACGAGCTGAATGGGCGTTAAGATTCGGAAACGCGGTGGAAAATGGTACGTATTCGTGAGCTATCACGGACGTCGCAAAGCGAAGTGTGTTGGAGCCAGCCGGCAGGTCGCGGAGCAGGTTAAACGTCAACTGGAAGCGAAGCTGGCCCTCGGCGATGCGAGAGGTACCATCCGTAATGCCCTCTGCGTCATTCGCAAGATGTGCAACGAAGCCATGGAAGGCAAGTTGGTTGAGTCCAACCCTGCGGCACGGTTGGGACGGTTCACCCGTTCAGCAAAATGTCCCGAAGCGATTGGAGTAACACTTACAGCCGCTGAAGTGCAGCAGTTCTTGGACGCCGCAAAGAGCGTCTGCCCTGAATACTACCCCTTGTCTCTTACTGCCCTTCGTGCAGGATTACGGCGTGGCGAGTTGGTCGCCCTGCAGTGGGGTGACATTCAGTTCGGCGCCGACGCGACTGACTCAAACCGCTTCATCCTGGTGCAGCACAATTACGTTCGGCGCGAGCACACCAACACGAAAAGCAAGAAAAACCGAAGAGTCGACCTGTCTCGCGAATTGAGAAGCGTGCTTATTGAACTCCAAGATAATCGCTTGCTCAAAGCGTTCCAGGCCGGTAAGAGTGACATCTCAGAAGAGCTGGTTTTCCCTTCGCCACAAGGAACGATTCTCGATCCCGACAACCTCCATCACCGCCCGCCGCCCAGCTTCTCGACGATGCGGTAGTGCGAGATGGTCTGCCCGACCATGGGTGGGAACTCAAGTTGCAATGGTAGGGATGCTGAGAAGCCAAAGTCAACGAACAGGGTTAAGCGGGCGCGGGGAAGCCCGAGCCAGCATACCTCTTTGGCTAAAGCCAAGCGAATCAACGGCTGGTCAAAAAGGAGTCTCCCGCAGCAGTCGCAACTGGCTTTCTTGTCACCGCGAATTTTTCGTCCGAGGCTGGTTCACCCGGTATACCTTTTGACCAGCCTTCTACCGCGGCAGGCCCACCTTCTGCACCAACTCTGCAAACCGTGGATCGGAACGTAGCGGATCGAGCAGGAAGTCTGTCTTTAAATTGAGCAAATCCTCATCGCGCTCCCGATACGCGATATTGAGCCACTGGAACGCATTCTCTTTGTCTCCCAAGTCCGCATACAGGCTAGCCATCCGGTACGGAGAGAAGTAGCCAGTCTTGCGCTGTGCTTGCCGGGTTTCAATGCCTTTGGTGAGGGCACTCTTCCAACCCGCTGAACGAAATCCCTGTTCCAGAGCATAAGCAAACTCAGATTCGTTCCGGTCACCGGAAAGCTGACCATAGGCTTTCCATTCTTCGATGACCTCCGGGTATATCCGTTTCCCCCAATAAGCAAAGGCTAGGAGGCGGTGCGTGTCTGCGTATGCAGGGCTCTCGCTTACAGATTTCTTGCACACCTGAATAGCTTGATCGTATTGCCGCATAGACGTGTAAACAGGCCCAATCACCACGGTCGTGATCGGCGACAATGGTTCGAGTTGGTAAGCGCGGTTAGCTTCCGTAATGGCTTCTTGCTCTCTGCCACCGAAAAGGATGAGGTCATCTGCATACCAGTAGTGCGCCGTCACATCATTGGGATCGAGTTCGAAGGCCTTCTTGTACTCCGCCTCTCCTCCAGCAAAATCCCAGTCGTAGTTCACTTCATTGGTAGCCAGAACGGCGTGAGGATGGGCTAAGGACGGGTCTAGCTCCAGCGCCCTGCGGGCAGCAGCATTTCCCTTTGGAAAATATTCGCTGGACGCACCACCATAGGCTGGCAATACGCTGTAGGCATCGGCCAGACCCGAATATGCCAGAGCGTAGCCGGGGTCTTTGGAGATGGCTTGATTGAAATAGGAGATCGCAGCGGCAAGGTCGGAAGCCGTTCGTTTGTTCCTATAGTAGCGGCCCTGTAAATATAAGTCGTAGGCTTCTGGATTTTGTGTACCTTGCTTGGCGACCTGCTGTCTTTCTGAAGTGCTGAGCTTAGAACGCAACTTTTCCGCGATGTCGCCCGCAATCTGCTGTTGCAACGAGATGATCTCTGAGCTCTTGCCGCTGTAGTGCTGCCCCCAAATTTCGGTGTTGTCTCGTACATCGGTAATCTCGGCACTCACTTCAATGTTGTCACCGTGGGGAACGACTCGTCCGCTTACCAGCGCGGAGACGCCCAAAGCATCGCCAACCTTTTGCAGATTTACATCCTTTCCTTTGAACTGGAAGGCAGAGCGACGAGACTTCACCTTGAGTTGCGGTGCACGCGTGAGACTGTCGGTCAGCGCTTCGGTGATGCCATCGCTGAGATATTCTGTATCGGCATCCCCGCTTCCATTGACAAAAGGCAGCACTGCAATGGACTCGATCTGCGCTGTCCTGCCAGATCGCAAGTACCGAGCGCCAACTGCCGCAAGTCCGATGGTGGCGATGCAGGTGGCTAGGACGACCCAGAGCTTGTGGCGTTTTAGCCTCTTCTCAGGCGATCCTTGCATGGCAACGGTTCTGATAGATTCGGTATCGCGTTTCAGGCGTTGCAAATCGGTGCGAATCTCGGAGGCGTGCTGGTACCTAAGGTTTCGGTCTTTTTCCAACGCCTTACTGATGATCTCTTCCAGCTTCGGTGGGAGATCAGGATTCAGCCGCACTGCGGAAACAGGCCCTTTGTTCAGGATTGAGTCAAAGATCATCCCCGGACTTTCTCCTCGGAACGGCAATGCCCCCGTCGACATCTCGTAGAGAACGGCACCGAACGAGAACAAATCGGTGCGTGCGTCCAACTCTTTAGCGCGGACTTGTTCCGGCGACATATAGGCGACCGTGCCAAGCGCACTGCCGGGACTCGTCAGATGTTCCTCAGACTCGATGGTGGGGGCGCTTAGGGCAACGCTCTCCGGCTTGAGGGTGATCTTTGCTAATCCGAAGTCCAGAATCTTTGCCTGACCGCGACCTGAATTCCTAGGTCGAGCACGGTTTCGACTTCCATCGGCTTGCCACCGTCACTGACTTCCGAATCCGGTTAACTCGAGGGCACGAAACCCGCTCGCCGCCGAAGTTGTTCGCGGATGCTCTCTGGCAAAATGACCTTTGGGCGTTCGTCTGTCCCACCTATCTGGTCGGGTCTCCTGTCAGCTTGATCTTTGCATTCTTCCACGTCAGCGTGCTGCTCGTCGCATGGAATCATCAAGAAGCCCGGCGAGGCGCCTGTGTTCAGATCGATGGCGGCACCTGCGATTTCCCCGCGATCGTTGATGTCGTTGGCGATATATGTTGACAGCGAGGAATTGGGTTGAATGAGGGTGTCCAGATCTGTAATCACTCCGTCTTGCCATAGAAAGCCATGGCATACGTCAAAGAAAATATCATTGCATGATGTCCCCACCACCTGGCCCTTGTTGTTCATGCCATCCGCCTGGCTCATGAAGTCGCCGGGCAGCACTCCAAGGTCGGTCATCGCTCCGTCTTGCCATAGGAAAGCGTGCCAGGTGTTGCCTCCGGTCACACCACCCGCACCAACCACTTGACCACGATCATTCGTCGCATAAGCCCAATTGCCTTTTTGGCTTCCCAAATTTCCAAGATCAATTGGCACACCGTTCTGCCAGAGCACTGCGTGTATAACACCGGTCACGAATGCGGAACAAAGTGCGGTGGCGCCAACGGCCTGTCCGTGGTTGTTGACCTCGGTGGCTATTCCGACGGAGTCGCCAACCAATGGCGGGAGTTCTTGGATTTCGCCCTCTTTAGGACCCCAAATGACGGCCTCAAAGTCAAGAATTTCGGGTGGTGTGCAAGCCGGATCCTGAACAGCATTTTCCGCAAACCCAGCGATTTGACCACGGTTGTTGACGCCTCCGAACGCGAAGCTATTATTGCCTCCCAGCGTGGGGAGAGGAGTCATCACGCCGTTTCGCCACTCGAACCCGAGACAAATCAACGACTCACCCGAAAAGCCCGAGACAAACGTAGTGCAAAATGTCTCTCCAAGAGGATCTGGGATGGCGGTCTCCGATCCACCCGCGACTTCACCGCTGGTGTTCTTAACTCCACCGACGATCCTACTGCTTGGTCCGCCGAGAGTGCCTAGATCAGTGATTACACCTCGGCGCCACAGCGTCGCGTGCTGCGTTGTATCGCCAGCCAGGTTTGCGGCGCCCGTGATCCAACCTTTGTTGTTGATAGCTTCCCCCACTCCGACTGTGCCACCAAGTGTGCTCAGCGCCTTGATCACGTAACGCGTTGATTGCTTGTGCGGCTGATCCTCACGTTGTGCGACGAGCGGAACTCGAAATAGTCCTGCCAACAACATCCAGCCGACAATGAGTTTGTTGCCATGTAGTTTCACTTTCGTCGCCTCCCCGATTCTTTTCAACTGAGCTGAGTGAGTTTCCCGATTAATCGATCTGGCTTTCATACGCGCCCATATCGCAACCGCCCGTGTCTTCCTTGTCGGGACGTGGCATGCCGCGTTGGTCAGTCTTCAGCAGCTTACCTGTGTTATCGGTGCAACCAGCCGGATTGCCAGCATCAATCGCAGGACTACCGGACGGGAGCGCCATAGTCTCCGTTGGCCCGCCATTTTTCTGCAGAGGCCCGAGTTGAGGATCGGTACTATTCAAGTCGCCAGTGTTGTTGAAATTGCAGGTGCCGTCGCTGCTTAGGTTGTAGTCGTTCGACGTCACACCGCCAACGCAGTTCCCGCCTGAAGAATTTGCCAGTATGGTGTTTTGAAGAGTCGCTTCACCTGTGTTGTTGTAGATGCCGCCCCCGAGAGAGGCGCTTGCAGTATTACTGGCGACAGTGCTGTTGTTTGCATTGAACTGGGCAGGTGTAAGGGCTGAGCCTTCATTCGCAATACCGCCACCAGTGCCAAAGATACCCGTTGCAGAATTGAAGGCGACGGTGCTGTTGTTCAGCGTTAGCGTGCCCGAATTCGAGATGCCGCCTCCGACGCCGCCGCTTCTTGCAATAGAGTTAGACGCCTTATTCTCACTGATGGTGCTGTCGTTGACCGTCATCACGCCACCATTCGAGATGCCCCCGCCACCGTTGACGCATCCAAATAGGCAACCGAACGGGACCGTCGACGTATTCCCGCTGATCGTACTATTTTTTATCGTCAATGTTCCGCCGTTATAGATGCCCCTGCCACTACCACCACAACCACTTTTGCAGCCGCTGGGGCCTGAGGCTGTGTTCCGGCTGACGACGATACTGTTTAGCGTCAACGCTCCGAGGTTATAAATACCCCCTCCGAACTGAGCCAAGCCATTGCTTATGGTCACTTTTGAGAGAGTGACTTGAGCCGTCGTACTGGAAACCGTGACCACTGTGTACCCTAAGCCGTTGATAGTCGTCGTGCTGGCACCAGAACCTATCAGGCCCAAGCTGATGCCGATGGTCAGAGTTTCGTAGTAGGTGGCAGCAGCAACCGAGATGGAATCGCCCGAAGCAGCCAGCGAGATGGCGCCCGATGGTCTTGCAGGCGGTTGTGGGCGACTTGCAGTCGTTGTTGTCACTGCCAGTCGTGCCGTTGACATACCAGGTAGTGCTGGCAAGGGCCGCTGGCGCCACTGCGAGAAACAGCGCCATCAAGAGAGTTGCCCGAATGGGTCTCATACTTCGCCTCCGTAGCAAAGAATTTCTTGCAGGGGCCAAACAATTGACTTAGCGAAGATGTCCTGGATCCGAGCGCGCCCCAATGGGGGAAGGTTAAGTGGAGCGAAAAAGGCCCTTACGACTAGGCGAGAAGTCTGCTCCAACCAGCTATGCTTGTCAACTAACTACGCGATCCTGAGCTGGGAAACCAGATTTCAGTGAGCCACGCGCTGATTTGGCTTGACAGTAAGTGATTTCAGCGTAGACTCCCACCATTCAGCCGCGCACGTCCCGCCTTCCCCTCCTCGCGGCCTGAATCGACTCCTGTTGTATTCGCCTACATAGGAGGCCACATGAAATCCAGAACACTCATTTGCCAACTGACTCTTCAGATCGTGCTGCTCGCGTTCGCCTCCGCCCAAAAGCGGGTTACCACCACTGTAGGGGGCTTTGTCGGCGATGGTGGAGCAGCTACCAGCGCAGGTTTGGACTTACCCCGATTCGTCATTCAGGACTCGAGCGGGAACCTGCTCATAAGTGATTCTTTCAACCACCGTCTGCGCAAGGTTACGCCTGCCGGAGTGATCAGCACATTTTGCGGTACGGGCATCGCCGGGTTCAGCGGGGACGGAGGCCAGGCAAAGAACGCGATGCTCAACTATCCCGCGCAGATTCTGTTTGACGCGTCCGGCAACTTGCTGATCGCCGACCCGGGGAACCATCGGATTCGGATGATCGATACGACAGGCGTTATCACTACCATCGCCGGCACGGGTATTGCAGGCTACAGCGGGGATGGTGGACCTGCCTTGGCAGCCGAACTCAACTCGCCCTGGGGCATGGCGCTGGATGGCGCAGGTAACTTGTATTTCTCCGACGTCGGCAACCAAGTGGTGCGTAAGATCGACGCGGCAGGGACTATCACTACCGTCGCTGGTAATGGAACGGAAGGGTACGGCGGCGATGGCGGGCCTGCAATCCAGGCCAGCATGGATTTTCCATCAGGAGTTGCGCTCGATCCGAGTGGCAATCTTTACATCGCCGATCGCTTCAATCACCGAGTCCGCATTGTGAACACGGCCGGAATTATCAACACTTTCGCCGGCAATGGTGTGGGGGGTTACACAGGCGATGGCGGCCCAGCTGTCGACGCAGAGGTCGGAAATCCTAAGGGGTTGCTTTTTCGCACGAACCAGTTGTTCATCAGCAATGCCGGGCAGTCAACGATTCGATATGTCAATCTCACGACAACTATCATCAACACTCTGGCTGGCTCCTTGACCGGCTATGACGGAGATGGCAATGCGCCGCGACTAACCGAATTCGATCGTCCAGCGGGCATGTTCTTTGCGAGCGACGGAAGCCTCTTAGTAACAGATCAGACCAACGCCCGCATCCGCAAAGTGACGCCTACCGCAACGACAACTGTGGCCGGTGGTTTCGCCAGCACCAGCGGCCGGGGGACACGAGCCAACCTCCCCGATACCGAGAATTTGGCATTCGATTCCGCCGGGAATTACTACGTCGTCGACTTCGGAGGAAACCGTGTCCTGAAGGTGACGCCATCCGGCCAAAGCAGCATGTTCGCGGGGAATGGAACCAGCGGCTACAGCGGAGACAACGGTCCCGCGACCCAGGCGCAACTGTACCTGCCACTTGGCGTAGCTGCCGACACTTCGGGCAATGTGTTTATCGCCGACACATCCAATGCGGTGATCCGTAAAGTGGATTCGTCAGGAATCATCACGACCTTCGCAAGTGACCCGAATTTTTCGGACCTAGTGTCGCTGGCCACCGATGCAGCTGGTAATCTCTACTCCGCGGACGACGCTGCTTGCGTGATACGTAAGATAACGCCAGCCGGAGCCATTTCGATCGTGGCGGGAGTAGAGTTTAACTGCGGCTTCAACGGAGATGGCATACCGGCGACGACCGCATTGTTAAATTCCGCGTATGGCGTGGCCGTGGACTCCAAGGGCAACCTCTACATCGGCGACACGCTGAATAACCGCATCCGCAGAGTGAACTCGGCCGGGATTATTTCCACTATCGGGGGCAATGGGACCTGCGGTTTCAGCGGGGATGGCGGTTCCGCTATAAGCGCAATGATCTGCACGCCCGAAGGTGTTGCCGTGGACGCTGCCGGGAACGTGTACTTCGGCGACTACAGCAATCTCCGCGTTCGCAAAATTTCGCGGCTTGGCATTATCAATACCGTTGCAGGCACCGGGAACAGCGGGTACAACGGCGAGAAACTACCAGCAGTGAGCACGAACCTGGATGGTCCGGTCGCGGTCGCAGTGAACAGCGCCGGCACTGTGTTCTTGGTAGACGACGCCCAAGCGCGGGTGCGCGAGATTCATTAGCAGGGTCATTTCGACAGATGCAGCCGTCCGAAAAGTAACCGCTTCGCCTGTGGGATGGAGGCTCCCAACATCCCGTGCGAATCAGTTATCCGGGGAAGTTATGGCAATGCCGAGTCCCACAAGCTTATGCGAATTCATTTCATAGGCAAAGATTGAACCTATCGACCTCTCTTGCTTGCATATGGTTTCGGGGCTTACGCCCGCAACACAGGCGAACCAGAAATAATCCACGACGGGGAAGAGCCAGACTTTGGTTGGTTTTACGAAACCTAGCTTTTACACTTACTGACCCTTAATTGCCGTTGACTGCCGCGGTATGCTGAGAGCATGAGGGGAAGGCAAATTCCGGGTCTCAAGAAGTTCCAGGGCCGCAATCTCAACGGCTATTTCCAGGATCTGCCCTGGGACGTACAACGGGCGGCACGCATGTGGCTGTGGCGCTTCTGTGAACGCGCCAGACGCGTGCGGGGCGGCGTTCCGGGGTGGCTGTTTGCGATCTACGTCGGCCAGGCCCGACGGCTGGCCCTGAATCCGCCCTCCTACGATGCAGCCGCCGGATGAACGCCAGGAAGGGCGGCTATGCGGTCCAGCGCAAATATCGTCGCGAGGGCAGACATCCCACCGAGGCTGCCACCAAGGCGCGTCAGGCCAAGGCTCAGGCGAGACGCAGACGAAAACTGGGGCTTCCTGAGCCCTCGCGGCACCGATTCCTGCCACTCGACTGACACTTGCTCACATCACCCGATGTGACAAGCAATCTGTCATCTCACCTATGACAACGAGCCCTAGCGGAACAGACACGCGCTATTTGCTTCGTCCCTGCTTGCGCTGACTGCGAAGGTACGAGAGGCTACGTTTTAGGTCAGCGTCCAGATCGGCTGACTCGATGGCGACGTGGACAGGCTCGCCTGACTCGCGTCCCAACCATCGTTTCAGCTCTTCTGGCGAGGCCACGACATATCGGCCCTGGCGGGTGACCGCATGCCCGACTCGCGAGCTCAGCGCTCGACCACGGCAGGGGATTGGCCCAGGAACTTGGCAATGGCCTGCCAGCCCTTCAAGATGTCGGCTTGCTGCTTTGTCTTCCTCGTCGCCATGACTCGCGTTGCATTCTACCCTGAGCCCTGTCCGCGTAAAATGATTGCCCATGTGTGGCCGCTACCGTCTTTCCCGACGCAAGGAATATCTCGCGAAACACTTCGGTGTTGATCCAGATGAGATGGACTGGGAGCCGCGCTACAACATCGCGCCGACGCAACAGATCCGCGTGGTGCGGCAAAATCGCAAGCAACCGACTCGTCACGCCTCGATGATGCGCTGGGGACTCATTCCTTACTGGGCAAAGGATCCGTCAATCGGGGCCCGAACAATCAACGCCCGAGCTGAGACGGTCGCGTCGAGGCCAACCTTCCGCGAGTCGCTCGAGCGACGGCGTTGCCTCATCCCGGCAGACGGATTCTACGAGTGGAAGCGCTCCGGCAAGACGAAGCAGCCGTTCTGCTTCCAAGTGAATGACGGCAAGCTATTCGCCTTCGCCGGGCTGTGGGACCGCTGGCGATCGCCCGACGGCAACCTGGTCGAGAGCTGCTCGATTCTCACGACCACGTCCAATCGGCTGCTGGCCGACACTCACGATCGCATGCCCGTGATTCTTTCCCCGGATGACTACGACCTCTGGCTCGACCCCGGGATGACCCACGCGGCGAGTGCGGTTGATCTGCTCAAGCCGTACGATGCCACGCTGATGAACGGCTATCCGGTGAGCGCTCGCGTCAACGCGGTGGCGAACGACGACGCCGAATGCTCACTGCGCGTAGACATTCACCAACCCGCACCTTCTCTGTTCGATTGACCGCAGCGAGTACCGTGGCACTCAATTTTTTCTCGCGCTTGTTCCCTTGAAGGACGGCACCAGTTCACCCGAGGGCCCGGATACGGTTGTCAGGGTTACGGTCTTGGCGTTGTAAGTGATTGTGAAATGCTCATTGTTGTTGATAGACAGCCCCTTCACGGTGGGAAACGTGCTGATCACTGCTCCGGAGGCATCAATAATCGTGAAGAACGTTCCTATCGGCGGGATGTAGCCGGTTGGTCGTGTAATGTTCAGCGTACCCCCCAATGTAGCTGTGTCCGTCACGTTGATGGCACCGTAGCCACTACCTTGGGTGCTGGAGATGATCGGCACCGTGACCATCGCCGTCGGGTTCAGAGTGAGGTTGTTGGTGACGGTAAGTTGTCCCGGGAGTTTCTTGGTCGGTCCCAGCACGAGGTTAACTGTGGCTCCTCCTATCTGATTGCCGACAGTAACACTGCCGTTAAATGTTCCGTTATTTCCCTCCACTGTGCCCCCGGTCGCAGTGAGCGATCCCCCGGCAGGCAGATTCAGCGCCCCGCTAATGCTGGACACGCCGCCTGTTTGCGTCACATCGCCGCCGGGATCGAAGAAGCCTTGTGCGTCAACCGTCAGTGCTCCTGCATTTGAAAGAGCACCGGCGGTTAGCATAATCAAATTCGGGCCTATCGTGAGAGCGCCTTTGCTGCCAATGCTGGTGAGCGTGTTCAGCGCATTTGCGCCGCTCAAGGTTTCAATCTCCGCCACCGAGTCGTTCAGGATGACGGTGCCGTTCAGGGTCTGGATGTTGCTTGGCTGCAGGAGGGGACCGCTCAGATTGAACGTGCCTCCAGTCAAAGTGCCGGTTGTGGAATTGACGTTCAGAAGGTTATTGTCAAACTTCAAAGTGCAGCCGGTCGGGTTCGACAGCGTGCCTTGAATAAGCGCCGAACTGGTGGAGTCGAACTCGAACGGAGTGCCATTCAGTAGGCACTCTACCGTGCTCGTCTGATCGATGGTGACCTTGACCCGGCTGACCAAGCCACTGCCTTCCAGCGTGCTGCCTTGGAAGGTTATCTTGGATAGGGTCGACCCATCTCCTACAAGCTGACTGTTCGGGGAATCGTTGCCGAGGTCCACTGCAACACCGCCCTCGATGATCGTTGTTCCCTTGACGTGCAGAGAGGTAGGGGTCGTCACGCCTTCGACAAAAATATTTCCTGCCCCATTGATGGTTCCTTTCAGAAAAGTCACATCCCCGTCTAGAACGTTGAAGAGCCCCGTGACGCTCACTAGGCTGCTGGTGCCGTCTAAGGTAGCGGACTTTCCTTCTACATAACTGCCGTTGTTTCCCGCAACGGTCCCGCCCACGACGGTTACGCCGCCATCGCGCAGCGCAACCCCTGCACCGGAGGCGATGGTTCCCCCGGTGTTGGTGACCTTGCCTCCG
>Ga0126378_10001645_pt1 | contig 16533 bp, 11 predicted proteins | sample PanSoiMetPlot_23_FD_92587 | JGI IMG/M metagenome (GOLD analysis project Ga0126378, IMG submission 92587) | Tropical forest soil microbial communities from Panama - MetaG Plot_23 | ecosystem: Environmental > Terrestrial > Soil > Tropical forest > Bulk soil | place: Panama | collected 2016-02-17 | reverse complement strand
GTAGAACTCTTCTACGAACTCAGACGGGAAGATGTCCTTCAGCGACTGCGTCAAAACCTGCCAACGCGGTAGCGCGTACATGACTTCCATCTGCGCATTCCAGCTCTCGATGCGGTCTTCCATATCGAGCGCCATGATGCCGACGTTGATTGATTCCACGATGTTCTCGTTGAAATCCTTGAGCCGTTCGTACTCTGCAACCTTCTGCTGCAGCGACGCATACAAGCGCCCGTTCTGGATCGCGATCCCCAGATACCCACCGAGAGTCTCGAGCAGTTCCACGTCTTCGCTGGACAGGTAATCACCCTTATTAGTCTTACCCAAGCCCAGTACAGCCACCGTCTTTTGCTGCGCGCGGCAGGGGATGTAATAGTTCAAATCAAGGCGGGCAATCGTTTCTTGTGACCCTGCAGTCTCACGGGGAACCTGATGCGTATTCTCAAAGAACATGTGGCGAGCGGGTTCCGGGCGCGGGGTGCCCAGGAACGTCAAATCGAGTTTTCCGGTTGCGTTCAGGCCCATCGATTTGGCGACGAAGAACTGCTCCGATTCTTCGCCCCCGCGGAGAAAGATCGCGACTCGATCCACAGGCAGTGTCCGGGAGAGTCGATCGACCACCGACGACAGCAGCGCGGTTAAATCCGTTTCGGAGCTAAGTTCGCGCCCGAACTCCACCAGGGTTCGTCGGTAGTCGTACACCGTGCGATAAAACCAATGATCGACACGATCCTGAATCCATTTCCGGACCGGATCAAATAGCAGCGCGGTGACCACCACCGCCAGAATCCACCCCAGCGGTCCCGTGCCCGGCTGCCGGGAGTGAACTAACGTGGCTACACCGGCGACGAGACCAAAGTACAAGCCTGCGACGGTGGCAGCTGCCAGCGTGTACACCACTCCACGCTTGAAAATCAGGTCCACATCCATCAAGCGGTAGCGGAAAATGGCGTACCCGAAGGTGAGCGGCAGCAGGCCGAGAGACAGCACCGAAAGTTTCATGCCTGTCCCAGGCAGAGCGCCCATCAGATAGGGCACCACGTAGAACAGCGTATAGGGCACGACCGCCAGGATTGTGCCGCGGGTCACCCATTTCAACTGCTGGCGAAGAATGGTCGTTGTCGCGCGCCGATAGCTATAAGTCAGCACGGCGGCGGCTACCACAAACAGGACCGCGCCGTACGCGATCTCCTGACGGTCCATGTCCCAGCGCAGATTCCCGCTGGCCTGTGCGAGGCGGAGAGCCATGATGTGCCGCCCCAACAACGCCGCCCCCGGAACGTAGGCCAATGCCAGCAGCCACGGACGCTGCCGAATGGCCCGCGGCTTCTCCGGGAACGTCAGCACAAAATGCAGGAAGAGTGCCGGCTGCAGCACCCACGCAATAATGTTGCTCCAGTAGATGGTCCAGTCGAAATCGTTCAGCTTCCCTGTGTACTTGAAGGAGTACGCGACAAACGAGACCAAACAAAAGATGTAGAAATGTGTGGATCCGGGAGCCGTCCAGCGACGCAGCAACACGTAGACGCCAATGCCTAAGTAAATAAGCCCAATCAGCCGCAGCCAGTTGTTCAGGGAACGGTCCGCAGGCGTCAGCAGGACCTTGGAATCGAGAGGCACGGAATCACGAACCAGAGAATAAGTAGCTTTGTGCCAAACCCCCGTCGCGTACAGCTGACGAACCAAGCCGGAAGTATTCGTAATTTCCTGTCCGTTGATCGCAACCAGTTCATCATTCGGCTTGATGCCCGCTTGGGCACCCTGCCCGTGGCTATCGACGCGGTCGGCGACCAGATGACCACCTCGCTCGACCCACCACACCCCGTCATCCGGAACCGGTAACTGCCCTTCCTTCTGGAAGTTGAAGCCGGCAAACACAACGGCTGCGACGGTCAGCAAGAACAGCAAGACCGCGACGAACCGTGCTTGGCTTTCTCGATTCATGGATGTGCCAGCTCCCGACCCCCGCGTGGGTGGGGTGGGGATAGTGGGGATAGAAGAGATCGCCCCCCGGTCGTTAACTAGCAACTTCGCTGCCACGACACAACTCCCTGAATCGTCGCTAAGTCCAACACTCGAAAACGACTTCCAAAATTATAGATGCATTTTCAAATGCAGGTTATGTCTTTTTGGATGTTGCTGTGAGATTTGGAATTACAATTATCTTTGAATTTGTTGGGCTTACGGATCGAAGCCTCATTTGTTGGATGCGTCCTACAAGTCGGAATAGCGGAAATATGGTGTTCGAAAATCGATTGCCCTGCCCGAAATTGAGCCCCGGGGGGGACCCTCGCTGCCCTCAATTTTGCCCGGTCTCGGGTTACTCCTCTTTTCGATAGCTCAACCCGCCTTGCGGTCATCCTGCGTAGAAATCTCGAGGGGTTCATCGTCCCACTCGAACGAGAGCGTCCGCGCGGTCTTTTCGATCGGCTCGACCTCCGGAATATCCTCGGCCACCGGTGCACCGAGCTCGGCGAACTTCCGCGCCGAAACCAGTACGCGACTCTCCAGCGACCCGACCGCTTGATTGTAGGCTTCGACGGCGCGATCAAGATTCGTTCCGACGGCAGTGATATGTCCGGCGAGCTTTTTCAGACGTTCATGCAGTTCCTTTCCCAACGTACTGATCTCTTGCGCATTCCGGGCCAGTTTCTCCTGATTCCATCCATAATTGATCGCTTTCAGCAGGGCAATCAAAGTTGTTGGAGACGCCGGAATTACCTTGTTCAGCACTCCATGTTCGATGAGCCCCGTGTCCTGCTCCAACGCGGCGCTGAAAAACGTTTCTCCGGGTAGAAACATAACAACGAACTCGGGTGTGGACTCGAACTGCTCCCAGTACTTTTTCCCGGAGAGAGTACCAATGTGATCGCGCACTTGTCGAGCGTGCGCATTGAGGCAGGCTCGCCGCACTTCTTCATCGTTTGTTTCAAAGGCGTCCAGAAACGCTTGCAAGGGCGTCTTCGCATCCACCACCACGCACTTGCCTCCCGGTAGCTTCACCACAAGGTCAGGCCGCAACCGCCCGCTTTCGCCAGTGATCGTTTCCTGCTCGGCGAAGTCGCAGTAGGGAAGCATCCCCGCGATCTCCACCACGCGCCGCAGCTGAATTTCTCCCCACCGCCCCCGAACATTCGGAGTGCGCAACGCGCGCACCAGGTTTCCGGTCTCCGACTGAAGCTCCTTCTGGCTGGTAATTAACGAATCGACTTGCTGGCGGAGACCTCCATAGGCATCGATGCGTTCCTTCTCCATTTGTTGGATCTGCGCGTCAACTTTGTCGAGCGATTCACGCACTGGAGCCACCAGATCCGCGACTGCCTTATGCCGGGCCTCAAGATCGCCCTTCGCCTCGCTCTGGAAGCGCTTGAGGGTTTCCTGCGCAATTTGTAGGAAGGTCGAGTTGTTGCTCTTGAGGGCGTCGGCCGCCAGCGCTTTAAAGGCATTCTGCAGGTCTTCCCCAGCGCGCTGATTGGCGGATGTTAACCATTCGATCTTTTCGTTGCTGGTCTTTCGTTCCAATTCCAGCGCCGATTCCAGCCTTGCCCGGGTCTCTAGAAGAGTCCGCTGATCCTCAAAAAGCCGTGCCAGATCGGCCTTTCCGGCCGCTAATTCCTTTTCTCTCAAGCACAACTGCGCTTCCAGCCGAGCCGTTCGCGAACGCAGCGCCAGCCAAGCAAGAACACTGCCCAACAACAGGCCAATGACCCCACTGATCCCTAGTTCCATAGACGCAGGTAACTACTCTTCTCCCAGCCCAGCCCCTAGCCTAGCACCAGCAACACAGTTTGACCCACAAGACCGCACGTCGCGTATCGCGGGAGTCAAATGGCTCCCTCCCAGGGTCCGAAGGTAGGCCAAACTGGATGCATAGAGCCCCCAGAGTATTGTTGGCCTTTCTGCTCGGGACTGGAGCAGGAACAGTTCATCCCGCGATCCGGCTGATGGCTGCCTCGGCCAACCCTCCGGAAATCACAGGCCAGAGCGCCCCGCAAGCTCTCCTGAAGACGGCGTCCGCCAAGTCGCCCGATATTCCCTTCCACGAATACGAAGTCCAGGCTGAGCAGGATCTTCTTCAACTGGCTAACCAATCGCGCCGCCAGGCAGGGATCAGTCCGTTGAAACTCGATTCCGGACTCTCAGGAGCCGCCCGCGCTCATGCCGTGGCCATGATGGACGCGCAGAAGCTCTCGCACCAGTTTGCTGGTGAAGTGGCTCTCCCCCAACGCCTCGCGGTCACCACCAATCTCCAACTCGACCAGGAGGGAGAAAACGTCGCGCTCGACTACGATGCCCTCCACGGCCACGAACACCTCATGCTCTCTCCTCCCCATCGAGCCAACCTGCTCAACCCGGCCTACAACGTGATCGGGTTGGGCGTGGTTCGTGGCGGAGACCGTCTTTACATTGTTCAGGATTTTGGCCACGCCCTCCCCGCCTATTCGATCGACGAAGTGAAACATCGTGTCGCGTCCGCAGTGGATCAGTTGAGACGCCACTCCGGGCTGCCAGCACTGACGCTTCGCGACTCTCCCCCAGTCGACGATTCTGCCTGCTCCATGGCCCAAGCCGACAAACTGGGCACGTCAGCCATCCAGAGGCTGGCTAAGCAATCGACAGTGCTGGCCTACACGAGTCTCCGACCCGAAACACTCCCGCGTGACGCCCCACCCGCAGTCACCGGCCGAAACCTGCGCACCCTCTCGGTCGGCGCCTGTTACGCGCCCACTGAGACATATCCAACTGGCGTGTATTGGATTGTTCTGGTGCTGAACTAATCCAACCTAGTCTCGGGCTGGAGTCATATCAAGCTCCGCGAACTCTTTCCATGTCAGAGCCAAGAATATGGCCCCCAACCCGTTCCCACGCACCGACCTTGGCGGCCTTTCTCCGCGAACTCAGCGATAGAAGACCCACAGCGCAAAACCTCAGCGGAACGAAACGGGGACCTACGTAACTGGTGGGATTTTAGGGCCGCACGGTCCAAGGAATTCCTGCTTCGCGCCCGTTTTATAATAGAGATTCCCGGCCGACAGAATACGAATGTGTGCGGCGATCGCAAACGCCCGGGCTGGCTTGGGCCTTCTCGAGGACAGAAATTGTCCTGAATGGTGGTTATGCTGGTGCTCGGATTTCGGCGAAAAGCTGAGAGCTGAAGGCTGATAGCTGAAAACTTCTATGGATTTCAAACTCGTCTGCAACTACAGGCCGCAAGGGGATCAGGCCGCCGCCATCGAAGCCCTCACCCACGGTGTGTTCGACCGTGAGCAGCACCAGGTCCTGCTCGGCGTCACGGGTTCAGGCAAGACTTTCACCATGGCGAAGGTGATCGAGGCCATTAACCGCCCGACGCTGGTGATGGCTCACAACAAGACACTCGCCGCTCAGCTCTATCACGAGTTCAAGAGCTTTTTTCCGCACAACGCCGTCGAATATTTCGTCTCTTATTACGACTACTATCAGCCCGAGGCCTACGTTCCCGCCGCCGATCTCTACATCGAAAAAGAGGCGACCATCAACGACGAGCTCGACAAGCTTCGCCTCTCGGCCACCCGCTCTCTTTTCGAACGCCGCGACGCTTTGATCGTAGCCTCCGTCAGTTGCATCTACGGCCTCGGTTCGCCGGAAGCCTATTACGGCATGATGCTTTTTGTCGAAAAGGGCCAAAAGGTCAAGCGCGAAGACATAACCCGCAAGCTGGTCGACATTCTCTACGAGCGCACCAACGGTGAATTCCGCCGCGGCACCTTCCGCGTGCGCGGCGACATCATCGAAGTCTTTCCCACCTACGACGACACGGCCTACCGCATCGAGATGTGGGGAGACCAGATCGAAGCGCTCTCGCAGATCGATCCGCTGTTCGGCACAGTCAAGCAGAAGTACATGCGCCTGCCGATTTATCCGAAGACCCACTACGTAATGAAAGATGAGACCCGTGCTTCCGCGGTCCAGTCGATCAAGAAAGAGCTCGCGTGGTGGGAGGTCGAACTCGAAAAGCAGGGAAGACTTGTCGAATCGCAGCGCATCCACCAGCGGACCATGTTCGATCTCGAAATGATCAAGGCCATGGGCTACTGCCACGGGATCGAAAACTACTCGCGGCACTTTACCGGACGCCTTCCCGGCGAGCCTCCGCCCACCCTGCTCGACTATTTCCCCCGCGATTACCTGCTGTTTATCGACGAGTCGCATCAGACAGTTCCGCAGCTACGCGGCATGTATGCGGGTGACCGCTCACGAAAAGAAGTTCTCGTCGAGTACGGATTCCGCATGCCCTCCGCGCTCGACAACCGTCCGTTGACGTTTGAAGAATTCGAGCACCGCACGAATCAGTTGGTCTACGTTTCGGCGACGCCCGGGCCGTACGAGTTGACGAAATCGGCAGGTGTGGTGGTGGAACAAATCATCCGTCCAACGGGCCTCATCGATCCCGAAGTAGAAATCCGTCCTGTGAAAGGACAGATCGACGACCTGCTTCACGAAATTCGCGCCAGGGTCGGGCGGGGAGAGCGCGTGCTCGTAACCACGCTGACCAAACGCATGGCCGAAGATCTCGCCGAGTACTACGCGGAAGTCGGCGTGAAGTGCCGCTACCTGCACTCCGAGATCGAGACGCTCGAACGCGTCAAGATTCTCCGCGACCTGCGCAAAGGAGAGTTCGATGTCCTGATCGGCATCAATTTGCTGCGCGAAGGGCTCGATCTTCCGGAAGTCTCGCTGGTCGCCATTCTCGACGCCGACAAAGAAGGCTTCCTCCGGTCCAGCGGATCGCTCATCCAGACCATCGGTCGTTGTGCCCGCCACCTGAACGGCCGCGCCATCCTGTACGCCGACCGCATGACCGACTCGATGAAGCGTGCCATGGACGAGACCCAGCGCCGCCGCGCCATCCAAACGGCCTACAACGAAGAGCACGGCATCACTCCAGAATCGATCGTCCGCCCGCTGGATATGAGCCTGGCAGCCATCGTCGCCGCCGACTACACCGACTTGACAGCCGGGGAATCCGAAGGTCTTCCGGAATTCAAATCGCAAGAAGAAGTTGACGCCTATATCGCGAAGTTAGAAAACGACATGCGCGAGGCGGCGAAGCGGTTTGAGTTTGAAAAGGCGGCCAAGCTCAGGGACACAATCAAGGAGTTACGAACGAAGGAATTCCTGTTCGCGTAGCAGTAAACCGACGAATGCGAGAGGGGAAATGTGCGACATGGATGGCGAAATTAGCAAAGCGCTAATTTCCGAACAGGCTATAGCGAGGGAGAAAAAGGTTTCATGCATTCGGACCGCCGATGATCTCGAGGTACTTGCGAAACTATACCGTCTTACACGCGACCGCTATTACCAAATTCAGCCTGCGCTGGGCGGGCCGATTACTTGTGGCCTGATCCCGCGATATCTACGGCGATGCATTGCGGAAGACGTCGCCGAGCAACAGGTCAACGTTTCGACGAAGTTGAGGTAGTGAATCCCTTTCTGACCGATCCTGACAAGCTCGGTCTAGTTCAGGAACCCGGCCGTTACCTACCGTACGCAGCGCTAGCGGCCATCGGCTTACGATGCATGGTGTACCCGTCGTAGGTTTCCTGACGGAAGTTCAGATTCGGGGCGCAGAGCTTCTCTGTCTGGCTCAAGAAGAGGTACCCACCCGGCTCAAGGTAAAGATGCAGACGTTCCATCAATGCCAGCCGTTGTGCGCGAGAAAGCTGGGGCAAAACATCCATGCAGAAGATGCAGTCAAAACGGCCGATGTAAACCGGCTTGGTCAGGTTCATGGTGTTGAATGTGACCAGACTGCGCAGGCGCGGCTTCACCAGCAGATGTCCGTTCCCATGCGATCCATTGGCCGATCCACTGCCCGATCCGTTCTGCGCTCCTTCCGAAGTACCGTTGCCATTCGCATTTACAATCTTGGAGAAGCACGCGCGAATCATCGCGGGAGGCAAGCCCGTCAGCGACGACTGGGGATAAAGTCCACGCTCTGCCACTTGAATCGAAGAAGGCAGAAGATCGCTGCCGACGATGTGGATCGACCATTCTTTTCCCGGCAACGAGGTTGAAGAGCCTTCCACAATCCCGCCGCTCCGGTTAGAGTTCTTCGATTCCTTACCGCCATTCCCGTTGCTGGAACCGTTTCCATTGCCGGAGCCGTTCGGCATGGCCTCGCACAGGGCCATGGCGATTGAATAAGCTTCCTCCCCCGTGCCGCATCCTGCGCTCCAGATGCGCAGCGTGCAGGCGCCATCGCCCTTACGTGAATAAAATTGCGGCATTACATACTGCGCCAGCGCATGCATCGCTCCGGGATGCCGGAAGAATCCTGTCTTCACATTCATCACTCCGTCGAGAAACTCCGCCAGAGTCGCAGGATCGAGATCGCACGCCCGCATCCGCTCCAGCAACGCGGCCGGCGATTCCAACTGGTGTTTCTCCAGATAATCGGCCACGTGCGCCGCCAGCGCGCTGTTCGGACAGTCCAGCAGCACGCCCGTCTGCCGCTCCACCAACAGGCGCAGTTCGGATAGTTCGTGCTCAAGAATGGTGACGCCCGCCATTAATCTATGCATACAATCCTTCCCCGCATAGTTCGCAAAGATTCCTGCGCCGCTTTCCCGACAGCGCCTTTCCCGGGAGAGGTTCAAATCGCATCTTCAATTACCCGAACTCGACACAGCATATGACTTATACGAATCCTGACCCGCCTGTTGCGCGACAACATTCATTTCTTTTTCCAGCGACGAAAAGCGCTGCATGATCTCGTGAATGCGCAGCGTCATGTTCCGGATTGTTTCGATCTGTGCCCGCGTCTGGGCCGACAAACTTCCGGGTTCAAGCAGAAGCAAATCAGAATTCCCCAGCACCGACGTAAGCGCGTTGTTCATGTTGTGCCGCATCTCGAGCATGTATCGGCCCAGCATTGCCTGCCGCTCCAGCATCGCGCACGACAACTCGGCCATCCGCGCCCGGTTTTCGGCTCGCGAACGGTGCACAGCCTCCGCCGCTGCCAGAACCAAAGTCTCCAGCCAGTGCTCGCTGGGACGCAGAATCGAAACTCGCGGCCAGCGATCCCGCACCAGTTGCGCCGTCGCGGAATCCCGGCATACACAAAATACCGGCTGGCCCGTCGAATGAAGAGGCTCAAGCACCACAGAAAGCAGATCTCTCCGCAACTGCCCGACGATAGCCACGTCGAACACATCCACCGCAAAACGCGGCCACAGCTCTCCGCTCAGCAGCGTGAACGTTGGAACGTTCCGCTCCATCTGCCAGCGCGCGGTGATCCGCCGCGAAAAGTCAGCTTCGTCGGAGATGATCAGTACTGTGGGCGTTTCCACCACTTCCTCTTCCTCGTCTTGATGCCCGAACCAGCGCTGCAAAACCCGGCGCCCTATTGTTTCTTGGGTTGCCGCGCCGCATCCGGATCCCAACCGGATGGACTGGAAACCGCAAACTCCGGCGCCTTGGCCGCGGCTGGGGCAGGTTTCGCAGCAGGCTTCGCGGCCGCACTGGGACCGGCAGCCGCGTTGGCAACGGCCGCCTTGGCGGCAGGTTTGGCGGTAGCGGCAGGCGCGAGCTTTGCCGCAGGTTTAGGCGCAGCCGGGGCAGCCGCCTTAGGCGCAGCCGTCTTCACTGTGGCCGTTGGCCTGGCCGGCGCCGCAGGCTGGGCGGCTACGGCTGGTTTTCCCAGCGGTTTCGCACCCGCAGCAGGCTTGGCTTTGGCATCTCCTTCCGGATTTTTTGCGCGACCCAACGCATGCTCCACCGATGCCCGCAAATCCACCAGCATGCGCAACGGCGATCCCGACGAGTACTCTGCTTGGAACATTACTTTCCACGACTGGCAGATCATGCGCAGCCGCACAATCGGTTCTTGCGCCGAAAACTGTGCGCGCCGGCAGTCGAGCGTCGTGATGTCCCGGTCCTCAAGCTCCGTCAAGCCGTCGAGAATCAGGTTCAGATCGCCCAGCATCAGGCGGAAGAACGCCCGCCGCATCAGATATCCAAATCGTGTGAATGCCGCCAGCGCCACCGGCAGATAAAACAGTTCGCCCGCCAGGCCTTTCGCTTTGCGCCCTTGTTCGAGGATTCCCCCGTGCAGCAGTTCGTCGAGCGATTTGCAGTTGCGCGCTGATTCGAGAACCCGGTCCAGCGCATTCAGCCACACGGGAGGTTTCAACTCGACCGGTCCCAGCACCGGTTCCATCGTCTGCGCGACGAATGCGAGATCCACTTCGTTATCATTCAGTCCAGCCGGCGCGATCTGGCTGAAGTACTGCACCAGCAGGAAATCGATCTTGTCACGGATCGCGTCGGTCTTTGTCTGTTTTGCCAGGTAGTGCTGCAGCAGGCTGATGGTCCCTTCCTGATTCACCAGGGAACTTGTCTGCAGGAATTGCCGCAATTGATGCACCTGGATGGAGTTGTCCATGTGCTCGATCCACTGGGTGGCCTGCTCCACCGTCTCTTTTCCGGGCGTGTCGACCATGGCTGCGAGGTCGGCGCAAGGTTTTATCTCGATGGCGAACTCACGCGCCAGCTCAAAGTAAATCGGATACAGTTTGCGTGCGCAGCTCCATTGTGTTGCCAGATCTTGCACGGGTGTGGATGGGGTCATGGTTTCACGATCCAGTTGGGAACGTCGCGGCGGAAGCGCGCGGCCACGAGCGTTTTGCCAGTTTGATACTGCACGGCTACCACCCTAACTTCTTCGTCGAGCGAACCATCGGAATTGCGGACGCGCAAAAGATCGTCAAACTCCAGCGGAGTCTTCGAAGCGAAAAGGACTTCGCGCGGTGTGCCGAATTCGATGACGGTGCTCTCGCTGAAGTCTGTTGCCGTGCCTGATTCAATGACTCGGGCGAGTTGCACGGGCACGCGCATCGAAGTAGCGTCGGGAAAGTAGCGTGCTAATTCCGCGACCGGGCTTGCATTCTGCCCGCTACGCGCCGTGGCCGTCCCGTGATGCGCCAATCAGTTCCTGCCCTCCGATGAAATTTGCGCGGACACCCCGCCTGCGAATGCCCACCGAAAAAATTAGAAACGACTCAGCAATCGCCGCTCTACTGAACGAAATGCGGTCAGGCTCCCCCTCTTCCTGGTTTGGAAGAGCGTTGGGGAGCCAGTTTCCGCGGTTCGCATGTAGATGGAGCAACATGGGAACCATCTTAGCGAACGAAAGGTCTAGTACTCGCGTGAATGCTTTTTCAGCAAGTTAAGATGTGCTTGATTTCACTTCTGGAATGAGCCGGGAACCTTCCAATCTCAGACTGAGACGCGAGTCTCAATTCGCTGCACCCCGAGAAACCAACAGCCGCCCTGTGCTGGTCAGAGTGCCGCGCCCGCCACCGATCGGGATCCGCATTGATCTTCCCCAAAGTGCTGCGCATTTAAGACTCATTTAAGACCTCCGGCAACCACGGAGTCACACTAGGCTGACTTTTTCTTCTCCGCCTCTCGCAGGTAGCGCTCGACCTCCGTCTTGCCGCCGTGCCGCGCCCAGTCGGCGGGTGACCCGTGCCAGATAATGTCTTTGATATCGAGTCGCGCGCCACGCTCCACGAGCAACCGAACCAGGCCGGCATGTCCAGCAAGCGCAGCCTGATGCAACGGAGTTGAGTGTGCGTGGGCGCCGATCGGGTTATAGCGGTCCGGGTCTTCCCCCGTATCCAGGAGCATCGTGACAATCTCGACGTGCCCGAACATCGCCGCCAACGTAACCGCCAAATGACGCTGCTTGCTATCAGCATTCGGAAGTAGCCGCCCTGCCTCCTCGGTCCGTCCCAATGCTGCTGCGATCGGCAGATCGACCCGCCCACCACATGCCAGCAACGCATTTACCGCTTCAAACTCGCCATGCAGAACCGCGCCATGAAGCGCCCCGTTCGGGTCGGCTCCATGAGCGCACAGCAGAGCGATCAGCGGAACCTGCACCCGGAACTGCCGTGCTACCATTCCGCTGGACACCAGGCCCAAGGTTTCGTTCAAAGCAGATTGTTCTGCGCCCGCATCGAGAATCACCTTTGCTACTTCAACAATCTGCTGGGGAAGTTTTCCGTGGCGTACCGGATTCTCCGCCACGAACTCCAGCAACGTGGGATTCTGGAAGTAATTGCCGCCCTCGAAAAGCACGTGCTCATGCACCAAGTTCCGATGTTGCCCGAGGTGCTGGCGTAATCCGGCCACATCTCCGGCGTCCAGAAGATCCACCGCTCGACGGAACGGGACGTCCTCGATTCGTTCATGATGGGGCAGATCCAATCGGTCGGCCAATGTAGGTTTTTCAATGTGCCGCTTAAGCCTTGGCCAGCTGGGAAACCCGTGTTCTCGGGCGATCGTGAGCTGCGCGTCGCTCAGGCTGAGCCGAACCTCGAAGATTTCGGGATCCAGTGCTCTTTCGAATCGGGGATGAAACTCCTTGATCCGTTGCGCAGCTTGCGGATCACGTGCCGCATGTTCTTTGAGCAAATCTTTGGCTTGATGCTTGAGGTGAACGAGGCTGGGATTCTGCGGAAGCGGTTTGACCGGCATGACGAACTTCCTTTCGTATGCCCAGGTCCGCATGTTGTGGGCGGAAAGTCAGTCCGCGAAACTCAGATTGTTCGAAACCGGGTGGACTTCTGTCCTTCCCGCGGACCGGTTGCGCCCCGCGCGCTCCGCCGATCTTACCATGAGGAATGGATCCGCACTTGAGGTGTAAGAAGAAGGTTACTGCAGCGTCGTGCTCGCCGCGGCCCCTACCCCGATGTTGTAACGCTTCAGTTTGCGATAAAGCGTCGCGCGGCTGATGCCCAGCATGCGTCCCGCAAGTGCTTTGTCGCCCTTGACCTGCTCGAATACGCGCTGGATCGTTGCCCGCTCAATATCTTCCAGATCGGTCGTCGACATCGGTTCGCGCGCGGACACTGCGACCACAGTCTCACCCATAAGATCAGGGTCGAGCACCGATGTCTTAGCTGCTGCCGCTTGAATTACCGGGCCCGGAACCATTTCGGCTCCCGAGGCAATAGCAGGCGGCAAATCGCCCAGATCAATCGTTCTTCCATTGCCCAGAGCCACTGCTCTCTCGACGCAGTTCTCGAGTTCTCTGACGTTACCCGGCCACTCGTAGTGCATCAGCGCCTTCATCGCCGCACTTGCCACGTGCACCTCCCCTCCGGGCGCGTAGCGATCCAGGAACCAATGCACGAGCAGGGGAATGTCGCTGCGCCGCTCCCTGAGCGCCGGAACAAACAAGGTCACCACGTTCAGACGGAAGTAAAGGTCCTTGCGGAACGTGCCATTTTTGTACGCTGCTTCGAGATCCCGGTTGGTCGCGGCGATCACGCGCACGTCGACCTTAACCCGCTGATTGCTGCCTACCGGGCGCACTTCCTTTTCCTGCAGCACACGCAGCAGCTTGGCCTGCAATTCCAGCGGCAGTTCACCAACCTCATCCAGAAAGATGGTGCCGCCGTCGGCCGCCTGAAACAGTCCCTGTTTCGACTTCAGTGCACCGGTGAACGCGCCTTTCTCGTATCCAAACAGCTCGCTTTCAATCAACGTCGGAACCAGCGAGCCGCAATCCACGGCTACAAAGGGACGCCCGGCAAATGCACCCCGGAAGTGCATGGCGCGCGCCACCAGCTCTTTCCCCGTTCCGCTCTCGCCATAAATCAGTACGGGCGTGCGCGTATCCTTCAGCCGCGCCACCATGCGCAGCACTTCCTGAATCCGCGTCGACGACCCCACAATTCCATGGACGGCCGTTTCCGAATCCGTCCTTTGCCGGAGAAACTCGTTCTCTTCGACCAACCGGACTTTTTCTGCCATCCGCCGCAAAAACAGCCGCAGTTCCTCGAGCGGCGAGAACGGCTTGGTGATGTAGTCATACGCACCCAGCTTCATCGCCTGCACGGCCGTCTCAATCGAGCCATGGCCGGTCATAAGAGCCACTTCGGTTCGCGGCAAAAGCCGTTTCACTTTCTCCAGGAACTCGAGCCCCGACATGTGCGGCATCACCATATCCGTCAAAATCATGTGCACGGATTGTTCTTCCAAAAGCGCCAGCGCCGACTCGCCGCTTTCCGCCTCTAGGCATACAAACCCCAGCGCCTCGCCGACGGTCGAGCACAGCTTACGAATGGTCTGTTCATCATCTACGATCAGCAGACGAATGCGGAGATCTTCTTTACTGGCGTTATTCACTCAGCCTTCCCGAACGTTCTCGATATGACGTCGATAAACTGCTGGACGCGAAACGGTTTTTCCACGCACGGGGCCCCGGTCTCCCGTAGAGTCGCCACTGTTTCTTCGTTCGCGATATCGCCCGTAATGAACACCAGACGATTCGCCAGATCCGGACGGTGCTGGACAATCCATGCATGGACCTGGCCGCCATCCACTCCTCCGGGTGTGCGCATGTCGGAAACCACACCTAGAAATGTCCCGGTCTCGAGCACATGCAGCGCATCCACGCCCGATTCGCAGGACACCACTGGATATCCACTGCGCTCTAAGGCGGCCTGCACGTAGGCCATCACCGCAGGCTCATCTTCGATCAGTAACACAGGCAGAGATTGAGGCTTCATCACCGGAAGGCTCATGCTTGGTTTACTCCTGCGGCCAGACGAATCGACACGATCTGGGAGGCTGCCGGCAAGCGCACGATAAACGTCGCTCCCGTGCCGCCGATGTTGTTGTGGCAGAGAATCTCTCCGCCGTGTTCCTTCACAATGCCGTAGCAGATGCTGAGACCCAGGCCGGTACCCTTCCCAACTTCCTTGGTTGTAAAGAATGGGTCGAAGATCCTGTCGGGATGCGAGATGCCATTGCCGTTGTCCGCAAACGAGACCTCTACCGAATCTCCAGCCTTGGTCGACATGATTTCAATGCGAGCCGGGCGTCCCACCTCGCGCACGGCATCGTAAGCGTTATTCAGGATGTTGAGGAACACCTGCTGCAGTTGATGCGCATCTCCCACTACTTCCGGCAATCCCTCATCCAGGTGTTCGATGACTTCCACGCCGTGGCTGTTAAAGTCATACGAGCGCAGCTGAATCGTCCGCCGCAAAATCAAATTCAACTGCACCGGATTCCGTTGCGGAGGCATCTGCCGCGCAAAACTAAGCAGATTCTGCACGATCTGCTTGGTCCGTTGCGCCTCCGCCAGAATCACCCGCAGGTCTTTCCGCGCAGTTTCCGGCAGATCGGGGTTCTCCATAAGGAGATCGGCAAAGCCAAGAATTGCGGTGAGCGGATTGTTCACTTCGTGCGCCACGCCCGACACGAGTTGTCCGACGGCCGCCATTTTCTCGGCATGAACCAACTTGTCGCGCAGCACCGCCGAATCCGTAATGTCGGTGAGCACGGCTACAAGGCTCGTCACCGCTCCATGCTCATCACGCATCGGGCTGAGATTGGCCGAAACCTTCCCCGACACGCCATTGCGTCTTAAAATTTCCAATTCGAGATTGTCGACCTGCTGCCCGTGAAATGTGCTTTGCAGTGCCTCTGCGAGAGGCCGCGTAAATCCAGGCGCCGCCAGTTCCAGCAAAGGACGCCCGAGCAACTCCCGCTGTTCGAATCCTGCGTCATACCACCGCCGGTTGGCATAGCTGATCAGCCCAGCCGTGTCCGCGACCAGAATCAGGCTTTGCGTGTTGCTGAGAATCTTTCCCGAAAAATCCCGCTCGCGATGCAGTTCCGACTGATAGGTGCGAAGTCCCGTCACATCCAGCATCAGCCCGCGAATCTGCAAAACCCGTCCCATGCTGTCGTAGAGACCAAAGGCATTGATCAGCACATGGATCGGGGATCCGTCTTTCCGCCGCAGGGTGGCTTCAAAGTTCCGCAGGTGCCCTTGCTCCTCCAGCAGGCGCGCATGGTGCTGACGCTGTTCCGGAGTCCTATACAGCTGTGTCGGAATGTCAATCTGCAGCAGTTCTTCGCGACTCGTGTATCCCAGCATGCGCACCATGGCGTCGTTTACTTCCACAAAACGTCCACTCGGCGTGCTGAAGAATAGGCCTTCCTGTATGTTGTCGAAGAGTTCACGATACCGGCGCTCGGCTTCGCTACGATCGGAAATGTCTTTCAACACATGGATTGTCTGCATGCCCTCGCCCGTGGCGCCATGCACGCGCGAGGTCGAAATCAGATAAGTCCGGTCGAATACCGGATGCGCAAACTCCCCCGATTCATCACCCACCGATCGGCAGAACGGGCAGGAATATGACGTCGAATCCGCTGTTAACGCCACCAGTGCCCGCATGTTGATGCCAATCAACTCGGCCGGCGCCACCCCAATCATTGACGCCAGTGACCGGTTTACTCGCAGCACTTTGTCGGATTGATCGTGCACGACAATGAAGTCCGAGATCGCGTCAAAGATCTCGGTCCAATGCCGGCTCGATTGCTCGATCTTCGTGAAGAGCCGCGCATTCTCCAGCGCCATCGCGGCATGACCCGCCATGGTCTCCAGGAAAGTTATCTCTTGTTGCTTAAGAGAGGATGCGCTCTCGGATAAGCAGAGCAATCCCGCCAACTCCCCGTTCGCCCGCG
>Ga0126378_10001639_pt1 | contig 16559 bp, 19 predicted proteins | sample PanSoiMetPlot_23_FD_92587 | JGI IMG/M metagenome (GOLD analysis project Ga0126378, IMG submission 92587) | Tropical forest soil microbial communities from Panama - MetaG Plot_23 | ecosystem: Environmental > Terrestrial > Soil > Tropical forest > Bulk soil | place: Panama | collected 2016-02-17 | reverse complement strand
GCTAAAACTTGAGGTGCAAGCGTTCCGCGACGATTCGGGTCAGGCAAACGCTGCGAGGAAGACTGAGAAGAAGGAGGACAGGCAGGAATGCCTGTCCTACTTGGAACGTTGCCGATTTCGAGCACGTCACCCTTATGCAGCGCTCTGCCTTGGTGGCCGCCGAGGCCGCTGAGAAGATGAGTCGACGCGCTCCCAAGAAAAAGCCGGGCTGCGATTCCGCCTTGCACGCACAAATAGCAGCGGGCTCCCGAACGTGTCGGACCGAGCCGCAGCGTTTGGCCCGGTTTGGCTTCGAACGAAGTCCAGGGCGGAACAGTCGTACCATCGAGAGTCGCGCCGAAATCCGAACCAGCGAGTGCACCGATGGCGCCGTGTGGAAACTGAAACGTTCCGCCGAGAAGTGTCATCTCGAGTCCGGCGGCGCTCTCGGCGTTGCCCACGAGACGATTCCCGATGCGCAGAGCAACCGCGTCGGCCGCGCCCGAAGGCGATACGCCCATCGGCCCAAAACCTTCGCGTCCCAAATCCTGCACCGTCGTGAGGAGCCCTGGCGCCAGCACGTGAATCTCGCTCATGCGCGTTGCAGCTCCAAGAAGCGCTCGCGCGAAATCGGCACAAATCGTACGCGGTCACCGATGGCGAGAAGGCTTAAGTGGTCGCGGTCGGTTCGAAACATTGCGAGCGGCGTGCGTCCAAGCAGTCTCCAGCCACCCGGAGTTTCGAACGGATAGACTCCCGTTTGATTCCCCGCGATACCCACGCTTCCCGCGGGGACTTTCTTGCGCGGCGCAGGCAAGCGCGGCGTGACCAACTCTTTCGGCAATTCGCCGAGATAAGCGAAGCCGGGCACGAATCCAAGAAAATAGACTAGGTAAGTCGTGGAAGAATGCAGTTTGATGACGCGCTCGGCGCTCGTGCCGTGCTTCGCAGCGACATCTTCGAGGTCCGGCCCAAACTCTCCGCCGTAGCACACGGGAATTTCCACTTCTCGTGGCTTCGGTAGTTTCACTTTGTCCAGCCGACCCAAGTAATTGCGAAGCTCTTTCTCCAACTCTTTGTGTTGCCATTTCAGCGGATCGAACTTCACGAGCAGCGAGCAATATGCCGGATGCAAGTTGCGCACGCCGCGAAGTGGCTCGTTTTCCAGTAGCCGCAAGAACTTCGTGACATTCTCGTTCGCTTCGAGAGTGATTTTCTCTCCGAAATAAATGAGCAGCGACTGGTCGCTCGCGGCCTGAAATCGCGGTTTTGAGGATCTTGGATTGGGCATGTCCGCGGAAGTATACCGCCGAAAGAGTTTGAGCACCTTGGATGCCTATTTGAGCGTCTTGCGAACCAAGTGATGTTCCACTTGAATCTTTGCCTCTTTCGACAGGGTTTGTACTGCAAGCTGTGTCTCGCGCACCATCAGCACGCACCCAAATGCCAAGCCGAGGACGGCCAATGCGCCGGACAGGATGGCCAGCGCGGCGCCCACTTCGAAAATGAGCCTCTGGTGGTAATACGCAGCAATGGATCCGCAAACGGAGACCAGTGCGGACGTCGCGAATGATCCAATTCCGGCGTAGAAAAGCCGCAGCGCCTTCAGCAGCATCTGCGCGCGCACTTGCAGCGGCTCAAGCTGCGCATTGTAGATTTGGTAGCCCTCGCTAGCCGGATCGAAACCCGCCAGCTCTGCCGCCACAACGCGAGTGCGATTTACTACGCGGGCAAGACGATTGCTCGTCCCCAACGCCAAAACGGATGATGCGTTGGTGAGAATCGCGGGCGCCACGATAGCTGTGAGTACCGCAAAAGGATTGTCGGCGACAGAAGTGTATTGCAATGTTCACCTTTCTTCGTTGCCACTTCTCTGAGCGTTTACTTCTTACCCGTGAGCTGGCGGATCAAATCGGCTTCGGCCTGACGATAGGGCGTCCCGTCCGGATGCAGCACCTCGTGGAACCACACCGGCGGCTGATCGTGAATGTACGGGTGCTGCCAGGATTCCCAGGGCAGATTCGTTTGCGTTTTGCCGGCGACGAATCCCCAATTGATCGCGCCGACTCTTTCCTCTTTGGCAATGGGCAAAATCGTGTCAAACGTGCTGCCGACAGAACGCGCCATGAACTCCGTGCAAATGACTGGGCGATTGTATTTCTTCAGCCAGACGACTTCGCGCTTGAAGTATTCCGCCCAACTGTAGTTATGAAACGTGATGACGTCAGACTCGCGCAGTTGAATCTGTTCCAGGTTGCCCAGGTGTGCATCGTCTGGAGTTTGATCGATGCAACAAACTCCACTGGTGAGCGGCTGAGTGGGATGGACCTCGCGCGCCCATTCGAACACTTGCGGCAGGAGCGTCAGCACACGAGCACGCTTATCTTTTGGTTCCGTGGAATAGAGCCCCAGGCTCTCGGAACCGGGTTCGTTCCAAACGTCCCAGGCAAGAATGCGTTCGTCTTTCGCGAAGGCGCCAACGACTCCCCGGACGTAGGCTTTGAGGCGAGGGTATTGCACGGGATCCGCAAGCGCGGCGGCTCCAGGACTCTGCACCCAGCCGGAGTTGTGAATACCTGGAACCGGCGGATGCTGCGGCCCCAACTGCGGGAGCGGGTCCCAACAGGAATCGAAGAGCACAAACATTGGCCGAATGTGATGCCGCGCCGCGATTGTCAGGAATTGGTCAATCCGCTTCTGAAAGCCGGGCGCATCCTGTTGCCACAGCAAGTCGTGCAGGAAGACGCGCATGGTGTTCATGCCCAGCGATTCCGCCCAGCCCAGTTCCTGATCGATTTGCTGCGGATCGAAGGTTGCTTCCTGCCACATTTCCAACTGGTTGATAGCCGAGCGCGGCGTGTAGTTGCTGCCAATCAGCCACGGCTGTTGCGCGTACCAGGCGTTGGCTTTTTGCTCCGTCCACCGCGCCGTCTGCGCATGCAATGTGGATGCACAAGCCGCCAGCGCCAAAATGGCCAACAAGAGAAAGACGCTTGCACCTTTCATCGTCATGCTCCCGACGGCAATTGTATGCTATGGATTGCAAATCTGTCTGGGAGGAAGCCATGAAAAGCGGATGGGCGGTGGTTACGGGAGCGTCTTCTGGAATCGGCGAAGCGTTCGCGCGAGAGCTTGCTCGGCGGGGACATCCCGTGCTTGCTGTGGCGCGGCGTCGCGAACGCCTCGAGGCACTTGCTAAGCAGGCTTGCACACAAGACGGTCACATCGAGCCTATGACGGCCGACCTCTCGACAGAACAAGGCGTCACTGCCGTGTTGCAGCGCATGGAGGAGTTGCGAGAAATCGAGCTGCTAATCAACAATGCGGGCTTAGCAAATGGACAAGATTTTCTCTCGCCCTCCGTGGACCGCGAGATTGGCGCGCTAAAACTGAACGTTGAAGCGGTGGTGAAACTGACCCACGGCGCTCTTCAGGGAATGGTGCCCAGGAAGAGTGGAGCCATCATCAATTTGGCTTCCGTCGTAGCCTTCCAGCCTTTTCCTCATTTCGCCGTGTACGCGGCGACGAAAGCTTTTGTTCTTTCTTTCACTGAAGCGGTTGCGGAAGAGATTCGAGGCACGGGAGTGCGGGCCCTGGCGCTTTGTCCCGGCCCGGTCGCTACGGAACTCGACATGTTCGCGCACAACGAGGGGTTACTCGGAAAACTTCCGGCCCTGACTGCAGAGCAGGTGGTGAAAGCAGGATTGCGAGCACTGGACCAAGGACGCGTGGTCAAAATCGTTGGCTTCCTCAATCGATTTCCGCCATTTATGGGACGCTTTGCACCGCGATGGGCAATGCGTCGCTTGATGGGTGCCCTTGTTAAATCACCGCAAAGGCTGCCAGCAGAAGGCGTGAAGGCTTAGCCATGCCAATGATTCTCTTTCGAAGGTAGATTCGCCGCTTAGGCCAACGCGAAGCTGGGATCGGCGTTCAAGGTGACATCTGCGAGGAGGCCAGCGCGAAGGCGAGGATACGCGGCGGCGGCGATCATGGCTGCGTTGTCGGTGGAAAGGGCGCGGCTGGGAAAGAATACTCCGACGCCGGAGGTTTTGGCTCGCTCTTCAAAAGTGGCTCGCAACTGGCTGTTCGCCGCGACACCGCCGGAAACGAGCACGCTCTCGAGACCCACTTCTCGCACAGCGATCATGGTCCGGTCCACTAAATCACGCACCACCGCGTTCTGGAATTCACGAACCAATGCTAAGGTCTTTGGACTGCAGAGCGGCAGCAGTTGTTCGAACTTTCGTTCTCCGCGCGCCAGGGCCTCCTCCCGTTTGCGAATCTCTACCGAGTATTCCGTGTTTTCTCGAACGTGATAGAGCACGGCAGTCTTCAATCCACTGAAACTGAAATCGAGCGGGTTGCCGCGCGTTTTCGTTGGACCGAATTTCACGGGCGCGGGCGCTCGGTCAGCGGCAGCTGCAAGACGATCTAAGATTGGCCCACCCGGGTAACCGAGCGCGAGCAGCTTCGCGACTTTGTCGTAGGCTTCCCCGGCGGCATCATCGCGCGTCTGTCCTAGATTCCGGTAATGGAAAAGTGCGCTGGAATCGGGAGGGCTGGAAGCGTCTGCTTTCACTTCATAAAGTACCGTGTGGCCGCCGGAAACGATCAGGCACACCGCTGGCAGCTTCGGTGTGCCCCCGGTTTTATGCGCTTCGAGAAAAACAGCGTGGACATGTCCCTCGAGATGATTCACCGGCACGAACGGCTTTCCGAGCGATTGTGCCAGCGTTTTCCCGTATGTAATCCCTACGAGCAGCGCGCCAACCAGTCCCGGTCCCTGCGTCACGCCAATCGCGTCCACTTCTTCCAGCTTGGTGCCCGCCTGCGACAAAGCCTCGCGGACAACGGGTACGATTTGCCGCAAGTGCTCGCGCGAGGCCAGCTCAGGCACGACGCCGCCATACTTGCGGTGCACGTCGATTTGAGAGGCGACCACGCTCGAGAGAATTTCGCGGCCATCGGCAACAACTGCCGCCGCCGTCTCATCGCAGGAAGATTCGATGCCTAGAATTCGCGTGTTCATGCGATCTCTACAACGGACGGCCTCGGAAGGCCGCCCCTGCAGCTCGTTTCTGATTGTCAAATCAACGCTCATTTGGTCTTTCCGGGAAAGCAGATTCCTCGCTTCGCTCGGAATGACAGATGGAGATAACTTTCGAGTCGCGAACTACAGCTTCAAGCTTTTCAAATATTCTCGGAAGTCGCCGCCAAACTCTTTGTTCTGCAAAGCGATTTCTACCGTCGCTTTCAAGAATCCCAATTTGTCGCCCGCATCATAGGAGACACCATCATAAATGTACGCCCAGAGGCCATCTTCCTGCGCAAGAATGCGCAGCGCGTCGGTCAACTGGATTTCGTTTCCCGTGCCGGGCTTGGTGCGCGCCAAACAATCGAAAATCTGCGGAGGCAGAACGTAACGCCCGGTGATCGCGAGGTTCGAGGGGGCTTTCTCGGGCTTCGGCTTTTCTACTACCTCTCGAATCCGCAGCAGCCGCGCTCCGAAAGGAGGTTGAGGAGCCGGCTCGCCACCCACGATGCCGTACAGATGCGTTCTCTCCTTGGGCACTTCTTCCACGGCGATCGCTCCTACGCCGGTCGCAGCATAGACATCAATGAGTTGCTTGGTCGCGGGATTGGGACCAGGAATGAGCACATCGCCGAGCAACACCGCAAAAGGCTCATCGCCAACGAGATCCCTTGCTACTAAGACAGCGTGACCCAGGCCCAGCGGCTCCTTTTGCCGCGTATAACTCACCTGCACCATGTCGCTGATGTGGCGCACCATGGCGGCTTGTTCTTTTTTCCCTTTTTCTTCCAGAAAGCGCTCCAGCGTGGGCGAGTAATCGAAGTGGTCTTCGATCGAGTTCTTCCCTTTTCCGGTGACGATAATGATGTGCTCGATCCCCGATGTCACGCACTCTTCGACTACGTACTGAATCTGTGGCTTGTCAACGACGGTAAGCATTTCTTTGGGCTGCGCTTTGGTCGCAGGCAAGAAACGCGTGCCCAGGCCCGCGGCGGGCAAGACCGCTTTGCGCACTCGGCGCGCGGCTTGAGTTTTACCTTCCGTTGTGTCCGCCATCAGACTCCTCGTTCCATCACTTTTTCTTCGCAGGCTTCTTATCTTTGGATTCTTTAGAGGGCGATTCTTTGGCGCCTGTATCTTTCTGCGTGGAATCCTTCACGGCGCTCGCTGCCTCTTTGGAATCCGCGGCTGGCTTTTCGGAATCGCCGCCGCTGGATTTCTTCGCGTAATCGGTGACGTACCATCCCGCGCCTTTGAACTGGATCGCGGGCGCGGCGATCTGTCGCTCGACCTTGCCGCCGCAATGGGGGCATTTCTTCAAATGCGGGCCGGCCACTTTCTCAATCCGCTCCATCAAGCGGCCGCAGCTCAGGCATTTGTACTCGTACAGGGGCACAGAGAGTCCTCCGATCAGCGCTCAAAACGGAAAGTATACCATTGCTTTCGCGACGGCCTCGAACAGCCTGAACCACTAGATGGTGGCTATAAGCCATTCATAAACGGATTCGATAAAAAACAAAGGCAATCCCTCAGGGGCTAAGGCCCTTCTTTCTCTGGCTTTTGATGTCGGAGCTAAAGCTCCGACCCCCTGGTGCGCATTTGTGAGACAGCTTCTAGTCTCCAATTAGGTCGAATGCATACGAACGAGGGGCCCGTGAATCTAATGAAGCGTGAAAATACGAACGGGTTTAGTTGCGTTTATAGCCGTTGTGCAAGCAATTCTCTTTCTGGCGCATTTGATTCTGTATGAGACGTGGACGTTTTCGACGCCGGGCAGTGGCGCCACAGGGACGCTGTGGCTGAAGATTGTTCTTGGAGTTCTGTCAGTGAGCTTTCTCGTGGCATCGCTGTTGGCGTGGCGATATACGGGAGCGGCTTTTCGGGCGATTTACAAAGTGGCAGCCGTGTGGCTTGGTCTTCTCAGCTTTTTGTTCATCGCGACGGTTTTTTCCTGGGCCGCTTTTGGAGTTGCATGGGTGGCTGGGTTACACACGAACTTTCATAGGATAGTGGAAGTATTGTTTGGCACGGCTGCTGTGGCAGGTATCTACGGCGTTTTTAATGCGAGCTGGACGCGCATCACGCGAACGACTGTGCGGCTGGCGAACCTTCCGGAAGCGTGGCGTGGCCGGAAGGCAGCGCTCATCAGCGACCTGCACCTGGGGCACGTGCGAAACGGGAGCTTTCTGCGGCGAATCGTTGCAGACGTGCGGCAACAAAAGCCGGATGCGATTTTCATCGCGGGCGATTTGTACGACGGCACGGCGATTGACGCGAAGCGTGCAGCGGAGCCGCTCAGCCAATTGACGGCGCCGCACGGTGTCTATTTCGTGGCGGGAAATCACGAACAGTTCGGCGACGATAGCAAGTATTTGCATGCTGTGGAGGCCGCCGGCGTGCGCGTGTTGCGAAACGAAAAAGTGGAAGCTGCCGGGTTGCAGATCATCGGAGTGCCTTACCGGCATGCAACACATACGACGCACTTTGCGTCGGTGCTCAAGGACATTGGCGTGGACCGCGGGCGTGCGAGCATTTTGCTGACGCACGCGCCGGATCATCCGCAAGTGGCGGAAGCAGCGGGAGTTTCGCTGCAGCTTTCAGGCCACACGCATGTGGGACAGTTCATTCCGTGGAGTTGGATGGCGCGGCGAATTTATCGCCAGTTTGCCTATGGGCTGAGCCGGATCGGCAAAATGCAAGTGTTCACCTCTAGCGGCGCGGGGACCTGGGGACCGCCACTGCGGCTGGGGTCGAATCCAGAAATCGTGGTTCTGCAGTTCGAGTGAGGGACGGGTCTCTGATCAGCCGACTCATCGGGGACTAATCGGGCATAAACCCAAAGCGTGATAGATTTGATTCCACGATGTTGCTCCAAATCGTAATTCATCTGTCGGTTGTCGTCTCACCTTTGGTCGCGCAATCAGATAAGCCCACGGCATCGAACACGACACCATCAAACTCAGTGGAAGTCAGTATTTGTGACGTCGCGGCCCAGCCAGCCAAGTATAAAAACAAGATTATCCGAGTCCAGGGCGAAGTTCTGCACACGGGGATACACGGTGGTGTGGTCTTCGACCCAGCATGCAATCAGCACGGGATTAACATTCAAATCTCTAAATCTGTTGAGGACCATCCCGACCTAGTCGCTTTCCATGACGCCATCTTCAACAAGGGATGTGTCGGCACTCACGGAAAGGAAATACACGGCACCTTCTCCGGGCGGTTCATCTTTAGACCCCGCGAAAAGCGCTGGAAGTATTTGATTGATGTTGAACGAGTCGAGAATCTCGACGTCAAAATCAATCCGGGAAGCTGCGCGACATGACTGCGAGTCTGCTCGTTGCCCCTTCTTCGCATGTGGCAAGAAGGGTTGGAACGGCGCTAGACTCTTCGACATGAGCGCGAAGAGCGAATCTGCGAAACCTGCGAACGCCAGCGAGGCCCCACGCGGCTGTTTGTACCTTGTTGGCACGCCAATTGGGAATCTCGAAGACATCACCTTGCGCGCACTAAGAATCCTAAAAGAGGCCGATCAAATCGCGTGCGAAGATACGCGGCACACTCAAAAGCTGCTGACACACTACGACATTCACCGGCCGCTGGTTAGCTACCACGAACACAATGAACTGACACGCGCGCCGGAACTGGTACTGGCGATGGAGCAGGGCGCGAAAATTGCTCTCGTCAGCGACGCCGGGATGCCGCTGGTGTCGGATCCCGGGCACCGGCTCGTGACCCTTTGTTTGCGCCACCACATTCCCGTGGTTCCGATCCCCGGACCTTCCGCATTGCTGGCTTCCCTCTCCGCTTCGGGCCTACCGGGCGAGGAATTCCTCTTCGTTGGGTTTTTGCCAGCGCGAACTGGCGAGCGTCGCCGGGCACTCGAACGGCTGCGGATCGAGGATCGCACCATCATTCTTTACGAAGCGCCACACCGCGTTGCGGAGTGCGTCGCGGACGCGCACGAAATTCTGGGCGACCGGCCGGCCTGCCTGGCGCGCGAAGTGACGAAGCTGCATGAAGAGTTTTTGCGCGGCAAACTCTCGGAAATTGCAGCTTCGCTGGAAGAACGTCCCGCGCGCGGGGAGATTACCCTGCTGATCGGGCCAGCGGACGCCGCAGAGAGCAGAGCCGAAGCAAACTCATCCCAGTCGCTCGCTGCGCGCGTCGAAGAGCTGATGCACCAGGCCAAGCTGGACCGCAAAGAGGCGCTGAAGCTCGCCGCCAAAGAACGCGGCCTGACCCGCCGCGCCGCGTACGACCAGTTGGTTGACAGCCGGTCCTGCGAAGCAGGAAGTAGCGAAGAGTGAGCGGAGAGCCGGTATGGTTTTTTGCTTCGTTTCTAGCCAGCAAATAAATCGAAAGGAATGCGTATCGTGGCCCACCGGCCGCGCATCGAAGTCAGGGTCAGCCTAGGGTAGGGCCGACCATCCCACCAGTGAGGTAATTCCATGAGCATCTACGGCGGCAAAGAATTGGCAGAAGCGTTTCGAACGGTACGCAAGAACACGATTCAGGTCGCGGAGGACATTCCGGAGGACAAGTACAGCTTTGAGGCCGCGCCAGAGGTGCGCTCCGTGGGGCGGATGCTCACGCACGTGGCCATCGCCACGCGCATCTGGGAAGAAGTTCATAAGAAGCGGCTGAAGACGCTGGTCGGCTTCGATTTCTTTGGAATGATGGACAAATTCAACGCAGAGGAAGCCAAGCCGAGGTCGAAAGCGGAAATTGTGGCGTTGCTGCGAAGCGAAGGCGACCAATTTGCCGCCTGGCTGGAAACGCTGACGCCGGAGATTCTTGCGGAAACCGTGACCGAGCCCGACGGGAAAACCGTGAAGACACGCTTCGAGAGACTGCTCAGCGCGAAAGAACACGAGATGCATCATCGCGGGCAGTTAATGTTGATAGAGCGCCAGTTGGGAATCGTGCCGCACCTGACGCGGCAGTTTCAGGAGCGCGTGGCGCAAATGCGCGCCGCCGCAAAGGCGTGAGTTAGCCAATCATCCGAGGGATATCATCCGATTTGTTTGGTGCGAATGCCCTTCACCGGATTCGTGGTGAGTTCGCCCACCAAGCCAAGAAAACGGGTGATGTGGGGCAGCTTCGCGTGCACATCGAAGGCTGCCTCATCCACCCACTCCGAATGAACATAGAAGACAAACGGCTCGCGGAGAGCTTCAAAGAGATGGATGCGGATGCAACCGGGCTCTGCCCTCGTTGGCCCTAGCAGGCCAAGCAACTCGTCGCGAAGTTGCCGCACCTTTCCCGGTTGCGGCTCAAATCGAACAAAAGTATGAAGCGCCAAGGCTGCCTCCCGGTGCGTAGACGACCTATGCAGCTAGTATCTGGAAAACTGCAAAAATTGCTGCCGAATTATCCAGCGTAACCTTTTATCCGCCCGCCAGTTATTATCCACAGAGCGATGAAGGCCACCCGACCACCGGGAAGGAAGGCTGCTCCGCCAGGAAGCGGCTCGCCAGCGAACGCGGGCCCGCCACAGCACGCGGACGAACGTTTGCTTATTGAAGCTGCACAGAACGACCCGGCAAAGTTCGATGCGCTCTATGAATTGCATTTCGAACGCGTGTACGGATTTGTTGCGAGCCGGACGCGCGACCGCGCCACGGCGGAAGACGTAACGTCGGAAGTGTTTCACAAGGCGCTGGCAAACTTGCCTCGGTATGAGTGGCGCGGCGTTTCGTTTGCGGCGTGGCTTCTGCGAATTGCAGCGAACGCCATTGTGGATCAAGCCAAACGCACGTCGCGCGAATTCCTGTCCCCCAACGATCCTGAGGAACTTGGCGGCGATTCGGGCTTGCAGGCTTCCGAATTGAGGGTCATCGAGAACCGCGCGCAATTGTTTCGGTTGGTGGGACAGCTCCCTGACGCTCAGCGGTTGGTTGTACACGAAAGGTTTGTGGAACAGCGAAGCATTCGGGAGATTGCGGAAAGATTGGGAAAGAGCGAAGGAGCGGTCAAGCAATTGCAGTTGAGGGCGCTGGAGCGGCTGAGAGCGCAGATGGGAGCTGGCCATGCCTAAGCGCCTACCTAAGCGCACCCTTGCAGACCAAGTCGAAGAAGTCGTGCAGGCTATGCTCGTATCGCTGCAGCCGCGCCCGGAAGCGGCGCCGCATCGCGACCTTCCTGCGCTGCTCAGCGTTGCGCGCGAACTCCGCTATCTGCCGCGCGACGAGTTTCGAGCAGCACTGAAAACTGATTTGCAAAGGAGAAGCGCCATGAGCGAGGGAGCAGCGGCAACTGTAAGCAAGGAAACAAAGGGAGCCTATTATCTGCGGCCGGGAATCACCTCAATCACACCATACATCGTCATCAATCGAGCGCCCGAGTTCATCGAATTCTTGAAGGCAGCGTTCGGGGGCGAAGAACGGCTGCGCGTGCCCACGCCAGACGGAAAGATCATGCACGCTGAAGTGGCCATCGGAAACGGCGCGATCGAAGTAGGCGACGCCAACGAGCAATATCCCCCTTCACCGACAGATGTCCATTTGTACGTGGATGACCCCGATGCCACGTTTGACCGCGCGCTGGAGGCGGGCGCTACCTCAATCTATCGGCCGACCGACGACCATCCTTCAGGCGACCGCTGGGGCGCACTCAAAGACCAGTTTGGCAATAATTGGTACATCGCCAAGCCCAAAGGCTGGACCGCGGGGCCGGAAGGCTTGCGCAGCGTGCAACCCTATTTGCATCTTCGCCAGGCTCACAACATGATTCCGTTCATGGAAGCAGCGTTCGGAGCCCAGGCCATGGGCGTGCACAAAACACCGGAAGGAAGGGTGCTGCACGCGACGATGAAGATTGGGAACGCTACTCTTGAAATCGACGAAGCCCACGGCGAATACCAACCCAAGCCTTGCCACTTGCACATTTACGTGCCGGACACCGATGCGACTTATACGCAGGCACTGCAAGCAGGCGCCACTTCGATTCAAGCGCCGTACGACGCACCGTATGGCGACCGCGCCGCCGGAGTAAAAGACGCGTTTGGCAATAGCTGGTTTATCGCCACTTATTTGGGGACGCGCTAGGAAGCAAGGAAAGACAAAACAAACAATCGGCGCCATGTTATAAATCACATAGACGGCATCCCGACCAATGCAATCGCACGCGCCGTCCTGCACTTCAATGGCTCTAAGCGAGGACCAAGTACGAACAATCTTGCTTTCACAGCTATCTGAGGAAGAGCGCTCTGGAGCCATCCTCTACGCCAGTTCTGTGAGCATTCCTCCCGGCAAGCTGACGCTGGCAATGAATGAAATTGAAGTTCCTTGGGAAGCCCGCCTTGGTTTCGTCGACAGGCAGCCCTCGGCAAACTGGGGGCATTCTTCCAGATACATCCTTCTGAACATCGAAACCGGTGAAACACTGAGCATCGAAAGCCGGTTTCCTCCCTTTCAACGAAACGCCTCACTGCACTGGCGCACTATCTACAAGGCCCCATCGGCGCCTGATTGGGCCGTGGCGGCCACCAAAGACTAGCTCGAAGTAAGCAAGGAGGTAGCTATGCCCCAAGACAGTGAACGTGTGTTGAATGCCATTCAAACCCATGCCTACGGTCATCTGACTACGCGACAACGCGAAACCACCAACCTCTACATCGACAAACAAGCCTATGCCGTAGGTGATAACCTCGGCACTCCCATCCAGAAAATCAAGGTCGACGCTCCTAGCATCCTGGTTTTCGCCGACGATCTGCCCCTTGCCAACTTCGGCCACGATTGCCGGTACCTGCTTTACCACACGGAGAATGGCTCATTACTCCGCGAGATTTCCGTGAGATTTCCGCCAAGCTCGGCGAAAACCGGGAGGAAGCTGACGGCGTTTCACGAGCCTGTGCAGTTCTTGCCTCGCCCGCCACTGCCGCCAATCGGTCTGCGCTGGCACTGCCCAAGATTTGTTCCCAAGGGCAAACGATACGCGATCCTGGCATCCGGTTGCAGCAACGCGCGTCATCTTAACGACCTCGAGTTTGCTTACCGGACGCTCGTCTACGAATACGGCTTCCACCCCCAGAACATTTACGTGCTGAACTACGATGGGGCTCGCCAGGTTTGGGATACCCTGCCGGCCACTTGGCCTGGCAACAACACGCCATACGTCATTCCCGTGACGAGCGCTTGCTCGCGGGCTGCCTTCCAAAGTGCATTCGCCGACTTGGCGAAGAAGCTCCATCCAGACGACCTGCTCTTCATTCACACCAACAACCACGGCGACGGAATGCCTCAGCCTTCTTTTATGTGCATGCCGCTCGCGCCCTTCTCGCCCGGTTCCGGGGTGTTTCCGAACTGGGAGCCTTATTACGCTGCGGATTTTGCTTCCGACCTGGCGGTTCTGCCGAAATACCGCGCTCTGATGGTGATGATGGAGCAATGCGGGTCAGGCGGATTCAACGCCCCAATCGTCGCCAAGAGCACGGCCACGTCGACGAGCGTAGCGTCCGCATGTGTCGGGACAGCTTCCTCGTACGCAACCCCTGACGGAGTATGGGATTCCTTCGCACATGACTGGACGGCAGCGATGGCCGGCGCGTATCCCAACGGCGCAGCTCTCGCCAGTAATCCGGACACCGATGGCGACGGAGTGGTTGACGCGCAGGAAGCTTTCAATTACGCGCTCTCCGTGCAGAACCCCTTCGACTCACCCAACTTCAACGAAAACGCACCGGCGGCGGGCAAAGTTTCGCTCGCGCAGCAATATGCTTTCGTATGGACATGGTGCTGGCTGCTGCGCCCAATCCTCGAGCCTCTGTATGCCCAGGCGCAGCCATTTCCACCCAATCCGCCTGACCCGGAGTTTTACGCGAAGCTCAATCGCATCGCTCCGGAACTGCAAAAGGCCCTTGTGCCGGCATTGGAGAAGGCTTACGTCGGCTTGCGCAAGGAGTTGACGCCAGAGATCGAGGCCATAGTCCACACAGCCTTTAGCAAAGCGGCATCCGCTTAGCAAGGCTGCTCGAAAACAAACAGGACCAAGATCAAGCTCTGTTGTTTTGCCCGGAGGTGCGGATCTGCGCCGCACCTCCGGCGTTTCTCCTTGAACGAAACTACAGATATGGAGGCGGTCGGCGCGATCTCAATGCGTTCAGAGCAGAAGTGTGTTAGGCAGCGGATTCGGACCGGAAGACCGCTGGAATGATGCCGCCGCGTGTCGTGTCAAGGGTTCTGCTGAATGAGACTTCCGTGTTTTTCTCAGGCTAATTCCAGACATTTCCGGATTGTGCGCACGGCCAAAGATTCGTAGGTTACACAACGTGAAGGGTTAGTGGGCCTCGCAGTTTCGCGGGCGAAATGCGAGCGGTAGGCCCAAAGAGCCCCAGGGGATGGCGGCGCAAAGTCTCCGGCGTCCTGAATCCTCTGGGTGGAGGGCCGGTCTGTTTAACGCCTGCCTTACAGCTTCACAGCCCTCACAAGCTCGAAAAATCAAACGAATTAACTCAAGAGAGGAGAAGTGTATGCATAGGGACCACTATCACCGGCCAGCGGCAATTGTAGGTGCGATACTGCTGGCCGGCGTTTTGTCGCTGCCCTCCCCGGTGCTAGCGCAGCTGGGCGGGCTCCCCGCCCTTGCCCTTGCCTGGGCCGACTGCAAGCGCCAGTACGGCTACAGGACAAGCAACGGCTGCTCAAGTAGTCCTTCTCGGATTTCTTGGAACGGCGACCACAACATCACTCGCCAGTACAGGAATCTCTGGAACAAATGCGGAAAGCGACGTGGGACAGGCAACCGGAAGCGCGCTGTCTCTGCTAGGTGCCGATACACTAAACGCCGCCACTTACAGCTACTCAAACCAAGTCGACTCGGTAGCGTCACTCGCAAACCTGGGAATGACGGTTGCTGGAATCGGCATTACCGCCGACTCGGTCGTATCCCAGGCCTCCCAGGTATTGGGGGCGGCGGGCACCGGCAGTTCCTACATTTCTAACCTTGCCATTAACGGAATGCCCGTCGCTGTAAGCGGAGCTCCCAATCAGACTGTTTGGATTCCCGGCGGACAGATGATTCTCAACGAGCAAAGCATTTCTTCAACCGGCGGCGCTGTCGTGAACGCCATTCACATTACTGTCAACGGTGTTGCGGATGTGGTGGTCGCTTCCGCCACGGCGGCTATTTCCTAGCGCCCACAAAGGGATAAGACAATGAAAAACAATCAGAAAACAATCACTAAGTTCGCACTCATGCTCTTCCTGGGCGGGCTCTTCGCCTCCATATTGATGTTTAAGGGCGCTCCCGAAGCGAAGGCTCACATCGTTGCAATTCCATGTGACTTCACGACCGGCGGCGGTTTCGTCATCACAGACAACGGCAATCACGCCAATTTCGGCGTAGTAGGCGGATGCAAGAACGGCGGGTTCTTTGGTCGCGTGAATTTCGTGGACCATGACACCACTGGGCTGTTCGCGGGGCTACACGTAAGCAGCGATACCATCGACGCCTACTTCGAACCAGCCGCTGGTTCAAATGTCCGCGATATCTGCGGCACAGCCGATACCAACCTTTTTGGCACCGTTAAGTTTCGGGCCAGAACGGAGGACAACGCAGATCCGAATCCGGGCGGCGCTGGAGTCGATAAGTTTGGGCTAAAGCTGACGGGTGTTAGCCCGCCCTACACTGGTATGAGCGCTGTCGTTATTACGACGCGCGTACTGGGGGGAGGCAACATCGAGCTCCACAAACCCAATCCCTCGACCACCGGCCCGTCAACGCCACCTGACGAAATCACCGCGTGTGGTTCGGACGATTCTGAACTGGGAAGCTAACTGTAACTGAGAGCTAACTCTATCTGCTTAGCGGTCATTCATCGCGAAAGCGTGGCGCAAGATGGGAGTTACGCCGCGATGATGGCCGCCTAGGCGGCTGATTCGGAACGAAAGACCCGCTGGAACCGCGGCCCGATAAACTGCACGCCAACCAGCTTTTCGCCGAACGGCGAGGCGTCGCGAACGTGAACCACGCGACCGTGCGTGGCGAAATCGCCCTGCATCCGCCGCGATGGATAGTGCCGCGAGGCATAGTTGGTGGACAGCGGAATACGGATTTCGAGGTCGGACCCGACAGCCACATCAAACCGCGTGACGAACGCGGCTCCGCTGCGGCAAAGATTTTCGCTGGAGGTCTCTTCTTCGAACGCTAGGCCCCGGGAGTCGCGGCCGCGAACACGCATCGGCAGATGCACTGCAATTCTACGTTCCGAGCGTTGCCTCGCAACGGTGGTGCTGAGTGGGACCATGGGCTGGGTCCTCGATTCTGGCGGCGCCGTTTGGGCCGGCGTCGGCCATTTCCTGCTCGCCCGTCAGCACGGCACCCGCAGCAAATCGGCCCTCGAAAAAGCGCTCTACGCTTTCGAGGACTTCGCTGGGCTTTCGCGCCGCGTGTACGATTCTGCGAAGCTCGCTGCCGTTCCCCACGCCATGAGTGAACCAGCAAGCGAACTGCTTCATTTTGCCTATAGCATCGGGCTGGTTGGCCGCCGAAATTTGCCGGTAGTAGTCCATGAGTAAACGGTAGCGGGCCGCCTCAGTTGGAG
>Ga0126378_10001638_pt1 | contig 16561 bp, 15 predicted proteins | sample PanSoiMetPlot_23_FD_92587 | JGI IMG/M metagenome (GOLD analysis project Ga0126378, IMG submission 92587) | Tropical forest soil microbial communities from Panama - MetaG Plot_23 | ecosystem: Environmental > Terrestrial > Soil > Tropical forest > Bulk soil | place: Panama | collected 2016-02-17 | reverse complement strand
GGACGCAATCGTGCTTGCACGATGCCCCCCGGCGCGGCTCGACCCGGCAGTGGGTCTGCCGGCTTCCATTTGACGCCCCGAGTTTCCAGGCTGTTGCCGCCTGGTTGCCGCCACCTTGCCATGGGCCCGTCGCGAACCGCTTAAGAAGCCTGGTTAAGTTCCGGTAGCACTTTGCAAATGCGCGCCATGATTGACGACTCCTTGCCAAGCGGCGTTTTGCGATTTGCCGAGCCCGCGCGCCTTGAAAGCCCCGTCTTTGCCGCACATCTTCGCTTTACGCCTTACCCGTCGCGGCGATGGCCGCATTCGCTTGTATTGCCCGGTTCACCCCCGTAAACCGATTGCCAACCACGATGACTTCGCTCCTCGATCAAACCGCGCTCCTGGATCTTGCCGAACGGCTCGTTGCCGCCGCGCGGTGCGCCGGCGCCGACGAGGCCGATGCCATCGCCGTGCGCTCAGTGTCGCTCGCGGTCGAACTGCGTGATGGCGCGGTAGAAGAATCTGAGCGTTCGGAGAGCGACGATATCGGGCTTCGCGTTCTCGTCGGCCGTAAACAGGCGGCGGTCTCGACCAACGACGTCAAGGCCGACGGACTCGACGGCTTAGCCGAGCGCGCCGTCGCCATGGCCCGCGCGGCGCCGGATGACGAATTCGCCGGGCTTGCCGACGCCAAGCTTCTGGCGCGGACATTTCCCAATCTCGATCTGCTCGATCCCGACATGCCCTCGGTCGCCGACCTCGAGGCCCGCGCGCGCCGCGCCGAACAGACGGCGCTCGCCGTGCCTGGCGTCGCCAAATCCGGCGGCGCCTCAGCGTCGGCCGGCATCGGCGGCATGGTGCTGGCGACGAGCCATGGCTTCCACGGCGCCACCATCGGCTCGCGCCATTCGGTCTCGATGTCGGCGATCGCCGGCAGCGGCACGGCAATGGAGCAGGATTACGATTATTCCTCGACGCTGCATGCCGGCGATCTCGAATCCGCCGAAGCGATCGGGCGCACTGCCGGCGAGCGCGCCGTCAGTCGCCTTAATCCGCGCAAGGTCGAGACGCGGCGCGTGCCGGTCGTGTTCGACGCGCGGATCGCCGGCTCGCTGATCGGGCACCTTGCCAGCGCCGCGAACGGCAACGCGATTGCGCGCAAGACGAGTTTCCTGCGCGACAAGCTCGGCGAGCGGATTTTTCGTCCGGGCGTGGAAGTGATCGACGATCCATTGCGCAAGCGCGGTTTACGCTCGCGGCCGTTCGATGCCGAAGGCGTCGCCACGCGGGCGATGAAACTCATCGAAGACGGCGTCCTCAAGAGCTGGCTCCTTGATTGCGCCACCGCGCGAGAGCTGCGCCTCGAAACCACCGGCCACGCGCATCGCGGCGTGTCGTCGGTGCCGTCGCCGGGACCGAGCAATCTTTATCTCGCGGCCGGCGCGGCGACGCCGGACGAGCTGATCGCCGACATCAAGGACGGTTTTTTCGTTACCGACCTGATCGGCGTCGGCGCCAACCTCGTCACCGGCGATTACAGCCGCGGCGCGGCCGGATTCTGGATCGAGAACGGCAAGCGCAGCTATCCGGTGAGCGAGGTCACGGTTGCCGGGCATTTGAGCGCGATGTTCTCAAGCTTACAGCCGGCAAACGATCTGACTTTCCGCTACGCCACCAACGCGCCGACTTTGCGCGTCGAGGGCCTCACCGTTGCCGGCCATTGACGCCGACGCCGCGGCAGCGATCCCGGCACACGCTGCTGCGCAGCTCGCCAATGCGGTGCGGGAGGCGGGCAGCGTCGCGCTGTCGATGTTCGGAAAACCGGTGAGGTCGTGGACCAAGGGACTGTCCGCTTCGCCGGTCAGCGAAGCCGACATCGCCGTCGATGGATTGCTGCGCGAGCGCTTGGGCGCGCTCGATCACGCTTTCGCCTGGCTCTCGGAGGAAAGCGCCGACGACGGCGGGCGGCTTTCGGCACGCTACGTCTGGGTGGTCGATCCGATCGACGGCACCCGCGCTTATATCGCCGGACAACCGGATTGGGCGATCTCCGCAGCGCTCGTCGAAAGCGGCCAGCCCATCGCAGCCTGCCTCTACGCGCCGGCGCTCGACGAGTTTTTTGCTGCGCGCGCTGGGACCGGCAGCACGCTCAACGGCAAACCGATCGCGGCGACGCCCGGCGCCGAGCTGCGTGGAATTCGTGTCGCCGGTCCACAGAAATTTCTCGACCGGCTTGGCGGGGTACTGCCGCCATTGACCAGGTTGCCGCGCGGGCACTCGCTGGCGCTGCGGCTTGCGCGGGTCGCGCAGGGCGCCTGCGATGCCGCTTTTGCCGGCGGCAGTAGCCACGATTGGGACCTTGCGGCAGCCGATCTTTTGGTGCACGAAGCAGGCGGCGCGCTCACGCCCATTGCGGGCGGAACACTCGCCTATAATCGCCCCGTGCCGCGGCACGGGATGCTCGTCGCGGCCGGCCGGGCTAGGCACGCGGCGCTGGTCGAACTTCTTGGGGACGAACGTCTCGCTCTGCGATAATCGCGACCTGCGCGCGCTTGGAATTTGTGATGCCGGATCTTGAGGGGATGCATGCGGCTATGGCGCCATATCGGGCGACAGCAATGGGCTAAGGCGGCGATCGGGATTGGCGCTGCCGAATATCTGCGTTTGGTCGGCAGCACGACGCGCTTTGTTCTGGAGCCTGCCGATATTTACGAGCGGGGCGAAGCCGATATGCCGATCATCCTGGCGTTTTGGCACGGCCAGCATTTGCTGGCGCCGGTCGCCCGCAAAACCAGGCACCGCGTCAATATGTTGGTGTCGCGGCACCGCGACGGCGAAATCAATGCGATCGCGGCGTCGCGGCTCGGCGTCGGCACGATTCGCGGCTCGGGCAATCACGGCGGCGGCTTCCTGCACAAAGCCGGCGTCGCCGCGTTTCAGGCGATGCTCGATTCGCTCGCCGATGGCCATTCGATCGCGCTATCCGCCGACGTGCCCAAAGTCGCCCGCGTCGCCGGGATCGGCATCATCAAGCTTGCGCAAGCTTCGGGACGGCCGATTTATCCAAGCGCAATCGCAACGAGCCGGCGCATCGTGCTCAACAATTGGGACCGCACCACAATCAATCTGCCGTTCGGGCGCGGCGCCGGCGTTGCCGCCGAACCGCTGATCGTGCCGAGCGACGCCGACGATGCCGCACTCGAAACCACGCGGCGCCTGCTTGAGGAACGACTCAACGCGGCAACGCGGCGCGCTTACGAAATCGTCGACCGGGCTGACGGCGGAGCCTCGCGTGGCCAATAGTCAGCCGCTCGCATTGCGCCTGTACCGGCTCGGCTGCGTGCTCGGCTCGCCGCTGGCGCCGAAAGTCCTGGCGCGCCGTCTAAGCCGCGGCAAGGAACATCCCAAGCGCCTGCCGGAGCGGCTCGGCATGACGAACATCGCCCGTCCCAAAGGACCGCTGGTCTGGATCCATGGCGCGAGCGTTGGCGAAATGCTCGCAGCAGTTTCGCTGATCGAGCGATTGCGGGCACAAGATTTCGCGGTGCTGGTCACTTCGGGCACGGTGACGTCGGCGGCGCTCGCCGAACAGCGCCTGCCGGACGGTGTCGTCCACCAATTCGTTCCGCTCGATGCGCCGCGTTTCGTGCAGCGGTTTCTCAATCACTGGCGGCCCGGGCTGGCGCTGTTCGTCGAATCCGATTTGTGGCCCAATCTCATTTGCTCCTGCGCGGCGCGCAAGGTTCCGATGATCGTCATCAATGGCCGCTTGTCGGAACGCTCGTTCGGCCGATGGCGACGCGTGCCGCACCTCATCGCGGCCTTGCTCAATTGCTTCGATCTGTGTCTTACGCAGTCTCCGGCCGATGCCGAGCGCTATGCCAAGCTTGGCGCGCCGCGCGTGAGCGCTACTGGAAATCTGAAACTTGATCTGCCGCCGCTGCCGGCAGACGAAGCGGCTCTGCACCGGCTTAAGCAGATCGTCGGCAAGCGCCCCGTGGTCGTCGCCGCATCGACTCATCCCGGCGAAGAAGCAGCCGTGATCGGCGCGCACGCCCGCTTGCGCACGAAATTTCCCACGATCTTGACGATCATCGCGCCGCGCCATCCCGAGCGCGGCGAAAGCATCGCAGAAATTGCCAAGGCGGCGAAGATTTCTGTTGCTTTGCGCTCGCGCCGCGCGCAGCCGATGCCTGACATCGGCGTCTATGTTGCCGACACTTTGGGCGAGCTCGGCCTGATGTACCGGCTCGCGCCGGTGGTCTTAATGGGCGGCTCGCTGGCGCAGCATGGCGGGCAAAATCCCATCGAGGCGATCCGGCTGGGCGCTGCTGTCATCCACGGGCCGCACGTCTGGAACTTCGCCGATATTTACACCGCACTCGATGCCGTCAATGGCGCCGAACAGGTTGTCGACGAAGAATCATTGGCCGCGCGGCTCGGCGCGTGGTTCGACGATCCAGCGGCGCGTGTAGCTTCCGCCAGCGCCGCGGCGGCGGCCGTGCAAAGGCTCAGCGGCGCGCTGGAGCGGACCTGGGCGGCGCTCGATCCTTATCTCATGCAACTGCGCCTCGAAGAGAAGACGTCATGAGCGCGCTCGCAGCGCGGCACAGCGATTGATGCGCGCGCCGGCATTCTGGTGGCGGCCAGGAACGGGCGCGCCGTTGGCGCCGCTCGGCGTGATTTACGGTGCACTTGCCGCGGCGCGCATGGGCTGGCGAGGACAGCGCGCCAGCGTCCCGGTTATTTGCCTCGGCAACTTGACCGTCGGCGGCGCGGGCAAAACGCCGGCCGCGCTTGCCGTCGCGCAGCTCCTGCACGCCGCGCATGAGCGACCGTTCTTTCTGACCCGCGGTTATGGCGGAAGCCTCGCCGGCCCGATGCGCGTCAATCCGGCATACCATCGCGCCGGCGATATCGGCGACGAACCGCTGCTGTTGGCGCGGCTTGCGCCCACTATCGTGGCGCGCGACCGCGTCGCCGGCGCGAAGTTCGCCACCTTCGCCGGCGCCAGCGTGATCGTCATGGATGACGGCTTTCAAAATCCGTCGCTGGTCAAAGACCTGCCGCTTCTCTTGATCGACGGCCGTCGTGGCATCGGCAATGGCCGTGTCATTCCAGCAGGTCCGCTGCGAGTCTCGCTGGAGCCGCAGCTCGAGCTTGCCCGTGCGCTCATCGTGGTCGGCGCGCCGGACGGCACCGCTTCGGTGCTTGCGCGCGCCATGCGGCGCGGCATGACCGTATTCCATGGCCGGCTCGAGCCGGACCGTGCAGTGATCGCAGCGATCGGCCGGCGCAAAGTGCTGGCTTTCGCCGGCATCGCCGATCCGGAGAAGTTTTTTTCAACGCTTGCATCGGCAGGCGTCGAAATCGCGCAGCGCGCCAGCTTCCCCGACCATCATCGCTACAGCGCCGCCGAAGCGGTTTCGCTTATTGCGCGGGCGAAAGCGAATAATCTGATGCTTGTCACCACCGAGAAGGATCTTGTGCGGCTGGCCGGCGAGCCGTCACTCGAAGAACTTGCGGCCCATGCTAGCGCCTTGCCGGTGCGGCTTGTGATCGACGAGCAGGATCAGTTCCGCGATTTGGTGCTTGGCACTGTTGCCGGTCGCGGCGCCAAGGCGGCATCAAGGCCATGACCTGCATTGCGCTTGCTTAACGCGACCCCATGCGCTGCAATACCGCTTCGGGACTGGCGTAGGCTTCCTGCAAATCGACACTCCAGTAGCGAAGCTCCTCGAGTGGGATCGTTACGCCCGTTGCCGCACAGCGGACGAAGGTGCCAGGCCGCACGACGCGAAAATCGCCGTCGAGATATTTGACCTCCGCTTCGCCCGGCATCGGCGAGCCACGGTCAGTGCGATTGAGCAAACCTGCCTCCGTCTCTCTATCTTTCTATGCGATCGGCATTGGACCGCTCACGCTATTTTGCGCCGTTTTGCGTGGTGGGCGCGGTCTGGCCCGCACCGAAGCTGCAACATAATCACTCGCCCACCGAGGCGAAAGCGGGGTCGAGGCTGGCCCAATTCTGCTCTTTAGGCCACCAGCTTGTGATCGTTAATGCCCTGCGCGAGCGCGCTGGCCCATGATAATTTCCCGATCCGAGGCAGATATCCGAGGCAGATATATGTGCAGGAGCTGCAAAATCATGGCTTTCCGGATGTGCGTTCTTACGGTGATTGCCGTTCTGGCGTCTTCCGGCGCAATCGCGGCGCCGGAAGCTGTCGATATTCCGGACGGCGAGCTGACCTTGCATGCGACGCTCTACCGTCCGGAAGGCCCAGGCCCGTTCCCGGCTGTCGTCGCGTTGCACGATTGCGGCGGACTGAACCAGCGGCCGAACACTGAGGCACAACTCTATTCGGAATGGGCCAAAAACCTGGTGGACCACGGCTTTGTTGTCCTGTTTCCGGATTCTTTCGGCTCCCGCGGGCTTGGTTCGCAATGCCGCGAAAGGCATCGCACGATCCACGCGTCGCGTGAGCGCGTCACCGACGCGATCGCGGCGCGGCATTGGCTTCAGCAACAGAGCTATGTGCGCGGCGATCGCGTATCGCTGCTGGGCTGGGCGAATGGCGCAGTTGCGGCGTTGTGGACAACACGGCTGACCAAAGCGCCGCGGCCCGATGCGGCCGATTTCCGCTCGGTGGTCGCGTTCTACCCAAGCTGCCAGCGTCTTCTCGAAACCGCCTGGAGCACGCGGGTGCCGACGCTTGTTCTCATCGGCAGCTCGGACGATTGGACGCTGGCCACGGCCTGCCAGCAGATGGTCACCGGCGCCCACGGCCGCAGCGCGCGCGTGCAGATCATGGTCTATCCCGGTGCACATCACGAATTCGACCGCGCCAATTCGCCGATCAGGCTGCGCACCGGTCTCGTCAATACCGCCGATCCGTCCGGCGCGGCACATGGCGGGACCAATGCGTCGGCGCGCAATGACGCTTTCAGGCGCGTTCCGCAATGGCTGGCGCGTTAGCGTGAGATAACAAAAAGCGCCGCGCCGAGAGCGATCGGCGCGGCTAATGGATCGCTGCGATCAGCTGCGACTTACCACCAGCGGCAGTGCACGTGCCCCCACCGTCCACGCCAGCAATGACGGTGGCGATGCCAATATCGGTGATGCCAGTGGCGGTGATGCCAATAGCCGTGGTGCCAGTACACTGGCGTCAGATTGCCTTCATCGGCAGCCGCGATGCCACCCGGGGGCGCGATCGGCACAGCTTGCGACGTCCCGGAGACGGCCACCATCAGCAACCCTGCCGCCGCCATCGCAACAACAGTGCGTGTCATTCCATTCTCCTTATCGTTTTCCTCCAGCGCGAAACTCGGCGAGCACATAACCCGCAGACATGACGGCAGTTCCACGGCGCCGGCAATTTGTAAACATGAACAGGCAGTCAGAATTGTTTTTGATTCGCCGACAACGTTGGCGAACCAATCTTCATGGTCGGGCGACTGAAGTTACGGCGCCGCTGTTTGAAAATTTAAAACAGGTCGCCTTGGCCAGGATCAGTCGTACGGCGACGCGCTTTGCCGGAGGGACTGGGCGATCGCTCAACCGCCGGGCCGCTTTCGGCGCGCGCCGGTATGCGACCGTCGGAAAATTCGATATCGAGCGGCATGCCGGCGGTGACGGTCCTTGCGCTGCGCAACGGTTGACCCTCGGCACCTCGCACTAAAGCAAAACCGCGAGCCAGCACGCCGCGATAGGAGAATGCAGCAAGCAGTTCGCCACTGCGCTCGGCGCGCGACTGCTGCACCGCAATGCACTGGCGGACTGCGCGTCGCGCACGATCGCCAAACGCCACCACGCGTTCGCGCTCTTGGCCGAGACGCGTGCGATGCATCGCGATATTGGCGGCGACGCTGGCCCGAAAGCGCGACGACAAGCCGAGGTAACGCTCCCGCCGCCGCTCGACATTATTGCCCAGCAGCCGGCTACTCAGCCGTCCGGCGACCCGCGACAGTCTGACATGATGAGCATGCGCATTGGTCCGTAGTGCGCGATTAAGTCCTGCCGCAGCGTGATCGAGCCGCTGCCGAGACACCGCGAACAGGTCCTCAGCCTTGGGCAAGGCGCGGGCGGCCGAGCGCAGCTCGGCGCGCCGGGACTCCTGATTGCGCCGCCAGCAGGCCAGTGCGCGGCGCGCGAGGGATTGGATATCGAGCAAAAGCTCGCTGCGGACCGGCACGGCCATTTCCGCCGCCGCTGTCGGCGTCGGCGCACGTCGATCGGCGGCAAAATCGATCAACGTCACGTCCGTTTCGTGTCCGACCGCGGAGATCAGCGGAATGAGGCTCGCTGCCGCCGCGCGCACCACGATCTCTTCATTGAATGACCAGAGATCTTCGAGCGAACCGCCGCCGCGCGCAACGATAATCAGGTCAGGCCGTGGCGGCAGGATTTGCGTCTCGCGCTCTGGCAAGGCGTTGAACCCCTCGATCGCGGCAGCCACCTCCAGTGCCGAGCCCTCACCCTGCACCTTGACCGGCCAAAGCAGGACGCGGCGCGGAAAACGGTCAGCCAGGCGATGCAATATATCGCGGATCACAGCGCCGCTCGGCGAGGTGACCACCCCGATGATCCCAGGCAGAAACGGCAGGAGCTGCTTTCTCGCCTCGTCGAACAAGCCTTCGGCGGCGAGCTTGCGCTTCCGTTCTTCAAGCAGCGCCATCAATGCGCCGATGCCGGCTGGCTCCAGCGCGTCGACGATAATCTGGTATTGCGAGCGGCCCGGATAAGTCGTTAGCCGTCCAGTGACGACGACCTCAAGTCCGGCTTCGAGCTTAAGCGGAATGCGCACTGCCGTGCTGCGCCAGATCACGCCAGCGATACAGGCGCGGTCGTCCTTGAGATCGAAATAAACATGCCCGTTGCCGTGGTAGCTGACTTTGCCAAGTTCGCCACGCACGCGCACATAGCCATAGGCGTCTTCAATGGTGCGCTTGAGCGCTGCCGAAAGCTCGGAAACCGTCAGTTCGGTCAGGTTCAGGCGCGGTTCGTTCATCACGGGCGGCGACAATACGAGGTTGACGAACAGGTAAACTCCATGGCGATTAGTGCGATCCGTTGCGTGGTTGGGTCAAGCCCCATCGGGGTCTGCCAGCGAACTGATCGATGAACATTCTAATATTGGGCTCGGGCGGGCGCGAACACGCTTTGGCCTGGAAAATCGCGGCAAGCCCGTTGACCGAGCGGCTTTACTGCGCGCCGGGCAATGCCGGAATCGCGCAGGAGGCCGAGTGCGTCGCATTGGATCTGGCCGATCATGCCGCGGTCACCGCTTTTTGCCGCGCGCACGGCATTGAATTCGTCGTTGTCGGCCCCGAGGCACCGCTCTGCGCCGGCATTGTCGACGATCTCGAAACTGCCGGCATCAAAGCCTTCGGCCCGAGCCGCGCCGCCGCCCGCCTCGAAGGCTCGAAGGGCTTCACCAAGGAGCTCTGCCGCGCCAATGCCATCCCAACCGCGGACTTTGCGCACTTTCAAGATGCCGCTGCCGCCAAGTCCTATATCCGAGCGCGCGGCACGCCGATCGTCGTCAAAGCCGACGGGCTCGCCGCCGGCAAAGGCGTGATCGTGGCGCAAAGCGTGGCGGAAGCCGAGGCGGCACTCGAGATGATGTTCGGCGGCGGACTGGGCGATGCCGGCGGTGAAGTCGTCGTCGAAGACTTCCTCGAGGGTGAGGAGGCATCCTTCTTTGCCTTATGCGACGGCGAGACAGCGATTCCGCTCGCCACCGCGCAGGATCACAAACGCGCCTTCGATGGCGACAAAGGGCCCAACACCGGCGGCATGGGCGCCTATTCGCCAGCAGGCAATATCGATGCGGCGATGAGCGGCCGGATCATGAGGGAAATCATCGCGCCGACGATGCAGGCGATGAACGCAATGGGTGCTCCATATAAAGGAGTGCTCTATGCGGGGTTGATGATCACGGGGGATGGGCCGAAGCTGATCGAATACAATGCCCGCTTCGGCGACCCAGAAACCCAAGTGCTGATGCTGCGGCTGATGTCGGATCTGGTGCCGGCGGTGGTGGCAAGTCGCGACGGCATGTTGAAAGCCTTCGATCTGCGCTGGTATGCGCAGCCGGCTTTGACCGTGGTCATGGCGGCGCAGGGTTATCCCGGCAATTATGCGCGCGGCACTGTGATCGGCAGCCTTGACGAGGCAGCGGCGGTCGAGGGCGTGGAGATCTTCCACGCCGGGACGAAAGCCGAGGCTGGGCACATTCTTGCTAATGGCGGTCGCGTGCTCAACGTTTCGGCGACGGGAAAAACCGTGCGCGAGGCGCAAACGCGCGCCTATCGAGCGATCTCACACATTCGCTGGCCGGAAGGTTTTTACCGGCACGACATCGGTTGGCGCGAGGTGGAGCGGGAAAATACGTCTGCTTCGAAGGCGGACTGATCATGACCGATCTCGCCGATCTCTATCCCGGCTACGAATCACGATGGATCGAAACCTCGGGCGGACGGATTTTCGCGCGCGTCAGCGATTCTGGCCGAGCTCCGCTCCTACTCCTTCATGGCCATCCGCAGAGCAACGTGATGTGGCACCGACTTGCGCCGGCGCTTGGCGAACATTTCACGCTCGTGATCGCCGATCTGCCGGGTTATGGCTGGTCGGCAACGCCGCGGTCGCAAGCCGACCATGCGCCATACACCAAGCGCGCCATGGCGCAAGCCATGGTGGAAGCGATGGAGGCGATCGGTTTTGTGCACTTCCGCCTTGCCGGACACGACCGCGGCGGCCGCGTCGGCTACCGGCTCGCGCTCGATCATCCCGGCCGACTCGAGCAGCTTGCAGTGCTCGATATAGTCACGACGTGGGACATGTGGCACCGCATCGACGCCCGCTTGGCGATGCGTGCCTGGCACTGGACATTTTTGGCGCTGCCCGAGCCGTTTCCTGAAACTCTGATCGCCAAAGACCCAAATTTTTTCTTCAATTCGCGCGCGGCCGCGGGAGCCAGAGAACAAAGTGTCGATATTTTCGACCCACGCGCCTTGGCGCATTATCATGCCGCCTATAACGATCCGAACCGCATCCATGCCATGTGCGAGGACTATCGCGCCGGCCGTGCGACGGACCTGCAACACGACGAAATCGATCGGGCGGCGGCAAAGAAGATCGGCTGCCCGGTTCTCGCGCTGTGGGGCTCGCATGGACTCCCCGCCGATGCCGGGCTTGATACGCTCGCCTGCTGGCGCGATTGGACATCCGATCTGCGCGGCACGGTGATCGAAAGCGGCCATTACGTGCCGGAAGAAAATCCACAGGCGACTGCGTGCGCCTTGCTGGGCTTCTTCAGTGCCGGCACATGATTGGTAGTGAACGTCAGAGCGCGTTTTCCGGCACCCGCGAAGTGGCCGAGCGGCTGCGGTTCGATGTAGCGCGGCTGGAAACCTATCTGACTGAGCAGCTTCCCGGCTTCGCCGGTCCGATCGTCGCCAGTCAGTTCAAGGGCGGCCAGTCCAATCCGACTTATCTGATCGAAACGCCGCTGCGGCGCTATGTGCTGCGGCGAAAGCCGCCGGGAAAACTTCTGCCGTCCGCGCATGCCGTTGACCGCGAACACCGCGTCATCAGCGCGCTCCACAAACAGGGCTTTCCGGTTGCCGAACCGCTTGTCTACTGCGCCGATGAGAGCATTGTCGGCACCGCGTTTTTCGTCATGGCCTTCGTCGCCGGCCGCGTGTTCTGGGAGCCGCATATGCCGGAATCCTTTCCGGCGGAACGCAAGCAAGTCTATGACGGCATGAATGAGACGTTGGCACGGTTGCATTCCTTCGAGCCGGCGGCAATCGGGCTTGGCGATTACGGCCGCGGGGAAAATTATGTGGCGCGGCAGGTCGCGCGCTGGTCGAAACAGTATCGTGCTTCAGAGACCGAGCCGATCGAGGACATGGAGCGCCTGATCGCCTGGCTGCCGGCGCATCTGCCCCCCGAGCAGCCGCCGCGCGTCGTCCATGGCGATTACCGGCTCGACAATATGATCGTTGCGACCGGCTCCGCCGCAATTCTCGCGGTGCTCGATTGGGAGCTATCGACGCTCGGCGACCCGCTCGCCGATTTCACCTATCACTTGATGCAGTGGCACATGCCGCACTCGGACGCCGGCACCGGTTCGTTGATCGGCTTCGACCTCGCGGCGCTCGGGATTCCATCGCTTGACGAGTATATCGGCCTGTATGCGGAGCGGACCGGTCTCGATCCGCGGCCGCATTTGCCGGTCTATTTTTCCTATAACTTTTTCCGGCTAGCGGCGATCATGCAAGGCATTGCCGGGCGCGTGCGCGACGGCACCGCGACCAGCGCCTACGCCGCGAGCAAGGCAGCGCTGGTGCGGCCGCTTGCCGCCACAGCCTTTGAATTTGCCCGTCAGGCTGGCGCATGAAGACCTTTGCGCTCGCGCTCGGCAGTGGTGGCGCGCGCGGCCTTGCCCATATCGCAGTCATCGAGGCGCTCGATGAGTTGGGCGTAAAACCCACAGCGATCGCCGGCGCCTCGCTTGGCGCGCTCATTGCGGCAGCCTACGCGGCCGGCATGCGCGGCAAAGACATCCGCCATCACGTCATCCGGTTCGCGCATGACCGGCGCGAAACCATGCGCCGACTCGTCCAGGCGCGCGCCGGCAGGCTCGCAGACCTCTTCTCCGGTGCGGTCAGCCAGGTGACGCAGATGGACGCCGAAAAGTTCTGTGCGCATTTTCTGCCCGACGCCATTCCCGTTGAGTTTGCCGCCCTCGCTATTCCGCTGACCGTGATTACGACCGATCTGCATCGCCGGGCCGAATTGCCGATCGCTTCAGGACCCTTGCGGCCGGCGCTCGCGGCGTCGATCGCTTTCCCTGGCCTGTTCCGACCGGTAATGCTGGGTGAGCGCATTCTGGTCGATGGGGGCGCCACCAACCCCCTGCCCTTCGATCAACTAGCCGGCCGCGCGGATATTATCGTGGCGGTCGACGTATTCGGCCTTCCGGCGGCGGATCGCACCGATTTGCCCGGTGCATGGGAAAGCGTCTTCACCACGCTGTTGATCATGGGGTCGACGATCGTTGCCGCCAAGCACAAGCAGGCGGCGCCCGATCTCGTCATTCGCCCCAATGTCGCGATCTTCCGTATGCTCGACTTTTATCAGGCGAGCGCCATCATTCGCACCGCCGAGCTGGTGAAGCCCGAAATACGCGACAAGCTACGCGCTTTGCTTGGCGTGTGAGACACCAGACAAGCAACAGGCCTAGCGCCGGTCCTTGAAAAATTTCTTGAGCAGGTCGCCGGCGGCCGCTTCGGCCATTCCGCCGTAGACTTCCGGCCGATGATGGCAGCTTGACGAAGCGAAGAATTTCACCCCGTTCTCGACGGCGCCGCCCTTGGGATCGCAGGCGCCATAATACAGCCGGCGAATGCGGGCAAATGACAGCGCGCCGGCGCACATCACGCAGGGCTCGAGCGTGACATAGAGATCGCAATCGTCGAGCCGCTCGGAGCCGAGCGCGCGTGCCGTCTGCCGAATGGCGATCATTTCGGCATGGGCGGTCGGATCTCGATCGATGATCGTCCGGTTGCCGGCGCGCGCGATCACCTCGCCGTCACGCACCAGGACACAGCCGACCGGAACCTCGCCGCGCTCGCCGGCGGCGCGCGCTTCCGCAAGCGCCATGTCCATAAAAGAGGGCATTGCCAGGTTATTCCGCCGATCCTCAGCTTCGGTTATCACGGTGTATAAACACGGGCAGCCCGGCACAAGTTCTTAGAATTCCGACGATAGCAAAAGCGGCCGCGCGACAGGAATCCTCGACGCAAAATGAATGAGCAACCCAAATCAGGCGAGCGGATTGCCAAGGCGATCGCCCGCGCCGGGCTTGCTTCGCGCCGCGAAGCGGAGGACTGGATCGTGGCCGGCCGGGTCGCCGTCAACGGCAGGGTCATCCATTCGCCGGCACTGGACGTGACTGTGGCGGATCGCATTACAGTCGACGGCGAACCGCTGCCGGCGCGCGAGCGCACGCGGCTGTTCCTCTATCATAAGCCACGCGGGCTGATGACGACCCATGCCGATCCGCAAGGCCGCCCCACGATCTTTGCGAAACTGCCGCGCGATCTACCTCGCCTGATCAGCGTCGGCCGGCTCGATTTCAACACCGAGGGACTGCTGCTTCTTACGAACGACGGCACTTTGGCGCGCCTCCTCGAATTGCCGTCGACCGGCTGGTTGCGCCGCTACCGCGTGCGAGCGCACGGCGCAATTACGCAGGACGAGCTCGACAGCTTGCGTCATGGCATGACCATCGAGGGTATCCATTATGGGCCGATCGAAGCCGCGCTCGATCGCGTTCAGGGCTCCAATGTGTGGCTGACACTCGGCATTCGCGAGGGCAAGAACCGCGAAGTACGCAACGTGCTCGGTCATTTCGGGCTCACCGTGACACGGCTCATTCGCCTCTCATTCGGCCCCTTCCAGCTCCGGGAGCTCGCCGAAGGCGCGATCGAAGAAGTACCGACCCGCGTGCTGCGCGACCAACTCGGAGAAAAACTGGTGCGGCTTTCAGGCGCCGATTTCTCAGCTCCGCGTGCGAGCGGGCATGCTAAGCCGCCGCCAAGCGAGAGGGAGCCTCGCGCACCGCACGAGCCGAATAAACGAGGCAAAAATCCCGCCTCGCCCGATCATGCTTGGCGCGCGCACGAGGACGACCGTCCGGCCAAGAAACTCCGCCGCCGATTCCACGGCGTGCACGGCGATGAAATAAAGACACGGCGGTTGCGGCCGCAGGAATCGCCGCGCGCGGAAGTGCTGACCGATCGCAAGGGACGGCAGGTTGCGGTCGAGCGCTATCCTGCGGCACCGCGCGAAGAAGCCAAGCCCGTTCACCACGGACTGCGCAGCAAAGGCGATCGCCGCAAAGCGGATCGCAGCAAAGCCTTAGGTCGTCACCGCCGTCCGGAACAGCGGCGGCGAGGCAGGAACTGATGCGTATCGTCGGCGGACGGCTGCGGGGGCGCCCGCTCGGCGGTCCGAAATCCTCAGCGATCCGTCCGACCGCCGATCGCTTGCGAGAGTCCCTGTTCAACATTCTCGTGCACGCTCATGGCGACCCAATTACCGGCGCTCGCGTGCTCGACCTGTTTGCCGGGACGGGAGCGCTCGGCATTGAGGCGCTGTCGCGCGGGGCGGCCTTCGCGCTGTTCATCGATGACGGCGCGGATGCGCGCGCGCTTATTCGCGAAAATATCGCCGCGCTCGGTCTGGGCGGCGTGACCCGCATCTTCCGGCGCGATGCGACGAGACTGGGCGCCGTTCATCCGGTGGAGCCTTTCTCGCTCGCCTTTCTCGATCCGCCCTATGGACAAGGTCTGGCGGAAAAAGCGCTGGTTTCGGCACGCGACGGCGGCTGGCTCAAAACAGACGCGCTAATCGTGGTCGAAGAGGCGGTCAAGGCCGCGTTTGCGCCGCCGGGCGGATTTTTACAGCTTGAACTGCGCGCCTATGACGATACCGAATTCGTCTTCTGTCGCTTGGGCCCCGGCTGAGTTGATCCCGGCCTTAGCGACGCCCAAATAACCGCTCGATGTGGGTGAGCTTTAATTCGACATAGGTCGGTCGGCCATGATTGCACTGGCCGGAATTGGGCGTGCGCTCCATTTCACGAAGGAGTGCGTTCATTTCGTCGGGTTTCAACCGACGTCCGGCGCGAACCGAGCCGTGACAAGCCATCGACGAGGCGACCTGCATCAACCGGCGTTCAAGCGGCAGTGCCTCGTCCCACTCATCCATATGCTCGGCCAAATCGCGGATTAGCCCCGCGCCGTCGATCTCGCCGAGGAGCGCCGGCGTCTCGCGCAAGGCCACGGCGCCGGGGCCGAAGGCTTCGATCACCAAACCATAGCTCGAAAGCTCATCGGCGCGGGCCACGAGCTGTTCGACGCCGGCTTCGTCGAGCTCGATGATTTCCGGAATAAGCAGGATTTGTCGCGCCACGCCTTTTCTGGCGATCGCATCTTTGAGGCGTTCGTAGACGATGCGCTCGTGAGCGGCATGCTGATCGATGACCACAAGCCCATCACGGGTTTGCGCCACAATGTAAGTGTCGTGGATCTGCGCCCGCGCGGCGCCGAGTGGATGATCGATCTGCTCGCCATCCCCGGTTGGGTCGCGCGAGCGCTCGGCAGCACCGTCGAACTCGTTACGAAGATCCGCGGCTGGCGCGCCCACCTCGAACTGCGCTTGCGCTGGCTCGGCGAGGCCGCCGCGCATTGGCGCAAAAGCCGCGCCAATCTGGCGCATCGCCAAACGCGAGCGCCGCGACGAGCTCCGGAACGCCGCAATGGTCGCGGCGCCCCTAGTCGTCGCTGCGCGTGTGGCGTCGCGCGCCAACGCCGTTTTGAGCGCATGCACGATCAGCGCACGGACGAGCCCGGCATTGCGGAAGCGCACTTCGGCCTTGGCGGGATGCACGTTGACGTCGACCTCGGTCGCCGGCAGCGAGACGAACAGCGCCACCAGGGGATGGCGGTCGCGCGGCAGATAATCGGCATAAGCAGCACGCACTGCGCCGACCAGGAGCTTGTCGCG
>Ga0126378_10001637_pt1 | contig 16565 bp, 16 predicted proteins | sample PanSoiMetPlot_23_FD_92587 | JGI IMG/M metagenome (GOLD analysis project Ga0126378, IMG submission 92587) | Tropical forest soil microbial communities from Panama - MetaG Plot_23 | ecosystem: Environmental > Terrestrial > Soil > Tropical forest > Bulk soil | place: Panama | collected 2016-02-17 | reverse complement strand
GCATCGACGCCAGCCTGCTCCGGGATGCGGCTGGCGGGCCGGCCGGCTGGGTCTTCGTCTGCTACCAGACCAGGGACGACGAGGCCGTCCGGCACTACATGGCCGAGCGTGCCCGGCTGGTTCGCCGGCTCGGCGACGTGGTGGCGGACATGAATGCCCAGCTTGATCTGGAATCTGTGCTCGACCGGATCGCGGCGAGCCTGCGGGAGCTCACCCGGGCCGACGCGGGTGGCTTCGTGGTGGTCGAGGACGACCGCCTCCGGCTCGTCAGCCTGGACGGCCTGCCTGCCGACCTGCGCGGCCGCACAGCCGACCTGCAGAGCAGCATGGTCGGTCAGCTCATGCGATCCGGCAAGACCGTGCTGATGGCCACCAGCGACACCTACGGCTTCGACGACCTCGTCTGGGCCGCGCTGCCCGGGCTGCACACGATCATGCTCAGCCTCTCGCACGTGGCCGGGCGCCCGTACGGGGCGCTGTACGCCCTCTACAGCGGACGGCGGGTAGGCCACGTCGAGCTGGAGCTGCTGGAGCTGCTCGCCGGTCACGCCAGCGTGGCGCTGTCGAACGTCACGGCGTTCGAGGAGGTCGTCCGCCAGCGAGCCCACGAGCGGGCCGTGATCGACGCGAGCGCGGACGGAATAGCCGTGCTGGACGCCGACGGCCTGGTCAGGCAGTGGAATCCCGCCGCGCACCAGCTGACCGGGCTGCCAGCCGAGCTGGCCACCGGCAGGCAGCCACCGTTCCCGCTGCCAGAGCCAGGCGGAAAGCTGACGCATCGGCTGCCGAACGGACGCTGGATCGACTTGCTGTGCACCGGGCTCTCAGGTCGCGGCGAGCGGGTGCTGGACTTTCGTGACGTGACGGCGGCGAAGGAGCTGGAGGAGGCGAAGGACCTCTTCCTGGCCACGACCAGCCATGAGCTGCGGACGCCGATCACGGTCGTGCAGGGGTTCGCCAGCACGCTCGCGAACCGGTGGGACAAGCTGGCGGACGCCGACCGGCGGTCCGCCGTGCAGACGATCGCCGAGCGCGCCGGTGCGCTCTCGCGACTGGTGGAGCAGCTGCTGCTCGGCTCCCGGGCCGGAGCGGAGCAGCTCAGGGTCAGCAACGAGCCATTCGATCTTGCTGGCCTGCTGCGCGGGGCAGCCGCCGCGTTCGGGTCGCTGTCCGAGCGGCACACGCTCCAGATCGACGTGCCCAACGGCCTGCCCGCCGCGCACGGCGACGCGATGGCCACGGACATCATCGTCGGCCAGCTGCTCGAGAACGCGTTCAAGTACTCCCCTGATGGCGGTGAGGTGACCGTGCGGGCTCAGCCCGACGGCGATGCGATCGAGGTGACGGTCTCGGACGAGGGCATCGGCATCAGTCCGAAGGACCGGGAGCGGGTTTTCGAGCGGTTCGTCCAGGGCGAGGCCGGAGACCGGCGCCGGTTCGGCGGAATCGGGCTCGGCCTGTACATCGTGCGGCAGCTCGCCAGGGCTCAGGGCGGCGAGGTGATCGCGGAGGACCGCGAGGGCGGCGGGACGACGATGCGGCTGCGCCTGCAGCAGGCCGGGAGCCTGGCTTCTGGTGACCATCCAGCCGCCGAAAAGGCCGCGGAGGCCGGCGCTACCGCCAGCGCGTCGTGATCAGGACGTGGCGGCGGTGGGCTGGCCGACCTCTGCCTTGATCCTGCGCCTGGTCACCGGGTCCCTCGCGACCGGCTGCCCGCCCGACGCGGCGATATAGCGGTCGACGACGCTGATGACGTCCTCGCCCTGCTCGACGATCTTGCCGCGCTCGAGCCAGATGATCCGGTTACAGGTCAGCTCGATTTCCTCCAGGTTGTGCGCGACCAGGAAAACGGTGCCGGCCTGAGCGCGCAGTTCCTGGATCCGGGCGTGGCTCTTCACCCGGAACTCCGCGTCTCCCGTAGCCAGCGCCTCGTCGATGAGCAGCACCTCGTGGCTCTTCGCTGCCGCGATGGCGAACCGGAGTCGCGAGCCCATGCCGGAGGAATAGGTCTTCATGGACAGGTCGATGAAATCGCCCACCCCGGAGAAGTCGACGATGCTCTGGTACTTGGCCCTGGTCTCCTGCTTGGACATGCCCATGGCCAGGCAGCCGAGGATCACATTCCGCTCGCCGGTCAGGTCCTCGAGCAAGGCGGCGTTCACTCCGAGCAGCGCCGCTTCGCCAGTGGTGTAGACGTTGCCCTGCTCGGCCGGAAGCAGGCCCGCGATCGCGCGTAGCAGCGTCGACTTGCCCGAGCCGTTCCGGCCGATGACGCCGACCGCATCCCCGCGGTTGACGACGAAGGAAAGGCCGCGGAGCGCGTGTACCTCGCGGATCGACGCACGGCGCTGACGGCCGAGGATGCGCAGCAGTGATGCGGCGGCGGTGCCCCGGTCGTGGCCCCGGCCGTAGACCTTGTACACCACGTGCAGGTCGTCGACGACCACCATCGGATCAGCCACGGCCATACCCCGTCTCCGCCCGCCAGAAGAAGAAGAAGCCCACCACGAGAGCCAGCACCGCCCAGCCGGCCGCGTAGTACCAGAAGTGGGCGGGGTTGGCACCCGCATAGTGGCAGTAGGCGCTGTCGTACTGGTGCGCGGCCGTGGCATTCTTCAGCTGGCCGAGCTTGTGCCAGGTCTGGCAGAGGGCCGCGTTGTAGGGCTTGCTGCCGGGCGCGCTCTCCCGCTGGCTGCTCATCAGCGCGGTACGCGTCAGGGTGATATAGAGCGCGGCCGGGTTGAGCTGCAGTATCGCGATGATCTTGTTGCTGGCGCTGGCGCTGAGCCCCGCGATCGTCGGACCCAGTGAGGCGATACTGAAGATCACTCCGGAGACATACAGCCAGGTCCGGGTCAGGAACGGCAGCAGCTGGCTGACGTCATTGACTTGCGAGCCCAGCCTGGCCACGGCCAGGCCGCAGCCGGTGTTGAAGATCATCTGCAGCGCCAGCGCGGGGATGAGCAGCAGCCAGTGCCAGGTCAGCGGCTCGCCGGTGAGCAGCAGGATCGGGACGAGCACAACCACCGACAGCAGCATCTGCTGCAGTTCGATGACGACGTAGCCGATCGGCAGCGCCGCGCGCGGGAACTGCAGCGCCCGTATCAGGTCCAGGTTCTGCGTCATCACCGTGGAGGTGGAGATGAACGAGCGCTGCGTGAAGTTAAAGACGAAGACGCCCGTCACCACGAAGCCGAGGTAATTCGGAATGCCGCGGCTGATGTGGAGGAGCTCACCGAAGATCAGCCAGTAGACGCCGGCGTTGAGCAGCGGGGTGAGGACCTGCCATAGCTGGCCGAGCTTGGCCTCGGTGTAGAGGGCGATGTTGCGCGCCGTGGCGAACGCCAGGATGAAGTGCCGCCGCTGCCACAGTTGCCCCAGGTAGGCCGGCACCTTCGGGCGCGTGGCGCTCGGCCTCAGGCCGTACCGGCGAGCCAGCTCAGCCAGCGGCTCGGCGCTCGCGGGCGCCGTCGTCGCGACGCTGCCCGACTGCAGCTGGCCAGGGCCAGCTAGCCGGCCAGACGCCGGCTCGTGGCCCGCGCCCTGCAGTGCGCGCGGTGGCGCCTGCCGGTCGGTCACGCTGTCCTCCCGCCGAAAGGTGAGTGGTGCGGGGCAACTCGCACGCCCGCGACTGTACCACCGCGACGGTTGTGCGGTACAACTGTTGCTATGGCCAACATCCCGCCCGATGATGCCGAGCTGGAGCTTCTGCTTACCCGGCTGCTGGGGATGCTATCGCCTGGCCTTAGTACCCATAACAACGTGCTGGTCAGCCACTCCGACGAGGCGCCTGCCGACGCGAGGAACGGCGGCCAAGCCGGGTCGCGGCCGGCCGGCAGTGACGGAGCGAGCGCACCTGTCTCGGCCTCCGAGGCCAGGGCGCTGATTGAGCTGGTGTCCGCTCGCGGTATCGCCCAGGGCGAACTGGCCGGATTGCTCGGGCTCGACAAGAGCACCGTCAGCAGGCTGGCCGCCGGCCTGGAGCGCAAGGGCTGGGTCCGGCGCGGCCGCGATGAGGCCAACCAGCGGTATGTCCGGCTCTACCTGACGCCATCGGGCGCCGCGGCGGCAGGCAGAGTGTGGCAAACCTGGCAGGCGCGCCAGGCCAGGATTCTGGCCTCGCTGTCTGCGGATGAGCGAGCCGGGCTCACGGCTGGCCTGCGAGGCCTCATCCGCGAGCTGTCGGCTGACCGCGCGCCAGGAGCGGATGCTGGCGAAGCGGCTCCTCAGGCCGCCGGTTTCCGCTGACGCGAGGCCGGGCATCTCCGCCGCAACGGGGTCTGCATCGCCTGGCGGACTCGAGTCGCTGCGCGGGAGGTGAGAGCGGCGGGGACGGTATTGCTGCCCTGGGCACCGGCGAGCGTCGCTGTCGCCCGCCAGCGCCTTGCCGCCGACCTGTGCGCCGCCGGAATCTTCGAGGCAGCAGTTGGCGACGCGGTCCTCGTCGTGAGCGAGCTGCTCAGCAACGCCATCAGGCACGCAAGGCCGTTGCCCGGCGCCAATGTCCAGGTGGCGTGGGCACTGGGGAACGACGCGATCGAGGTGGCAGTCAGTGACGGTGGGTCGCCGACCACCCCGGCGCGTACGCACGCGAGCGTGTCCGCGCTCGGTGGCCGGGGCCTCGACATCGTCGAGTACCTGGCGAGGCGGTGGGGCGTGAGATCCGACGATTCAGGACATACCGTCTGGGCGGTCCTGGCGGTACCGGCTGCCGAACAGCGGCCTCGGTCGGCAGCGGCGGCCGCCGGCCACCGCTGATAACCGACAGGCGTAACCGACCGCGCCACTGGCAATACCTTGTGCATCGGGGCAGCGTGAGCGCTGCTCGCAGGACGCGTCACGCGGAGCGGCGGCACCAGTGCGGACTGCGGGGTGACGGCAGCGCGCTGGTGGTGACGGCGGGGGGTTCGGTGGCTGAGGTCCATGGCACGGACAGTGAGGTAGGCCAGCTCACAGCGGTACTGGTGCACAGGCCGGGCCCGGAAATCCAGCGGCTGACCCCGCGCCACGCCGGTCGGCTGCTCTTTGGCACCCTGCCCTGGATCAGCAAGGCGCGGCAGGAGCACGACGTTCTCTGCGAGCAGCTTCAATCACACGGCGCGGAAGTGCTCTATTTCACCGAACTGCTCCAGGACATCCTGGAGTACCAGCCAGCCAGGGACGAGGCGGTACGGCTGGCCGTCGCCGACGTCAACCTCGGCGACGAGCTGCGCAGGCAGCTGCAGGTCTACCTCGCCGACCTCGACTCCGAGCGGCTGGCGCAGGCGCTGATAGCCGGGCTCACCCCGGAGGAATTGCGCCCTGGCCACGGGGTCGTTTTCGAGCTGCTCGACCGACACGACTTCGTCCTCGACCCGCTGCCCAACCTGGTGTTCACCAGGGACTCGAGCTTCTGGGTTGGCAGCCGGGTCGCAGTGGCCAGCCTGGCCGCTGAGCGGCGGCGGGAAGCGGACCTGGTGGGCGTCGTGTACCGGCACCATCCGAGATTCACCAGGGCCGGCTGGCTCTACCAGCCTGATCTGGAGCACGTCAGCGGGGGCGACGTGGTGCTCATGGCGCCGGGCGTTGTGGCTGTGGGCGTAGGGCAGCAGACGACGGCTGCCGGGGCAGAGCGGCTGGCAGGGCGCCTCTTCGATGCCGGGCTGGCCCGGACGGTGCTGGCCGTGCCCATGGCCCAGCTGCACGGCTCTGCGCGCAGCGCCGGCGCAGCTGAGGGCGGTATCAGTCACCTCGATACCATCTGCACTGTTGTGAGCCAGGACGCCGTGCTCATGCACCCGGCCGCCGCCTACACGCTCACCGCGCACACCATTGCTCAGCAGCCCGAGGGCATGCGAGTGTCCCGGTCGCAGCCGTTTCTGGAGGCGGCCGCTCAGGCCATGGGGATCGACCGGCTCCACGTGATCGATTCGGGTACCGAGCCCCCGTGGGGTCGGCCAGGGCGGTGGGATGACGGCAGCAACGTGCTGGCCGTCGCCCCCGGCCTGGTCGCGAGCCACGAGCGGAACTCCGAGACCAACGCGCGCCTGGAAGCGGCCGGGATTAAGGTCCTCCGGGTGCCGAGCAGCGAGCTCGGCAGCGTCCGTGGCGGGCCGAGGTGCATGACCTGCGTGATTAGCCGGGACCCGGCGGCCATGCCGGGCATGGCCCGGGCGCCGCGCGGCGACGGGGTCATCAGGGACCGCTACCCGGCCGGCCTTGGCATCGCGGTGCCGAGCTCACGCGAAGCCACCTACTCAGGGGCCATCAGGCCCGTCGGTGCCGCCGCGGCCGCCGCGACGACACAGCCGAACGGCTACGCCGGATCCGCCCAGCCCGCCGTCTCTGGGTGGTCCGGGCACGGCAGGTGGCTCCGGGGGCGTCGCGGCCGCTAGCACCGCGCTCACGGCAGTCTGGGGCTAGTAGCGGCGCCGTGACCTGCGGCCGAACCTGACGGCGCCGAAGGCCACGCCCGCGGCGGCCGCGATCAGCACGATCAGCGCGAGCCAGAACAGGGTCCGGGCAACCGCGGCCGCCACAAAGATGATGAAGATCGCCGCGACGATCACTACGAGCATGCGCAGCATGACTCCACGTTACGCCCGGCAGGCCAGGGCGCTGACGCGCCGCCTGGCGCGATCAGTGCATGGCCGGGTTTCCGGCTAAATGGGTTCTAGCTGGTCTTGCTGAGATGCCATCTAGCCGGCTCGATGGACCACCCGGTAGTCTGCGGCACGTGGAGCTAAAGGTCACGACTAGGTCGCAAGGCGATCACACAGTAGTGTCCGTACTCGGTGAGATCGATCTGTACACGGCGCCGCGGCTGCAGTCCGAGCTGATGAATGCGCTCGGCGCGAGCCCGGCGCGGCTGATCGTGGACATGTCGGGCGTGGACTTCTGTGACTCGACCGGCATCAACGTGCTCCTCGCCGCGCATCGGCACGCCCGCGAGCATGGCGGCGAACTGCAGCTCGCCGGGCCAGGCTCGGCGACCCGGAAAGTCCTGCAGGTGACCGGCCTGGAGTCCGTTTTCACGGTGCTCGACGACCCGGCCCACGTGATCGGACAGTAAGCACGGGCGGCTCGCGGCCGCACTACGATCGGTGAGCATGCCCCCAGGCGATCTGGCCGTCATCATCCCTGCCTGGAACGAGTCCAGCCGGATTGGTGCTACCGTCCGCGCGGCGAGGACGCTGCCCGGGGCTGACGTCGTGGTCGTGGTCGATGACGGGTCGGCCGATAACACCGCTGAGCTCGCGGCGGAAGCAGGCGCGCACGTGATCAGACATGCGCGCAACCGTGGCAAGGCAGCCGCCATGGAAACCGGCGCGGAAGCCGTGCGGCTGATCGAGTCGGCGGCCGGCGAGCAGACCGCAGGCGGCCGTGGGCCGCGTCATCTGCTGTTCCTCGACGCCGATCTGGCTGCCACCGCCGCGGCCGCGGGACCGCTGGTCGAACCGATTAGGGCCGGAACGGCGGACCTCGCCATCGCGGTCTTTTCCACCCGAGTGCGCAAGGGCGGCTTCGGCATCGTGGTCGCGACCTCGGCAGCGGGCACAGCGCGGGCCGTTGGCTGGCACCCAGTCCAGCCGCTCAATGGCATCAGGTGCCTGACCAGGGCAGCGTTCACCGCGGCGCTCCCACTGGCAGCCGGATGGGGAGCTGAGACGGGCATGACGATCGATCTGATCCGTCAGGGCCTGCGGGTCACCGAGGTCGAGGTGCCACTGTCGCACCGGGCTACCGGCAACGACTGGCGGTCTCAGCTGCACCGGCTCCGCCAGCTCGTCGACGTCACCAGGGCACTGGCCGCCCGGGAACCAGGGTTGCGGCGGCTGCGAGGCAAAGCGCCGCCCCGCAGCAGCGCCGCGGATGCCGGGAAGGCGCTGCCGTGATGGGATCATGATGCCGTGACGTACCGGTATTCCTATCTAGGCCCGCGCGGCACCTTCACCGAGGCAGCCGTTCGCGCGCTGGACGGCGCGCGTGAGGGGGATGCCCTGGCCTGCGCGTCGATCCAGGCCACACTCGACGCTGTCAGGTCCGGCGAGGTCGAGCTCGGCGTCGTGCCGATCGAGAGCTCGGTGGAAGGCGCGGTGACCGCCACCCTGGACGAACTGGCCGTCGGCACCGAGCTGGTGATCTGCGCCGAGGTGCTCGTTCCCGTCGAGTTCGCATTGCTGGTGCGGCCGGGCACCCGGCTTGCAGATGTGCAGGTGGTCGGCGGTCACCCGGTGGCGCAGCCGCAGTGCCGGCAGTGGCTCGCCGCCAACCTGCCGACCGCCGATTTCCGGCCGGCGGCGTCGAACTCCGATGCTGCCATGCAGGTGGCCGAGGGCCGCTTGGACGCGGCGCTGGCGGGTGTGTTTGCTGCCGAGCTCTACGGTCTGCAGGTGCTGGCGACCGGCGTGCACGACCGCGATGAGGCGGTCACCAGGTTCGTCGCGGTGCGACTGCCGGGTCCGCCACCGGCCAGGACACGGGCAGACAAGACGTCGGTGGTCGCGTTCCTCGCCGATGATCACCCCGGTGCGCTGATGGACATCCTCGGACAGTTCGCATTCCGGGGGATCAACCTGACCCGGATCGAGTCACGGCCGACCGGCGATGGCATCGGCAGGTACTGCTTCTTCATCGACTGCGAGGGCCACGTGGCCCAGGCCAGAGTCGGTGAGGCGCTCATGGGGCTGCGCCGGGTATGCAGCGCCGTGCGCTTCCTCGGCAGTTATCCGCAGGCGCAGATTGCCGTCGAGAGCGCAGCGGCGGCCGGACAGGACGACAAATCGGACGCTGACTTTATCGATGCGGCAGACTGGCTGGCCCGGATCCGGTCCGGCCAGCACTAGCGGCAGCAGGCCTACAGGTAAGGGCCTGCGGACCGGAGGCGCTGGGGGTCGTCCTCGACTTGCTGCTGACCCATGACGCCGGCCGGCAGCGCTCGCCGCATCTGCTCGAGCTGTGCCCTGGCTGCCATCTGCTGCGCAAACAGCGTGGTCTGGATGCCGTGGAACAGTCCTTCCAGCCAGCCCACGAGCTGGGCCTGCGCGATCCGGAGCTCGGCTTCGCTCGGCACTGCGTCATCGGCAAACGGCAGGGACAGCCGCTCGAGCTCGTCGACCAGCTCCGGCGCGAGGCCGTCCTCGAGCTCCTTGATCGAGCTCTCATGGATCTCCTTGAGCCTGGCCCGGCTCTTCTCGTCCAGGGGCGCCGCCCTGACCTCCTCGAGCAGCTGCCTGATCATGTTGCCGACGCGCATGACCTTGGCGGGCTGCTCGATCATCTCCGTAACAGGCCGCTCGCGCGCCGCCGCCATGTCAGATTCGGTCGCGACGCCGTCGGCGCCGACCACCACGATCCGGGGGTTGCCCTGAACGTCTTCGTCCATCTGGTCGCTCATGCTGCCTAGTCTGCCGGCGCCACGGCCTCGGCACAAACGCGGGCGCTCTCGCGGAGGGTGTGGGATTCGAACCCACGAGAACGCTCGCGCGCCCTAACGATTTTCAAGACCGTCGCCCTCGGCCACTAGGCGAACCCTCCGCGGTCAACCTTAGCGGTCGCGGACTGGCAGCCAGGCCAGGCAATCAGCTGAGTATTCTCACCCTGGAAGGAGGCGTGCATGCTCCCGCCGTTCGGTCTGACGGCAGTCGTCACACAGTGGCAGTTCGCGCCCGTCGTGACGTGCGTCGTCGGCTTGTCCGCCATCGCGTACGGCTGGGGAGTCGTGCGGGTCGCGCGCCGCCACCCGGCCAGGCCATGGCCACTGTGGCGCGCCGCGCTGTTCGGCACCGGCCTCCTCGTCATCCTGATCGCCGCGCAGAGCGGCATCGGAGCCTACGACGACCTGCTGTTCTACGACCACATGATCCAGCACATCATGCTGCTCATGGTGGCGCCGCCGCTGCTGATCGCCGGCCAGCCGCTGACGCTGCTGTTGCACGCGAGCAGGAACCCGCTGCATACCTGGGCGAAGCGAGTCATCAGGTCGCGGGTGGCGAGCTTCCTGACGTGGCCGGTCTTCGGAGCCGTGGCCTACGCGCTGGCGGTCATGGCGGCGCACCTGACGGCCATCGCCAGCGCTACCGAGCGAGGTGGTGCCTGGCATAACGCCGAGCACGCCCTGTTCGTCGTCATCGGATACCTGTTCTACCTGCCCATCCTCGGCACCGAGCCCATCCGCTGGCGGCTGTCGTACCCGATCCGATTCGTCCTGCTCGTCCTGCTGATGCCGATCGACACGTTCACCGGGGTGGCGCTCGGCTACGCCAGCGCTCACTCGCCCGGCGTGCCGGCCGGGCCGCGACCGGGCTGGGCGCCCAGCGCGGTCTCGGACGTGCACTCGGGCGGCGCGGTGATGTGGATCGCCGGTGACGGCATCATGTTCGCGCTCATGATGATCGTGTTCCTGATGTGGGCCAGGAACGAGCGCGCCACCGTGAGCGGCCGCAGCTTCTTCGAACGGGCGCGCCGGGAGAACCTGGCCACCATGGTGACCTCACATCGGCCGGTGCCCAGCGGCGCTGAGGCGTCGCTGCAGGCGGCCGATGGCCGCACCATCGATGACGACGCGCACCTGGCCGCCTACAACGAGTACCTGGCCCGGCTGAACCGCCCGCGCGACTCGGCCCACTGACGGTACCTGGCCAGCCACGAATGGCCACGAAGGTACCTTTGCTGCCCATCTAGGGGCCGCAGGGGTCCCCTCACGCCCGTCGAGGCGCGGAGGCATGGCTGGACGCGCCCGCGGCGGTCCCGTTCCGGTCAAAGAATTTGTCCTGCCGCTGAACCGCGCGCGTCGGCTGCCCGTGCTGGAAGGGAAGCACTGCGCCGTGGCCGCACCCGTTGGCGCTGTGTAGCGCCCGCCGGGCGCGGTCAGCGGACTAATGGCCCCGTCCGCTGCCCGGCCCGGCGGGCAACTACATGTTGGGCCGCGACACGCCGGCTAGCGGTTTCTACGCCAATCTAAGGATTCTGCTAGAAGGCCCCATAGTCTCCTGTGCATGGACCCAGTCCGGAATCCGTACGCCCCCGGCGCCGGGCAGCGACCGCCGGAGCTCGCGGGCCGGGACCGGGAGATACGCCAGTTCGAGGTGGTGCTGGAACGAGTGGCGCGCGGCCGCCCGGAGCGCAGCATGGTGCTCACCGGGCTGCGTGGCGTAGGCAAGACGGTGCTGCTCAACTCGTTCCGGTCGATGGCAATGCAGCGCCTGTGGGGTACCGGCAAGCTCGAGGCGCGGCCTGACCAGTCAATCCGCCGCCCGATTGCGGGCGCGCTGCACATGGCCGTGCGTGAGCTCGCGCCGCGACACCGGGCACCCGACCGGATCGATGAGTTCCTCGGCGTGCTCAAGGCGTTCGCGGCCAAGGACAGCCGAGCGGCTAAGGGCTCGGCCTGGACTCAGCTCGGCATCGATGTCCCGGCCGCACGTGGCCGCGCCGATTCCGGCGACCTCGAGGTCGACCTGACGGAGCTGTTCGCTGACGCGGCCTCGGTGGCTGGCGACCTTGGCGTCGGCATCGCCCTCTTCGTGGACGAGATGCAGGATGTCCCTGCGGCTGACATCTCCGCGCTGTGTGCGGCCTGCCATGAGCTGTCGCAGAGCAACGGGCCGCTGATAGTGGTCGGGGCCGGCCTGCCGCACCTGCCGTCGGTGCTGTCAGCGAGCAAGAGCTACTCGGAGCGGCTGTTCCGGTACGTCGCCATTGACCGGCTTGACCGGGAGTCGGCGGACGTCGCGCTGCTGATCCCTGCGCAGCGCGAAGGTGCGGACTTCGAGCCCGCCGCTCTCGACCAGCTCTACGCAGCTGCCGACGGCTACCCGTATTTCGTGCAGGCCTACGGGAAGGTCACCTGGGACGTCGCTGCGGCCAGCCCGGTCACGGCACACGACGTCACGGTCGCCGGGCCGATCGCGGCGAGCGAGCTAGCCATCGGATTTTTCGGCAGCAGGTACGAGCGGGCGACGCCGGCCGAGCGTGAATACATGCGGGCGATGGCGATGCTGGGTGACGAGCCGGTGCCGACATCACAGGTGGCCGACGAGCTCGGGCGCAAGCCGTCGAGCGTCTCCCCGGCGCGAGACAACCTCATCAAGAAAGGCCTCATCTACAGCTCCGAGCGCGGCCTGATCGCCTTCACCGTGCCGCACTTCGGACGGTTCCTGCGGGCACAGCCTGCGTAAGCCGAGCGCGAGGCTCGTTGTATGGCTGAGTCTGCGGATGTCTAGCGTCAGAGCTAGACATCGGTAGATATCGGCAGATCGGCCCGCATCGGCGCAGCCGGGCTCGCTGCGGCGCCCGTCGCCAGCCGTGGAAGGGGCGCGGGGGCCGGTTTCCGCCTCAGCCAGGCGCGGGCCGGCTTCTCGGGCCAGGGCACGGGCCGGCCAGTAGCGCCGTCGACCAGAGCGGCGCGAATCGCCGGGCGGTGGTAGGTCAGGAAGACGGCGAAGACGACGTCCGCGGGCCGGTTGTCATAGCTGGCCGGGTAGACCACGTAGCGCCAGCAGAGCTCCCGCCAGACGTCAGCCGGAGAGGTTGAGGTAATGAGCCTCGAGTGCCGGCGCCACTGCCGGCTGCGGTGCAGGGCCGCGAGTGTCCGGCCCGACGGAACTATCTGCAGTTCGCAGGGCTCTGAGTAGCCGAGCCGGACCAGCCCTTCAGCAATCTCTGGCGACAGCGCTCCGATGATCAGCAACTCGCCAGCCAGGATGCCGAGAAGTTCGGGATAGGCACTGGCGTGCGGAACACCGATCGGCGCGAGTGAGACGGTGAGGGCGGCGGCAACTGCGAGCAGCGCAGACCTCGCCATCGTCCGGAGATTGACCGGCGCGGTGCTGAGCTCGCCGAAACAGCCGCAGCCAAGATCCGGCCGGATGGCACGCAGCTCTACGAGCGCGCAGGTCGCCACGATGAAGAACAGACAGGTGGCCATCCTGACGACAGTGGCAGCGACATTGCCGCCGAAGCCGCCGGCCGTCACGATGAGGCCAAGGCCGAGGGTGAGCTCGACGATGCAGATGCCGATCGCGGCCGACTTGCGCATGCTCACCGGGAACAGCACCGTCGGGCCGAAGGCGGCGCTGAGCCCGCCGGCTTTCAGAACCTGGGCGAGCTTTGCCGCGCACGCACCGAGCAGCATGGCAGCGAGAAGCGGAATCTGGACTTCGCGGAGCGCGTTCACTGTCATGGTCATTCGCCGATCGTGACCGTGACGTTGAAACAGCCGCGCTCCAGCTCGCCGCCCAGGGAGATGAAACTCGCCAGGGTCAGGTCGGCGATTCGGCCGCGCGCCGAGATCCCGCAGGTCACGCACCGATCGTTGAAAAGGCGGGCGATCGAGGCGCAGCCGGTCACGGGTACCAGGCAGTCCAGCCCCGTGCACTCGTTCCTCACCCGGAGGACGCTGCCGATTGCCATATACGGCAGCCGGGCGTAACCGTCGCGGCTGCCGGTGGCCGCCTCCTCAGCGCAGCCGGTCTCCGGGTCGAGCGCCGGGTAATCCACGCCGAGAACACCTGGCGGCTCGCCGCGCGGCTCGTGCCAGGTAGCGGACCCGCTGATCGCACCCGTGACCCGCCCGGTAGTCAGCGGTAGCGCAGGAAGCCTGTCGGCGGGATAGCCCGGCTGGGAGGTAGCCGGGATCATGCCGATCAGCTCCTCGCCCTCGCGCAGCCCGATGATGTCGACCAGGTAGCCCGGCTCGAGAGTCGGGAACCTGACCTGGATCCTTCCCACGGCGCTCGGGTGCAGGGTGATCACCTGAGGTCCCCGCGTCGTGCCCTCGTCCACCGTGAGCGTGCCGCCTGACCGCTCGGTGATCACTCCGGTCACCCGGCCGATGTTGGCCCAGATCCGGTCGGCGACGTCGCGATGACCAGGGTGCAGCCGGATGATGACGTTGTCTCCGTGAGACAGCGCGGCGGGCTCCACCTGGTGACCGCGCCATGCGACCGCGTCGGGAGTCAGGATGAACCGCTGCTCGCGGCCGACATCACCAATCACGAGCACATGCGGGCTCACGTCATAGACGGTCCCCCATACTGTCCTGGGTTGCTGAGCGACATCAGGAAAGTCGGCACCTTGGGCAGACACCGGGACGGAAGGTTCCAGGTCTGCCTCGCCAGCTGCAGGGGAAAACTCGCTGCTGGCTACCCGGCGCGAGACTGCAGCCTTGAGCAACCGGCGGCGTGCCACTGTCGCCGCGCTGCCGCTACCGGCGGGGGTGGCCGGCCGATCGGTGCTTAATTTCGCGCACCGGTCGCAGCACGCGAAGCTTGCCTGCGCGCCTGGCACCTGTACCTCCCCGCTCGATGTGACCCCAGCGTCACGACCATGCTTATCAGCCGAGGTCTTCGTCAAGCGGTTTGGGTGAGCTTTCCGGTCCTCAGGGCCAGATATCCGCCAGTGCGACGTGTTCTTCCGTGCGCCGCACCCCCGCGGACCTGAGCACATGACGCGCCGTGTACAAGACCTAACTGTCAGTATTGAGCCGTTGCTGGGTACCGTTACTGTGTGGGCGCAGTGGCCGGCGGGGGCGATCGCATTGGTCCCGGCACGATGACGGGGTCCGCGTCATCACCGCGGCCGGGCATCACATCGACCGCGGTTCCGCCGCCCCGCGGCGGCGAACGCAGGCTGTCCGGCCTGCTCGGTCGCGGCGGGCGCGTCACGCTGCACGCACCGGATGCTGTCTCGCCCGACGGCGATCCGGGCGCGCCAGCCGGAGTCAGCGAGCCTGAGTTCCGCGACTATGTGCGGACGCGCAGGCGCGCCTTGCTGCGGACCGCCTACCTGCTGACCCGGAACGAGGCCGACGCCGAGGACCTGGTCCAATCGGCCCTCGCCAAGACCTACCTGGCCGCCGACCGCATCGAGGACCGCAGTGCGCTGGACGGCTATGTCCGGCGGGCAATCGTGAACACCCACATCTCCTGGTGGCGCCGCCGCCGCGTGATGGAGCTGCCGACCGACGAACTGCCGGACGAGGCAGTTGCCGATCACACCGCCAATAGCGACCTGCAGGAGATGCTCCGCCGCGCGGTGGACCGCCTGCCGGTCAGGATGCGGGCTGCGGTGATGCTGCGGTACTACGACGACAAGACCGAGGCGGAGGTCGCTGAGATCCTCGGCGTCAGCCTCGGAACGGTCAAGAGCACGGTCGCGAGGGCCGTCGCCAGGCTGCGAATCGACGCTGACCTGCAGTCCGGCTGAGCGCGGCTGGTCGGCCTCGTCGCTGGTCCTGGATGCCGAAGGGCCGGCTGACAGGCCAGTTGTTTGCCGCTACCGTGACACTGATTGCAGTCAGGGCGGTTAGGGCGATTATCGGCAAACGGCGCTGGTCGCGCCGGTACATCCGGTCTTGCCCGGCCGCGACCGGACGGCGCTGACGCCGTGCGGACGAATGTAGGGGGTTTGGCCGTGCGCAGCACGATGATGGACAGCCCGTTGACCGTAACGGCGATCATGCGTCATGGCACCACGGCCTATGCCGGCTCCGATGTCGTGACCCTGACGACCACAGGCAGCCGACGGCGCAGTTACGGGGAGACCGGAGCTCGGGTGGCCAAGCTCGCCAACGCACTGCGCTCGCTCGGCGTCGACGGCGACCAGCGAGTCGCGACCCTGATGTGGAACAACGCGGAGCATCTTGAGGCCTACCTTGCGATCCCCTCGATGGGTGCGGTGCTGCACACTCTGAACCTCCGCCTCGATCCGCAGGTCATCGGCTATATCGCCGAGCACGCGGGGGACGACGTCGTCATCGTTGACGCGACTTTGGTGCCGCTGCTGGCCAAGGTGCTGCCGCATGCGCCCTGCATCAGGCACGTCATCGTCACGGCAGCAGAGGGCGAGACCGAGTTCGTGCCACCAGCCGAGCTCGAGGCGCTGGGGCGGCCGGTGCACTCGTACGAGGCACTGCTGGCCGACCAGCCTGCCACCTGTGAGTGGCCGGAGATCGACGAGCGCTCGGCGGCGGCGATGTGCTACACGAGCGGGACGACCGGTCAGCCCAAGGGAGTCGTCTACAGTCACCGGTCCATGCACCTGCACGCGATGGCCGTCTGCATGCAGGGCGTCATCGGGATGTCGGATGCCGACCGCGTCCTGCCGGTCGTGCCGATGTTCCACGCCAACGCGTGGGGGCTTCCGTACGCGGCAGCCCTGTCCGGCGCGTCGCTCGTGATGCCAGACCGGTTCCTGCAGCCGGAGCCGCTCGTTCGGCTTATCGAGGCGGAGCGGCCCACGATCGCCGGCGCCGTTCCGACGATCTGGAACGCGCTGCTCCAGCACGTCCGGGTGAACGGCGGGGATCTGTCCTCGCTTCGGATCGTGCCCTGTGGCGGGTCGGCGGTTCCGCACTCGCTGATCGAGGCCTACGAGAAGGAACTCGGCGTGACCATCCTTCAGGCCTGGGGAATGACGGAAACCTCGCCGATCGGCAGTGTTGCGCATCCGCCCGCGGGCATGCCGGAGGAGCAGGCGTGGATCTACCGGGATACGGCAGGCCGGCTGCTGTGCCAGGTCGAGCACCGGCTCGTCGGTGAGGGCGGGGTCGAACTGCCGTGCGACGGCGAGGCGGTCGGCGAGGT
>Ga0126378_10001636_pt1 | contig 16569 bp, 15 predicted proteins | sample PanSoiMetPlot_23_FD_92587 | JGI IMG/M metagenome (GOLD analysis project Ga0126378, IMG submission 92587) | Tropical forest soil microbial communities from Panama - MetaG Plot_23 | ecosystem: Environmental > Terrestrial > Soil > Tropical forest > Bulk soil | place: Panama | collected 2016-02-17 | reverse complement strand
GTGGCGGCTCCGCGGCACCGCGACCTACTGCCTCGACGGGCAGGTCTACACGGCCGGCGCCGCGCTCAGCTGGCTATCGGAGATCGGCCTGCTCGCTCGGGCGTCGCAGATCGATGAGCTCGCCGGCCCCGTTGCGGATGCCGGCGGTGTCCAGTTCATCCCAGCATTGGCTGGACTCGCTGCGCCCTACTGGAGGCCGGCAGCGCGCGGCGCGTTCCTCAATCTGAGCCTCGGCTCTACCAGGTCGCATCTCGTCACGGCAGTCATCGAGGGCATCGCCGCGTCGGTCGCGCTGCTGGCAGGCTCTGTCGCGGCTGATCTCGGCGCCGGGTTGTCCGCGCTCCGCGTCGACGGAGGCCTGACCCGGTCACGGACGCTGGTCCAAGCTCAGGCCGACCTGCTCCAGCTTCCCGTCGAGGTCTGCGAGACCCCGCACGCGACCGCACTCGGTGTCGCCGCCCTGGCAAGGCTCGGAACCGGACACCGCTCAGATGTCAGCGCCGCGCTCGGCGCGCCGCGCGGCGGAACCATCGTCGAGCCCAGGATGGGCCCAAGCGAGGCCGCGCGCCGCCTCGCCGAATTTCGTACCGCAGTCGATCTGATCGTCGCGGCCGCCACGTGACCGAGCCTGACGCAACCGAAACTGTCGACGTCCTCGTCATCGGCGCGGGCGTCGTGGGCTCAGCGATCGCCAGGACGCTGGCGTACCAGGCGCTCAGCTGCACGCTGTTGGATGCCGGTAACGACGTAGGGGCAGGCACATCGAAAGCGAACACTGCAATCCTGCATACCGGCTTCGACGCTGAGCCAGGCAGCCTGGAGAGCAGTCTGGTCAGCCGCGGCTCAGCCTTGTTGCGCGAATACGCCGCCCGGGTAGGAATCCCGCTTGAGCGGACCGGGGCACTGCTGATCGCCTGGAACGCTGAGCAGGAGGCCGCGTTCGGCGGGATCATCGAGAAGGCTCGGCGGAACGGCTATCAGCAAATTCGCAGGATCGCGGCCACGGAGCTCTACCGCAGGGAGCCGCACCTGGCGCCTGGCGCGGCAGGAGCGCTCGATATCCCGGACGAGTCCGTAATCTGCCCGTGGACAACCTCGCTGGCCTATGCCACCGAGGCCGTGCGTGCTGGCGCCAGGCTGTTGCTCAGGACACGTGTGACCGGGGTCTCGCCCGCGACCGGAGCGGGTGCGCATGAAGTGGCGACGACATCGGGCACGCTGCGCTGCCGCTGGCTGGTTAACGCCGCAGGCCTCGGCAGCGACGTTATCGACCGGATGATGCGTCCCGGCTCGTTCACGATCTCGCCGCGCCGCGGCGAGCTGATCGTCTTCGACAAGCTCGCCCGCCGGCTCGTCAGCCACATCTTGCTGCCCGTGCCGACTGGGAGGACGAAAGGCGTGCTCATCGCGCCGACCGTCTACGGCAACGTGCTGCTTGGGCCAACGGCGGAGGATGTGCCGGACCGCGCGGACACCGCGACGACCGCGGCCGGGCTGGCGGCGCTACTCGCTGAAGGGGGGCGGTTGATGCCTGACCTGGCCGCCGAGGAAGTCACGGCTAGCTACGCGGGGCTGCGCGCTGCGACTGAGCACCGTGACTACCAAATCGATGTGGACGAAGCTGGACGGTACGCGTGCGCCGCCGGAATCAGGTCCACCGGACTGACCGCCTCGATGGGCATCGCCGAGCACCTCGTGGAGCAGATGGCCGCTGCGGGCCTGCGAATCGGAGACCGGGCGCCAGACAGCCCGCTGGCCATGCCATACATCGGCGAGGCTGGCATACGGCCGTACCAGGACGCTGGCATGATCGAGGCCGACCCTGCCTATGGTCAGATCATCTGCCACTGCGAGCGCGTGACACGCGGAGAGATCAGGGACGCCCTGGCAGGGCCTATCCCGCCGGCCGACAGGGATGGACTGCGCCGCCGTACACGGGCGCTGAACGGCCGCTGCCAGGGCTTCTATTGCGGCGCTGCGGTGTCGCAGCTGATGGCCAAGCGGGCAACCGACCGATTGGCTCGTGGCCATGAACGTTGACGTACTCGTCGTGGGCGCTGGCCCGGCTGGCCTGGCCGGCGCGATCGAACTGCGCAGGCTCGGCGTAGGGCGGGTTCTGGTCGTGGACCGAGAGGGCGAGCCGGGCGGCGTGCCGCGGCACTGCGTACACAGCGGTTACGGGATCAGGGACCTGCACCGCGTGCTCACCGGTCCGGCTTACGTGCGGCGATATGTCGCGGCGGCGCAGGACGCAGGCGTCGACGTCCAGGCCGGCACGACCGTCACCGCGCTTGACGGTCCGCACGCCACGCTCACTAGCCAGGATGGCATCCGCCACGCTGCCGCGGCGGCCGTCCTGCTCGCAACGGGCTGCAGGGAGCGGCCGAGGACGGCCAGGCTTGTGGCGGGCGACCGTCCGGCAGGGGTCATGACAACCGGCGAGCTACAACAGCGTGTCTACCTGGCTGGGCAGCGACTCGCCGGCCGGGCACTAGTCGTAGGTGCCGAGCACGTGAGTTTCTCCGCGATGCTGACCTTGGCGCACGCCGGCGCGCGCGTGGTTGCCCTCGTCACCGACCGGCCATCACACCAGAGTTACAACGCGTTCCGCGCCGCAGCTGCGCTGCGCTGGCGGGTGCCCGTCTGGACGTCGATGGCGGTCGGCAGGATCATCGGCCGCGATCGGGTCGCCGCCGTCGAGCTGCGCGACCTGGTTACCGGTCACGTGAGGCAGGTCGACTGCGAGACCGTGGTTTTCACAGGCGACTGGATGCCCGACCACGAGCTCGCCAGGCTGGCCGGCGCGAGCATGGATCCTGGCACGAAGGGCCCAGCCGTAGATAACGCGCTGGTGACGTCGGTTCCCTGGCTGTTCGCCGCAGGCAACCTAGTGCACGCGGGCGAGCCTGCGGACGTCGCCGCGCTGAGCGGCAGGCACGCAGCCAAGCACATCGCCACCCACATGCAGAGCGGAACGCCTGATGTGACCGCCGGTGAGCGCGTTCCGATCGTGGTCACGGCGCCGCTGGCCTGGATCGCGCCGAACGCTATCGGCACCAGCCGCGCCATGCCGCCGCGCGGGCAATTCCTGTTTCGCTGCGAAGCGGGCGGCCGCGTTGAGCTGCTCGTGCGCCAAGGCGAGCAGGTGCTCGGGCGGTACACGGTACGGCTGCCGCGAGCGGGAAGCGCCAGGATGCCGGCCGGCTGGCTCGCGAGCGTCAACCCGGCGGACGGCCCGGTAATGGTCACTGCGAGCTAACCGCGCGGAACCATTTCGGCTGACCGGGAGTCTAAGGTGCATGCGAACGCGCGCGCTCGCCTTGTGCGCGATGACGGCCTGCGCACTGGCTGCAGTCGCCGCCTGCGGCACCGCGCGGAGCGGTGGGAGCACGTCGGCTCCGGCGACGTCGCGGCCGGCATCGCAGCCCAGGCATGCGACCGGGCATCAGCGCACGTTGACCGTGGCGGACAACGGTGCCAAGGTGCGACTCCGCCGAGGCCAGACGATCGTCGTGATCCTCGCCTCCCACGTGCAGATGTGGCAGCCGCCAAGGGCATCGGGGCTGGCACTCCGCAGGACAAGTTCCCGCGGCGGTTACCCGCTGAGCCAGGTTGCGTTCGCCAGCTTCGTCGCGGTACGCCCAGGGCTGGCGACCCTGACCTCGACCACCGACGCACGTTGTCTGCACGCTGAGCCGCCATGCGAGATCGCGCAGCAGCTCTGGGTGGTCACCATCATCGTCACCGAACACTGACCGGCTGAACCTCGATCCGCCGCGCGGCGACTAACCTTCAGCGGCCACCACCGCGAGTACTTCGTCGCCGTACCTGGCCAGCTTGGCCTCGCCCACGCCGCTGATCGTCGCAAGCTCGTCCGCCGATCCTGGCGACCGCGCGGCGATCTGGCGCAAGGTCGCGTCGTGGAAGATCACGTAGGCTGGCACGCCCTGCTGCCTAGCAACCTGGGCGCGCCACGCACGCAAGCGCTCGAACAGGCCAGCCGCCGCCGGTGCCAGCTCGCCTGGCTGGTCTGCCGGCCTGGCCTTGACCCTGGCCCTCGCTGCGCGCTCAGGCTCGCGCCGCAACAGCACCTGCCGCTGCCCAGACAGCACCGCGCCGCTTGCCTCGGTCAGCGTCAGCGTGCCATAGTCGCCGACGACCGCGAGCAGCCCCTGCGCGAGCAATTGCCTGACCACGCCGCGCCATTCGCTCTCGCGCAGATCGTCGCCAATGCCGAACACGGTCAGCGAGGCGTGATCGTGCTCGATGACCCGCGGCGTCTTGCGGCCAAGCAGGATGTCGATCACGTGTCCGGCACCGAAGCGCTGGCGGCGCTCCCTGTGTAGTCGTACCACGGCGGAAAGCAATTTCTGGGCCGCGATCGTGCCGTCCCATGTCTGCGCGGGCGACAGGCAGGTGTCGCAGTTGCCGCACGGCCCTGCGGTCTCGCCAAAGTAGCCGAGCATCTGGGACCGGCGACACTGCACGGTTTCGCAGAGCGCCAGCATCGCGTCCAGATGCGCGGACTGCCGGCGCCGGTGCGCCAGGTCACCTTCTGACGTGTCGATCAGCCGGCGCTGGAGCACGACATCGGCCAGCCCGTACCCAAGCCAGGCGGTCGCTGGCAGCCCGTCTCTGCCTGCCCTGCCGGTTTCCTGGTAGTAGCACTCGACGGACTTCGGCAGATCCAGGTGCGCGACAAACCTGACGTCGGGCTTGTCGATACCCATGCCGAAGGCGATCGTCGCGACCATGACCAGGCCGTCCTCGAGCTGGAACCTTGCCTGGTTGGCGCTCCTGGTCCTGCCGTCCAATCCTGCGTGGTACGGCAGCGCGGTGATTCCGTTGCGGCTCAGGAACTGCGCGGTCTTCTCCACCGAGGCACGGGACAGGCAGTACACAATGCCAGCCTCGCCGGGATGCTCGGTCAGAAGCAGCGCCAGCAGCTGCCGCTGTGGCTCTGATTTCGGCTCGATCCGGTACCTGATGTTCGGCCTATCGAAGCTTGCAACGAAATGCAGCGCCGACTCCAGATTCAGCCTGGATGCGATCTCGGCCTTTGTTGCCCTGGTGGCAGTCGCTGTCAACGCGACCCGCGGCACGGAAGGCCAGCGCTCGTGCAGTGCGGAGAGCGCGAGATAGTCAGGCCTGAAGTCGTGTCCCCACTGCGACACGCAGTGCGCCTCATCGATGGCGAACAAGCTGATCGCGCCACGGTCTAGCAGCGCCATCGTGGATTCTGACCCCAGCCGCTCTGGCGCCAGGTACAGCAGGTCGAGCTCGCCGGCCAGGAAGCTGGCCTGCGTCGCAGCCCGCTGGCCGGGCTCTTGGGTCGAGTTAATGAACCCAGCGCGAACGCCGAGGGCGAGCAGCGCGTCCACCTGATCTTGCATGAGCGCGATCAGCGGCGAGACGACCACGCCGGTTCCAGGGCGGATCATCGCGGGGATCTGGTAACACAGCGACTTGCCGCCGCCAGTTGGCATAAGCACCAGCGCGTCTCCACCGCCGATCAGGTGATCAATGATCTCTCGCTGGTCGCCGCGGAACGAGTCGTAGCCGAAGACACGGCGCAGGATGCCGGCCGGCCCTTCGGACGTCACGGCGCAAGTGTAGGGGGCGCTTGCGACGGCGGGCGGAGGGCGCGGGCGGAAGCCGTCGCGATAATGTCCTGCACCGGGAAGGGTGGCGTCATGAAGGAAAGCGGGCGGAGGGACGAGGCGGTCATCAACAGGCAGCGCCTTGGCGAGCTGATCGGCCGCGAGCGCGAGCAGTACGCCGCGAGCCACGCCGCTTCGCTGCGCGCGTTCGAGCAGGGAGGCGAGCACTTGCTCGGTGGCGTCCCGATGACCTGGATGCGGATGTGGCCAGGAGGATTCCCGCTCTGCCTGGCGACAGCGCATGGGGCAAGGCTGACCGACATCGACGGCAATATATTCACCGACTTCTGCCTGGGTGACACCGGCGCGATGGCCGGGCACTCCCCCGCCCCTGTCCAGACAGCGGTTGCCCAGCGTTACGGCGAGCTTGGCGGTGCCACGACGATGCTCCCAACCGAAGATGCCGCCTGGGTGGCCGCAGAACTGGCGCGCAGGTTCGGCCCCAGCCACTGGAGCTTCACGCTGTCAGCCACCGACGCGAACAGGTGGGCGCTGCGGATCGCCAGACAGATCACCGGCCGGCCGAAGATCCTCGTGTATTCGTACTGCTATCACGGCAGCGTCGACGAGTCCTTCGTCATCGCGACGCCGGACGGGCCGCGCAGCCGGCCGGGAAACACCGGCGCGGCTATCGATCCGACGCTCACCGCGAGCGTCGTTGAGTTCAACGATGCCGCCGCGCTCGAGCGCGAGCTTGCCGCTGGCGATATCGCGGCCGTGCTGATGGAGCCGGCCATGACAAATATCGGCATCGTGCTGCCTGGCCAGGGCTACTTGGCCACGGTCAGGGAGCTGACCAGGGCGTACGGCACGCTGCTCGTCAACGATGAGACGCACACGCTCAGCGCGGGACCTGGTGGGTGCACGGGGGAATGGCGGCTGGATCCGGACGTCGTGACCGTGGGGAAATCGATCGGCGGAGGTATCCCGTGCGGCGCGTTCGGCTTCTCGGCACCGCTAGCCCAGCAGATCCTGGCCGATAAGAGCGCGGACATTGTCGATACAGGCGGAGTCGGCGGCACGCTCGCTGGCAACGCGCTGTCCGTCGCCGCGATGCGGGCAACGCTCGAGCACGTGCTGACCGACGAGGCGTTCGCGGTCATGATCGCGCTTGCGGACCGCTTTACGGCCGGGGTCCGCGGCGTCCTGTCAAGCCACGGGCTGCCGTGGAACATCGTCCAGCTGGGTGCGAGGGCCGAGTACCGGTTCTGCGCGGTACCGCCGACGTCGGGAGGCGAGTCACACGCCGCCGCTGACGAGCAGCTCGACGAGTACCTCCATCTGTACCTGGCCAACAGGGGCGTGCTGATCACGCCGTTCCACAATATGGCGCTGATGTGCCCGGCAACGACTGACGCCGACGTCGACACCCACACCGAGCTGTTCCGGGCCGCAGCTGCGGAGCTTGTCAGTTAGCGCCCGGGTCGATGTGGGCTGGCGCGTCCGGGGGGGAAAATCGGTCAGCTGACCGATGTCTCTCATGCAAGTTTCTGATGGCCTCTTTCCGGTGTGCATCGCGACTCGGCCTGCGAGGAAGGGGGAACTGTGGACGCCTTGCGGCTGAAGGACAGTTTCTCCAAGGTAGTGATGCACGGCGACGAAGTGCCGTTGTTTTTCTATTCCGACTTATTCATTAAGCATCCCGAGGTCAGGGACCTTTTCCCGATCTCGATGAGGGTGCAGCGCGAGCATCTGATCGGCGCGTTAGCGCAGATCGTCACCCAGGTGGATCGGGTCGACGAGCTAGGAGTGTTCCTGCAGGACCTTGGCCGCGATCATCGCAAGTTCGGCGCCCTCGCAGAGCACTACGACGCGGTCGGCGACAGCCTGCTCGCGACGCTCGCGCACTTCGCGGGCGATGCATGGACGCCCGAAATCGCCGCTGACTGGACCGATGCATATCGCCTGGTCGCCGACGCCATGATGGCCGCCGCACGGGCGGACGAGGCGAGCAGGCCAGCATGCTGGCAGGCAACTGTGATCTCCTGCGAGCGGAAAGCCTTCGACGTCTCGGTGCTCCAGGTGCGGCCCGAGCCGCGCCTCGACTTCCTGCCAGGGCAGTCGGTCGCCATCGAGACTCCGCAGCGACCGCGGCTGTGGCGGTACTACTCGATTGCGAACGCGCCGCGCCAGGACGGCACGCTGGACTTCCACGTGCGCCTGATCGACGGCGGCGCCGTGAGCATCGCGCTCACCTATGGCCAGGCCGTCGGCGACTCGCTGCGGTTAGGCCCGCCGGTCGGCGTGCTGACGCTCGACACCACCTCGCGACGCGACATCCTCATGGTCGCGGGGAGCACGGGCCTGGCGCCGCTCAAGGCGATTACCCAGCAGGTCTCCGGGCTCGCCAAGCCTCCGCACGTTCACCTGTTTTTCTGCGCCAAGGCCGCTGACGGACTCTACGACCTGCCAAGTCTGGAGAAGCTGGCGGCGGAGTACCACTGGCTGACGGTGGTGCCTACCGTGACCGCCGACCGCAGGGCCAACGGCGAGAAGGGAACCATTCCCGACGTGGTAACGCGTGCGGGGAACTGGTCAGGGCACGATGCCTATCTCGCCGGGCCGACGGAGATGGTACGCGATGTGTCAGCGCGACTCGCGGCGGGCGGCACAGCGCGCGAGCGGATTCATGTCGAGGATTTCGGGTGGAGTGAGCCATGACCCTGGCCTGGCAGCAAGACCAGAAGCGACTGACTCCAGACGAAGTGCAGGCGGCCACGTTCCCGCTTTCCAGGCTGGGAAGGCGCGGGTATGACGAGGAGCACGTCAGGGAGTTCCTGCGGGAGGTCGAGCGCGAGCTTGTCACGCTGCTGAACGAGAAGGTCTCGCTGTGGAACGAGGTTGAGCGCCTGCGCAAGCGGATCATCACTGGGATGAAGCAGGGCGACGCCGTGCTGTTCGGCCGCGAAGACGCCCATGTCCACGCGGTGCGGATCCTGTCGAACGCTCAGCTGACCGCGGATCGGTACGTGGCGGACGCCCAGGCCTACAGCCACAAGCTCACTGAAGAGGCCAGGACCCGGCGGGACGAGATCCTGCTTGAGGCCCAGCAGCACGCCGACATGGTGCTCGAGGAGGCGCAGTCACGAGCAAGGCAGGCGGCGCTGGCCACACTCAATGCGCCGGGCGGGCAGTCGGTCGAAACCGATAGGAGCGCGCTCAAGGCCGAGCTTGCCTACCTGAGAACGTTCGGAGAGGTCTACCGGACGCACCTGCGCGCGTACACAGAAGGAATGCTGCGCAGCATCGCCGAGTGGGAGCACAACGAGGCGGGTGCGATCGCGCAGGCGACGGCGGACGCGGGCAACCAGTTCGACACCGGCCGCCATTGAGCGGCGCCCGCGAGCGCCGGTGCCAAGTACCATAGCTGCGTCTCCGGGATTGGCGTCGCCGGCATAGCCTTGCCCGGATGCGTTCACGCCACAGCGACACGACCTCTTTGCCGAGCGGTCTGCACTTTGGTTTGCACATCGGATTGCATGTCGGACTGCATAATCGGTTTGCATGTCGGCCAAGGAGTCAGACGATGCGCTTTGCGATCAAGACCAGGCCTGAGCACCAGACCTGGGCCGAGATGCGGGATGTATGGCTGGCGGCTGATCACATCGAAATCTTCGAATCGGCGTGGAACTGGGACCATTTCTATCCGCTCACGGGCGACATGGCGGGCCCGAACCTCGAGGGCTGGACCATGCTCGCCGCCATGGCGGAGGCAACCAGCAGGATCAGGGTCGGATGCCAGGTCACCGGCATGATCTACAGGCATCCTGCGGTGCTCGCGAACATGGCGGCAACGGTCGACATCATTTCCGCTGGCCGGCTTGAACTCGGCGTCGGTGCTGGCTGGAACCAGATGGAGTGCGACGCCTACGGGATCGACCTGCCGCCGCTGGCCGAGCGATTCGACCGGTTCGACGAGGGCGTCGAGGCCATCATCGGCCTGCTGACCCAGCCAACGACAACCTTCGAAGGGCGCTACGTCAGGATCACCGGCGCACGCTGCGAGCCAAAGCCCGTGCAGCGCCCGCACCCGCCACTGGTCATCGGCGGCCGCGGCAAGAACAGGACGCTGCGCACCGTCGCCCGCTGGGCGGGGCAGTGGAATGCGATCACAAAGGACCCCGCGGACTGGCTGAGCCTGCGCGAGTCATTGCTTGCTCACTGCGCCGAGATCGGGCGCGATCCCGCCGGGATCACCTGCTCGGTCAATATCAGGCTTGACTCGGACTCGCCGGCCGACCTGGACGCGGCCGTCGCCTCGGCAGCTGAGTACCGTGACGCCGGAGCCGACCTGGCTGTCGTGGGGTTGCCCCTGCGCGCGACCCCCGGGATCCTCGGCCCGCTCGCGACCAGGCTGGCGGCGCTGGCATGAGGGCGCGGGCACGGCCATGGGCACGGGCCGGCGGCTGATCCGATGGCGCGGCAAACAGAAGGAGGGCGGCCGCTCGTCGAGATCTACACCGACGGCGCGTGTAGCGGCAACCCGGGTCCCGGCGGCTGGGGAGCAGTGCTGAAGTACGGGTCGCACACGAAGGAGATCTGCGGCGGCGACTCAGGTACTACCAACAACCGGATGGAGCTGATGGCCGCGATACAGGCGCTCGAGAGCTTGAAGAGGCCGGCGACGGTCAGGCTCCATACCGACAGTGTCTACCTGCGCAGCGGAATCACCTCGTGGCTGCCGAAATGGAAGCGCAATGGCTGGCGGACCGCGAGCAACAAGCCGGTGAAAAACGCCGACCTTTGGCAGCGGCTCGAGGCTGCTGTCGGACGCCATGATGTTGCCTGGCTATGGGTCAAGGGGCACGCTGGAGACCCAGGCAACGAGCGCGCCGACGCACTTGCCAATCGCGGCATGCGCGAGGCGGCCAAGCGCCCCTGACCTGCCCGCTCGGCGCGCCGAATTTCTCCAGCGAATCATGAACATCATGATTCACGCCTCGGATAGTGCGGGCACACTGTTGCCATGCAACGTCTGCATTTCCGCGAATCGCCCGCAGTGTCGGTCTGCGTGCTCGCGCTCGCCAGCGTGGTGCTGGCCGCGTGCGGCGGTGGCGGCTCGGGCAACGGACACTCCTCCACGCCGACCGCGCCTGCGACTAGCTCAGCGCCGTCCGCGTCGAGCTCAAGTGCTGCCGAACCGACCACGGGGTCCGGCGCCGTCGCGGCGATCAAGTCGAACTGGGCCACGTTCTTCAACGCGAAGACCTCGCTCGCTGGCCGTCTTGCCCTTTTGCAGAACGGGCAGGCATTCGCCGCGTTGATCAAGGCGCAGTCAAAGAACTCGCTCGCAACAACCGCTACTTCTAAGGTCAGCAGCGTGAAGCTGACCGGCAAGAAGCAAGCATCGGTGCTGTACACGATCTACGTCGGCGGCCAGCCAGCGTTGAAGAACAAGCACGGCGTGGCCGTCTACCAAGGTGGCGTCTGGAAAGTCGGGCTTGTGAGCTTCTGCGGCTTGCTGCAGCTGGAGAACGCGGGAAGCACGGCAGGCCTGCCGTCCGCCTGCAAGGGGTAGTGGCCGGGGAGTGTCACGCGCTGGGTCGGAGCGTAATCTGATCATTAACAACCCTGTGACCGGAACGTACCGCCTGCGGCTCACGGCGGCGTGCGCCCGGCGGTACTTGCTTGGGGGTAAGGCCTGATGGCTGATCCGCTGCCTGGGCATGCTGACGGCGCGACTAGTGCGCCCCTAGCTGACGCCGCCGATTCCGCGCATACCACGCCGGGGGTAGCGGGTACCGCGCTCGGCGAGGCTGGCATTTTGATCCGGCACCGCCCGCTCGCCCTCGCGACGCTTTGCTCGGTGCTGTTCATCACATTTCTCGACATCACGATCGTGAGCGTCGCGCTCAGCGGCATCCAGACGGAACTGGCCGCTGGGGTTTCCGCCCTGCAGTGGGTGGTCGGCGCGTACGCGCTGACATTCGCGGGCGCCATGCTGATGTTCGGCACGATCGGCGACCAGTTCGGCCGCAAGAAGACCATGCTGGTCGGCCTGGGCGTCTACCTCGGCGGAGCGCTGATGGCAGGCCTGTCCGTGACGATCTCCTCGTCGTCGGCGCTGGCGATCGTGATCGCCGGGCGGGCGGTCATGGGCTTCGGCGCCGCCGCCAGCGAGCCGGGCACGTTGTCGATGCTGCGGCACTTGTATCCGGACTACCGCATGCGGAACCGGGCCATCGGGGTATGGGCCGGCGTGTCGGGGTTCGCGCTCGCGCTCGGCCCGGTCATCGGCGGCGCCCTGGTCTACGCCTGGTCCTGGCGCGCCATCTTCTACTTCGACGTGACCTTCGGCACTGTCGCGATCATCCTCGCGGCTGTCGTCCTGCCGGAGAACTCCGATCCCGACCCGCGGCCCATCGACATTGGCGGCGCCCTGCTCGGCGCGGCCGCCCTGTCGACGCTGATCTTCGCAGTCATCAACGCGGAGAGCGCGGGGTTCAGCTCGCCTGATGTGCTCGGGCTGCTCTGCGCCAGCGCCGTGACTGCCGCGGCGTTCATCTGGCGGGAGAGCCGTGCCGCCCGGCCCCTGCTTGACCCCCGGTTCTTGCATATACCGCGGTTCGCTACGCCGGTTGTCGTGGCGTTCTGTGCCTATTTCGCGACGTTCGCGATCTTCTTCTTCACCGCGCTCTTCCTCGAAGAGGTCAGCGGGTACAACGGCGGCCAGATCGCCGAGGTTTTTCTGCCCATGACTGTGCTGATGATCGCCGCGTCAGTGCTGGCCGGGCGGTGGACCAGCATCTTTGACATCCGCGGATCGATCATCGGCGGCTGCGTCGCCTTCGCCGGAGGCCTGCTCTGGACCAATGCGGTGATCGGCCCCAGGCCGCCGTACCTGCCGCTGGCCGCTGCGCTCGCGCTAACTGGGATCGGAATCGGCTCCTGCGTGGTCCCGATCACATCGTCCGTGCTCGCGGTGGTCCCGCCCGAGCGCTCCGGCATGGCGGCCTCGGCCACGAACACCAGCCGCGAGGTCGGCGCCGTCGCGGGCGTCGCGATACTCGGCGCCATCGTGATCGGGAAACTGAAGACCGCGCTCGTCGCCAGCCTCACCCAGCTCCACCTGCCCAAATACATCCAGCCCATCGTGATCAACGGCGTGCTGACCGGCAGGGAACCGTCGGTGGGCGGCAGTTCCTCGCAGGCCCCGGCCGGACAGGGCAAGCTCGTCCGCGAGGTCATCAACGCGACATACTCGGCGTTCGAGTCAGGGCTGCACGACGCGCTCTACGTCTCCGCCGGTCTCGTAGCAGGAGCTGGAGTGCTGACCGCGATCACGATCACGGTCGCGAGCGACCGCGCTCACGCGAATGATCAGCGGGTGCCCTCCTGACGGCTCCAAGGCCGCCTCACCGCGCGCTGAGCCGCGCAGCGAGGTCGGCGGGCGGGTCGTCGATCTCGACGATCTTGATCCTCGCGCGCGCGCCGGTCACCAGGCGGACCGAACTCCGGCGCACCCCCGCGAGCCGCGCCACCTCGTCCAGTGCGCTCTGCGTCGCTTTGCCGTCAACCGCGCGCTGGGCCACCCAGATCTCGAGCACACGCTGATCGCCCGGCCCGGCCAGCCACCCGCCAATCCTGGCGCGTGAGGCGCCTGGGTGAACCCTGATCGTGATCCGCACGGGATCGGTCACGCTGCAATCTCCCGCCGCTTCGCGCCGCTAAGCTCAGTCTCCATGATCGCGGATCGTCGCCTGCCTCGGCCGGCTCACACCGTGAGGGCAGCTATCCGCGCGGTAGTCGGTGTCGCTCTGGCGGCAGCGGCCGGCTGCTCGGTTTCGTCAGGCCCGCATCACCAGGCGGGTAGTGCCGCCACGCCAGCCGGACGCACCCTTCCCGCGTCACCGTCGCCGTCGCCGTCGCCGACCAGGACTGGCCCCCTTCGCGTGGCCCCGCTCGCGGGCCGCCTTCATCAGACCAGCGTAAGACCGAGTGCGCACGGTAGGGCGTTTCACGCGATGGTGACCGACCTGTGGATGGCCGTCTCCACGGGAAGGCCATCGCTTGCCAGGCCCGCGTTCTTCCCCGAAGCCGCTTACAAGCAGGTCAAGGCGATCTACAACCCCGCGGCGGATTGGCGATCCAGGCTCTGGCTCGAGTTCAAGCTCGACGTACGTGCGGCGCACCGGCTGCTTGGCCGGGGCGCCGGCGCCCCGGCCAAGCTAGTCCGCGTGATCGTGCCGTCGGCTCAGGCGGCCTGGATCACTCCTGGCGTCTGCTACAACCGGGTCGGCTACTGGCACGTCGCTGGGCCGCGCGTTGTGTACAAGCTGCACGGCCAGGTGCGCTCGTTCGGGATTGCCTCGCTGATCTCGTGGCGCGGCGTCTGGTACGTCGTCCACTTCGGCGGCGTCGTCAGGCCCGCCGTCGGCATGGTCGACGCGCCGGCGGCCGGGCCGGGTATTCCCGGGCCGCCTGGCGGCTGCTGAGCCGTTTCTGCAGCGTTCAGATCGCCGGCAGCACCTCGGCGGCGAGCAGCTCGAGGTGCTCGATGTCGTCGAGGTCGAGCACCTGCAGATACATCCGCTCCGCGCCGATCTCGGCGAACCGGCCGATCTTTTCCACGATCTCAGCGGGCGTCCCGGCCAGGCCGTTGCGCCGCAGCTCCGCGGGCTCCTCGTCAATGGCCGCGGCTCGCCGCCCGAGCTCGGCGTCATCTCGCCCGCAGCACACTACCTGGGCGGCCGAGTAGATCATCGACGAAGCCGGCCTGCCTGCTGCCGCGACGGCGGCCCGCACCCGGCCGAACGCCGCCTGCGTTCCGGCCAGGTCGTCGAACGCGTTGTATTCGTCCGCGTAAGCCGCCGCGAGCCGCGGCGTCCGTCGCGGTCCGCTCCCGCCGACGATGACCGGCGGGCCAGGCCGCTGCGCGGGCTTGGGCAGTGCGGGCGAGTCGGCAACCGTGTAGTGCGTGCCTTCGAAGGAGAACGGCTTGCCATCAGGCGCCTTCCACAGGCCCGTGATCACGGCGAGCTGTTCTTCCAGAATCGAGAACCGCTCGCTGAGCGAGGGAAACGGGATGCCATAGGCAGCGTGCTCAGTGTCGAACCAGCCGGTGCCGAGCCCGAGCTCGACGCGGCCGCCGCTCATCTGGTCGACCTGCGCAACGGTGATGGCGAGCGGCCCAGGGTGCCTGAAGGTCACCGGCGAGACCAGCGTGCCGAGGCGGATCCGCTCGGTCTGGACCGCGAGTCCGGCCAGCGTCGTCCAGGCATCGGTCGGGCCTGGGAGCCCGCTGACCGAGCCCATCTTGAGGTAATGGTCGGAGCGGAAGAACCCGTCGAAGCCGAGGTCTTCCGTGGCCTTGGCGATCCTGAGCAAAGTGGGGTAATCGGCGCCCTGCTGGGGCTCGGTGAAGATCCGCAGTTGCATACCGGCATCTTGCCGCACAAGCGGCAACCGCGCTCACCTGACCGGCGGCACGATCGTCGCGAGACACTCGACGTGATGGGTCATCGGGAACGCGTCGAACGCGCGCAGGCCGTCGAGCCGCCATCCGAGCCGCTCGAAGCATGCGGTGTCGCGGGCCAGTGTCGCGGGATCGCAGGAGACATACGTGACCCCGCGCAACCGCGTCCCTTGCTGATTCGCCTCGCCGCAGAGCGTCTGGATGAGCTGGCGGTCCGCGCCCGCTCGTGGCGGATCGAGCACTGCGAGCGATGCGCCGCTCAGCCCAATCCGCCCCAGCACTACCGCGGCGTCGCCGCGATACACCCGCGCCCAGGGAACCGACCGCAGGTTGTACCTGGCGTCGCGCACCGCCGAAGGGTCCCGCTCGATGCCGATGACCGCACCTGAGGACCCGACCCGCTCGGCGAGGACGCCCGCGAACAGGCCGACGCCGCAGAACAGGTCGAGCGCTGCCTCACCGGGCTCCGGGCACAGGGCTGCGAGCACCGCATCGGCCAGCAGGTCGGCGGCACCCGGGTGGACCTGCCAGAAGCCCGTCGCGCTGACACGCCAGTCCCGGCCCGCCGCCCGCTGGGTCAGGAATCGCTTCCCTCGGCCGCCAGACGCGCGCTCAGCGCTGGGTCTCGAGGCAGTGCCTGCGTCAATGAGTACCGCTCGCTCTCCCGTGCCCGGGGCGGCCACCACTTCGACCCAGCGCGCGCCCGGCCAGGCGGTACGAGTGACGGCAGCCTGGCGCACGAGCGGATGAGCGATCAGGCAGTCGCTGACCGGCACGATCTCATGCGACCTGTGCCGGTACAGGCCAGCCCGGCCGCCGGCGTCCACCGCGAACCTGACCCTGCTGCGCCAGCCAAGCCCGTCGGCGTCGCCACGAACAGGCTCGACTGTGACCACCCGGTTGATCCCGGCGATGCGCTTGAGCTGCTGGCTGATGACGGCAGACTTGATCGCCCGCTGGGCTGCCAGGCTCGCGTGCTGCCAGTCGCACCCGCCGCAGCCGCCAGGCATGGCATACGGGCAGGGAACGGGCACCCGTTCCGGCACGGCCGTGGTGATCTCGATGGCGTCCGCGCGCGCGAACCTCGCGTTCGCCTGGGTCACGCGGGCCCTGACCCGCTCGCCTGGTAGCGCGTGCCGGACGAATACCACGGGCTGCGCTGGCTCCGGATCCTCGCCGTCGGCGCCGGCCTCGCCGGGACATGGCCTGGCAACGCACCATCCGCCGTGCACCGCCTCCCCGACAGCCAGGTCGAGTAGCTGGCCCGTCGCGAAGAGGCCGGCCGGCTCAGGGCTCACGCTTACCATCGTGCCGTCCGCCGGAACCTCCGGCTTGAGCGGGGTCGACCCTGCGCTAGCCCCGGGAGGCCACAGGGCATAACGTTCTTCAGGCACCAATGCTGCTGGAAGGATGATCATGCACATCGTGATCATGGGGTGCGGCCGGGTCGGTTCGACGCTCGCCCACATCCTTGAAGATCAGGGCCACACCGTG
>Ga0126378_10001635_pt1 | contig 16569 bp, 16 predicted proteins | sample PanSoiMetPlot_23_FD_92587 | JGI IMG/M metagenome (GOLD analysis project Ga0126378, IMG submission 92587) | Tropical forest soil microbial communities from Panama - MetaG Plot_23 | ecosystem: Environmental > Terrestrial > Soil > Tropical forest > Bulk soil | place: Panama | collected 2016-02-17 | reverse complement strand
GTCAAGATGTGATTCGCAAAAAAGTCCATTCTCTCCCTCTCAGCGCGCCCCGCGCAGCACTACATGGAGGTGTTGTTCGTAATACGCCAAAAGAATTGCCAAACCCACAAGAATCAGCAGCGCATAACTGGAAAATGTGCCGGTTTGCAGAAAGCGGAAGGGGAAGCTGAGGAGCTGCGTCAGCTTGGCGCCGAAGTTCAGCAGGCCGTCAATGATCCACTTGTCCCACCACATGGAAAGCTTCGAAGTAAAGCGCGCTAGCCAGCCAGCGCCGTCCACGCCGACTCCGTCGATGACTTTGGCATCGAACTGGCCGAGCAGCGTGCCAACATCTTTCGTACGGTTCACGAACAGGGCGTCGTAGATTTCGTCAACGTAATATTTGTGGACCAGCACTCGGTAGAAGCCGCTCATTCTTCGAGCGATCAATTCGGGAGCGAATCGCTTGGTGCCGTAGAACTCGTACGCCAGCCAGATGCCAGCGACCGCCGCAGCAATGGAGGCGAACATCAAGAAATATTCTGTTGGCCCGCTTCCCTTTTCTTGCTCGGGAGCACTCCTTTGGATTCGCGCCGCCTCGTCTGGCGAGGCTAGGGCTCCAAGCGGACCTTCGTGCCCCAAGAGAGGCTCGGTGTGAGTGACCATGACCGGCGCGAGGAATTTTTCGAAGTGGTTGCTGCCGCCGAGTGCGGCAGGCCAGCCAATCCAGCCGCCAATCACCGAAAGCACGGCGAGGATCATCAGCGGAATGGTCATCGAGTGCGGCGATTCGTGAATGTGGTGTTGGGCATGTTCGTCGGCGCGCGAATAGCCCGAGAACGTCAGGTAAGCCAGCCTGAACATGTAAAACGCAGTCATACCGGCAGTGATGAATCCGACGGCCCACAATGCCCAGTGGCGTTCGAATGCGCGGCCAAGGATCTCATCCTTGCTGAAGAACCCTGCGAAGGGAGGCATTCCCGCAATGGCCAGGGTGGCCAAAAGAAAGGTCCACGCAGTAACGGGGATCCTGCTCCACAAGCCGCCCATCTTTCGGATGTCCTGCTCGCCGGACATGGCATGAATCACGCTGCCCGCGCCGAGGAACAAGAGCGCTTTGAAGAAAGCATGCGTCATCAGGTGAAAAATTCCTGCCGCGAAAGCTCCGGCTCCAAGAGCGAGAAACATGTAGCCGAGCTGGCTGATGGTGGAATAGGCGAGGACTTTCTTGATGTCGTTCTGAACGAGCGCCATCGAGGCGGCAAAAATCGCAGTGACCACACCAACGACGGCGACGACAACCAATGCCGACGGCGCGTTTACGTAGATGGCATTCATGCGCACAACCATGTAGACGCCCGCCGTGACCATCGTGGCGGCGTGGATCAAAGCGCTGACAGGAGTAGGGCCCTCCATGGCGTCGGGAAGCCAGACGTAGAGGGGTATTTGCGCGGATTTTCCGCAGGCGCCAACAAAAAGCAAAAGCGCAATGGCGGTAAAGACGGGAGCTCCGTAGGCCAGGGCGTGCGAGCCGAGAGCGGCTTCGAGGGCTTGGCGGACTCCGGAATCGGCGGCAACATTCGCCAGCCCTGCAGAGGTAAAGCGAATGGTGCCGAAGGTCACCGCCGTCAACAACATGCCGAGGATGAAGCCGGCGTCTCCGATGCGATTCACGATGAATGCTTTTTTGCCGGCGTCGGAGGCGGATTTCTTGAGGAAATAAAAGCCGATCAGCAGATAACTGCACAGGCCCACGCCTTCCCAACCCACGAACATAAGCAGCATGTTGTTGGCGAGGACGAGGGTCAGCATGGAGAACATGAAGAGGTTCATGTAGCCGAAGAAGCGGTAGTAGCCGCTTTCGTGGCCCATGTAGCCGATGGAATAGATATGAATCAGGAAACCTACGCCGGTGACGACTAGCACCATCACGGAAGAGAGCGGGTCGAGGAGATAGCCCCAGTCGGCGGTGAAAGGAACTGTGGCGCCGCTCGCGAGGCGCATCGCGCCGGGAGTGAGCCACTCGAAAAGAATGTGTTGCGCGACGCGGTATTCCGGGTCGGCGGACAACAATTGCATCACCGCGCCCACGGCGAAGATGAAGGAAAGGCCTACGCTGCCGGCGCAGAGGACGCTCACGGCGGCGTTGGGAAGGCGGCGGCCTATGAAAAGCATCAGCGCCGCAGTTACCAGCGGAAAAAGCGGGATGAGCCAAAGGTGCTCGAGGAAATATCCCGTTGGCGTCATGCTTGTGCGTTCCCTTGCTTCGTCATTTCGCTTTCGTTGCGCATCATTTCTCTGCCGAGGTCCCTGTTCGGGCTACCACTTCAGCAAATCCATTTCGTCTTCCAGAACTGTTTCGCGGTTGCGGAAGAAGGCGATGATGATTCCAAGCCCGACGGCGGCTTCGGCGGCTGCGTCCGCGATGATGAAGAGGGCGAAAACCTGGCCAGCAACGTCGCCATACAAACGCGAAAACGCCACCAGATTGATATTCACGGCGTTCAAGATCAGCTCGATGGACATTAAAATGACGATGACGTTGCGGCGCGTGACGACCCCAATCACGCCGATGATGAAGAGCGCGAGTCCGAGAAACAGGTAGTGTCCAATAGAAAGCATGGTCCGTCAGGTCCTCTTCTTGGCCATGACCACTGCGCCGATCATGGCGACGAGCAACAAAACCGAAGCGATTTCAAACGGCAAAAGATACGTGTCGAAAAGACTCTTGGCCACTGCTTCGGAATTGGGTGGCAGCATTTCTACGGGCGCAGCGGCAAATTTGGGCATTCCCTGGCCGGGCATTTTGCGACTGGACCAGAACATCAAGCCCACCTGGGCGGCGAGCGCGAGCGAGATGAGCAGCGCCACCCATTTCTGACGCGCAAATCGCATCTGGCGCACGGCTTCATCCAAATTCACCAGCATGATGACGAAGACGAACAGCACCATGATGCCGCCGACGTAAAGAATGATCTGGACGATGAAGAGGAATTCCGCGCGAAGCTGGAGGAAGATTCCGGCGGTGGCGAGGAGCGCGGTAATCAAAAAGACTGCGCTGTGCACGACATTCCGGCGCGTGACCGTCAAGATCGCGCTGATCACCGCGATGGCAGCAAAAGTATAAAAAATGACTTGATCAAGCATAGGAATCCGGCGCGGCGCTGGTCTTCTGCGGCTCGCTCTTTTGCTCCGAAGCCAAAATGAATAGCGCAACGATCAACGCGAGGATGGACGCGGGGACCGTGGTCAATAGCAGCGCCCAACCTGTCAAATTGAAGTATTGGCCTGCGATCATGGCGATGCCGATCACCAGGACGTTGATGATGGACAGTGGAATCAGGAAATGCCAGCCGAGGCGCATCAGCTGGTCGAAGCGGTAGCGCGGCAGAGTGAAGCGCAGCCACATGAAGAAATAAATGTACAGGCTCACTTTGAGGATAAACCAGAATGCTCCCAAAATTCCGTCATGGAATGGCTTCACGGCCGCCGCCAAGGATGGATTGAAAAGCGGCACGACCAAGGGCACCACCAGGACCAGAGCGACGACAAAACACAATCCAGCAACGGCCAGCATGAATATTTGCTGCACGCGAGAGGGCTGCTTTGGCGTACGCACGAGGCAATAAACGCCAACGCCGATCATTGCCAATGGCGCCAGAAAATCGAGGAAATTGAGCCAGGTCGTTCGCGGGAAAGGCCGCAGCCAACCGCCGAGGAACAACGTCGTGGCGACGGAGGCAACGACAATCATGTTGGTGTATTCGGCGAGAAAGTACAGGGACCAGCGAAAGCCGCTGAATTCGGTCATGTAACCGGCAACCAATTCGGACTCGGCTTCAGGCAAGTCAAACGGCGCACGGTTGGTTTCTGCAATCGACGCGACTAAATAGGTGAAAAAGGCGACGGGCGCCAGCAATCCGAACCAAATGCCCTGATCGTACTGAGCCTGGACAATCGAAGTGATGTTCAACGAGCCGGCGAAGAGAAGCCCACAGACTAGAGCCATGCCCGCGGCGGTTTCGTAACTCACCAATTGCGCGGAACTGCGAAGGGCGCCGATCAGCGAATAGTGGCTGTTCGAGGCCCAGCCGCCCAGCACGATGCCGAAAATTCCCATGGCGCTGATGCCGACGACGAAAAGAATTCCGATGTTGATGTCTTTCGCGATTTGGAAGGCTGGGCCAATCGCGAGGCCCGCCATCGCCAATAGCGCTGCGGCAACCGAGAGCACCGGCGCCAGCCAGAAGACGAGCTTGTCGGCCTCCTCAGGGATAATGTCTTCTTTGATAAGCAGTTTCACAGCGTCCGCTATGGGTTGCAATAAGCCGTGCGGACCGACGCGCATTGGGCCGAGGCGGGCTTGCATGTCGGCCATGATTTTGCGCTCGACCAACACAATGTAGCCGGCTACGAGCGGAAGGATTGCGACAATGGCCACGCTGCAGACGAGCGGCGCCCAGTATTGCTTCACGAATTCGATGGTAGCTTGTATAACAGCTTGCATCAGTGACCTGTCACCCCTAAGAACTGCCTGCCCCTTGTCCTTGCAGGCCAGCCAACCGCGGCCCGATAAACTCCGCCAGCGGCAGGCAGGTTGCCGCTACCGATCCACTTCGCCCAGAACGATGTCGAGCGTTCCGATGATGGCCACGACGTCGGCAACCAAATGCCCGCGCGCCATTTGGTCGAACGCCTGCAAATTCACAAAAGAAGGCGGGCGGATGCGCACGCGGTAGGGCTGTACCGTTCCGTCGCTGATGACGTAATAGCCCAGCTCCCCCTTGGGCGCTTCGATCGCGTGATAGACTTCGCCGGGAGGCGGCTTCAGCACTTTGCCAACTTTGGCCATGATTGGCCCGCTCGGGATGTTTTCGATGGCTTGCAGGCAAATAAGGCGCGACTGACGCATCTCTTCCATGCGCACGAGGTAGCGGTCGTAGGTATCGCCCGTGGTGCCCACGGGAATTTCAAATTTGTATTGATCGTAGGCGGCGTAGGGCATCGCTTTGCGGAGGTCCCACTTTACGCCGCTGGCGCGCAGCACAGGGCCGGTGGCGCCGATGGCAATCGCTTCTTCGGCTTTCAGAATTCCAATGCCTTTTGTGCGCCCCAGCCAAATGCGGTTTTGCGTCAGCAGTTCCTCATAGTCTTTGGTGCGAGAGTCGAACGCTTTGCAAAAGCGCTCGACGTCTTTTTCCAGCGTGTCATAGGCTTCGTATTGGAGGCCGCCGATGCGAAACGCGTGCGTGGTCAGGCGCGCGCCGCAATACTTTTCGAAAATTTTAAGAATCTCTTCGCGTTCGCGGAAGCAATAGAAGAGCGGCGTGAGCGCCCCGATATCCAGCGCGTGAGTACCGAGCCACAGAAGATGGCTCGCGATGCGCTGAAGCTCCGTCAGAATCGTTCGGATGACCCGCGCGCGAGGCGGCGCCTCCACCATCAATAGTTTCTCGATAGCTTCGCAATATCCCAGGCCGTTGCTGACGGCCGCGACGTAATCCATGCGGTCAACGTAAGGCGCGAATTGCTGATACGAGCGGTGCTCCGCGATTTTTTCTACGCCCCGGTGCAGGTACCCGATCATGCACTCGGAGCCAATCACGCGTTCGCCGTCGAGCTTGAGCTTCACGCGCAGCACGCCGTGCGTGGAGGGATGCTGCGGCCCCATGTTGAGGACGAGTTCGTCCGCGCCCAGCAGCGTTTTCGGCTTGTCGCCGGGATCTGTGATGGTGTCGTTCGCCACGCTCGTTATTTCCTGCTCCTATTGACCGCTTTCAATGCCGAGGTTGTCTTTCACCCAAGTGGTATCCTGCTCGATGATGTCGTAGTCCTTGCGCAACGGATAGCCTTGCCACTCCTCGGGCAAAAGGATGCGGGTCAGATTGGGATGTCCAGCGAAAACGATGCCATACATGTCAAAGGCCTCGCGCTCCAGCCAATTTGCGGTGGGCCAAACGCCCGTGACGCTCGGAACTTCTTCGCCATCGGCAGCCCGCGCTTTTATGCGCAAACGTTCGTTCTTCGCAAAGGAATAAAGGTTGAGAACCACGTCGAAGCGCTTCTCGCGCTTGGGCCAATCCACCGCGGTCAAGTCGGATAGCAAGTCGAACTTCTCTTCATCGCGCAAGTATTGCGCAACCTCCCCAAGCTTGGCGCATTCCACGGTAAGTATCGCTTGCTTGCGATCTTCAATCGCCTCGACGAGGGCGGTTCCAAATTTTGCGCGAACGCGACCGACCATCTCGTTCGTGAGCGGCGTCTGCAACTGAACGGGAGGCTTTGCAGGAACCGGCGCGGCGGGCTTTGGCGGAGCCGCAGCCGGCGGCGCTGCGGCCGCGGGTTTAGCGGGGGGAGCAACTGCAGGGCTGCTCGCGGGCTGGTCGCCCGCGGGCACGGGAGAAGGCTGCTTTTCCTTGGGTTCGTCGGCCATAGACCCTGTGCAATGCAGGCTCGGTCCATATCTTACGACCAGAACGCAGAGACTTTCGCACACTGATCGCTCGAACGAAGACCCTGATTTCAGACTTCAATCGCCCGCGTTTCTAACACACGGCAAAAACCTAGTCAATCACAAGAACATGGAAAGCAAATCGAAAGCGCCGGCCCCTGATAAATCTCAGCGATCAAGCCCACTCCAGCGCGCCCTTTTTATACAGCCATACGTATCCAATCAGCAGAATTCCGAGGAACACGAACATCGAAGCCAGCGCGAACAGGCCCATGTGCGCCGTCACCCAACCGCGGTACAGGATGGCCCACGGAATCAGGAACATGGTCTCCACGTCAAACACCACGAACAACATGGCGATGATGTAAAACCGGACAGAATATCGCCCGCGGGAGTGTCCCTCGGAGGGCACTCCACATTCGTACGGTTTCAGTTTGGCTCCAAACGAAGTGGAGGCGGGCCGGATTAATTTGGCGAAGACCAAAGTCACGGCAGGAAATGCCGCCACGAGAGCGGCATAAATCAACACGGGAAGATATGCTTTGGGCACGGCTCCTCCACGCGCAGCATCCTATCACGGAATGGGTGAATGGTGACTCGTGGCTGGTGACTCGGGTTTAATGAAAGCGTAGCAGTCGCACCGTCAGCATGCCCGTGACGGCAATAGAGCGTCACGCTCATCAGGTCTCTACACAAAGGCATACGCATATATAGATGAATCTTCCGTAGCAAGCGAAGCTTTCGACTTTCAACCCTTTCATTTCTCGAAGAGCAGTTCACCGGCGCGGCTGGTGGCTTTGACTACGGCTTTGATCAGCGTGACGCGCAGCTTGCCTTCTTCGAGTTCGAGGATTCCATCAATGGTGCACCCGGCCGGCGTCGTCACCGCATCTTTTAAAAGCGCGGGATGATCGCCGGTTTCTAGCACGACACTTGCGGCACCCTTCATGGTTTGCGCGGCGAGCAGCGTCGCCACGTCGCGGGGCAACCCCACCTTGACGCCAGCTTCGGCCAGCGATTCGAGGATGATGTAGGCAAACGCCGGGCCGCTTGCCGAGAGGCCGGTGACCGCATCCATGTTCTTTTCGTCCACCACGACGGTGCGTCCTACGGCGTCGAACATCGTGCGAGCGGTTTCCAAATGCTCCGCGCCGGCGTGGGCACCGCGGCAAATGCCGGTCATGCCGCATCCAACGGTCGAAGGCGTATTGGGCATGACGCGCACGACGGGAACCTTTTTGCCTAGATGTTGTTCGATGTAGCTGGTGGGCACGGAAGCCGCCACGGAGATCACCAAAGTCTTTTCGTTCAGCTCCTGCGCGATTTCCTGCAACACCTCGGCCATAACCTTGGGTTTGACGCAGAGCAACACAATGTCCGCACCTTGCACGGCCTTGCGGTTCTCGGTTCTCACCGTGACGCCCAGCTCCTTCGTCAGCGCCGCAGCCTTTTCGGTGTGCGCCACGGTCGCGGTTACGCGCTTCAGCGAAAAAAGCTCCTGCCTCAAATAGGCGCGCAACAAGATGCCGCCGAGCTTGCCGGCACCCAAAACCGCCAGTCTCTTCTCCGTGCGTTTTTGCATCATAGTGGGAACATTCTTGACGACTCGTCAGCGTGCGTCAACCACCGTTTCGAGCAGTCATCAAGTACAATACGGCGACTGATGACTTCCGCGCCCAAGCGCTCTCGACATGGAATCGTGTTCCGGTTTTGTCTTTCTCTGCTGGTTGCTCTGCCCGCAACGAAGACCTTTCTATCCCAAACACAGCCGCGCGTGGCCGCCGAACCGGCGCCTAACATCGCCAAGGATGTTGCCGTTCCCATGCGTGACGGCGTCATTCTTCGAGCCGACGTGCTGCTCCCCAAAGGAGCTGGACGTTTTCCCACGCTGGTGTACCGCACGCCCTACAACAAAGAATCCGCATTGCGCACAGCCAAGACCTTTTCAAAAGCGGTCGCTCGCGGCTACGCAGTTGTCCTGCAGGACGTCCGAGGGCGGTACGCTTCCGACGGAGAATTCAACGCTTATCGCAATGAGGGCCACGACGGCTACGACACCATCGAATGGGCGGCCAAGCAATCCTGGTCGGACGGAAATGTGGGCACTTTTGGTCTCTCGTACCCCGGTGCCGTGCAGTGGCTGGCGGCCGTCGAAAATCCACCGCACTTGAAGGCCATGGTTCCCGCCATGACGTTTTCGACCCCGCGCAATTTTATCTATTCGGGAGGCCTGTTCGACGGCTCCTGGATCGATTGGATCTGGTTCAATATCGCCCCCGACATTCGAAGCAGGAAAGGCCTTCCGGGTCCCAAAACTCACAAGGAAGCGGCGGAGGCCTGGGAACACGAGCATCAACGATTGCAGGAGTTTCTTCCCCTGCGCGACCTTCCCGACTTGAAGGATATCTCGCCTTTCTATTACGAATGGCTCTCCCATCCTGCGGCCGATCCTTGGTGGGACTGGGCAGAACTTCGCAACAAGTATGGTCGGGTGCATGCCGCGGTGCTGAATTTTTCAGGCTGGTATGACGAGGCCTACGGGCCTGATGGGGCAACCACGAATTTCAACGGCCTGCTAGCTGCGCGCCGCAACGAGAAAGACCCACGCACACGCACGGTCCTGGGGCCATGGACGCACGGCGGCGAGGAAGAATCGCGCTCAGGCGAACGCGAATTCGGTCCTTCCGCGCCCATCGATTATGACGAGCTTATCCTTCGCTGGATGGACCACTATGTGCTGGGCATGGACAACGGCGCGGACCGCGACAGCCGCGTGCGCATTTTTGTCATGGGAGAAAACTTCTGGCGCGACGAGGACGCATGGCCCCTCAAGCGAGCACGTTCCGAGTCGTTCTATTTGGCTTCCAAGTCCGCAGACGACAGGGCCGGCAGTCTTGTGCGCTTCGTCGCGAACAGTTCTTACCCGGATTCGACTTTTCTTTCAGACCCGGCCACGCCTCTTGCGGATCCCTACAGCGCTTATGGAGCACATGACTATCGACAGTTGGCAGGGCGCGGCGATACGTTGGTCTTTGACACTGAACCGCTTCAGGCAAACTGGGAAGTTACAGGGCCGGTGCGCGCGGAGGTTTATCTTTCGGCGGATTGCCGCGACCTGGACCTTTGGGTGCGGTTGCTCGATGTGGCACCTGACGGCACGGCTTTTAATTTGATGAGCCCTGGTCTTGATGTTCTTCGCGCAAGCTACCGCAACGAGTCCCCGCGACCTGAGTATCTCAAGGGCGGGCAAACCATCCGCCTGAATCTCGACCGGCTGCTGACGAGCAATACTTTCCTGGCCGGGCACCGCATTCGCGCCCAGATTTCCGGCGCTTTCTTCCCGCACTTTTCACGCAACTTGCAAACCGGCGCTTCCGAGGCCACCACTTCCCGTATGGTCCCTTGCAAGATTCGGATTCTCCACGACAAAGACCATCCGTCGCGATTGATTCTGCCAGTTGTCCCGGAAAAATAGATTAGTCGTGGCGGGCGCCGTTCAGAACCTTTACGGCGTGAGGCAGCAGGTGTGCCACCGCATCGAGGGATTCGGCCGCACCATTCGGGCTGCCCGGCAGATTGACGATGAGCGTATTACGACGTACCGCGGCCGTTCCACGAGAGAGCACCGCGGTTGGCGTATGTTCCAAGCCTTTGCGGCGCATTTCTTCGGAGATTCCGGGGACCATGCGGTCGGCGATGGCCTGGGTCGCTTCGGGAGTATTGTCGCGCGGGCCGATGCCCGTTCCGCCGGTGGTCAGCAAAACGTCTACGCGCCCTGAATTCGCAAGTTCGCGCAATTGTTGGCGAATTCCCGCGGGATCATCGGAAATCGCCGATTCCACCGTAACTTCCCAACCCCGTTCACGGCACGCCGCGACGACGGCCGGGCCGGAGCGGTCTTCGCGCTCGCCTTTGGCCACGCTATCGCTGATGGTGAGAACGGCTACGCGCATGAGGAGGATTCTGCTATTTGCGTTATTGCGTTGCGACAGGGTCCTGATCGCGATTGGCTTCGTCCATCAGCCGCATCGCCTCCATCAACAGGCCGGTGGTGTTCTTGGTTGTGGTCGTCCGCTTAGAAGCGTTGGCCGCGTTGAAGTCAATCTCGAAATCCCCCGCGGACCAGAGCACGACTCTATAAACCGCGTCGTCGCCTTCCACCTTGCCCACCTTGGCGTCGTGGCACTGCCCGCCCGTAAAATAGAGTTCCCCCTGGACGCCATTATTGCGCACGATCAGCCGACAGGATTTTTGTCCCATCTCGAGCGACTGCATCAAGTCGATCATGCTCATTTCTTCCAGCCGCCCCTGGATGACGCCGGGACGGGACGCGCTCTTCTGGAGCTTCTCCAGGTGGAGGCGGTCGATGACTTTCTTTGCGATTCGAACGAGATCCTTGACCAGGAAAGGCTTGGTGATGAAATCCTCGACACCGTCGACAAGCGGTCTCAAACGCTCTTCAATATCAGAACGGCTGGCCATGAACAAAAATGGAATATGGCGCGTGGAGTCGCGCGCTCGCAGCTTTTCGAAGAGCTGCCGGCCGTCCAGCACGGGCATTTTGTAGTCGGAAAGAATAACGTCCGGGGCCGAGTCAACCACCTTGAGCAAGGCGTCCGCGCCGTCCTTGCACACTTCCACTTCGCAGAAAGGCTCCAGGCCCTTCACAATCAAGTCGCGCACCAGCGGATTATCGTCCGCCAAGAGCAATCGGACCGCGGATTTGCCGTGCGTGGTGCTCATCGCGCGCGATTCTCCCGAGACGGCTTCCGGTAGAAGTCGCCGCTCTTTCCGCCAGTTTTTTGGACGAGCACGATGTCGGTAATTTCCATCCCTTTGTCGAGGGCTTTACACATGTCGTAAACCGTGAGGGCTGCGGCGGCCACGGCTACCAGGGCTTCCATTTCCACACCCGTCTGCGCTGCCGTAGTCACTGCGGATCGCACTTCCACGCCATTTTTGCACAGCCGCGCGGTCACATCAATGTGCGTGAGAGGGAGAGGATGACAAAGAGGTATCCACTCCGCAGTACGCTTGGCAGCGCCAATTCCCGCGATCCGCGCCACTTCCAGCGGGTCGCCTTTGGGATTTTTGAGCCGGCGTACTGCTTGCACGACGCTCGGCCTCATTTTTACGAAACCTTGAGCAGTGGCCGTGCGCGTCGTTACGCCTTTGCCAGACACATCGACCATCTGCACTTCGCCCCGGGGTCCGTAGTGAGAGAGCTTGGCCATCGCCTCGTACCGTTGAGCTCTAAACGACGTCCTTTCTCAATAGCACCGAAACTTGCTCGCCGGATGGGATGTTTTCTCGTTCTGCCGGGACCATTAAGAAGCAGTTTGCTCCCGCGAGGGCGGCGATGTCGCCCGAGCCTTGCCATTTCAGGGCGCTTACCTGCGGTTCTGCGCCGCGCCATTCGATGCGAGCGGGAAGGAAATGAGTCAACCCAGGCCTTTCGTTCAAGGCTTCGGAGAGCCGCGCTTCAACCAGCGGCAAGGGATGGGCGTCTGCGCCACTCAGCAAATCGATTGCGGGAGTCACAAAAAGCTGAAACGTGACCATGGTGGAGACCGGGTTTCCTGGCAATCCAAACACGGGCTTGTCCTTGCAGACCGCAAACACGGCCGGTTTTCCTGGACGAATCGCAACTGCGTCAAAGAAGAATTCCGCGTCCAGCGCCTTCAGCACGCCTTCGACAAGGTCGTACTTCCCCATGGACACGCCGCCGGTGAGAACTAGCGCATCTTCCTTCAGCCCACGCGCGATTTTCTCTCCCAAATCTTCCACGCGGTCCGCGGCATTTCCAAGCACTACGGGCTCGCCGCCGGCAATTCGAACCTGCGCCGCGATGGAAACGCTATTGCTGTTGCGAATCTGAAATGCGCCAGGCTGCTCCTCGACCAGCACAACCTCATCCCCTGTCGACAAGATGGCCACGCGTGGGCGCTTCGCGCACTGCAATTGGGTCGCGCCGACTTGCGCGGCCAGCGCCAGCTCCGCGAATCCCAGGCGCATTCCCGGCTTTAGGATGGTTTGCCCAGCGTGGGCTTCGCTTCCTCGCGGCACTATGTTTTGCCCCCGTTGGGCGGCTCGTTCGAATCGGACGAGGTCGCCTTCGCGTTGCGTATATTCAATCATGATTACCGCGTCGGCGCCCGCGGGCACGGCGGCACCGGTCATGATTTGCACGCACGCTCCGGGCATCAGCGCTTGCGTGACGGTGTCCCCGGCTTTGATCTCACCAACGCATTTGAGCTGCGCCCCCGGCTTTACGTCTTTCGAGAGCGTGGCATAGCCGTCGCGGGTGGAGCGATTAAAAGGCGGATATTCGCGATCGGTTTTAACTTCCTGCGACAACACAAGTCCGAGGGCATCCCACACGCTGACGCTCACGCTCACGCGTGGTCCTCTCATCCTCTCAACTTGTTCGATGACCCTGCGTCGCGCTTCTTCAAAGGTGAGCATTTGCGGCTTTAAGCAAGGCGCCTGATGCTTCGAGGCGCCACCAAGTCACGAATCACCAGTCACTTTTTTTACAGCCACTTCGACAAAAGTGTCCCCGCGGGCACAATCGTGGCGTCGCGCTCCGGTCCCGTGGAAATCATCCCAATTTCTACTTGCAGAAAATCGGAAATGAACCGCAAGTAGTCCAGCGCCGCTTTGGGCAACTTCGCCTGATCTTTCAGGCCATAGGTGGGAACGTTCCATCCCGGAAGCGTTTTATATTCCGGAGTCACTTGCTCATACTCTTCTGCCAGGGCAGGCATTTCGTCCAGCCGCTTCCCTTTGTATTTGTAGCCGACACACACCTGAATTTCGCGCTGGGTGTCAAAAACGTCCAGCTTGGTGATCACAAGCGAATCGATCCCATTGATCATTTTTGCGTATCGCAGAACCTGCAAATCCAGCCAGCCGCAACGCCGGGGACGTCCGGTCACCGCGCCGAACTCGTTTCCACGGTCGCGTACTTCTTTCGCGTCGAGGTCAGGCATCTCCGTAGGAAACGGGCCCCCGCCTACGCGGGTAGTGTAGGCTTTGGAAATTCCCAGCACGTTTTTGATTTTTGTTGGCGGCACGCCTACGCCCGTCGCGGCGCCGCCCGAAGTGGCGCTCGAAGAAGTCACAAACGGGTAAGTTCCGTGATCGATGTCCAGCATCGTACCTTGCGCGCCCTCGAACAGCACGGACTTCCCTTCTGTCATCGCGGCGTTCAGGAGTTCCGCGGTGTCGCAGATGTAGCCGCGAATTTTTTCACCAAGCTTGAGCGTTTCTTCTACTTCACCTGAAAAATCGATGTCCGCGCCGTACGCGCCTTTTGCCAGGCGGTTTTTCTCGGCTACCACGTGAGCCGCCTTCTTTCGAAACAGTTCCGGCTCCAGCAAGTCGCATATGCGTAGGCCCCGGCGCGCCATCTTGTCTTCGTAAGCCGGCCCGATTCCGCGCGAAGTGGTGCCGATTTTATTGGCGCCTCGCGCGATTTCCGCCGCTTTGTCCAGTTCGCGATGATAAGGAAAGATCAAGTGCGCGCGGTTGCTGACATGGAGCCGACCGTTTACATCTACGCCCGCTTTCGAAAGTGTTTCAATCTCCCCCACGAGCGCCGCCGGGTCCACCACCACGCCAGTGCCAATGACCGCGTGCTGCTTTGGACGAAGAATCCCGCACGGAACGAGCTGCAGGACGTAGCGCTCTTTTCCAATGATGACCGTGTGCCCTGCGTTGTGGCCGCCGGCGACCCGCGCAATGTAATCAAACGACCCGGAGAGATAGTCGACCACTTTGCCTTTGCCCTCATCACCCCATTGCGCCCCAACCACGACGACGGACTTCATTTTCTTGCGTTCTCCTCACACTTCCCCGTTCCCGGGAACAGCCACGGTCTTTCAGGGCCGCACTCTTCCCCCTCCACGACTTCCTGAGAGGAAATACGACTGGTGGGAAATTGCGGAACAACCAATAGAATCCTACGCTGGCCCTGTCCTCAACGCAAGCCAACGGCCGCGCAATCCGCGCAATAACAATCTCGATTTCGCGTCAAGTCCTAGTTATAATGCCGCTCCCCGCGATAGGAGGCCCAGCCCATGAAAAAAGCTCTCGTTTTCCTTGCATTTGCCGGATTGTTTGCGATGCTTGCATTTGGTCGAAGCCAGAAGGAAGCCAAGTCGCATGACGAACAGGCGCTGCGCAAAATCGAGTCAGAAACCGCTCAATTTGAGCAGAAGAACGACGCATCCAAAATGGGCGCGCTCGCGAACGACTGGGTGTGCGTGGTGGAAGGCAGCAAAGTGGCGCTGTCTAAAACTCAGTTTCAACAAAGCGTAAAACACAACTTTGCAGCGTACGACAACGGCCCAAGCCCATACACCATTGAGAAAAAGAACATGCGCGTGGATCTGTTCGGGGACACCGCGGTCGTGACTTACATCAAAGAGTACCGGCAGACGCCGGACACCATGAAATCCTTTGACGAAGACATCACCGACGTTTTCACGAAGTCTTTCAGTGGATGGCGTTTGCGATTCACGAAAGTCGGTCCCGTCCCGCCGGTACCTGCGTCAAAATGAAGTAAATTCTGACCCGTTCTACCGAGCAGAGATTTCGGCGTAGCGGAAACAGCTCACCAAATGGTCGTTGACCATGCCGGTGGCTTGCATCAGCGCGTAGCAAATCGTCGAACCCACGAAGCGGAAGCCTCGCTTCTGTAGATCCTTGCTTAGAGCATCCGATTGAGGGGTCTTCGCAGGAACGCGTTTGTGCGTCTTCCAGGCATTTTGCTTCGGCCGGCCATCGACAAATCTCCAGACGTAATTGTCAAACGATCCGAACTCGTCCTGCACTTTCAGGAACGCCTGGGCATTTCCGATGGTTGCTGCGATTTTCAACTTGTTGCGGATGATTCCTTCGTCTTTCAAAAGGTCCCGCACTTTCTTCTGGTCATACTTCGCTATCTTCGCGGGATCGAATCCATCGAACACTTCGCCATAACGCGCGCGTTTGTGCAGAATCGTGTCCCAGCTGAGCCCTGCCTGCGCACCTTCCAGGATCAAAAACTCAAACCATTTCTTTTCGTCATGAACGGGCACGCCCCATTCCTCGTCGTGATAGGGAATGTTGATTTCCTTCTGCGCCCAGGGGCAGCGCGCTAGATTGGTGTCACGGCTTCTTTTCATTGGCTGTTTGCCGGGGCCCGCCAAACATAGTATTCGGTATTCCTCACTTGCTGCCATCCCGCCGTCGAATGCGCCACGGCCGCATTCTTGGTCACAACCGCTTTGGCCCCAAGTTCCAAGAACTTGTTAAGGACTTCCCTTCTCCTAAGAGGATCTACGGCTAAGAAGCTCGTTCCCTTCTCAGGAATTTCGGAAATGATTCTTACTTCCGCCAGATGCGCCCAATACGCGTCCAATCCCGACCCGATCGAGGCCACTTGGGTCCCGGGAGAAATCCCCATATCGCGTAATCCCTCTGCCATCACCTGCTGATCATAAGGACGGTTCCGAATGATGTCGCGCAAATTCAGCGACGAAGACCACGTCATTGCCAGCGCCAGGGCGAGAATGGTTACCCCAATAGCTCGTTTCCTGAAGACTTCTTGAGCCGCAAACGAGATTCGGGCGCTCGAAAGGATGCAAAACAGCAGCACCATTGCAAACCCGCTCACATACCTCTGTTTAACCAACAGTAGCCCGTACATGCTCAGTGCGCCCAGGGATGGAATCCAGACCAGCCAGAACCTTCTTTCTCCCCACTCCCATTTTCCCTTCTTCCTCACTAAGACAATGAGCGCTAAAAAGAGGACATAGAGCGTGCCGCTCCTGGAAAACAGCTTAAAATAGGTATTTAAGCCTTTGTAAATGACCCACAATTGACCTCGCAACGAAAAATGCGGACGGATCCCTTCATACCAATAAGAAGGGTCGTACCAGGGCGGATAGCTTCCGGCAATTGGCTGGGCGAATTCATAAATGGGAGGATCGACGGAAACCTTTCGCGTCGGATGCGCGGGAATGCCCGTACCTGGGGGCTCACCCTGCCAATGCGTCATAAATGGAGCCCCGTCCACGAACTGCGCATAGGCGAGTTTCCCGCTGTCGCCAATTGTCACGCGATGTTTTTCTTTCGAAAGCGTCACAATGAGC
>Ga0126378_10001633_pt1 | contig 16579 bp, 10 predicted proteins | sample PanSoiMetPlot_23_FD_92587 | JGI IMG/M metagenome (GOLD analysis project Ga0126378, IMG submission 92587) | Tropical forest soil microbial communities from Panama - MetaG Plot_23 | ecosystem: Environmental > Terrestrial > Soil > Tropical forest > Bulk soil | place: Panama | collected 2016-02-17 | reverse complement strand
GGCCTGCCACAGCGAAAACCAGGAATGGCCGGGATGGTTTCACTGTGCGAGAGGGGTGTCAACCCCGTCCACAGGATTTCTGCACGTTTCGCGATGTGAAAGACAAGAGGATACGTGGAAAGCAGAAAGAGGATGCGCTATAGCCTCGAGGCATGGTTAAACACCGGACTGGGTGTGAGGCGATCAAGCTAGAATCCCGAGGTCCATTTCGCAATGCAGAACGCGCTTCGAGGCAGCCATCCTGCTGGCGAAAGCCCTGCTCAACACACTTGAATGCACTCCATTCCAAGCAAGGCTCCTAGCTTCTTCAGCTTGCTCGAGATATGGCCAACTCCAACGGCACAATGGTGAGCCGGTCCATGAATGTTCCATTGATCGAGAAAGCGCCTCACCCCAAGAGAGAATCTGTAGCGGCTGTTCGTGTTGCCGATTTCGAGAATGGGTCCGGCGACGGATTCTCCTTCAGCCGTGAGCAGTTTGAGTTTGCCATCCGCGGTCTGCACGACGGAAAGCAAAGTCACTGGTCCATGTTTGACCGACATTTCTACCGACAGTCCGTGTCCAACTTTTCCGTGATACACCTCCAGAGGGCGAACCTTTGTTTTCCCTTCGGCGATTGCGATGTGCCCCGGTCCGTCGTGCCCCATCAGCAGGACATCATCGTTGTAGTCGACGGCATAGTACTCGGTGAAGGAGCCTCCAGCCCCGAACGAATCCATGATCTTCATGGCTTGAGCATTCTTGATTTCGTATTCCCCCGCGACGGGAACTCCTCGCGCGGTAAGCAAGCTTGCGCCCAAGATGATCGAACTGATTGCGTCTTCGTTCTCAGCGCTGCCGACACCCTTGTGGTAATAGGCTAGCGAACCGAGTTGGTGAAGTTTAACCAGACGATCCAAAGCGACTGAAGTGCGTCCCGCGCGGCGTAGTTCTGCTTCAGAGCAATCTGGTGGGACGTCGAAGAAAGCCTTGAACTCCGTAACTCTTTGATCCACGTCTGCGGCATTCACCTCACGCCGCAGGGCCGCCAGCTCTTCCACCTCCACAATCTCGATGTGCCCGCCGAAGTAGGTGCACTGCTGGGTGAGGTCCGAATAGATATCGAGCATGCCTCCGTAGTAGTTGCCCATCGCGCCAAGGCAGTTATGCTCCATCACGTGGCCTACGCGTGCTGCTTCGATCCACTCGGCCACTTCATTCCACGCGACGGGATCATTCTCGAGCATGCCGGTGACCTGGAAGAACGGAATACGGCAGCGGTTGAAGACGTTCGCGATCTCTGGAACGGGGCAGGCTTGGCAGTGTGCCAGCCATTCGCCTGTCATCTTGGTGCGGTCACCAAGGTGGTTGAACCGTTCGTACTCAATTGCGGGTGACGGCGAGAGATTCAAAATAACAACCGGAACCTTCACCCGGCGTACAGCCGGGAGTATGGTGGAGGAGAGTGCGTATGTAGTGACGTGCAGGAAAATGAGGTCGACATCTGCCTTACGGAATTCATGACCCGCCCATGATGATTTCTCGGGGGTATCGATCATGCCCAGGTTGGTTACGTAAACACCGGGGCCCTCTAACTTGCGCGCAACTTGCTCGGTAAAACCCATCAGCTTTTCCTTCAGTTTTGAGAACTGAGCCCAATAAGTGTCGAGGCCGATGGCGAAAAGACCGACTCGGAGCGGATCGTTCGATTTCATAGGCAATCCCGAAAGGTCGAATTCACGCGGAAACCATCAGAATCGGGCAAGGATAACGTCTGCTGGAACCTGCGACAAGGGTCTAGGTAGCTCAGAGGGCATTTTGAGATGCGAAATGCCCCAACTGACCGCGCCGGGAATTGACGATTCACCGTCCAACCTGCCAACATTCCTCGCACAGCCGAAGTCTGCAGAGTAGGCGCGCACGTCTTGGAGGTTCAATGAACTTCTTGGTGAGACTGACGGCAACTTTTGTAGCTCTGATGTCCGCAATGGTGACGTCTGCACAAGAGCCGATCAAGCTCGCTGTGCGATGGGACAAAGTCATCCGGATTTCACAGACTATCCCGACACTCCAAGTTGTCGTCAATCCTCCTTTGCAGCGGGGCACGCGGGTCCACGACGGCGCTTTCATTGCACTGCACGATCTGGGAGCGGACTATGTGCGGTATGTGCCGTGGCTGCCTTATCCGAAGCTCGGAGTCGCCGAGTTGGAGCCTCCAAAAGATGGCAAGACCTCTTGGGACTTTTCTTCTATCGATCCGATGACAATCGACTTTCTGGAGGCAACCAAGGGACACCCGGTCATCCTCAACTTCAGCACCATCCCGCAATGGATGTACAAGACCGACAAGCCAGTTTCATATCCAGCCGACGCGAGCCAAGTGACCTGGAACTACGAGCAGGGAACAGAGCTCCGGGATCCCAGCATGAAGGAAGTAGCCGACTACTATGCTCGACTGCTGGCCTGGTATACGAAAGGTGGTTTCACGGATGAGAGCGGCAAGCGTCACGACTCGGGCTATCACTATTCCATTCCGTACTGGGAGGTGTTCAACGAAATCGAGTTCGAGCACCACTTCGATCCCCAAACCTACACTCGTCTGTATGACGAAGTAGTGATGGCCATGAAGAGGGTGCAGCCAGATATGAAGTTTGTGGGGCTGGCTCTAGCCATGATGACGGATCCGCAATACTTCGAATATTTCCTCAACCACAAGAACCACAAGCCCGGCATTTCGCTGGATTTTATCTCGTATCACTTCTATGCCGTCCCGACTCCGGATCAAACGCCCGAGGTGGAGCAGTTCACATACTTCGATCAGGCAGAGGGATTCTTGAAGACCGTCCGTTATGTGGAGGCGATCCGCAAGCGTCTCTCACCAGAGACGCGGACCACGATTGACGAGCTCGGAGTCATTTCGGCAGACGACATGGCGCAGGGAGAGCCAGGCCACATTTCCAAGCCGATTGAGAATTCGTACTGGAACCTTGCAGGAGCGATGTACGCCTATCTTTTCGGGGAGCTGACCAAGATCGGCATCGATGTTGCCGGCGAGTCTCAGCTTGTAGGTTTCCCGACACAGTTCCCCAGCGTTTCGATGGTCGACTGGAACGATGGGAAGCCGAACGCGCGGTTCTGGGTGCTGAAGCTGCTACGTGACAGCATCGGGCCGGGCGACAAGCTTGTCGAAACCGAACCGTCCAATCCAGCGGGGTCGAACGATCCTTACTTGTACTCTCTGGCGTTCGTGACCACATCCGGCAGGCACCGAGTGCTGCTAGTAAATAAGCGGGACCACGCATTCGAAGTTTCTGTCTCAGGAGCGAATGGTGGAAAGATTGAGTACGTCGATCAGACTACTGGCTTCAAACCACCAGCTTCGATGAACTTGAGTAGTGAGACCGTGAAGTTATCTGGATACTCGGTGGCGATCGTCAGCCTGCCCTAAGCCCAGCACTGCTCCAACTATTGTTGCGGGTTCGAGTCGACTTCCTGCTTCGTAACCTCGCGCGGGGAGAAAACAGGCTCGACTTCTTTCTGCTGGTTTGCGATATCGTGCAGCCTCCGGTATTCGGCGAGAGATTTCTGCTGTTCCGCCATTTTGCCCAGGCTCCTCTGGATCTTTGCCAAGCGGTACCAAGCCACCTCGTTGTCAGGATCGAGCTGGGCGGCGCGCTCGGCATGAGCGAGCGCCTGGTCGGGTTTGTTCTTTTCGATTAGTACCGCGGCCAAGCCTAATTGGGCCTCCGTAAAGTCTGGATAATGCTTCAGGGCCTGTTCGAAATATTGTTGCGCTTCATCATTCTGCCTGTTCTTGCGTCGCATCTCGCCAAGTTCGTAAGCTGCGTTCGCGTTGTCGGGATGTAGTCGTAGCTCTTGTGCAAACTCCTTTTCCGCGGCGGCCAAATCCTCTTGCGACTGCTGTCGCCAGAAGCGGCCCATAAGGCTTCGCCCGATGCGATAGTGAATGGAAGGCCTCGACGGCTCCAGCCGAACCACCTCTTGGTATTCCTGGATTGCCTGGGTGTATGAGCCTTGGCTCTCCTGTGCCTCAGCGGCGGCCAGATGCCGCCAGACCGATGTGGGGGCAACCCGCGCCAGATCATTCATCGTCACGAATGCAAGGTTTCCATAGACTTTGCCGGTCTCATAAAGAATCTCAGGATCGTTGGGATAGAGCTTGTTCAACTCCAGGGCAACCTCTACCGCCTTACTGCCCTTCCTCAAACCGGAATAGGCGCGCTCCAATTCCAGGCCGCACATGCGCTTGATTTCATCGGTTGAACGACGCAAACATTTCTCTAATCCAGGAGCAGCCTGGCCGTAATCACCAATCTCCGCAAGTGACATTGCCAAAAGACTCTCGGACTTCACCAGGGTGGGCTTCAGTTTCAACGCCTGCCGCAACGCTGGCAGGGCTTGATCGAATTTGCGTTCTTCGAAATAAATTAAACCAAGATTGGCGTGAACTTCGGCCATGCCCGGCTGCAACTCGCGTAGCTTTTCGAAATTCCGTTCTGCCTCAGAGTAGTTCCCATCGGCCAAGGCACGTTGGCCTTGGTCCGCATAATGTTGAATCGCATCATCCGGGGATTGCGCCACGGCGCGGATATTGACGGAAGAAGCGTAGAGAACTGCAATCAGCAAAGCACTGAGGGGCCGGATGCTCATATTGCGTGAGTGTACTTCAGGCAAATCGACCCGCCAACCGGTGGCTGGCGGGTCTGGTGAAAATCTCGGTTTAGAAGGTAAGTTTGCCTCCAAGTTGCACGATTCGCCCTGGCCGGGCATAGGTGACCTGCCCAAAAGCTGGTCCTGTGATTGAATTGCCCACGGCGGACGTCCCTGGACCAATCCCGGGTGTGCCCGGATCCAGTCCGTAATCCGCATGGTTGAAGGTGTTGAACGTCTCCAGCCGCAATTGGAAGTGGAGCCTTTCGGTGAAGGCGAACGTCTTGTCCAGTCCGACATCCCAATTGTTGATGCCCGGCTCCCGCAGGATATTGCGGCCGCTATCGCCAAACTGACCGGGTAGGGGTTGAGTGAAAGCTGCGGGGTTGAACCAGTTATTCAATCCGTGCGGACTGCCCGGACTTCCGGTCAAGTTGCAGCGTTGAGTGAAGGTGATCAGAAGGCCGTCGGTGTCATTGCAGAGCACCGAGAATGGGAATCCCTTCTGGAAGGTGGTGATACCGGTGACTTCCCATCCGCCCACGGCGGCGTCGGCCACTTTGTTCATGCCACCTCCAAAGCGCTTTCCGCGCCCAATCGGCAACTGGTAGACGTAGCTGGCGACGAAGCGATGGGGAACATCGAAATCCGATGGTCCGTAATCCAACCTGGCATTGTGATCGTCCATATGCCCGGCGAATGCATTGGTCGCGCCAAGTCCGGCTGCAGCAGACTTGTCGTCCAAGCTCTTCGCCCAGGTGTACACCGCGAGGAACGCCGAGTTCCGAGTACGCCGCTCCAACTTTGCGTTGAACGAGTTGTAATTCGAGTATCCGTCCCAACGGCTGTCGAGGAAGCCTAGTGACGAAGTGATGTTGGCGTACGGTCTCCGCGCTGCGGCCGGGCAATCGCCGCTGGTCGGATCAACCGCACAGGCTGCGGGATCCGTTGGGGGAAGCGGCTGTCCGATGTTGGTGCGGTCGAGAAGATGGGTGCCCTTGTTTCCTACGTAATTCAGTTCGAGGGTGGTGTTCCGTGCAAGCTCACGCTGAACCGAGAGTGACCACTGCTGCACATAGGGATTGATAGGGTGTTCCGAGATGATCACGGCAAAAAACTGGCTGCCGTCCTGCGCCGCACTTACCTGGTGAAGCGTGACTGGCGGAAACATGTTGTCGGTCAGCTTAGGCAACGTCGGATCGGTAGTCGGATTCGGCGAGGCACGAACGACGAATGGGTAAATGTCGCCGGAATCATCGATCTCGCGAGTCTCCGAAGAGTCAAAGAAGATACCGTACCCGCCGCGGAGCACTGTCTTGTCGGTGAGTTGATATGCGAAGCCGATGCGAGGTGCAAATGGCTTCTTCGCTCCGTCGGCCGGATTGCGACGCCCGCAATAGCGATAAAAACCGTTGCCGCTCGGGGCAATCGGTCCCCCCAACCCCGAGACAGTCTGAGTACCAAGGGCCTGATCGGCGTAGCAAAGACCCCCCCCTGCGTTTGCGGTGTCGAACCAGAACATCTTGTTGCTCTGCTCGTAAGGTACGTTGCGGTAGTCCCAACGCAGCCCCAGGTTCAGTGACAGACGATTGCTCACCTTCCAGTCGTCCTGGAGGAAAGGGGCAAAGTACATGAAGTGATACTGGTTCAGATTGCCAATTTCGCCTGCCGGCGTAAACGGCCCTGGCTGGAATGTGCTCGCATTGTTGTAATAGCCGAGCAGGAAGTCTGCGACTGCATTGCCGGTGCCGCACAGGCCGGTCGCGTTTGTGCATCCGGCGCTGTTGTTGGTGATCGTTGTATTGTTGAAACCGAAGGCTCCCAGGTAGTCGTCTGAGAGATTCCGTTTCTGAACCCACTTGCGGAAATCGAACCCTGCTGTGAGTGTATGCCTGCCATGGACCTTCGCGACCGAATCCGCGAATTCCCACATCGGTATGTCGCTCGTCGTGGCATTGTTGACTTGGCCGCCAAAACTCGCACTGAAAGCCTGTAATGACACGTTGGGCCACATACGAAAAGCCGCGGGTAGGTTCTGGAAAACACCGGTGAAGCCCATTGCGGTTACCGCGGATGTGGGAGCGCCGTTGCCTTCCTGATTCGCGACCGCCTCAAGGTAGCCAAAGCGGAAATTGTTAATAAAGTTGTGCGGCAGTGTAACCGTGTGGGAGATTTCCCAACTTGTTGAGTCTTCCACGAAGAGGCTCACTCCGGCTGGAATCGAAATCGAGTTCGTGAGGCCATCGTTCAGGTAATGCGCCTTCGTGTAACGAAAGAAAACGGACCCGCCGCGACCCAGATTCTCGTCAAGTTTGTACGTCTGCTGGTCGACGGTGTTGGGAAGTGTGGTATTAAGCCGAAAATTACCTTGCGGACAAGCGACGCAGTTGGGTGCAGGGAAGAGTCCCGCGCCCAGTTCGGCGGTTGCAAGTCGCGAGAACCGAGTGCTTGGGATCGTGTTACCGGAAAACGCCAGGCCTGTAGTCGGATCTACGGGCATGCAGGGCAAATTGTTCGTGAGAGCAGTATTACAGGCGGCGGAGCCGGAAGCCGGAAGATTTTCGGCCGAGAAGTTTCCGGAGAGCTCCGCAGCATCGGGAACGCTAAAGAACAGATTCGTTCCATTCTTAATGCGCCAGCCCTCGTAGTTTACGAGCCAGAAAGTTTTGTTCCGTCCATTGTAGAGCTTTGGAATATAGACTGGGCCACCGGCTACAAACCCGAACTGATTTTGCCGCAGTTCCGGAATGGCAGTCTGGAAGGGGCCCTTGGCGTCAAAAGCATCATTCCTGGCAAACTCAAAGATCGAACCGTGAAGGTCATTGGTTCCGCTTTTGCTTACAATGTTGATCTGATTTGCGCTGAAGCCATATTCCGCGGTGTAGGTTTCGCTCTGAACTTTGAATTCCTGAATCGCATCTTGCGAGAGGATTACCGCCGGTGTCTGCAGAGCAGTGTCGGTGTTGGCCAGTCCGTCGAGCATGTAGTTGCTCGATTCAGGGCGACTGCCATTGATGCTGATGGCGTTGCCTTCTCCCTGGCGCATCTGGCCCATTTCTCCATTCGTCTGGACTGCACCTGCACCGATGAAGAGCAAGCTTAGGAAGTTCCTTCCATTCAGCGGGAGCTCGTTCACTTGTTCTTGGGTCACCGTCTGCGACACCGTTGCACTGTCCGTATCCAAGGCAACAGCGTTGGCTTCCACGGTGATGCTCTCCGTCGTAGACCCAGGCTTGAGCGTCACGTTCGCCCGCGCTTCCTGAGCGACCACGAGGGTTATATTTTGCACCATGGATTTCTGAAAGCCCTGGGCTTGGACCGTCACCGAGTAAGTTCCCGGCTGCAAGTACGGGACAGTGTAGTCGCCCGATGACGTCGTCTCTGTGTGCTTCGAAACATTGGTCGCGGTGTTCCTCACGTCAACGCTGGCGTTGGCCACGACCGCGCCTGAATTGTCAGTCACTGTACCGAGAATGGTTCCCGTCGCACCTGCCTGGCCAAACAGGAATCCCGCGGCTGAGAGAATCAGCAGAGCTATCGAGAGAGTGCGTGTCATCGCGGACATGTTGTGTTTTTCTCCTGACGATGTATCCAACTGGGTGAGGAGACGGCAGCCATGCAGTACTTAGTGAACCCGTTTTCAAAGCTGCCCCAACCCTGCACGGATGTCGTCGTACACGAGGGCGGATGCTCACACTGGTCGTTGCACACCGTCAACCGGCAACACGTGAATAGAGGGCGTTTCGCGCTGAGAAACTTTTCGATCAGTCCGGACCAGTCGCGGCAAATCGTTATGTGGCAGGGTATTTGTGTCCCACGCCGGTTAACTCGGAAACCGGAGGCTGGCCGCAGTGTCGAACATTTTGTTTTGCATTGCAGAAGAATCGCAGGAGTGGGCTGGAATCCGTTCGGAGAGCTCCGATGGAAAAAGGAATGGAATGGAAACGATCCGGTTGAGAATACCCTCCGCACGAACTTGGGCCTCTAGTGGGCGATGTGGCGATGGCCCGAGTCGTAAGGTTCGGTCCGCACTAACTTTGCGAGAGCATCATTGGGATAGTAATGGTCTACCGTTCCCGGCGTGATGAGCTTGTGTTCGACGAATACAGCTGGAGGAACCGGCCGCTGGTTCAGAATGTCGAGACCGACTCGAATCAAGTTTTCGCCGTAGCGCTCCGGAAAGTAGGCGACCGATCCCACAAAGGACGTCTTGGGTTGACGAAGTTCCGCCCGCCCCTCCGGAGAAGCATTCTGCCCCATGACGGCGCAATTTTCTTCCCGTCCGGCTTCCTGAAATGCGCGCAGGGCACCCAATGCGCTCGGATCATTGATCGCTCCGACCAGAACATGCCTGGCGTGCGAAGAACGCAAGTGCCTGCGAACCGCTTCAAAACTCGGGCCCAGTTCTCCATCGCCTTCAAGGTATGTCACCCTGCAATTTGCCGCTGCCGGCAATACTAGATTGAGGCCAACCAGCATCCCTGACAATCGCATGCGAGGAAGGTTTCCCGCGCGTTTCAGTTCGAGCAGTAGAATCTCATCTACCTCGGAGTGCCAGTGCTCCTTGACCCAACGTCCGAGATAGCGCCCGCCGATGAGCCCAGCCTCATAGTTATTTGCACCGTAGTAGGTCGCGCCCGGGTGAGGAATGTCGATGGCGATCATCGGAATGCCCGCCTCGCGATACTTGGCCGCGACAATCGGGGCGACTTCCTCATCGGTCTGGAACTCAATCGCCAGGTCCACTTTTTCCCGCACTAAGAGGTCGGCATTGCGTTGCGCCGTCTTGGCGCTGTAACGATTGTCGAGGCTGATGAGCTCAATGCCCTCGACCGCTGCGGCGCGTTGCAGGCTCTCAGAAACCTCACGGGAGAACTGATAGTCGGTGCCTTGTGCGGCGTACCCCAAACGATAGAGACGCTGTTTCCACGGACGAACCCGCGACTGGTACAAGTTATGCCCGACCTTGTCGACCATGCCGCACTTCTCGAGCGTATAGAGGAGTCGGAAAACCATCGTCTTCGGAAGACCGCAACGTGCAGAAATCTCTTTGAGAGATAGCGCTTCGCCGGGGGCGTGAAATGCACCCAATAGCTGCGAGGAGTGAACGATTGATTTTACGAGGTATCGGTCTCGAGTCTGAGCGGCGGGCCGCATATGATGGGGACATCATGATCCATTTTTTTCATTTTGCAAAGCGAAATCTGCGATGTGCCATTTTGAGCGACTCTCAGGCCGGTCTCTTGTCACAACAAGCATGTGCTTGGGGCTTTAAATCGGGGCGGCAGGGTTTAATAGCCGAGGAGGAAGTGCCTTCTTTAAACGTTAGAAAATCGTTCATGCTGCACAGAGCCGCGGAATTCCAAGACGAATCACTGTTTTGGAATCGTAGCTTGTAACCTGCATTCTACAAAGCGAAATTGGCTGGACCGCCTAAGGACGCAACCACCGGGGTGGTTTCTGTCAAGGCGACACCCGATGTCTCGCCCTGTGACCCCTTTGTCTGCCGCGGATTGTGGCACGGCTGTTTTGCAGTGCGAAACGCCCAAAATTGCCCAAGAAAACCGTGACCACCACGACGATACGATTGTAATCTTCCGTTCCGAGGAGAAGTTCGCATGGACGCATCCACCAGTGATAAGGTTTTCGCCGCGCTCGAGACATTCCGCATCGAGCTTCCGTCGTGGGGCTTCGCGAATACCGGAACTCGATTTGGAAAATTCATCCAGGCCGCGGCGGCCACCACCACCGAAGAGAAATTCAGCGATGCCGGTCAAGTGCATCTTCTCACTGGAGTGTGTCCAACTGTCGCCCTGCACGTGTTGTGGGACTGCCCGGATGGCGTGCACAACACTCAGGACATCGAGATCTTCGCCAGTCGCTATGGGGTAGCGCCAGGGTCCATCAATCCCAATTTGTTCCAGGATCAGGAATACAAATACGGATCGTTTGGGAATCCGGATGAGTCGATTCGCCGACGCGCCTTGCAGCACACGAAAGATAGCATCGAGATCGCGAAGCGACTGCGAAGCCGCGATATTTCTTTCTGGTTTGCAGATGGTTCGAACTATCCCGGAACCGCGAACATCCGGCAGCGCAAGCAGTGGTTTGCAGAGGCACTCAAAGAGATGCATCGAGAGCTGTCGCACGATCAGCGAATGCTCGTGGAATACAAACCTTTCGAACCCGCCTTTTACCATACTGACATTGCGGACTGGGGAATGGCGCTGCTGCTGGCGCGCGCTGCCGGGCCGCAAGCGAAGGTTTTGGTCGACACGGGGCATCACTACGCGGCGCAAAATATCGAACAAATCGTGGCATGGCTGCTGTCCGAAAACATGCTCGGCGGATTCCACTTTAATGATCGCCGTTACGCCGATGACGACTTGACAATGGGTTCGATCGATCCCTATCAGGTATTCCGCATCTTCCACGAGATTCGATTCTTTGAGTGGGAAACCGGCCAGCAGCCGGACATTGCGTACATGGTGGATCAAAGCCACAATCTCAAAGGAAAAATCGAGGCCATGATTCAGACCGTGATCATGGCGCAGCAGCTGTTGGCAAAAGCAGCATTGGTCGACGCGAAGAAGCTCGCCGTGGCGCAGAAAAACTGTGATCTGGTTGACGCCGAGTCGGTATTGCAGGATGCCTTCGCGACCGACGTCCGTCCGGCAATTCAAGAGTGGCGCGACTCCAAAGGTTTGCCGAAAGATCCGATGGAAGCATTCCGGCAAAGCGGCTATCGGGAGCGGATCAGTAAAGAACGGGCAGCGAAGAACGCCCACAACGTTTCTTCCTATGCCTAATTCGCCTCACTCCAGACCTTATCTCGCGTTCGATTTCGGCGCGGAAAGCGGCCGCGCGGTTCTGGCCTGTTTGCAAGCCGGAATTCTTACCATCGAAGAAGTTCACCGTTTTCCGAATGAGCCGGTGGAATATGGCGGTTCACTTCATTGGGACGCTCCCCGTCTTTGGTTTGAAGTGCGCAAGGCTCTCGGCTGCCTGGAACATATCGAACTAGCCAGCATCGGAGTGGATGCCTGGGGAGTGGATTACGCACTGCTGGGAGAACGGGGCGAATTGCTGCAGAATCCGTATCACTACCGTGACGCTCGTACGCAGGGAGTGATGGAAGAAGTCTTTCGCATCGTACCAAGAGAAGACATCTATCGCGCGACAGGCATTCAGTTCATGCCGATCAATACTCTCTACCAGTTGATCGCCGCACAGCGCAATACTCCCAGCTTCGTGGCTGCAGCCAAACAACTGCTGACGATTCCTGACCTTTTCAATTTCTGGCTGACCGGTAATGCTGTTTGCGAATTCACCAATGCAACCACAACGCAGATGGTGGATCCGGTCCGCCGCAGCTGGAATACGGATCTCATGAAGGCGGTGGGCCTGCGTCCCGACCTGCCTGCGGCGATCGTAGAGCCGGGTACCGTAATCGGAACTCTGCGGTCTTCGCTAGTCAAGAACTCTTCATTCGTAGCGACTCCTGTAATCGCCCCGGCCTGCCATGACACGGGTTCTGCGGTTGCCGCCATTGCGGCTCGCGATGGAACCGCGTTCCTCAGTTCTGGAACCTGGTCGCTCATCGGTGCAGAACTCGATGCACCAATCGTGACCGCCCAGGCTCTCAAGCTCAACTTCACAAACGAAGGTGGGGTGAACGGAACGACCCGTCTGCTGAAAAATGTGATGGGGCTCTGGATGTTACAGGGTTGCCGAAATTCTTGGAGCGCACGAGGGCATTCCACGGATTATCGGGAATTGGTGGATGCGGCGAACCGTGCGCCAGCCTTCGCACATCTCGTTGATCCCGATGACCAGTCGTTCTTACGGGCAGCGGATATGCCGGCTGCGATCGGCGAATTTTGCACGAAGACGCACCAGGCCGTGCCGGCAACGGAAGGCGCCTACGTGCGCTGCGTCCTGGAGAGCCTGGCTTTGAAATATCGGCTGGTTCTGGACAATCTGGAACAACTTTGCGGGAAGCGCATCGGGCAGGTACGCGTTATTGGCGGCGGATCGAAGAATCGGCTATTGAATCAATTCACAGCGGATGCGACGGGCCGAAGGGTACTGGCCGGTCCGGCAGAAGCAACCGCGCTGGGGAACGTGGCAGTTCAAATCGTAGCGACCGGCGAAGCATCGTCGCTTCAGGAAGTCAGGGCGATCGTCGACCGGTCCTTTCCCACCGAGGTCTTCGAGCCGCTGGACACCGATAAATGGCAGCGCCACGCTGAGCGCTTCGAACAATATTGCGAGATCATGTATGCCTGAAATCAAAGAAACTACGCGCTTGAAAGATCTGTGGGACGCGCGGAAAGCCGAGCAGCTTTCCGGGAATCAATTGGCTCTTTTACGGTATCGCTCCAACCTGCTCGGTGCCGATCTGCGGATTACCAATTTCGGTGGTGGAAACACGAGTTCAAAGATCGAACTGCCTGATCCGTTCACCGGCACGCCCGTTCGCACCCTCGCCGTGAAGGGCAGCGGCGGAGATCTCGGTTCGATCACTGAATCAGGATTCGCGCTTCTGTATCTTGACCGCCTTGAGCATCTGAAAGAGCTGTATCGGGGCGAGGCGTACGAAGACGAGATGGTGCGCTACTACCCGTTGTCGGCCTTTGGCGAGAACCGGGTCGCCGCCTCCATCGATACTCCGCTACACGCGTTCTTGCCTTTCCTGCATGTCGATCATCTGCATCCCGACTGGGCGATCGCGCTCGCGGCGAGCGCGAATGGCAAGCGCAAGTTGGACCAGTTCAACAAGGAGTTCGACCGCAAGATCGTATGGGTTCCCTGGCAGCGACCTGGCTTCGAGCTTGCACTATTGATTGAGCGGGCGGTCCAAGATAACCCAGGCAGCGAAGGTCTGATCCTCGGAGGCCACGGCCTTTTCACCTGGGGCACGACGCAGCGCGAATGTTATCGGAACAGCATCCAGACCATCGATCAGATGGGCGAATTCATCGCGGATCACCAGAAGAAGAAAGGCTCGCTGTTTGGTGGAGTCGAACAACCATCGGTGAACGAGCGCAAGGCCATCGCCACACAAATCCTTCCCGCCCTACGCGGCGTGGTTTCCTCGAACCGTCGGGTCGTGGCGCATTACGCCGACGATGCGGTTGCGCTGACCTTTGCCGGATCAAAGTGGGCCAAGCAACTCAGTGCCCTGGGTACCAGTTGCCCTGATCACTTCCTCAGGACAAGAGTCTGCCCGTGGTTCTTGAACTGGGATCCGGCTCGGGAAGAGGTTTCAGTTCTCAAGCGCCGCATTCAAAGCGAGGTCAGCTACTATCGCTCGACCTACAAAAAGTATTACGAAGAATGGGCCACGCCTGAGTCACCGAAGCTTCGCGATTCAAATCCCTCTGTTGTCGTTGTACCAGGGCTGGGGTTGTTTAGTTTCGGCAAGAACAAGAAAGAAGCGAGGATTACCAGCGAATTCTTTATTAACGCCATCCACGTAATGGCGGGCGCCAATGCCTTGGAAGATGGTGAGCCTCCTCATCCGTTGCCGCAGGCGCGGACGGTGGAACAATCGCCGCAGTTCACCCAGTTCCACAATTACGTGGCGTTGCCCAGATCCGAGGCGTTCCGCATCGAGTACTGGGCGCTCGAAGAAGCGAAGCTGCAGCGTATGCCCCCCGAGGCTGAATTCAGTCGCCAGATTGCGCTGGTGATCGGGGGAGCGAGCGGCATCGGGCGCGAAGCGGCTCTGCTGTTCGGGAGAAGAGGTGCGCACATTGTAGTCGCGGACTTCGATCAGCAGGGCGCGACCAAGGTGGCGGAGGAGGTGGGTGCCGCCGGCTGGCCGGAGTCTGTGGCAGCCACCGCTGTTGACCTGGGTTCTTCCGCTTCACTCGCCGCCGCAGTTAACTTCGCAATTTCCAGGTTCGGTGGCATCGATATCATCGTCAACACGGCGGCGATCTATCCGGTCCCGACGTCGGACGGCGAACTGTCAGAAGCGCAATGGGCCCAAACCTTCCTGGTGAATGTCACCGGCAACTATCTGCTCGCCCTTCAGACGCAATGGGTGTTTAAAGATCAGAACCTTCCAGCCACTTTGGTGCTGACGAGTTCCGCAAATGCTGTCGTCCCCAAGAAAGGCAGTGAAGCATACGACACAAGCAAGACCGCCCTCAATCATCTGATTCGCGAGTTGGCGATCAAGCTAAGTCCGCAGGTGCGTGTAAATGGGATCGCTCCTGCAACCGTAGTCGCCGGGTCCACAATGTTTCCCCGAGATCGAGTCATGCAGTCTCTGCAGAAATACAAAATTGAATTTTCGGATGCCGAGACCACCGAGGAACTTCGGAGTAAGTTGGCCGATTTCTACGCCCAGCGCACATTAACCAGGCGCCCGATTCTGCCGCAGGACTGCGCGAACGCAATCGCCTGGTTGGCTGGCGAACAAAGTGGCAAGACCACGGGTCACGTGATTCCCGTGGATGGGGGGCTGTCTGAAGCCTATCTTCGCTGAAGAGTCTCGCTAAAGGAGAGATCCATGCAGCGTGTCTGTTTTGTGTTACAGGTCAAGCCCGAGCGGCTTGAAGAATACAAGGAACGGCACCGTCACGTCTGGCCCGAAATGCAAGCTGCCTTGCGCGATACCGGATGGGGCAATTATTCTCTGTTCCTGCGCGACGATGGATTGCTCGTCGGTTACCTCGAGACTGAAGATTTTGAAGGTGCGCGTGCAGGTATGGCCGGCCGCGAAGTGAACGAACGTTGGCAACGCGAAATGAGGGATTTCTTTGTTCAGCGAGACGGAGCGTTACCCGACCGAGCAATGCGTCCGTTGGAAGAAGTCTTCCACCTTTAAATCAGATCCGAGGAACCAATGAACCCTAACCCGGCATTAGGAGTCTTTTTTCACTGGCTTGGAGGTCTCGCCTCAGGCAGCTTCTACGTCCCCTACAAAGGCGTGAAGCTGTGGGCGTGGGAGACGTACTGGCTGGCGGGAGGGTTCTTCAGTTGGATCATCGCGCCCTGGATTCTCGCTTCGTTCCTCACCAAAGATCTGTTTGCGGTACTGGGCCAGGCTCCTCCCTCGGCGCTCTTCTGGGCATTCTTCTTTGGGCTTCTGTGGGGAGTGGGAGGACTCACATTCGGGCTGACCATGCGCTACCTCGGTTTGTCACTGGGGATGGCGGTCGTGCTGGGACTTTGCGCGGCATTCGGCACGTTGATGCCACCCATTGTTCGTGGTCAGTTCATGACTCAGGTTGTGGGAACAAGTTCGGGTCGCGTGATCCTGTTCGGGATTTTCGTTTGCCTCGCGGGAATCGCGGCCGCGGGGTTCGCCGGAATTTCAAAAGAGCGCGCCATGTCGCCCGAGCAACAAAAGGCGGCTATTGAGGAGTTCGATCTGCGGAAGGGGATCGGTGTCGCCCTTTTATCAGGCGTGATGAGTGCGTGCTTCGCCTACGGACTGGCCGCGGGCGACCCCATCAAGACGCTCACGGTGCAACACGGTACTTCCAAGCTATGGCAAGGCTTGCCCGTGTTGATTGTCGTTCTGGTTGGCGGTTTCCTGACAAACTTCATCTGGTGCCTCATCTTATTGAGACGCAACAAAACCGGATATCAGTTCTTTGACGCTCGTATTCGAGCGAATTCGGCGATCCAGGAACCGATTGTTGAAACCGCCGTAGATGCTCCCAGCCGTGAGGTCGTGGAACACAGCGGCGCGCGAACGTCTGCGCAAGCAGCCGTTTTGCTGCAGGCGCCACCCGCGGAAGGGCAGCGCGCTCCCATGGTGCGCAATTACCTGCTGTGCGCCCTTGCCGGTACCACCTGGTATTTCCAGTTTTTCTTCTACACCATGGGCGAGAGTCAGATGGGACGTTACAGCTTCTCGAGTTGGACTCTGCACATGGCCAGCATCATTATCTTCAGTAGCCTTTGGGGC
>Ga0126378_10001631_pt1 | contig 16597 bp, 17 predicted proteins | sample PanSoiMetPlot_23_FD_92587 | JGI IMG/M metagenome (GOLD analysis project Ga0126378, IMG submission 92587) | Tropical forest soil microbial communities from Panama - MetaG Plot_23 | ecosystem: Environmental > Terrestrial > Soil > Tropical forest > Bulk soil | place: Panama | collected 2016-02-17 | reverse complement strand
GCTGGAGACGCGGTGGGAGGAGCGAGATCGAATGGCGCCGCGGTTGGCGGCCGGCCCGCCGCGTAGCCGATAGTAAATTGCCCTCGCCGGCCGCCGGATGCGCTTTTGCGTCGCTGCCGGGCGCCGTCCGCTGCGCACGCAGCGCATTCCCTAACTGTTGTCGCTGAGGCGGCTGCGAGGGCCAAGGATGGTGAACAGCGACAGGCCAGCCGCAAAGACCGCGCAGGAGCAGATCCAGGCGCCGTGGTCGGCGGCCGGACGGACCGGCCAGGTCCACGGCGCCGTCCAGGCTTCGAGCAGTGCGTACTGGCAGAACGTCATGTACCCCATGGGTAGCGTCCAGGCGAGCAGGCCGCCGGTGATCAGCGAGCACAGTAGGCCGAGTCCGGTGAAACCGACGACAGTCCGTGCCAGCACTGTGACGCCTTCGTTCAAGTTCTCGCCGACCGCGCCCAGTTGCAAGGCGAGGATCGCAAGCCCCGTCAGTCCGATCGCGGCGAGCAGGCGCAAGTAGGGCAAGTACCGTCCGGCCGATCCTTCGGTCTCCCCGAAGGGGGTGTGCACTGTCACCGCGATGACCGCCGCCGCGCCCGCCTCGATGATCATCGGGACTTGCTGCGCATACGGGCCGGAGTTGAACGTCCAGTGCCAGTGCAGCGCCGCGCGCAGCAGGGCGCCGCACACCGCAAGCGCGAGGAGTCCGGCAGGGACACGCCTGGTCCGCAGGTGAAGCCAGGTCAGCCGGATGCCGGCCGATATCGGCCGCATGGATCCGGCTGGCGCAGCCGGCGGCTTGAGTACCTCGGTGGTGGTCACGGGATCTGCGCCGGAGTGATCGTGCCCGCGCGCAAAGCGCTGAGGTGCGCGGCGAGCCACGCCCGGCGCGCGCTAGCCGATAGGGCGAGGAACCGCCGAGTGGCCGCACTGATGGCGGCCGATGTTGCGGCGTTGGGCCGGCCATTCAGCATCTGTCCTCCGCCGAGCTCGGACGGGGACGTACCTACAGCTGTGAGTAGCGCATTCTCCACGGCCTGCTGCGCTGCCCCGGACCGAGTCGGACCAGCAGGGTGGCCAGCGCCCGGCTGACTCGTCAGGAAGGCGTCCAGCAGTCCCATCTGGAACCCGGCGCGCCACGCCGCCGGGTCGGGCATGCCGAGGAACTGACCGAACATGAGCCCAACACGGTCCGCCGTGAACGTAAAGACCGGCGGGTGCCCCGCCATGCCGCTCGTGACGGTCTGCCCGCCGCTGATGCTCGCGACCTCGCTTGCCCCTACTGGCGCCCCTGGCAGTCCGGCGATCTCGGCGATTACAGGCTTGAGAGCCGCCGCCACCTCCTTCAGGTCGAAGCTGAAAGCCTTGTGGACGCAGACCTGAAATGCCGAGCCGGCGACGTTCAGGGACGTGCAGGCCTGGGCGGCTGGGAGCGAACGGTCTACGGCCGAGGAGTGCAGGGCGGGAATCTCCCACCCGCCGGCGATCGTGTCGGGCTGAGCCGTCCCGGCGAGTGAGACCGCGGTCGCGGCCATTCCCGCGCCGCAGGTGATCAGCACGACCGCGATCGTGCGCAGCAGCCAGGAGTCACCACGGGCGAACGCGCCGCGCACCGACGCCAGGCTGCGAGCCGTTGCTAGCCTGCGCAGGTCCGGGGCCAAGCCGAGCGCGCCGAGCAGCCCGACCGCGATCCCGGCCATGAGCATGACCTGGACGACCGCCCGGTCCGGCGGGACGTGGTGGTAGATGCCCGCGTCGACGATCGGTGGCGCGTCGGCCGGCGACAACAGTGCATAGGCGGCTTGCCCTGGCTCCAGGCTCTGCGCCGCGTGCATCCCGGCCTGGTAGAGGAGCAGCGTCCCGATGGCGACCAGCGGGGCGGTGAACCGCCCGGGGAAGAAGACACCGCACGCGAACCCGATCACGGAGACCACGGTCACGCCAGCGGCGCCCACGAAGACCGGCCACAGCGGCGGCCCGCCCCAGGTGGCCTGGAACGCGGTCCGGCCGTAGAGGAGGGCGACCCCGGCCAGGAACGCCAGCAGCAGCCAGCACAAGGTCCCGGCCAGGGCGATGGACAGCCGTGCCCAGGCCGCGCGGGATGTGGTCGCGACGAGGTCAAGGGTCTTCCTGCGGCCCTCCCGCGACCCCGCCCACGCGGCCAGTCCGCCCGCGAACGCGCTGAACTCGAACAGCATGTGGGCGCTGATCACAGAAGCACGCAGGGTCCAGACTGGCGGGAACCCGTCTGCCGTGCGCAACGTGTTGAAGTAGAACACCGCCGCCAGAAGTGGCAGCAGGTACGGCACTGCGTTCCGCTTCAGCTCGAGGCGCAGCGCCCGGGCCGTCCCAGGCAGCGGCATCGTCAGGGCGCTCACGAGCGTGCCTCCGTCAGCACCGCGCTGTAGCCGCGCTCCAGCGGCGCGTCTCCGACGCTGTGTCCCTCGCCGCGCGCGGTCAACTCGCCCGGCGTCCCGCGGAACACGATCTTCCCGGCGGACATCAGCGCCACCTCGGAGCACGCCGCGCCGACATCCTCGACCAAGTGGGTGGACGCAATCACGGTCGCGTTTTCGCCCAGCGAGCGCATGAGCGAGCGGAACTGCACGCGCTGCTCCGGGTCCAGGCCGGCCGTCGGCTCGTCGAGCAGCAGCAGGTCCGGGTTGTTCACGATCGCCTGCGCGATCCCGACGCGCCGCAGCATCCCGCCGGACAGGGTGCGCAGCTTTGCCTTCGCCTTCGGGCCCAGATCAACGCGTTCCACGGCGGCCGCGACCGCCTTCGGAACAGCCGACGTCGGCATCTCTTTGAGCAGCGCGAAATACTCGATGAACTCCACCACGGTGAACGACGGGTAGTACCCGAGGTTCTGCGGGAGATAGCCCAGGCGTCGGCGAATATCCCGCCGCGCCGCCGACATGCGCGGATCCCGCCCCAGCAGGGCAATCTCTCCCGATGACGGCGGCAGCACGGTAGCGAGCACGCGCAGCAGGGAGGTCTTCCCGGCGCCGTTGGGGCCGAGGAGACCGAAGACCCCCGGCCCGAGCTCCAAGCTCACCCCGTCAACTGCCTTATTTTTCCCGAACGAACGGTGGACGTCGGTAAGGGTCACATTCACTGGAGTCCCCTTTGCGGGCGCATTGCGTACACGGCAATCACGGCGCAGCACACCGCGATCGCGAGGTAGGGAAGATAAGCGCTCGAACTCGTGACCGAGACCGTGAGACGGCCGCTGACGGTCTCGCTGGCGAGCAGTGTGATCACCCAGGCAGTCACACCCGCGCCCGCGCCGACGATGGCCGACCTAGCGGCCACCGCCACCGCGAGCGCCAGCGCCGACACCGCAGTCATCGGCAACAGCCACCCGAACGTCAGCGCGGCGACCGCGCCGGAAGCAGCGCTGGCGAGAAGGCCAAGCACGGCGTTCAGCGCGAATACTGAAACGGCGCGCGTCAGCAGCACGATACGGTCACTGACCGCGCAGCTCGCTGACAGCTCCCACGCCGGGTCGATCCCCGGTCCGTATGCGAAGGCGATGCCCACCGCCGTGACCGCCGGTGCGACCAGCCACACAATTGGCTGACCGGGTCCGAGACTGACCAGGGCACCGACACCGAACACCACGACCGTCGAGATCAGCCACGGCAGCAGCAGCGACGGGGTGGTGACCAGAGCACGAGCCAGACCAGGAGACCGCAGCAGCCGGCCGGCAGCCCGCTCGAACCAGCCGAGACGACGCCGCCACACTTCGGCGGCGACGCCGGTCCATACCCGGCCGAGGTCGACACCCCCCGGGCTGTTATCGGCGAGCGGGCTCCGGTCCGGCTCGTTGGGGCAGATCATCGTATTCCTCCCAGGACAGTCCGCAGCATGCGTCGGGCACGGTGGGCGCGGCTCTTCACCGTGCCTGCCGGGACGCCGAGCAGAGCCGCCACCTCGGTGATGGGTCGGTCTTCGACGTACATGAGGCGCAGCACGCGACCCTCTGGGCCAGCGAGAGCGGCGGTGATGTCGGCGCGGACCATGGCGGCTTCTGCGGGGTCCAGGCCGGCGTCTGGTGTTTCCTCGAGCGGAGCGGTGACCGGGCCGCGCCTGCGCAGCAGCAAAGCGGCCTGGTTGCGGGCGATCACCCACATCCATGCCTGCGGCGTCCCCCGCGGCCGATAACCACTCGCGCCCTGCCACACCGCCAGGAACGTTTCCTGGAGCACATCCTCGACGTCCGGCGGCGGGAGCGCGGCCCGCAGGCGGCCGGCCAGCCACGGCGCGTGCCGCATGAACAGCTCGCGTAGCGCCGTATCGTCGCCCGCTGCCAGTGCCGCGATCAGCTCGTCATCGTCCATCACCACATCTATTGCACACAAGGCCGGTCCGGTTCACGACCTAACAGCGCCGCATCGGTGCGGACTCAGGCGACGCCTCCTCCGCTTCTGCTCCCAAGCGCCGTGCCGGTCAAGGTCCGCGGCATGGGCACATTCCCGGTCCGCGCCTACGCCACGATCCGGGCAGACGGTGTGGCCTAGCAGGACGCCAACTGGGGCAGATCGCGCTTGTACCATCGCAGGATCAGGGACTTTCCGCCCAGGGAGCATCGGTAAGCACGGATCTTTTCGACCTGGTCGCCCTGGTGTGTCGGGCCGACTGGAAACAGATGTGCCTGTCGGCGACGATCAGCCGCACGTTTGATGCCAGCGTCTCCAGACGGCTCACAGAGCGCACCGCCGCGGAGTTCCGTCAAGTTCTTGGGCCCCTGCAAGGCCCCGTCCGCGACGGATTCAGGAGGCCCGCTCGGCGAGCGGAGCCTGCCCCGCCCCGCCGAAGCGGCAGCAACAGCCGCCGCCCTTGCGGCCGCCGGCGCGGTCGCAGTGATCGGCTGGCTGGACAACCACCGGACCCGACGCGGCCGGCGATGACGCGACGGCGTCGGGTGGAATTCGCGCAATACTCAGATGGTGCGCGAGCTCGGCAGGGTCAGCCCTGGCGCAGGGGCAGGTCATATTGATGCACAAGGCACTGTCCGTCTTCGCGGCCGCTGTCGCGTCACCCGCCTGGGAGCGCATCCGCGGCGGTCGCATCAATGTGGGCAATAGCTGCCGGCAGGATGTTATCGGCCTCGGCGAATGCCCGGATGTGATCGCCGGGCACGATCTCGAGGTGGCAGGGCAGCGCCTGGGCTTGCCGACGGGCTAGCTCGATGTAGATATCGTCGGCACCGTAGTACGAAAGCGTGGGATGCGATGATGCCTGCAGCTCGGCAATCGTCGCCGGGAACTCGTAGATCGTCGCCTGAATTGCCCTGACGGCCCCGATGTCGTTGTTCGCGATGAAGAGCTCCGCCAGTGGCGGCGGCCAATCAGCGAACCTTTCTTCGAGGGTTGCCGACGGTACGCTGGCGGCGGCCATTGCCGCCCGGTCGGCTGCATCCAGGCCTATCGGGAAACCGCCGAGAATCAGCGACAAGACACGGCCAGGTGACCTGACGGCAAGATACTCGGCGACCATGCTGCCCCATGAATATCCCCACAGGTGGGCGGCGACCACAGCTTCTGAGTCGAGAATCGCCACAACGTCGTCGGCGATATTCGGATTACCGTAAGCAGCCGGGTCGTCCGGCTTATCGCTTCGACCATGGCCGAGTAGGTCAGGAACAATAACCCGGAACCGCTCCTGCAGGCCGCCGACGTATCCCCGATCAACCCAGCGGTCGCCCCACATCGGGTGGCCGTGCAGCAACAGGATGGCCGGCCCATCGCCGAAGACCTGGTAGTGGATGCGGTGACCGCGGCCAGTGACAAACAACAGCTTCCCCGAGTAAGTCGTAGGCGTAACTAGGTGCGCAGATCGTACTGCCGTCCGAGCGAAGCCTGGTGACGACGCCCCGATCCGCGCAGCCGAAGCCGAGCTGCCGGTGGACTCCTCGCGCGACCGGCGGGCGGCGGGCCGCCCGAAAAGGCCGAGCATTGACACCGCGGATCATGTCAGGATGCTCAGCGTGTCTGGTCGCGCACTGAGCTTCGGAGCGGTGGCGCCAGCATACGAACGGTTCCGGCCCGGGTATCCCATGGAGCTCTTTGACATGGTCATGACCTACGCCGGTCAGCCGCTTCGGACTGCCCTCGAGATAGGCGCGGGGACAGGCAAGGCAACCCGGCTGTTCGCTCAACAGGAAGTCACGGTCACGGCGACCGAGCCGGACGGTGCCATGCTCGTCGAGCTGCGCAAGCACGTGCCGCCGACCGTCAAGACCGTGCAAGCCGCGTTCGAGGAGTTGCAGCCAAGCCAGAGCTATGAGCTGGTGTATGCGGCAGCGGCGCTGCATTGGACGAACCCGCAGGACCGGTGGTCACGCGTGGCCGCGCTGCTGCAACCGGGTGGCGTGTTTGCATCGTTCGGCGGGCCAGTACAGCTGGCTGACCCGGCCGTGGACGAAGCTGTCCGCGTGGCGCGCGCCCCGTTCCTGGACAGCGACGAGATTCCGTCGCCAGACGCGACGCCCGCGGAACATGAGATGCAATGGCCGGGTACGGAGCTCCAACGATCTGAGTGGTTCGCCGACGTTCAGCAGTCCGTTCTCGAGCGGCGCTTCAGGATGAGCGCTCGCGAATACATCGGGTATCTCTCGACCGTGTCGGCTTACCTTGCATTGCCGGCCTCTGATCGGCAGCAGGTCTATCGTCGGGTCATGCGGGTCCTGCCTGCCAGGGTCGGGATTACCGCTGACATCACCGTCCATCTCGCGCGTCGGTCCGGCGAGCATCTCTCGCCCTAATCCCAACGGATCCTCTTCCACCGGTCGAAGTCGCCGAGGCGGAGCGCCTCAGCGAGCCGCCTCATCGCTGGGAGCTTGGCCTCTGGCCTTAAGGCCAGAGGTTCAGGCACGAGCTTCGACCACGGAGTGGTCAGCCATCGCGCGAGGTGTCGGGCGGATGCCCGGGCGTGCCTCTGAAGGCTGGCGGAGCCGTCGTCAGCGGAACGGACGATCGCAGCGCACGTCCGGATAAGGTGCTCGCCGGCCACAAGGTGGTCCTCGGCGTCCCAGCCCTCGGCCGACCCGATCAGGGCCATGATCCCGTACATGGCGTACTGGATAGCGATCGCTAGCCGCTTGATGGTCTCCAGGCGCGAATCCGTCGCCGACTCGTCTACCCCAAACCTTTGCAGCTTTGCTTCCAGCCGCTCAGCCTGCCTGGCCACGAAGGCATAGGCCCGCTGAAGATGCGGGGCGAGATCGGGTTGGCGCCAGAGGGCCGAGCCACCGCGCCTGATACCGGTGGCCATCACCAGCACCGCCGCTGAGACGGCCGTGCTGTACAGCTGAACGGCCAGGTGGTGGTTGCCGGAGAGGACCTCGGCGGGGTATACAGCCAGCAGTTCGATCGAGACTTCGGCGGCTAAGGCCTGGACCTGGCCCATGAGGGCGCGGGCTTCGGTCTGGAACTCCGGGCGGTCGGACTTCCGGACGGTGGTGTCGATCCTGGCGATCAGGTCGTCGACCAGCGTGAGGGCCATGCTGTCGCGAGTTGGCTGTCCGTCCCGCAAACTGCGTAGATCTTCGTTGATGCGGGCTTCGACCTTGTCGATGTCGTCCGCCGGTACTTTCGCATCGCGAAGTCGCTGCTTCAGGTTGACGCTATGGAGGGCAACGATCGTCCGGCGGAGCATCTTCTGGTCGGCCGGCTCGTTGCCTCCGGCCGCCGCGGCGATAATCTCCCTGATGTCTTCGAGCACAGCCCGTGCGTATTGCAAGCCAATGTGAGCGACGTCGGTACGCTGTTTCAGCCACTCTGCATCAGTCCAGAGAATGCGCGCGGCTCGCTCGGCCGTCAAAGAGCCATTAACCAGGTCGCGGCCGACTCGCCGCTCACGGCGGTCATCCTGTTTAGTCAGCACCCTGGGAGGCTGACGCTCGTTATTACGCCCCGCCGCTCGCTGCAGTGCATTGTCGCCTCGGTCACCATTGACGAAATGGTCCAAGTGCTCCTCGGTCGCCGGCCCGGGCCTGCGGGAAATGCCGGGACTAAGCGTTCGGCGCCACCAATAACCGCGGCCCTCATCCGCCTGGGCGGGGCCCATTTCTGACGGCCTCATATGCGGAGTATCACTGGCAAGCGAATGTCGCTCAAGACTGCGGCTGTCTGCCGGAGAACGACCAGCTCCGGAACGCAAGCAAGAGAACCAAGAGTCGGTCCCCCGCATAATGGCCTAGTCAGCTAGCGCCGTGCGTAGCCACGACTCAATGCCGGCGATGTGCACCGTCGCCCACGACCTAGCCAGATCCGCGTCCCTGCTGGTGATCGCCTGGTAGATGGCCCGGTGCTCCGCTGCTACATTCCAATTTGGAAACACTCGATGTTTGACCGGCATGCACTATCGCGGCAGCAGGCGGGCGCACTGCGACGAGGCGCCCGCCTGCGGAGGCAGTGGAGATGGCCGCCGATCACAGCCTCGGCAACAGCCCGGCCGACATCATGACAGCTTCCAGGCTCGCGAGGCTGTCGGCGCCACTGGCTGGCTGGCTGGCGAGGGTGGTCATCGCGGGAACCAGGGTCGCGAAGTCGCCCCAGGGTGCGACGCCAACTGCAACGCCAGCGTCCGGCAAGCCCGCGCCGACGCGGAGCGGCCCAAGCTCAGGGAGCGGCCGGCAAGACGCGAGGATGATGCGGAACAGGGCATCGACCCGGCTGGCGTCTCGTGCGACGGGCGGGCCCGCAGCCGGCCACGCGAACTGCGGATGGTGGGCCAGCACCAGCGCCGCAACGGCCGCGACATGGCCGGCCGCGATTGCGCTGCCGGACAGCGGCCCGTAACTGGACGGCGGGAGTCCGGACACGATCGCCAGGCCGGGCGCGCAGCAATCGATCCCGGGACCTTGGTTGGCGAATCTCGGCACAAACAACCCCTCCGGCGTGGGCGGAGCGGTCAGCTGGGAAGCGAACCCGCTGTCCGGCGGGAACGTGCCAAGTCGCCCGATCGCGCCAACGGAGAGCACACCGGGCAGCGCGGCGGGCATGCCAACTGGCGACGTACCGTCGCCGGCTGCGGCGATGCATGCCACACCGCGGTTGCGCGCATCGGCAATGCGACTTGCCAGCAGCCGCGACTCCCCGGTCAAGCCCGGTGCCAGCAGGGCTATGTCGATCTGCTCGTCAATGCAGAAGTCGAGCGACTCGATCAGGTCAGCGCAGTGGCCACCCGGCGCAATCCGCAGGATACGCACCTCCGCCTCAGGTGCGAGCCCGACGACGCCGGTTCCATCGTCCCGACCGCCGATGAGGACCGCAAGGTGCGTTCCGGTTCCGATCCGGTCGTCCTGCCAGGTCTTGTCATCCTCGCCGACCACGTCGCGGCCCTCGGCGAGGCGACCCAGCAGATCGGGATGACCACCTGCCGCGCCGGAGTCCACTATCGCTATCCGCACTCCCGCTCCGCGGTGTGTTTGCGGCAGCCGGTTGAAACCCATCACCTCCGCTCCCCAGGACGGGAGCGCACGGTCAGGAAAGTCGGGGAACGTGGTGGTGATCCGTTCGCAGACGACGCGCACCATCCGCTCGGCGCGCAGGCGCGGTCGGCTGAGCCGCGCAGGCCAGCATCCCCGCGCTGGCCGGACCTGGATCTCGGCGATATCCGCGGCTGTGTCGGCGGCGACGCGCAGTTCGGCGCGGCCGTCCGCGCCAGTGAAGCCCGTCGCCGGAAGACCGCGGCCGAAGATCCACACGGCTGCGCCCTCGATAGGCCTGCCACCATCGTCGATGACCTCGACCTGCATCCGGACCGGGTTGGCCACTGGCGCTGTCATAACATCAGCGCCAGTTTCTTGCACGATTCGGGCCGGCGGATGCCACCCAAGCGCCTGATCTGCCTCCACGTAGACATCCGGCCGTCGTGCCAGGGCGGCCGCGCGTTCGGCAGTTGCTTCGATGACTGCTAGCGGCGAAGCTGGCAACGCGCTAGCCGACTTGATCTCCCGCAATAGATCTATCTCTGGCTCTGCCTCGAGCACTTGACTAAGCCCTTGGCCATCTGCCCCGACTGTGCTGGCCACCAGGTAACGCTCCGGTCGCACATCGACGCCGCTTTGCCGGAAGGTCTGGGCGCCGCGCGGGCCAGGCCGGTTCGAAGAGCGCTCGGCTGCGCTGCGCGTGCTCGGTTGTTCACTTGGTCTTGAGTCATTGTCGCTGCGATCGCTGTGCTGCGGCCGAGCCTTCTCGCCGGCTGCGTGCGACGCCGCCGGACCGCTGCGCACCTTGTCGGAGGATGCCATGTCCGCCTCTCTTTCCGATTCGACGGTAGGGATCAGGAACGCGCACCTACGCGAGATGCGGCCGTCGGCGTGGCAGGCCCCATCCGGTCTGCCACGCCGACGCACCGGGTCATGCAGCTACTGCGCGCCCGTCACAGCTCAGGGAGGGCTGGGTAGACCTGACGCGCCTGCCGCACTAGTTGTACGGCGCCACCGATCTGATTCATGGCGGCCACGTACTGGCCAGCCTCGTAGAGCTGAGCCGCGACAGTCAGCGCAGGAGCTACCTGTCCTGCTACAGGCGGAACAACCTCCGAGGCGGCTCTGGTCCACAGGTAACTGTGCTGGAGCAGAGCCTGTACATCCTGGCGCATGACGCTCTGGCCTGCCAGGTATCCCGCTTGCATCGCTGCACCCTCCATCAGGACAGGTAGCTGGGGTACGCGCGGCTGAACTGGCCGAAGATGCCCGAGCCCGCCATCGGCGTCAGGTACTGCGGCGGCAGGTACTGCTGCCACGGCTGACCTGGATGGGCGACGAACTGCGCCACGATTTGCGGTAGGTGCTGCTGGACCTGCTGCGAGACGGCACCGATGACGTAAGGCAGGAGTGTCTGCTGCGCCACGGGCGCGATCTGGGCTGCCACCTGCTGGACCACAGGTGAGAACGCGAACGGCGTGATGGCCTGCTGCCATGGCAGCATGCCGTACGGCTGCGTCGTGTTCGGGACTGCCGTGCTTGGATACGGCACCGGCGCAAGCGCCGGAACTAGGCCGAAGATCTGCTCGGCGCCGATGGGCGGCGGGAAGCCGGGGCCAAAGGTGCCTTGCGGGCCTGACATGCTCGTGGCCGTGGGCTGACCCGTCAAGGGATGAGTCGCGGTCGTCATGTCCCTTCTCCTTCGTGAATGGCGCGGCCGGAACGTCCGGCGATTCCAGATGACTGTCCAATGACATTGGACAGTACCCGGTCCATGGCGAACTCGCAAGGCCAGCGTCAGAGCTGCGGGTACGATCATCGTCAGGAGGCCCTGACTACACGATGGACGCCCTGCAGCGGCTCATTCACACGCGGATGGCGGAGCTGCGTTGTTCATATGGCGAGGTGGCCCGCCGTGGCGGCTTGCCCAGGTCTACCGTCCATCACCTCGCTACCCACGCGCGTACAGGACGCCTGCCCAGCCCGGTCACACTCGAGCGGCTGGCAGTAGGCCTCGACTTGCCGCTGGACACCGTCCGCGCCGCCGCGGCGCGAGCAGCCGGCGTTGTCGTCGACCGGCAGGTCATGGACGATCCGGAGATCGAATTGCTCATGGCCTCGCTGTCAAGGCTCAGCCCCGCCGATCGACGGCACGTCGCAGCACTCATCCGTTCGCTGCTTGCCGCAACCGAGCCAGCTTCCTAACCAGCTCGCCGCTGCCGATCCGCGGCAATCCGTCGTCAGGCCTAGCACGTCGCGGCGACTCGGTCTAGCGTGGAGCGGTAGAGCGAGAATGAGCGAACGCGATGTTGCGGAGCCGTCACGCGTGTAATTAGGTGTTTAGGGCCTCAGGCGGTCGTCCGGGCGAAGACCCAGACTGACGTGATCGTCGTGATCCCTGCAGCCATGAGCAGCAACGACGTGCTGAACCTGGCCAGACTTGTGCTGTCCGGCCAGGAGTACCGCGAGCTGCGGCGCAAGATCAACCCGGCGCGATCAGCCAGGTCCACGTACTCCCACCGGCGAGGTACCGCGACGACGCCACGCTCATCACCTACGTTGCCTCGCCGTCCATAGGCAGGGAACGCGCCCGAGCGTTCCCTGTCGGCGAGGTATTAGCCCAACTGGTCGCGGCGACGTGTCAGGTACGCGATCTCGGCGGTGTTGCCCGCAAGCTCGATGGCTTTGTCGTAAGCCGCCCGCGACTTCTGACTTCGGCCCATCCGACGCAGCAGGTCGGCGCGCGTCGCATGGTAGGCGTGATAGCCAGCCAACTTGTCCTCAAGACGATCGACGGCCGCCAGTGCCACCTCTGGACCGTCAAGCTCAGCGACTGCGATGGCGCGGTTGAGGGCGACGATTGGGGAGGCGTCGAGGCGGACGAGCTGGTCGTAGAGGGCGAGGACCTGTGACCAGTCGGTGTGGCGTATGTCCCGGGCGGAGGTGTGCACGGCGTTGATGGCTGCGAGGATCTGGTAGCGGCCCGGAGCCACCCCGGCGGCCAGGCGCTCGCGCACAAGCCGGTGACCCTCAGCGATCAGCGCGGCGTCCCAGGCGCCACGGTCCTGCTCATCGAGGGTGACCAGTTCGCCGGTGGCCGAGATCCGTGCGGTGCGCCGGGCCTCGGTGAGGAGCATCAGCGCCAGCAGCCCGGCCACCTCGCCGTCGTCAGGCAGGAGGGCACGGATCAGGCGGGTGAGCCGGATCGCCTCGGCGGTCAGGTCGAGCCGTACGGGATTGGTGTCGGGGCCGGTCGCCAGGTAGCCCTCGTTGAAGACGAGGAAGAGGACCGCGAGCACGCCGGAGACGCGTGCCGGGAGATCGTCCGCGGACGGTACCCGATAAGGGATGCGAGCTGCCTTGATCTTGGCCTTCGCGCGGGTGATCCGCCGCCCCATGGCCGTTTCCTGCACTAGGAAGGCGCGGGCGATCTCGGGCACGGTCAGACCGCCGACCATGCGCAGCGTCAGCGCCACGCGGGTTTCCATCGCGAGCGCCGGGTGACAGCAGGTGAAGATCAGCCGGAGCCGGTCGTCGTCGATGGCGCCGAGGGGCTCAGGCGAGTCGGCGTCCAGCATCTGGGCCTCCGCCTGCTTGTCATCGCGCTTGTTCTCACGCCGGATCCGGTCGATGGCCTTGCGGTTGGCTGTGGTGGTCAGCCAGGCGCCGGGGTTGGGGGGTACGCCTTCGGCCGGCCACCGCTCGACGGCCGTCGCGAACGCCTCGGCCGCCGCTTCCTCGGCGATGTCGAGGTCACCGAAACGCCTGGTCAGGGAGGCGACCACCCGGGCCCACTCCTCGTAGTGCGCCCGGGTGATCGCCTCCCGGGGATCGGCCGCGCTCACCGGAACGGCCGCACTTCGACCTTCCGATCGCAGACCTTCGACGCCTCGGTAGCGAGCTTGAGCGCCACGTCCAGATCGGGGGCCTCCCACACCCAGACGCCGGCAAGGTACTCCTTCGACTCCACGAAGGGCCCGTCGCTGAACACCGCCTGCTCGCCCCGGTTGTCAATGACCGTGGCCGCGTCGGTGTCTGCGAGTCCGCCCGCGAAAACCCAATAGCCCTCCGCGATCAGTCTTTCGTTGAACGCGCTGATGGCAGGCTGCCTATCCGTGCTGCCGGGATTGCTCTTGTCGTCAATGACGGAAATCAGGTACTGCATCTCTGATCATCTCCAGTGCCGTGGGGCACCCCCACGGACGCCCGCTCAGCCCTGCTACGAACAACTCTGCCCCGATCCGACACCGCCTCCCGGACTTCTTTTGCCGGTTTGGTCACGTGGCCGCGACCGAGGGCCAGTTCGCCTAGCGTCGCGGACCGCGGACCAGTAACACCACCCGTCGCCACCATTTCACATCGCCTGCGCGCAATGCCCTCGCGTAGTCGCCGCGCGAGACCTTCGGTAGCGGCGGCTCGGCTCGCCAGCGCGAGTACACCGGCGGCGCCAGCGGCGTCACGTCGCGCCCAAGCTGACGCTGGTCGCACTCCCCCGGATCATGACTACGGTGAAACTGAGGCTTGTGCCGCTCGTGACACGAGGCCGCGCAATCGGGGTCGCATGGAGTCGGGCACGTGTAGCCAGCGGGACTCGTCACGCGTCCATGGTGATGCGGCCATCGATCATCCGCAATGTCGCACCGGCATTGTCGGTGGCACGCCGTAGTGTCGGGTTGTGGCAGGCACAGCAACATTCGAGTTCAGCGGGCTCCTGTGGCGGTACCCGGGTGACGGTGGCTGGCATTTCGTCTCACTACCCGCCGAGATCAGCGCAGAGATCACCGACATCGGCGGCGGGGCCCGACGCGGCTTCGGCTCACTTCGCGTAGCCGTCAGGGTCGGCGCCACCTCATGGAACACCTCGGTCTTTCCCGACACCAAGACCGGGACATACCTGCTGCCGGTTAACCAGGCGGTGCGGATCGCCGAGCAGTTGGAAGATGGAGACGAAGTCACCGCAGAGCTCCAGCTCTCTGACCTGTAGCCGCAGATCATCCGGACGCGGCCGGACGGCCTAGCGGTCGCCTCCGGTCGGCCCGCTGCATGCGGCTCGATCGTCGCCGGTCGAGGCAGGCTGTGACTCGACATACGTAATGGTCACAGTGCCGGCGTAGCGGCCGCTCTCGGTTTCCGGGATGTCCAGGGTCAGTTTGGCGCCCAGGACGTTTGTCCCAAACCCGCAGCCGGCTACCGCAAAGGCCAGCGTGGCCGGGGCGCTCAGTCCCGGTGGCGCTGGCTCGACCGCGCGGCCGAGGTTCGCACCGCCATGCAGTGATCCGACGACCGTCGGCACCCACCCGAGATGCTTGCCCGAGACGGACTGGCCGCTGCTGGTGTCCTTGAACGTGCCCGCCTGGCCCGACAACGACCAGCCAGGGAAATAGTTCCGGGTGTCAGTCACCGTGACGTCCGGGAGCGTTCCCCTGGCGGTTGACTCCGATGGAGTCAGCTGGGCTGGGCCGGGGTCGATCGTGACAGTGAACGAACCCGTCCGCGGCACCGTCACCGAGATCGTCTCGATCCCAGCGACGGACGGACCGACGGGACGCACAACCAGCGAGAACTTGCCCGTCGAACTGGCGTAACCGGCGTTGGTCGGCGTGAACTCCGCCTCTAGCGCCTCTTTGCCCACCGCTGAGAACGTGGTGGTCGTGCTAGCCACACCGTTGGCGTCAACAGCGACAGGAGTCCCGATGTCGGTCTCGCCGACCTCGAACTGAATATGCCCGGCCACGTGTTTGCCCCGCGAAGCTGTCTCGGTCGCCCGCAACTTCACCGTGCCACCGACAGCTGCTGGGCTTGGCGAGGCAACCAGAACCGTGCGGGTCGGACACCGGCGCGCCACCGAGCACGGCGGAGGACGACGCCGCTTGTGCGGTCCGCTACTTCGGTGCCGATGGACGGCCGATCCGGTCCGCCGGTGCGTCGCCGTCGTGGCTGGCGACTGCGCCGGCTGCGTGGTATGAGTCCCTGCCGCCGGCGTGCTGGCGTGAGGTGTCGTGGGCGGCTGCGACCCGGCCGTGGGTGTTGTGGGTTGCGGCGAGACTGCGGGCGCCACCGCAGTGCCTTGCTGGTGCGCTGCCTGCCCCCCGGTTGAGACACTGCCAGCAGTTATTACCCCAACCAGACTTGCCACCAGTGCGCTCGCGACGACGCCTGGTCCGTACCGCACCATAGCCCGAGGCAGCTGATTCCAACCCTTGACCTGCAGCCGGAACAAATGCACTCCCACGCAGCGGTTGACCGAGCCTCACCGGGCTTTCCCAGCTAAGCAGGATTACGGGTCAGGTTCAATCGAGCCAACAACGTGGACATTTAGAGCATGCGAACAGTTGTCGACCAGTTGGGGAAGAGGTCGGCCCTAGCTCAGACGTTAAAGCCGAGCGCGCGCAATTGCTCGCGGCCGTCCTCGGTGATCTTCTCAGGGCCCCACGGCGGCAGCCAGACCCAGTTAATCCGGAAGTCCTGAACGAGACCATCGAGCGCCACTCGCGTCTGATCCTCGATGACATCGGTGAGCGGGCAGGCGGCACTCGTCAACGTCATGTCGATGGTGGCAGTGCGATCGCTTTCGACAGCGACGCCGTAGACCAGGCCGAGGTCGACGACATTGACCCCCAGTTCAGGGTCCACGACGTCGCGCAGCGCCTCGAGGACGTCGTCGATCTCCGGGTTATCCGCCGTGTACATGGTTTCGTCAGTGCCCGTGGTCGTGCTCTGCTCAGACGTCATGCCTGTTCCTCCGTCTTGGTCAGCGCCTTGGCCGTCGCGTCCTTCCAAGCCATCCAGCTCAGCAGTGCGCACTTGATCCGGGCCGGGTACTTCGACACACCTGCGAACGCGATCGCGTCGCCCAGCACGTCCTCGTCAGGCTCGGCCTCGCCGCGCGACTGCATCAGCGTCAGGAATTCGTCACTGATCCGCATGGCCTCGGCGACCGTCTTGCCGATGATCATGTCCGCCATTACTGAGGCACTGGCCTGGCTGATGGAGCAGCCAAGTGCCCCGTAGGAAACGTCGGCGATTACCGCCTCGTCGCCGGCGTCCTTGAGCGTGACCCGCAATGTCACCTCGTCGCCACAGGTCGGATTCACGTGCTGCACCTGGGCATCGAAAGGCTCCCGCAGGCCCGCGTGCAGTGGGCGGCGGTAGTGCTCCAGGATG
>Ga0126378_10001630_pt1 | contig 16600 bp, 8 predicted proteins | sample PanSoiMetPlot_23_FD_92587 | JGI IMG/M metagenome (GOLD analysis project Ga0126378, IMG submission 92587) | Tropical forest soil microbial communities from Panama - MetaG Plot_23 | ecosystem: Environmental > Terrestrial > Soil > Tropical forest > Bulk soil | place: Panama | collected 2016-02-17 | reverse complement strand
GGCATTCATGACCCGCGAGGACGAGCAAGGCAAAACGCATGTCGTGTTTGCCAGTCGGTTGCCGACCGGCGTCAACAACATAGTCGCGAGCTATCGTTATGGCGCCGGCGCCGAAGTTCCGGCGCCGGGAAGCTTGACCGTCGTCTTGCAGCCGCAGCCGGGGCTGAGATCGATCCGCAATCCGGTAGCGCCTGGCGGTGGCTCCGATGCCGATCCGCCCGACAAGGTGCGCCGGCTGGCTCCGCGTTCGGTGCTGACGTTCAACCGTGCGGTCTCGCTCGAGGACTATGAGGTGATCGCCGGCTCTGCTCCCGGGGTCAGGCGCGCCAAGGCAGCGTTCTCTTTCGATGCGGCGGCACAGCGGCCGAGCATTAACATTTGGGTCGGCGACGACAGCGGCGCGGTCGCAGCGGCCCGTGCCGCGATCAACGCCGCCGCCGACCCTAATCGTCCGGCGACGATCGCTCTCGCGCGCCAACTGGACGCCGTCCTGTCCCTGACCTACCTGCGGGATCCGAGATATGACGACGCGAAGGTCAGGGCCGCGCTACACGATGCGCTGATCGATCCCGACCAGGGATTGTTCGGCGTCAATGTCGTGGACATCGGCGAGGCGTTTTACGACAGCCAAATCTATGCCACATGCCTTGCGGTGCCGGGTGTTCAGGCCGTGCAGAACCTGAGCTTTTCAACTGGCTCTGGCGCGGCCGCGGTCCAGGCGCTGGCGCACGCAAGCCTCGGGCTCCGCAAAAACTCGGCTGCCAGCGGCATTGCGTCGTCGCCAACCGGCCTTTTCGGCTTTCGCCCGGCGGCGGTTCGCGGGACGCCGTTGACCTCCTGTCGCGATCACCGCTTTGACCCGGGACCCGGGGGTTATTTCTTCATCGCAGACGACAGTGCGCACTTGGTCCTGAACGGAACGGTCGCCCCATGAACGGCGCCCCCGACCATTATGACATCTATTACGCCGATAAGCTGTGGAACCTGCTGCCGGCAGTGTACCGCGCCCAGGACACCGATCAGTTCGGCGCCACTGGGCCGTTGCGCGAGATCGTCAGCCGGATAGGCGCGCAGGCTGCCATCCTGCGGCGGAGCATCGACCGACTGTGGGAAGACCAGTCGATCGAGAGCTGCGACGACTGGGTCATTCCGTATATCGGCGACCTGCTCAGTACGAATCTGGTCGCGGGTCTGGACGCCCGTGGCCAACGTCTCGATGTCGCCAAGACCATCTATTATCGGCGCCGCAAGGGTACGCTAGCCATCCTCGAAGAGCTCGCGGCGAACATTACGGGGTGGGATGCCAGAATCGTCGAATTCTTCCGGCGGATGGGGCGCACCCGGCACGGCCTTGATCCGCCGATCGGCGCGACCCTCTATGCGAGCGGCGATATCGCTCAGCTGCAGCGGGCCGAGGGTCTCGTCGGCGCGCTGACCCATACGGGCATTGGCGGGTTTGCCGATCTGCGAAACGTCTATGGGGCGTCCAAGGCGCACTCGGCTTTCGACGAGTTCTTCCACACTGCCGATATGCGGCACGGCCGCGGCCGTTCCGGCTGGTATAATATCCCGCGACTCGGCGTCTTTTTGTGGCGGCTGAAGAGCTATGGGGTCGGTCCGGTTACGCCGGTGCCAGTCGCCGGTTGCCCTGGTTGGTACAGCTTTGATCCGACCGGTCGCGACATCCCGCTCTTCGCCACCGGCCGCAGCAGTGCGGCCTTCGGCAGCGTTTGGGTCTCACCCGTCGAGGCGCAACTTCCCACCCCGATCAGCCAGCTTCTGCTCGACGCCAATCTGGCGGACTCGTCCGACAGCGCCAATATCCGCCTTTATCCGGATGCGCTCGCGGTTGCAGCATCGCCTCATCCTCCGGAGGTCGATCTGCTCCCACCCACTCAGTTGCGATTGCGGCCCGAGCGCGGACGGTTCGAGCATCGGTTGTCGCCGCCGGTCACCGAAACCGATCTCGTGGCGACCTATCACTACGGATTTTCGTCAGACATCGGCGCTGGCCCTTATGACCGTCGCGGCGCCAGCCTGCCAACAGCGACGCCGGCACCGGCCAGCTCCCTTTCGGGGGGCGACGGCGCGCTGTTGGCGCTCGGCGCAGTCCCGTCGCACGGCACGGTCACGATAACGGATTCGCTGACCTATAGCGCCGCACCGGATATCCATGTTGCCGGCAGCTTGACGTTGCGGGCCGACAACCGCCAACGCCCGCTGATCCGGCTTGCCCCGGCCGTTCCGTGGCATATCGCCGGTGCGTTATCGAGCAGCCTCAGCTTCGACGGGCTGTTTATCAGCGGCGGCGACATCGTGCTGACCGGCGAATTCGAAAGCGTGATCGTGCGTTGCTGCACCTTCGATCCGGGCGGCGCGGCCGCGCTGGGCACTACCAGCCTGTCATCCCCTCCCGCCGGCTCCTTCGCGACCGCGGTCGACGGACGCGCTTTAGTGCCGACCCGCTTCTGGGTCGAGGGCAGGATAAAGGATCTGACGGTCGATCGTTGCGTACTAGGTCCTCTCCGCACCCGTAATGGCGGCTCAGTCGAGACACTGAAGGTCTCCAACAGCATTGTCCAGGCAATCCCGACCGGCCACGATGGAGTGCTGACCTCTGCAGACGTCAAGGACCCGCAGCGGTTCGAACGGCGTCTGCAGCTGGCCGAGGATCCGGTATCTGTTGACCTGCTGAAGCTGGCGCCGCAGATCGCGGCGCTGGTGGGCGGCGCGGGATCGCCGCCTGGCACGGCTTCGCCGCCCTCGGCCTCGTTGTTACCTCAAATCGTCTCACTGGTGGACGCGATCATTGCCGGACCCTCGATTTACGACCCAGGGATCTTCGCCGCGGTACCGCTTTCAACCGCAACTCAGCTGCTGTTGCAGCGGACGCCGGCGCTCGGCTCGGCGCCGGTTCTCAATCGCCTGCTGCTCGATGATGCATTTCCGCTCGAACTCGCCGACGCGGCATTGGCGTTTGCCGACGGCACCGTCAATCTCGTTCGCTGTACGATAATAGGCCGGGTCATTGCGCATCGCCTGGAGACGAGCGAATCCATTCTGCAAGATTTGGCTGAAGTCGACGATACGCAGAATGGCTGCGTGCGCTTCTCCGCCTGGGCGGACGGCAGTATATTGCCGCGAAAATACGAGAGCGTCCGGATCGCGCAACAGGCGGCACTATTTGCCAGCACCGCCTTCGGACAACCGGCCTATGGCCGTCTATTGCCACTAGCGGATTCCGCCATTCTCGGTACGGCCGATCCATCGGGCGGTCCTCAAAATACGATCTCTGCTGGCGCCGAGGACGGCTCGGAAATGGGGGCGTTCGCGCGCGATAAGAACCCAATCAAGGAACGCGCGCTACTGATCAAGTATCGGGAGTTCATGCCGGCCGGGTTGGTGCCGGTGCTTATCTATGTGACCTGAAGGACCGATCCATGTCGACCGACAAGAGCAGATCAGCAAGCGATCGGTACTACGACTACACCGGTGTGGTCTCGCAGCAGGGCCGCGTCATCGTCGACCGCGACTTCAATGCCCTACAGGACATCATCGATGGCCGAGTCGACGCCGATGCGCTCGACATCATCGGCCCGAGCGGCACGCCAGATGACGGCTTCGCGATCAGCCTCGTGGAGGCGAGTCCGCCATCGATATTTCGATCACCACCGGGCGGACATGGCTTCGATTTTCTGCTCGCACCCGGCACGATGTATGTCGGCGGCCAACGTGTTGTCTTTCCCCCCCGGCCCGCCGGCCATCCGATCACTTACAGCTATTTCGATCAGCCGGACTGGATCAACCCGACGCCGCCGGCCGCGTTCGTTTTCTCGGCCGTCGAACTGGTGTATCTCCATCTATGGGAGCAGGAGGTCAGTGCCGTCGAGGATCCCGACCTGCTCGATGCCGCCCTCGGCGGGGTGGACACCACGCAGCGCCTGCGGCTGCTGCGTCGAGTGAGGCGGCGGCAAGTAACCAGCGCCGAATGCACTGCTGCTTGGCAACAGGCGACTGCCGCCTGGTTGGCCGGCGGTCAACTCCTCGATCCGCGGTCGTTGGCCCTCCTGCCGCAGACGAAACTCCAGGTGAGCTTCGTACAGGCCGGCGGTTTCGTCGATCCGTGCGATCCGGTCGCGACCGGCGGGTATCTCGGAGCCGAAAACCAGCTGATCCGCGTGCAGATCGCCCTCAGCAATCCGTCCAACCCGTCGAGCGCCCGGATACTCGTCTGGGGCTACGACAACGCCAGCTTCATGTACCGGGTTGCTGCCGTCAGATCAAGCGGCACGATGCTGCAGCTGACGCGCGACCCGCCGGACGCCTTCCACATTCCCGGCACCGGGCAGGTCGTCGAGATCCTGCGCACCGCGGTGATCCTCGAAACCGACCCAGACACCACGGACCCATTGCACCAGCGCAGCATCATCCGCTGTGTCGCCGAACCGACCGGCGTATTATCAAAGCTTGCCAGACCCTACGGCCCTGCGCAGTCGGGCGACCCGTCCAATTACCTCGTGCTCGATAGGCCGCTGCCGGACGAATATCTCAGCGACCCCAACCCTCTTTTTGTGCGGGTGTGGCAAGCGGAACTGCCAATCGGCGCGGCGGGCGGCACGGTCGAGCTGATCGATCCCGCCACACAGACGACGACCGGCATCGCCGTGACGATCTCCGTCCCGCAGAACGAGGCGCTGTGGCCCGGCAGCTTTTGGTTGATCGGGGTCCGGCCGAGTACGCCGCAGGCGGTCTACCCCGAGCGTTTCTTGATCGCACCGCAGGCGCCGGACGGGCCGCGGCAATGGGTCTGCCCGCTCGCGGTGATCGATTGGCGTAGAGCGATCGTCCACGATTGCCGGTCGCAATTCGACAACCTTGTGGAGCTGACCAAGCGCAAGTCCGGCTGTTGCACAGTCAGCATCTCGCCCGAGGACCTGAGTGCCGGCAGAACTCTGCAATCGGTCATCGATCAAGCGGCCGGGCTAGCGGAGAACGTCAGAGTATGTCTCGGCTCGGGAAGCTACAGCCTTGCCCAGTCGCTACGGCTGACCTCAATGCATTCGGGCATGATCATCGAAGGCTGCGCCGGGGTGACGATCAATTCAGCTGCGAACGCTGCCCCGGCGGCGTTTGTCGACGGTCTGGTGGTCGTAAACGGGGCCATCGGCGTGACACTGCGCGGTCTCAATCTCCTACCGACCGCGGTGCCGGCGGCACAGTCCCTATCGCAATCCGTCTTGCCCTTTCTACTGCAGGAATGGACGATATGGATGGGTGCAACGGTGGCGGCGAACGTCCTCTCGGACATTGTCGCAATGGTCGGTGTGCGGGTGGTCGCCTCGAGCAATTTTACTGCCGAGCACTGCGTGTTCCGTTTCGCCCGGCCGTTCGCGCCCCTTTCAACCGATATTTTCGGTGCAGCTATTTTGTTTCAGGGGACTTCCCCGGGGTCGACCGTTCGCGGATGCAGCTTCAATTCGGATCTCCTGTCCACCCTTACGGCAAAGCAAGCGCCACAGCTGACGCTGGGAGACCTCGCGCCGCTCGCAGCGACACCGGAGACATCACGCGCGAGCCTTTTGTTGTCGAGTGTTTCGGCAACACCCGCCGCGCTGGCGCAACGGGTCGAGAGCGTCTTGGCGCAAGCTCCGATAGCAATCAGGCTGCCGCCCGCTCCTGCCGTCGCAGTCCGCCAACCCCTCATCGCTACGGTAGGTTGTCTCGCGGCACCGACCTTCCTGCCCTTGCAACTAAGCGTGCTGGACGATTTCACGCTGCGCGACAATCATTTCAATAATTTGACCTGGGCCGTTTTCAGCATTGTCGAAGCAAAAACGGCAAGAATTGAATATAACACGGTTACCCAGTGCAGCGGCGGCTTCTGGGTCCAAGGAACATTTTCTTCTAATCCGTCTGGTACCGTACCCACGGGACAAGGGACCGGCACTCTGTACAATCAGGCCTTTGACGCGATGACGGCCTTCCAGGAATGGGTCATCATCTTTGCTCTGCCGTTGGTTTATCCCTTATCCGGGCTCGCCGCCGCACCCCCGCAACAGCTGACTACCACGCCCGCGCCGTTCTGCATGTTCCTGACGAACAATCAAGTGGAGGCGATGCTGACTGCGGCGCTGCCTTCCTCACCGCCAAGCCAGGGCGCGACGACGGTCAATCTGGGCAGTTCCTGCCTGGTAATCCTGGCGAACCGGCCGCTGATCGCCAACGAAGACACCACAGTCGCGATCGTCGCCTCGAATAACCGGCTGCGCAATGGTAACTCCTCGGCGCCCACGGCGCTGATCACCGTGCCCGACAATCTGCAGCGTTGCGTCATTGGGACGAACCTCGTACTTAACGAATTTCTGCAGGGTGTAGTGGGAGCCGGTCAACTTCACGGACCAAGTTTGGAGATTTTACCCAATACTCTCACGACTGTCGGGTTGTTTACTGTCGTCGGGAACGCGCTGCAGGGCCGGACAAACCTCAATTTGCTGAACCGGTCCGACCCGCAAACGCCGATCGGCCCCACTTGGGTGCCGTTCAATTCGATTGTGCCCTAGCCTGCAGTGCCAGCCGCTCAGCGAGCCTCACGATGAGCAATGCTCTCGCTATCGCTACGGTTACCGAGACCCTCGTCCAGGTGCTCCAGGGCGCGCTGACCGGCATCAATCTCGGGTCGAGCCCGCATGTGACGAACACCCGGCCGGACCAGCAGGCGGGATTGCCGACTGTCGGCGTGAACGTCTTTCTCTATCAGATTGCACCAAACCCCTATTTGAGGAACATCGATCTGCCGACGCGCAAGGCCGACGGTTCTCTGCTGCAGCATCCAAAGGCCGCGGTCGATCTTTATTATCTGCTCAGCTTCTATGGCGACGACGCCACTCTCGAGCAGCAGCGGCTGTTGGGTGCCGTCGTTCGCGAGTTGCATGCCCGCCCGACCTTAACTCGGAGCATGATCGCCGCGGTGCAGCAGAATACCGCCTTTCTGCAGGGCGCGGACCTCGACCAACAGCCCGAGTTGGTCCGCTTCACTCCGGTCGCATTCTCGCTCGAAGAACTGTCTAAGCTCTGGTCCTTTTTGCTCAAGACCGATTACGTATTGTCGACTGCCTATGTCGGAAGCGTGGTGCTGATCGAGACCGATGAACCAACGCCCGCGCCACCGCTGCCGGTTCTCGCGCCCAGCATCTATGTCCTGCCGTTCCGGCAGCCGGTGATTACTCAGATCCTTTCCGCCGAGGGAACCGGCTTACCAATTCTGCCGGGCAGTGAAATCGTCTTGCTCGGCCGCAACCTCGTTCTCGATCAGCCGGGCGGCGGATCGCCGCCGAGCGGATCGACGCAAGTCTTGATCAGAGGCGTCCCCCAGGACCCGATCCTCGCCAGTGACACTCGGATTGTCGCGGCGCTGCCGCCCGGTCTGCCGGCGGGTGTGCAACCCGTTCAGGTCATCCAATCCCTGATGCTAGGGGAACCTCCGCTGCCCCACGCGCGCGGGTTTCAATCGGATGCGGCAACCTTTGTTCTGCATCCGGTGATCCAGAAGACCGGCAGTCCGCCAGCTTATGCAATCACTCTGCAGAGTGGGGTCGGCTCGCCGCCCGGCAATGCGCTGACTGTCAGAGTGAGCCCGGCCGTCGCCAAAGGCCAGCGCGCCTTGCTCGAGCTGCTCCAATTAACGCAACCGACGGCGGCGCGGCTGTTCGATGGCGGGATTGTCAGCGCCGACACCGACATGCTGGTTTTCCCGCTTGGTGGCTTGCCAACCGAAAATTATCTCGTCCGCGTCCGCATTGACGGCGCGGAGTCTCCGCTTGATCTCGACCCGAGCGGCGCGCCTGTCGCGCCCAGCATCGCGCTGTAGCCGCGATGGTCGAGGCGCCGGATTGGATCAGCGCAAATCAAACCTATCTTGCGCGAGCGCTTGCTGCTTTGAGGGAAGTGCTGCGGCGCCACGCCGCCGACAGCGCCTGCTCGATCGGCTCCGCCGCGCCTATGCGAACCGAAGACGACCTGCAATGCGCCGATAGCTCCTTTGGTGCTGTCACCGGCGGACGACCGGCTCTGCAAGCAGTAGCCGCCGCATTTTCATTATCGCCGTTCGAACGTGATATCTTGCTGCTCTGCGCGGGTGTCGAGCTGGACAGAGAGATCGCTCAACTATGTGCCGCCGCCCAAGGCGACGCCTCTTGTCATCACCCGACTTTTGGGTTCGCGTTGGCGGCGCTGCCCAATCCTCATTGGAGCGCGCTCGCTCCTACTGCCCCGCTCCGCCGCTGGCGCTTGGTCGAACTGATGGCCGGGCCCGCGCTGACCATGGCGCCGCTGCGCATCGACGAGCGGGTGATGCATCACCTCGTCGGGATTTCACATCTCGACGAGCGGCTCCTCGGGCTCGTGAGGCCAATCGAACCGGCCCTTCCGGACGACCTCGTGGCTTCGCACGCCGCGCTAGCCGCTCGCGTTGTCGCGACCTGGAGGGCCTTGCCGTCGAGTCGGCAAGCCCCGGTCGTGCAATTATGCGGTGACCCGGCGGATTGCCGACCGATCTCGGCTTGCGTTGCCGGGTCCGTTGGATTGCGGGCCGCGACCGTAGCGGCCGATCTCGTGCCGGGAAGCGCCAGCGAGCTTGAAACCTTTCAGCGGCTTCTGGAGCGCGAGTTCCGGCTCGCGGGAATTGGCGTCCTGTTGCTCGAAACCGACGGCGGCGATGCGCTCGGCCCAGGTGGCGAACCGCGGCCTCAGGGTCCCACGGTTACCCGCCTCGCCGAATTGCTGGATGGTTTTGTGATACTATGCGAAAGCGAGCGGCGGCGACTCGTGCGGCGGCACTCGGTCGCCTTCGATGTCGGCCGTCCCCTTCGCCACGAGCAACGCGAGGAGTGGCGGACGACGCTCGACCGCGCGATTGGCGCGGCGCACGGCCGAGACGAAACGATCGACGCGATTTGTGCCCAGTTCAATTTGAGCGTCGCAAGCATTCGCTCGATTGGCTCGGAAGCCGTCGCCGCGGCACACAATGAAGGCGTCGTCGCGTCGCTTTGGGGCCTATGCCAGACGCGCTTGCGGGCACGGCTCGACGTACTGGCGCAACGCATTCAGCCCGCCAGCACCTGGGAAGACCTGGTTTTGCCGGAAGCCGAAGCGGCGACGCTGCGCGCGATCGCTGCGCAGCTTCGCCGCCGCGTTACGGTGTACGATGATTGGGGCTTCGCCGCCAAAAGCGCGCGCGGGCTCGGCATCAGCGCCCTCTTCGCCGGGCCGAGCGGGACGGGCAAGACCATGGCCGCGGAGGTCCTCGCCAACGAATTGCATCTCGATCTCTACCGGATCGATTTGTCATCCGTTGTCAGCAAGTATATCGGCGAGACAGAGAAGAACCTGCGGCGGGTGTTCGACGCTGCCGAGGAGAGCGGCGCCATCCTGCTGTTTGACGAAGCCGATGCTCTGTTCGGCAAGCGTAGCGAGGTGAAGGACAGTCACGACCGTTATGCTAATATCGAGGTCAGCTATCTATTGCAGCGGATGGAAGCCTATCGCGGGCTTGCCATTCTGACGACTAACCAACGAGCGGCGCTCGATCCGGCTTTTCTGCGCCGCCTGCGATTTGTCGTCCAGTTCCCTTTTCCCGACGCGCCGCAGCGAACGGCAATTTGGCAGCGTGTGTTTCCACCGACAACGCCGACCCAGGGCTTGGACCATGCCAAGCTGGCGCAGTTGCGGGTCGCCGGCGGCAACATCCGGAACATCGCGATGAACGCCGCCTTTATCGCTGCCGACGCCGCTGAGCCGGTGCGGATGAGCCACCTCCTGGCCGCCGCCCGCAGCGAATACGCCAAATTGGAGCGCCCTCTGACCGCCGCCGAGAGCGAGGGATGGATATGAGCGCGGCGCAGCGGATGGCGAGGCTGTGCGGCGCGGGACCGGGTTCGGCCCCAGCCGCCGCCGGCTGATATTGCGGAGAATGGGCTCGGTGCCGCTCGTCTCTTGCATCATGCCGACAGCGAACCGGCGGCGTTTCGTGCCGAGAGCGATCCGCCTATTCCTGGCGCAGGATTACCCGGAAAGGGAGCTAGTGATACTGGACGACGGTGACGATGCGATTGCCGATCTCGTCCCCGCCGACCCGAAGATCCGGTATTTTCGCCATCATCGCCGCGAGCCGGTCGGTGCGAAACGCAATCGCGCTTGTGAGGAGACGCGCGGCGAGATCATCGCGCATTGGGACGACGACGACTGGTATGCGCCGCAGCGCTTGCGCCTTCAGGTGGAGGCGCTCGCCACTGTTGATGCCGATGTTTGCGGTCTCGATCGCGTGCTGTTTTTTGACCCGCACGGGCCGCGCGCCTGGGAATACGTCTACCCTCCCGGCGGCGCGCGCTGGGTATGCGGCGCGACGCTGTGCTATCGAAAATCGCTATGGCAGAAAGCGCCATTTCCGCAAATCAATATTGGGGAGGATACTCGTTTCGTTGCTAACCTCGGCGGCGCACGCGTTATGGCGCTGCCGGAGATCGAGATTTTCGTCGGTCTGATCCATGGAGCCAATACCAGCCCCAAGCACACCCATGATGGACGGTGGCAGCCGCGGCCTGTCGAGACAATCGCCGATGTGATGGGGCCGGACTGGCCGGAATACTCGAATGGCGCCAGAACTGCGCCGCGCCCATCAGCACATCGGCCGGCGGCTTTGGTGACAGCGGCTTCGGGGATCGGAGATATTATCCGGGTCACACCGTTGATTCGTGTGCTCGATCGTCTCGGCTACGATGTCGATTTGTTGCTGGCGCCCGACGATCCCACGACGATCGAGCTATTGCGCGGCGCGGTCGAGCTGCGCCGCATTATTCACTATCCCGGCATTGTACAGAACCGCGGGGCCGCGCCAGTGCCGGAGCTCGCAGGAAGAGACTACGCTCTGGCCACCTTCACGACCTGGAGCGCCCCGCTGGCGCGCTGGGTCAATGCGCAACGCCATTACGCCTTTTCCCGGACCGAATGGCTCACCCAGGGAGATACCGCGTCAGTTAACAAGATAGCTCGCACGCTCGGCTGGCAAGGGCCTTTGCCCGAACCGTTCGTGATAACTTCGGGTCGTCTCTTCGACCTGGCTGAAGGAACAATTGCGCTGCATCCGGGATGCAAACCAGGTTGGCCGTGGAAGAAATGGCACGGCTTCGCCGAGCTCGCAAAACGGCTGCCGAAGGTCGCGATCATCGGCACTGCGTGCGACCTCGATAACAGCGCAACCTACTTCGCCAAACCTTTCGATTGGCCCGAGCACGCCGAAGATTTTGTCGGCCAGCTGAGCCTCGGAGATACTGCAGCGCTGATCGGGCAATGTACAGCTCTGGTCTCAAACGATTCTGGCATGATGCATTTGGGTGTCGCGCTCGGCGTTCCGAGTTTCGGGATCTTCGGGATCACCAGCCCGCAGCGTGAGACGATCCCCTCGCGTTGGATGATCCCGATCAGCAAAGGCCTCCCATGCGAGGCGCCCTGCCGCCAACGAGCCTGGGGGAGGTCCGACTGTGAACATCACCTCGAGTGCCTGAAAATGCTGACGCCCGATGAAGTCTTCTCGCGCATCACGGACGCATTGCCGCAGCTACCGCGCGCCGTCCCGGCACGCGCTAAGCCGGCGGCCGGCGAACTGGTCCGGGTCAATTATTACGGGGAGGTCTCGGACGCAAGCGGTTACGGTCAAGCGGCGCGGCTATACATCCATGCCTTGGACCGGGTCGGGGTCAAGGTGTCGGTGGTCAACACCGGGTCGGATTCAGGCAATATCGACGACCCGCTGATCAAATCGTTGCTCGGCAATGACACCGAGGCCGATTTTCAGTTGTTTCACGGCATCCCGCCATTTTGGGCGCGCACCGCCTATGCTTTGCGCAATGTCATTGCAGTAACCGTATGGGAGACCGACACGATGCCGCCGCAGTGGCGTAACCCGCTGATGCATGCGGTAGACATCTGGCTGCCGTGCAGCTTCAATGTTGAAGTGTTCGGCCGCGGGCTCGGCCGATCCGCCTTCCGACTGCCCCACCCCGCGCCAGTCCTTGCGCCTCAGGGTGCGCGACATCCCGGCGGCGAGCTCGAGGAACTCGGAGTGTCATCGGATGATTTCGTATTTTACAGTATATTCGAGTGGCAGGATCGTAAGAACCCGGACGGAATCATTGAAGCCTTTCTGCGCAGCTTCCCGCAGAGCGGAGAGGCCGTGCTTCTGTTGAAAGCCAATCCCGCCGCCCAGGACGTCGCGCGGCAGACCTTGGAGCGGATCCGCGGCGCTTCGGGGTCCGAAGGCCGCGTCGTGCTGTGCTGCGCTGCGTGGAGCGAGGCGCGGATAGCCGCCCTGCACAAACGCGGCGACTGTTATGTCTCGCTCCACAAGGGCGAGGGTTGGGGATATCCGCTGTTCGAGGCAGCCTGCCGGGGGAAGCCCGTCGTCGCCACCGACTTTGCCGGGCCGCTCGATTACCTCGACCGAAAATACCATTGGTTGGTGCGCAGCCGGCCGACAACGGTGCGCCAGCGCTATCTCTATTATCATGCCGGCATGACATGGGCAAAACCCGACACCGGCCACGCCGGCGAAGGGCTGCGATGGATTTACGAGCACCGCGAGGAGGCGCGCAGCGGGGCGGCACTGGCTGCCCAGCAATTGGGCAAAACCTATTCCCTCGAGCGGATCGGCGAGGCGGCAAAGGCAAGAATGCTTGAGCTGCTGCGGCAATCCAGTCCCAAGAGGGCCTCGGTCATCCGCCAGCGCGAGGCCGATGGGCTGCGACCCGCCGCATTGCCGATCCCCGGCGCGTGGTACGATGCCGATTATTTCGAGCGCGGCCGCAAGAGCAATTGGGACCGCGGATATTCGTGGGAAATGTTCAAAGGGGTGTTCCGCGACGCAGCAGCCTATCTGGCTGAGATGTTTCCGGAGGCTAGGACGTTTTTCGATCTTGGTTGCGCTAAAGGCTTTTTGGTCCGTACATTGCGCGACAAGGGTTTGGAGGCGTGGGGCATCGACCACAGCCCTTGGGCGATCGCTCAAGCGGACCCGGTAGCACAGCCCTATTTGCGGCTTGCCGATGTCAATGACACCGGCGACGGCCAGCAATTCGATGTCGTCGTCGCAATGTCGATCTTCGAAAGCTTGACCGAGGAACAAATCCGCCACTTTTTACCGCAATCGCGGCGCCGCACGCGACAGGCTCTGTTTGCGACGATCTCCAGCGTCGAACAGGCCCGCGACCGACGGAACGCCGAGGACCGCGACCTGTCGCACATCACAATGCGTCCCCGCGCCTGGTGGTGCGAGCGTTTCCTCGAAGCCGGTTGGCGTCAGGATGCGATGCACCGTTGTTTCGAGCGCCAATGTCAGTCGCACGCGCTGCCAACTGCGATGGGCTGGAGCGTCTACGTATTCTCGCCAACGGAATGAAGACATGGATGCGGCGCCCCAACATCTCACCAGAGGATATGATCGGCCCGCCCTTGGTACATCTCCGTAGGGGTGTCGCCTCTTGTATCATCACTTTGGCGGGAGACGGGTGCGATGACACACCGCGGCTCGGCCGGTGCGAGCGTGCTGGTTCATCTAGCCTCGGGCGTCGGCAATATTGTATTCGCGACACCGCTGGTGCTCGTTCTGGTCCGGCATGGGTTCATTGTCGACCTGCTGATCGACGGGGATTACGCCGACACGGCAGGACTGTTTGACGGTTGGAGCGCGCTGCGCGCGGTCTACAACGCTCGCCAAGGCGAGCGGCCGACAGGACCCTATGATATTCGCCTTCCAGCGCTGCCGCCCTTTTATTGGAGCCGCTATGCCGCAGATTACCAGATCGGCGGCAATGCCGCCATGCGACCGCCCGATGCGCTATTCTACCGAGACGAGCAGGCCTATTACCTCGAATTCGCGCTGGGCTTGGGCTGCGAAATCGGCGAACCCCCCTTTTACTTTGTCCCGGCCGCGCCCGACAGTGCGCACGGCATCGTCGGCGAGACATTGGTTCTGGCGCCCGGATGCAAAACCGGCGAGATGGCCGTGAAGCGGTGGCCCTATTTTCCGCAGCTTGCCGAGATGTTCGAAGACGTAGTGGTGATAGGAACACCGGACGATTTGTACAATTTCGATGGTTCGGCGATGCACTTCCCTGCTCATGTCCGGTCACTGGTGGGAGAATTGACATTGCGCGAGACCGCCGGTGTATTGGCCGCCGCCGGTGCGGTCGTCGCCAATGACAGCGGCCTCGGGCACATCGCCGGCGCGGTCGGCACGCCCACTATCCTGCTCTTCGGCCCCACTCCTGATGTCACGCTTGGACGTTTGCCGCCGAATGTAAGAGTCCTGCGGGCGGGCTTGGCTTGTGAGCCTTGCTGGTTCGGGGATCGCTACGGCCCTTGCGCCAGGCGCGTTGCCTGCCTACCCCGAGTCCAGCCTGCTACGGTTGCCACAGCTATCGCGCAAACACAGAACCAATTGTCCGCAAACAGCTGACCTGCCTCCGCATTGCGAAGACCGGCAAATTCACTTAAGAAAACCGATATATTACATTCGGTTTTTTGCTAGCCGTGTTGGAGCGATCATAAACGCCTCACCAGATCAGGCTCGCGCGTTGTCGATTCTCCCACGTGTTATGAAATTGCCAGAGATTTTGCGAATGATCGATTAAAATGGCTCGGCTGCCCAACACATCTTCGATCCCTTCACCAACAGAGGCGTAAGTATCGATATCGTGGCCCGCAAGATAACCCGATCGTTTTAACTTAGGGATCCACGCTCGAATATCTGCGGTAACGCTTGAACGGGCGTGATCGCCATCAAGGAACACAACATCCACGCTCTCATTCAAGAAGTGCCGTGAAGCAGTAATCGAGTCGTTGATCATCACCTCTACGCAATCAGCGACGCCGCACGCGAGCAGATTTTTCTTGAACGCAGCAAGGAGCGAGCCACCGTGGGCCGAAACGGCATCCATCACCATCGGATCCGACTCGCTTCCGATGAAACTGTCTACGCTTACCAATCGTAGGCATTTACGGTAGCGTTTCATTGTCTGCGCCAAATGGATAATAGATCTCCCTAGAAAACTTCCGATTTCCACTATCGTCGATTGATGAGGTAATGTTTTGACCATCTCCTCATAAAAAATCGGCCAATCGAACCAACCTGGAATTGTTTCCCAGCTCTTGGCAATAGGGCCATCGTCGTCGTCCGCGCGCCACCATGGATCGAAATCCTCTGCCCAATGCGAACTGCCTCCATGCGTGCTCTCAGCGCTTAGAACATGCTGCATAAGGCTCGGTCGGTGGTACAAAATCTGCGCACTGGGTATTCTGGCGGTATGCCGGGAAAGTTTAATGTCCTGCAGTCCTTCAACGTCGTGCCACCTTGAAAGGCAGTGCCGCGCGACGAGTAGTGGCACCAGAAACGCTTGACTGCCGTACACTGAATGGGCGTCGGCTATGAACCCGTTCCGAAGCGTCACTGTCTCGGCCAACGGCCGTACGTTGGGATTGTACAGCGATCCTAGGAATATTGCTGCATCCCCAATTTCCGAAAGCCATTGATGGACATTATATTCCAAATGCCGATTGGGTACGACGTCGTCCTCCAAAATTAGCGCGTAGTTCGGTCGTTGGTCGACAATCCTTTGCAGCAGGCGGCGGTAGTTCTCAGTCTGACAATACTTTGTGTCGCCTGCCACATCAGCATCCTGCACACATACCTCAGGTGGCTCGCCCCAGTCTGTTCGAGCTAACCAATACAGCGTTTTATCGAGGATGCCAGCGTTGATGCGCTCTTGGCACGTCAGGACGTAAAGCTTCACGGACACGGACTGATCCCCAATCTCGGTGGGCGCCCTGCGAGACACACCGTCGTCAATACTCTTCCGTGATTGCCGACATTACGGCGACGGAGCGGCAAGCTGCTGTTTGGCAATCTCTTCGGGTGGTCTGTTGTAGGCGATGACCCCTTGTGTGTGCAGCCAATCGACAAGCGCGTACAAGGACAGCACACCCAGGGTGGAGGCGCTGACCTGTACATTGGACCCGTTGGCGGCCAAGGCTTCATTGATGTCGCGGGCCAATTCGGGCAACAGGCTGCCGATTGGGAAGCTTTCGAGGCGTCGGGTCAGGTTGGTCGCAACAGCATTGACGCTGCCCGCCCAGCCAATGGAGCTCAGAACCCCGCCGATGACATTGAGATGGCGGACGGACCGAGCCGGAAGCCCGTTGAATGTCCAGTTGCCGGGGTCGCAGGTGGCGATGCCGATGAAGATCCCCATGGCGATGGCTGTTCCCAAAGCGTCTAATAGGCCTCTGGCGATCGCGGCGGCTGCCTGGATCTGCCGAATAGCGCCGATGATGACCGCGATCTCGTCCTCGGCGACTCGCTCCCCTGTCCTGATCGGGTCATGCGCCGCGAGCAGTCCGGCGATGTCCGGCCATCCCTCGGCCGGCTGGTCGGCACGAAAATGGCGCCGAGGCGGGCGGCGGCGAACAAGGTCTCAAGAAACGGGGGCTGGTTAAACCCCAGAAAACCCACCCGATCGCCACGACAAACGCCATGCGCGCGCAGGGCGCTGGC